>Ga0070675_100000399_pt1 | contig 29495 bp, 29 predicted proteins | sample KBSM43metaG_FD_65343 | JGI IMG/M metagenome (GOLD analysis project Ga0070675, IMG submission 65343) | Miscanthus rhizosphere microbial communities from Kellogg Biological Station, Michigan, USA - KBS M4-3 metaG | ecosystem: Host-associated > Plants > Roots > Rhizosphere > Soil ... | reverse complement strand
CGCTTCCGGAGACGTGGGTGAGTGGCTGAAACCAGCGGTTTGCTAAACCGCCGTACGGGGGATTCCCGTACCGAGGGTTCGAATCCCTCCGTCTCCGCCAGCACCTTCGACCCAAAGCGGACATTGTCATTGCGGGCGAATCACTTTCGCCCCGACGTTCAGTCGCCCGGTTTGAAGTTGCTCAATGTCCAGGATTTCGGATCATTTACGCGAATCCCTTCTCGACCTCTGCAGACCACCTCGAACATATCGAAAAACACGCCTCTGCTGAACGCCTTCTGGTTCGCACCGGAGCTCGGATAAGTGACCACCTTGCCGTCGCTCATTTCGATTTGTGAGCCATCATCGATGAACGCTCGCGTCTCACAATTTACGCCCAGCCGCTGCACAACGCTTACCCATCCATCACTGGTTGGTCGGCCTGAAACGCGGACGGCGGTGAAGCGCTTTTCTGGGCCATTGCCTGCAACGGAATTGAGGTCAACGAACGCCACAGAATTGTAAGTCTTGCCGGCCAATTGCCAGTGTGGACTTGTTGCGGCCTCTGCTCCCGGCCCAACCAGAAGTGCGCCGATGGCCAGGCAACGCCTCGCTGCTCGCATGTTGATCCTTTCGCTGTCGCCATCTGAACGTACGCCGCAAGGCTTCAACAATCGGATAATGTCGTTTTCTTCCGCCCACTACGGACTGTCTGGTCGGCACTTAAAGTGCTGAGAGCGGACGGCGACTGAGGCGGGACAGTTTCAGGGGCAGCTTCGACTTGAACGCCGATATCCTGCCGAAAAGCTGCAGGATCGGCTTCGGCCTTTGCGGAGCCCCGCTCAAAAATTGCGCATGGTTTTTACGACCTAGCCTCGCAGGTTGAGGACGAAGCTGCCGCAACAATGAGCCGCGGAAGCGGAGTGAGCTAACTAGTCGTCACTCTCGGGTTAGAAGCGCTGTGCCCGCCACAGCGCTCGAGTATAATCTGTGCGCTCTCGGCCGTGCCTTCCGCCAGGCGTGTATCCACCGACACGAAGATGCCACCGCGACTGATGTGTTCCTCGTAGTACTCGGCATCGCGACCTTCGACTTCATGGTCGCTAAGCATGCGAGCGATTGCGCCACCCGTAGCTCCGGCGGCGGCACCGATTGCGGCCGCGGCGGGTATGGCTGATGCTGCGATTGCTCCCGCCGCGACGAGCGGACCAACACCAGGAATTGCGAGCGCTCCAACACCTAGGAGCGCGCCAGCGACGCCCCCGCCAGCTACTGCGCCGGCAACCGAGCCCTTGCTCGCTTCGTCCTCGTCCTCGTGGATCTCATCGTCGTTATCCGGAGGTCCCAGAAGCGAGATCGCTTCGTCGGGGATGCCGGCGTTACGCAGTTCAGTTACTGCGCGGCGCGCTTCTTCTCGGTTGTCGAATACCGCTGAGACCAAATTATTCATAACAGAACTCCTATCCCCCGCTACGTTGGTAACGGGCGGTAAGGTGCGCCGTTCCCCTCATGCGACGTCAATGTCTGCAATGGGTCGGAACAGGACGCGCTTAGTTGCGGACGGCGATTGCCTCTATGGAGATGAGCAAGCCCTTGCGCAGCTGGACTATTGGCCCGTTCGGACGACTACCCTATCAGCATCAGCAATCCGGCTTCATTCGGTGAAATACGAGCGCTGGCGAGAGCCTGCGGGAGCAAGGCCACTAACGTCCGCAATAGGTGGAAGCCGACGGTTGCCTAAGGGTCAAGTTAGTGTTTTGGCGGTTTGTCGAAGCTGGGCCAGACGCTCCGCGAAGGCAGGCGGAACGTGCCCCTCACTGAGTGCCGCTTCGAACTCCTTGGCCAAAGCAACCAGCTGTTCCGCGACAGCCTCCATCTCGGATGCCGGAGCATCCCAATATTGGTCTGTCGGTTCTTGTTCGTCTGGGGACGTGCTCATCGGCCTGGCTCTTCGGATCTGACGAGCGTGGCCAGCGTCATAATATTGGCCGCGAGCTCTCGGCTGAGTTCGGCGGCCTCTCGTAAGTTCCGGGAATCGGTTTCCGACACGGAGCGACCGGCGTAACGATCAAGGTCGGCTGCCTGGGAGTGAAGCTTTTCGACGAGCGCGACCAGCCGGGCGGCCGGATCGCGAGCCTCTTGATTGTTGGAGACGAGCTTCAGCACAGGCGCCGTGGGTTGACCCCGGTCTGGCCGAGCAAAGAACTGCGGACCGCGAAACCACATTATGGCATTTGCGACGTGCTCGGTAATCAGTTCGATGGCGTCAATTTCGTCATCGGTCGGCATCCCGACGGTTTGATGGAGGATGGCGAACGTCCCGATGATAGCGCCGTTCGAGTTACGGATCGGCGTCGACCAGCACGACCTGAATCCGTGCCGAAGTGCGACGTCGCGGAAGTCTGCCCATATTGGGTCTGTCTCGATGTCGACCGAGTAGACGGGGCGACCGAGGTAAGCCGCCGCTGCGCAAGAGCCATGGGATAGGCCAATCTCAAAGCTGTCGCCGGCACGGCAATAGGACGCTGGAACGGTCGGAGCGGCACCAACCGACAGCCGCTTCCCATCAGGACTCAGCAGGAGGATGCATGTAAACACATCATCCCCACCCATCTGCTCGACGGTCCTGAGATGCCTATTAAGGACGTCCTCCAGGCTGTCCCCACGCTTGAACTCGGCAGGAACTTCGCTTCCGCGCTCCTGCAGCGATTTACGAAGCGCAGCGGCAAAAGGCATCGATCTCTCCTAAGCGAGATAGCGACGCTCGAAGGGCCGACAGCGTCGGCCTGAAATATGGGGAAACTATAATCGCTGGCCAATCCGGTTTGACCCTAGTGGTTGGGCCGCTTTCCAGACGCGAACTGAGTGAACCTGGACACCCCCCTCCCAGAAGACGATCGCGTCCGCGTTCAAGTCGCCACGGCTATTGGGAAAAATGCGGATGGCGCGCCGAACCATGACCGGCAACTGGCGTTCCGAGGCGACCTGCGCCGATCAACGTTCGATAGCCGCGCCGATGGAGAGGCGTTTGAATAAGCCGGCCCACGCGACATTGAAACGCAAGAGCCCATTGCCGGTATGGGCGTCAATCGCTTGGCGAGTGTCACTTACGGTCGGGCTGGTGGTCCTGGCGGTTGCTGTTCATTGGGCAGAACGGGACGGTCTTCGGGATGCAACCGGCGGTCCACTCAGCTTCATCGATGTCCTCTATTTTACGATGATCAGCATCACGACGACTGGGTATGGCGATATCGTTCCGGTCAGTGAACAGGCGCGTCTGTTCGACGCGCTGGTAGTTACGCCCATCCGGCTTTTCGTAGTGCTTGCCTTTGTGGGGACAGCATACAGTTTCGTATTTCGACGGACTTGGGACAGATGGCTGATGGCTTACATCCAAAGGCGCCTCCACGATCACATCGTGGTTTGCGGATACGGCACGAGCGGCGCACAGGCCGTGGAAGAGCTGATCGCCAGAGGCACAAATGCACATGACATCGTAGTGATCGATCGCGATGCGGCAGCATCGGAACGGGCGCGGTCGGCCGGCTGCTCAATGATGATCGGTGATGCAACGAGGGATCGAATACTCGACGACGCGAAAGTTACTCACGCCAAGGCCATGATCGTTTCAGCTGGGCGGGATGACACGTCGATCCTTGTCACTCTCACTGCACGGCGGCTCGCGCCGGATCTTCCGATAAGCATTGCGGTTCGCAATCACGACAACGAGCTTCCCGCTCGTCAGGCCGGAGCGACCACGGTCATCAACCCGGCGGGTTTCGCCGGACTTTTGTTGGCGAACGCCGCATATGGGCCGAGAGCGGTCGACTATCTGGCAGATCTCGTATCGAGCCAAGGAAGGGTCCGACTTACGGAGCGCGAGATCAAGCCCGAGGAATACGGAAAACCAATGTCGTCCATTGCCAGGGGATTAGGCGTCCGCATCTATCGGAAAGGACGGCCATACGGTTTTTGGGAATCGGAGGCTAAGTCCCTGGTCGCGGGGGACATCATTGTCGAGATACTGCCTACCGTGCCCTAGCACCCGATTAGAGGCAGCGTTTCCATCCAATCGCCGCAGAATTCCACTAGGCAGGCAGAGGCAGGTCCGGCTGCTTCGCGCTTTCGACGGCCTTCTGCCATTCAGCCTCAATTTCGCCCGCGCGTCGATCATAGGCTTCGGCCATGCGAAGCAGCGCAGCTCGCTCTGGAGGACTGTCAGAAACACTAGCGGATTGTCGGCATCGACTTGCAAGGTTCTTGTAACGCAAACCTGCGCGCTCCATCGGCCTACTCCCAATGCAGTGGTTGAATAATAAGACCAATCGGGCAGGCCTGGAAATAATCTAAGTTATTGAGTTCACGGTCGGGACACGGCCTTCGTTGCGCGGCGACCGCCGGCTCTAATTCGCCGCGGATAGACCAGGTTGGCTGGCCGGCCGACCGCGGCGGTTGCTAAAGATGTCTCAGCGGGGCCAAGGAATCCCCGGGGCGAATGCAGATGCCCACAGCTGCAACGCGCTCGACCGCATTGTAGCCCGGCTCAAGCAATTCTTCCCCGAACACGTCCGGATCTATCTCTTCGATGGTCAGCGAAGCGCCCGCTGCTCGGCATTCCATATGGACGGCACTCAGCAGCGGCGCCCGCCCGTCAACATAAGCAGCTCCAGTGTAGAGGAGTATGGCACGAACGGACCCCAGCCTCTCAAGCCCTTGGTGGATCCAATCGAGCGAAATGCCTCCGCCAAGCAGCCGTTCTCCACCGTCGCGATACGCGCGGCCGGAAGTGTCCATCAGATAGGGCGCATTGCCAATCAGGAGGTCGAATGTATCCGGCACGTGGTCGTCCTGGATAAACTCTACCTCCAAACCGGCCGCAATCGCGTTGACCCGGGCATAACGAAGAGCTTGCGGATTTACGTCGACGAGATTGACCTTCGCGTCCGGAAACCGCCGAGCCATTGCGAACCCGCCCGCTCCGCCCCCAGCGCCCATGTCGACGATATGCGTTGGGACATCGGAGGTAAGAAGTTGCCGTTCGAGGAACCGAACGTAGCGGTAGGTGTCCGGCCCGAAAAAGACCGCATCCACATCATCGGTTGGGAATGCGGAATGGACGAACAGGTCGGTCCTCAGGCTGGCGACGCGAACACTGCTTCGCATCCAGCTCTCATCAATGTTTTGGACCGCGCCGGCTCGACGCAGAAGCGTGAGTGGTGCCGACTCCAGATCCTCGCTCCGAAACGGGCGGTTCCAGCCGAAGATATCCCGAAGGTCCAGCCGTTCCGGCGCGGGCCGGCTTAGAACTGTGGCATGTGTCCCGGGCGTGACCGCCGTGAAGCTGTAATTGCGCGAGCGGAGGAAACGGAGCAGCTCGACTAGAGCAGCGTCGTCGCTCACCAGAGCTGCTGACGGTAGCGCTCGAAACACCGGGCTCCGCATGTCAGTCGGATGAGAGCGCCCTCGGCGATGGCGCGGGCGCGACGCGGATCTTCGGCGACGGCCGGAGCGATCGCCTCCGCATTCCAGGCGATGCTGTGCTTGACGTCCAGAGTAGCGTGCAGGTCGAAATACGTTCGAGCCTTGGCGGTCACGCCTAGGCGCTTCAATCCACCCGCCACGGCGAGCGACCTGTCAGGCGCGGTCAATTCAATGACGCCGAGTGCTCCCAGCGCATGCCAGGCATAGTCGCGGCGCGTGGCCATGGCGGTCATTGCATTTGCGAGGGCGAGGCTCTGCCAAACGGTTGTGTCGATCGAGGGCTGGATTCCCAGCGCGTTTATCAGGCGCTCCAGCATCGGCCCGTGCATGCCCTTCTCGTTTCCTCGACCCATTTCGTCCCAATAATTCCGCGCCAGCTCAAGCTTGATGCGCTTGGGCAACTTCACCTGGGTCATTGCGGTCAGGTCGTCGAAACCCGCTTCGCCAGCGGCCTCCTGCTGAAGATACCAGCGCATCTGCTCGAGGGACGCAGTGTCGGCGAGCCATGGGAACAAAGGATCGCCCTGGCCCGGGCCACTGCTTTTCAGCGCTTCGAACCAGTTCACAAAATCACGGGCATCCGAAGGCGTGTCCGCAGCCGCGGCCTGCACCTCCGCCGTCAATGCTCGAAGAAACTCGCCTTCGAATTGCAACATGGCGGCCGCCCGCAAGCCATCGTGCGTTTCGTCCGGAAGCCGGGGCGCGAGGCGCTCATGATTCCAGTGGGCCAGGCCCTTCTGGACCTCATCGTTGAGCACGTCCGCGGTTTCGGAACGCCACTTGAAAACTGTCGCCATGCGCCGGGACAAACCGGCTTGTGCAGCGGGGAGTTCCCTGCGCTATCAATCAATTATGCGTGTTTTGGGCATTTCAGAGACCTGCGATCTGGGCTCGATGTACCTCCGGCTGATTGACGGTGGGCACGATGTCCGCCTCAGTGTTAGCAATCCGCTGGCTTCCGGTACAATGGCGGGGCTGGTCCGGCGAACTGCTGATTGGCGAGCCGAGCTCGATTGGGTCCGCGACGCCGGGGATGAGGGCCTGATCCTCTTTGAGGCCGTCGGTTTCGGTCAACTCCAGGACGAGCTTCGGTCTCAAGGCTACAACGTCATCGGCGGCAGCGCGTTCGGCGACAAACTAGAGAATGACCGCGCAGCGGCTCAGGCGTTGCTCGCCGAAATCGGTCTGCGGGTTGCTCGGACGATCGAGTTTACAGACGTCGAGGATGCTCTGGCCGATCTATCCGCTCGGCCCAGACGCTGCGTGCTGAAGCTGAGCGCGTCAGCCGGAGCCACGTTCGTCGGAGTTCTCGACGATGGACGCGACATCGCCGCCTTGTTGCGCGCGCAGCCGCCGTCCGGGCCGTTCGTCCTTATGAATCATCTGAGAGGAATTGAAACGGGGGTCGGCGCCTACTTCAACGGGCACGCCTTTCTTCGTCCAGCCTGTCTCGACTGGGAGCATAAGCGCTTCTTCGCCGGTGACCTCGGCGAGCTGACGGGCGAGATGGGCACGGTCGCCACGTTCCGCCGCTCCGGAACCTTGTTCGACGCCACCCTGGGACGCCTCGAAGAACAGCTTCGGCAAGCCGGCCATGTCGGCTGGGTCAATCTCAACATGATTGTAAACGAGGAAGGGGTTTGGCCACTCGAGTTCACGTGCCGCTTCGGCTATCCCGGCTTCGCCGTCCTCGAACCGCTCCAGGCAGTCGGCTGGGCGGACCTGTTCGGGTCGATGTTGCGAGGCGACCTCGAACTGCCGACGCATGATGGTTTCTCATTATGTGTGGTGCTCAGCACCCCGCCCTTTCCCTTGGCGCGCCACGAGGTAGGCGCACCCGTCGGATTGCCAATCATCACTCAAGATATTGAGGACGAACATCTGCATTGGGGCGAGGTCGGCCTCGCTGACGGAGAACTTGTCACGGCAGGTCTGTACGGCTGGACTGCGGTCGTCACCGGGACGGGAGCATCGGTAGAGGCCGCCAAGGCGGCCGCTTATAGGCGAACGTCGAAGGTGATAACGCCAAACCTGCGTTACCGGCTCGACATTGGTGACAAGCTCATTGGCGGAGAGCTTCAGCAGTTGACCGAGTGGGGCTGGATAAAGTCCATGCCTTGAAGCCGCATCGCGTCGCAGATCGTCCGATAGTCACTGGTCAATTCGGTGCCGGCCGGAAGGTCTTCGGCCGCGATGTCGTCTCCGAACGCGATCCCGAGCGAGCGAGTGTTGGGGCGGTCTGAATGATTGAAGTGGCGCCCGTTGTCGCCGCACAGAACCCAAAGCCGAAGGTCGGCGTGCAGCGTCGAATATGTGCGCAGAAACTCCTGCATCAGGTCCGGCAGGCTTTGGAGCTCAGGATCCGAAAACACGCGATCGATGCGGCTATCGAAGCGCCAAATGAGCTGCCCTGCTTTCACGTGCTCCGTGACGACCACGCCGATGCCGTGGATTGCGCTAGGTCGCAGCTCGGTTCTGACCATCATCATAAGCCAACTCCCGTTCCAAACATCAGCGCGGACTAGTGACTCCGCTCGCGAGCCGGGTGACAGGCTTGATCCTGACCGGCCGCGTCTGGTGGGGCGGGGTCGGGGCTAGTGCTCTCACTCTTACGGCAAACGATGATGGAACGTGTTGTGCCATCGACGGTCACTCAAAGTCTCCACCGCTAAGGTGCTGATCGTCAGGCACAATTCTCTTACGCCAATGGAGGTCCGCTCCATTCACAAAGGTTAGTCATATTTTTCTCGCGCGACCCCGTCGGCGACGGAGCATCGCCGATGCAACCCGGATTTTGCAGCACTGACACAGGCCGCACCGGCAGAGCCGTTTCTCCGCTAATGCTCCGGGGGCTGGTTATTGGCAGGAGGTGATTGCTGCTAGGCGGTCGTACTCACGCGCGGTTCCAAGAAGGCGAGTCTTTACAGCGGGCTGACTCTGCGATTGAGCTAACTCCCGGCACCGATCAGCCTGCCACTTGTAGTATTGAGGGCCGTTGCGGCGCACGACGTTACTCTCCTCCTCGTTCCGTTGAAGAAAAACTCAATCGGCTCACGATTGATCCGCTGCCATCGCGTCTCGCTTCCAGCGCGTCTCCGGAAGTCGTCAGTCTCGAAGCGCCAGAAAAACGTCACTGAGCGGCTTCGTCTCAGGAAGAATATACACCACGCCGGTCGTTTTACCGAACAGCGGGCGAATGACCTTGGCATAGAATTTCGCCGGAACGTTGATGCATCCGAAGGTGATGCGATTATCCTTCGGAGTAGGAGAATTCAGCCGCTGCAATCGGCGCTCCTGCTTCGTGCCGGCGACCACAGCGTGCAAGGAAAGCGCGCTCGCATAATCGACCCAGAGAACCTTGCTGCCCCCTGCGGCGGGCCCGTACCTGGCGACGAAGCGGCCGGCAGGCGTTGTCCGGTCCTGGACTGGGATTTTCCGCAACTCGCGGTCGCCGATGCCGGGCACGGAATCGTCGCCGCGGGTGATGCCTAGCAGCGCGGGAGCCGAGCCCAGGCTTTGCCCGTCGGCGTCGAAGACCAGGACCCTGGCAGCTGTCTTGTCGATGACGATGAATGGGGCCCCGCCATTGTCCCGCGTGGCGATCACCCAATTGGTGATGCGGGCAGCCTCCTCCGACGACAATTCGGTGGAGCGCGCGTCCTCAGCTGAGGGCGTGAGCGGGTCGGGCGCCCCCGGCCTGGACGGCAAGGACGCCTCGATGGGCGCAAGCCCATCCGCGCCGGGCTGAGCGATTGCCGTTGCCGGCAAGCCGATCAGTCCCAGAGCGATGCCGGCTCGCGCCGCCCGCATACGAGTGCGCAAAGTCAAATTCCTAAGCCTCATCCAATTCGTGACGCGACCCTTGAGGCCAAAGACTCAAACTTTTCAACGAACTCCGGGGTCGAACGGTCAGTTCCGCGGTCTCTTTGCGGTAAGCTGCTGTTCTATGCCGTCTACCCGAGCCGTGAGCTGGTCGAGCCGCTGGTTGGCCTGCTGCGCAGCGGCCGCTGCGGACTGAGCCGTCGCATTCGCTTGCTGGGCCGTCTGGTCGACTGTGTTCACTCGCGTCTCGAGCGCGCCTATGCGATCGTTAACGACCGCGATGTGCTTGTCCACATAGTCTTCGGTCGCACACCCGCTCAGGCTGAGTCCGCCGATGATTACAAGCCCGGCCGTCGCGATGCTCCGTTTCCTGATGGGCATTTTCTGCTCCCTTCGTTGGGGCGCCCGGCCCGCTGGCATGCCGCCCGCCGCGATTCGAACGCCGACATGACGGTCCGATACTCCAGCCGTCGGCTCGCTTATGCGCGGCAGACGGACTCTTTTTCATTAGGGACAAATCCCGATAGGACGGCAGGGTCTTCACGAATGCCCTATCATCCGTCGCTCGGGCGGTGTGATGAGGACCGGTCTAGGGGTATTTCCCCTGAGAGCGGTGCCGATCGTTCAAGCGCATAACGCCAAAGATGAAGATGTCGCTCGTCATTGCGATCGCCTTGCAGGCGGCGGGAATCAATGATCCGGACATTTGGCAGGAATGTCAGATAGAAAGCGCGACCTTGTGCGGAGCGGGAGGCTGCAAGCCCGTCAAGCCGACGCTCAAGCTTTTCCTCGGCGATTATGTCGGCGAAAGCGGGCGCCGCGCGGGGTATTATTACCGATGCCGGCGCGGCAGCCTCTGCGACATAGTCGACGACCCCTGGATCGGCGAAAGCGCCGGCTACCGTGCCTTCGTCATGCGGGATCGCGGCGTGATCACCCGCGTAGGACCCGACAACAGCGTCACCGATGTTGCGACGATCGAGGACATCGTCCTGATCTCGCGCGGCCGATGCTGGAGATCACAACGACCCCGCGTTGGACGCGTCGTCGAGCGCGCGAATCGAGATCGTCGGTAGGCGAATGTGAGAGTTAAGGTGACAATCGAAAAGCCGAAAAGCGAGCCGGTTCGGCATGTTGCCGAGGTCAACGACCGCGGCGACCTCCTGAAAGCGTTGGGCGCCGCCATGGAGGAATACAGGACTGCCCACCACGACGTGCCGCTATTCGATCACAGCATTATCCGGATCGAGCGCGCCTGAGCAATCGAAGCGTAAGTTCGCGCAATCTTGCCTCACGACGGACAGAGCGTCTCTCGATACTCCGGATCCTCGAGCGTCCGGCCTGCGCCGATTGCGACGCAGTGCAGCGGTGCGTCCGCCACCTCCACCGGAAGGCCGGTCTCGTCGGCAAGCACACTGTCAATATTGCGCAGCAGTGCACCGCCGCCCGTCAAGGTTATCCCGCGATCGATCATGTCCGCGGCGATTTCAGGCTGCACTTGCTCAAGAGACGCGCAAACCGCCTCAACGATCTGTGCGAGGGGCTCGCGGAGAGCTTCGACGATGTCGGCCTGGGAAAGCGTAAGCTCACATGGCCCGCCCTTGGTGATGTCCTGGCCGCTTGCGTAACCGACGATATGAAGGCTCTCGTCCGTGACCATCGCAGAGCCGAACTCCTTCTTGATGCGCTCGGCCGTGGCATCTCCGATCACGACGTTGTGCTGCCGCCGGATATAGCCGGCGATCGCCTCATCCATCTTGTTGCCGCCGACCCGCGCGGACGTGCTGAAGTTCAGCCCGCCGAGCGAAATGATTCCGATCTCCGTCGTACCGCCGCCGATATCGACGACCATGGATCCGACGGGCTCCTTCACTGGAAGGCCGGCCCCGATAGCCGCCGCCATCGGCTCTTCGACCAGCCAGACCTCCCGGCCGCCGGCATTCAAGGCCGCGGCGCGGATGGCGCGGCGTTCGACGGAAGTCGCGCCCGAGGGTACGCAAATGACGATCTCGGGTCCGCGGGACAGCATCGAATGAGACCCGCCGCCGGCCTTGTGGATGAAATGCTTGATCATCTCCTCGGCGATTTCGAGATCGCCGATCACGCCGTCGGTAAGGGGGCGATAGGTCTGGATGTTGTCCGGAGTCTTTCCGATCAGCATCTTGGCTTCGGAGCCGACGGCTTTGACGCGGCGGACTCCATCCGCGGTTTCGATGGCCACTACGGACGGCTCGTCGACGACGATCCCTTCGCCGGGGACGTATACGAGGGTGTTCGCCGTCCCGAGGTCCATGGCGATATTCCTGGAGCCTGACGACGACCCGAAGAGACCGAGACCCATCCATCGCTCCTAACCGCCGTGGTTCCCACCGGTCGAACACTCGAAGCGGTGAAACGGCCCGCATCCACCCCTGGAACCCCAGACGCGGACCGCTCCTTCCCGCGGAACCATGCGCGACGAACGTGCCAGGCGTCGCATCCGCGGGCCATGCGAACCGGAAGTCGACAGGGGGACGCGAGCATCCAGCCGCGCTGCTAGACTGCCTGCTTTGGCAGGAATTCCAAATTGCTCAGGACCTTAGAAGCCGGATAGGAAAAACCCTGAAGCGCCTGTGTCTGTCGCAAAAAGCGGTCGTCGTATCGCCGGGAAGACCGGTTCTTTCGGCGTTTCCGCGGTTCAGTCCAATCGACGGACTTCTCTGCGAAGTGAACCCAATAGCGCCAGTGCAAACAGCGGAACCAGCCATATGACCCGCGCTTGGTTCGTCGCCGAAAATGCAGGGCCGTAGGAAGACCCGCGGCGGCCGGCTTCTCATGCGTCTCCGCCATCTGATCGGCACGATCGCGCGGCAGTGGTCGAAGCGAAGGTTAGCGCCAATAGTGGAATGAGCCACACGACTCGTGCCTGGTAACGGGCTGCAACCGCCGAGAGGAGCACACATGTCAGTGCATTCCCGAGAACTCCCAAGAACATCAGCGCGATCACGGGACGAAGTGCGCGTCTCTTGAAGAAAACCCGCACGAGCCAGACCGTACCTATGGCCACGCTGATTGAGGTAAGTATTCTGACGATGAGAAGAATTCTGCCGTCCTGAGGCGCCGGCGCCAGTTGCGGGGTGCCGGATTGGTCTAGAGCCAGACGACTCTCGAAAGGATAGGGGGTGAAGTTGAGGATCTGGCGTGCAAGGTTGAATGCGTGTGTTCGAACCTCAAAGCCGGGATATTCGCGCGCTGCAGCAAGAACGATCTCAGCTTCTTCGGCGCGGATACGGTCCAGCTGAGCGGGGGTTGCTCTGTTGGCCACACCGTTCTCGCCCCATAAAAATTCTAGGGCACCGCCTTTCGGCAAACCACCGGGGTACACCGCGCAGATCGTATATCGCACCTCACCGCAGTGCTTTTCGAGGTACCAGCGCCCAGGCCCATCATCGACCGATCGCGCAAGCGTAAAGGGATAGCGCTTTGCTGTGAGGCTAATCTCTCCGAAGGCGACGCGGTTAAGCGCGACTACGGATAGTCCGCCGATCACCAGCGGCGCCACAATCCCCGCCCATGTCCATGGCATCAGCGGCCGCTTGCGATTGAGCCTGACTGCAACCCAGCCGATCCCGAGTATCGTCATTCCCCCCGCCAGCGGGATGTGGCTGGCGTGAGCCGTCACAGCGAATGTCGCGATGCCAATGCACAGCACACGAACACCAAGACTCAGGTGAGATGGTACTACTGTCAGGAGGACCATCGACCCAATGAGGAGCCCGGCAAAGATGTCCGGAACCGTCAGGAATGATACTGGAGCGATGGTCGAGGCGCCGGCGAGCACGAGTAGCGCCGTCACCGTCCGGCGCGCCGGAAGGCCGCCGAATGCCCCGAGCGTGGCGACTGTGACAATCCCCGCAGCTAATGCCTGCACAATCGTCAGAAGCACCAGTGTCGCCCCGGGTGCCGCCAGAAGATAGGTTGCGACACTGTAGGTAATCGACCGAACGCCCCTGATTTCTGACCCACCTTTTTCCGATGACGGCGACGGCGAAGGGGACGCGCGCCTCGGCTCAGCGCCCGTGCCGGTAACTTCCGATCGGTCAAGCTCCGCGACCGCGTACGAAACCGCAGCGCGGCCGCCCTTGTAATAGGCCGCACTGTCCTGGATGTAGCTTGGGCTGCCGAATACCAGCAATGGCCAGGAAAACAGCAGCGCTGCCAGGAGGCTGAACAGCAGAAATCGCCGATCCAGCCGGAGCGGCTGCTCCGCGGCTAGGTTGCCGCGAAGGTTGCCCGCCCCATCTCCGGCCGTGACGCTCTGTATCTCGTTCACTGCCCCCATCCACTTGCAGGATGATTCATTCGACGGCGCCGTGCGGCTCGGCCACGTGGCCGGTCAGCCGCGAGTGCCTCCCCGCGGCGAAATCGCCGTGACCGATGAAGACAGTGCCATGTGCCATGTGTCATCGTAACTACCCTATGGCGAAGTAGTCACGCCACAACAGCAAGTTAGCAAGCGATTGTGCAAAGTTGGCACACATAGAGATCGGACGCCTCCCCAACTTTACTCTGTCCCGGCATTCTATATCTTCATTTCGAGCTGCCGATGGGGAGTGAGGCGTTGGAAGGAAGCCGGCAACTGGCCGCATCGCGGAGACTGGCGAAGCGCCCGGGCTTCCAGCCTGAAGTGTCGGTGATCATTCCCGCCTACAACGAGGAAGGGGCAGTCGAGGCGACGGTTGAATCCGTTCGATCGGAACTGAGCAACGCTGGCATCTCGCATGAGATCATCGTCGTCAACGACGGGTCCACCGACGATACGCTGGAACGGGCCAAGGCGTCGGGTGCGACGGTTGTCAATATGCCGCACAATGGCGGTTACGGTCGATCGCTAAAGGCAGGTGTCGCCGTCAGCACGGCCCCGCTCATCGCCATTCTGGATGCCGACGGCACCTATAAGGCGTCATACCTCCCGGAAATGATCGCGATGACCGCCTACAACGACATGGTCGTTGGCGATCGCGGCACGGCTATGGCTGGCGTGCCGTTGGTCCGGCGACCGGCCAAATGGGTTCTCAACCGTACCGCGGGCGTGCTTGCCGGACATCGGATCACCGATCTCAACTCGGGACTGCGTCTGTTCCGGCGGGAAGCGCTGGAGCAGTTCGTGCCACTGCTGCCCGATGCATTTTCGTTCACCACGACGATCACCTTGTGCATGCTCGCCTCGGGGCTGCGCGTCGCGTATCTGCCCATCGCATATGGAAAGCGTGTCGGGCACTCGAAGATGCGCGCGCGTGACTTCTGGAATTTCATGTTCCTGGTCTTCCGCCTGACGGTCTATTTCCAGCCGCTCCGCATCTACCTGCCGGCGGGATTGCTGCTCTTCCTGATGGGCTTCTTCAAGGGCGTCTACGACGTCTACATCGACAATCTGTCGGAGACCGCCGTGCTCGGCTTGCTTGGCGCGGTGCTGCTCTGGGCCCTTGGCCTGATTGCCGACATGATCGCGCGCTTGAACCTCCGGCCAGGAGCGAGACTGGATCCTCCGCCGGTTTGAGCATGGCTTCCAACCCGGAGAAGTCAGGCCGGCGCCGAATGGGCGCGTGGACCATTCGCTTGTGCGTCAGCGCGCTGCTGCTTGGCCTCATTTTCTACCTCGTCCCGTTCGCGGACGTATGGGCTGCGGCACGCCAGATCTCGCCGCTGCTCTGGTTCGGCGCGCTCGGCCTGTTCCTCGCGGGGCACGCCGCCGCCGCAGCGAAATGGCGCATCCTGATCGGGGGCGGCATTTCCTTTCGTCAGGCGTTTCGCGCGCATCTTGCGGGGCTGGCGGCCAACCTTGCTTTGCCGAGCGTCGCGGGCGGTGACGTGGTGCGGGCCGGGCTGGTGATGAAGCACGCCCATGACAAAGGGCAGCTTGTGGCGGGATCGCTGGCCGACCGGTTGATCGACACGCTGGGCTTGATTCTGATCGCCCTGGCTTCAGCCTGGCTTGCATGGGGCGCTCGCCTGGACGCCGATATCTGGATGGGTTGGCCGTTGGCGGGACTGCTGGCCGCCGCGGCAGCCGGTCTTGCCGGGTCGGTGGCGCTCGACCGTCTTGCCGGGCGGCCGGAGCCCAATGGAAAGCTGCTGCGCGTGCTGACCAGACTAATCCATTCGGCGGCAGAACTCGCGCGCAGCCCCGGCCGCCTGCTGCTCTGCCTCGCCATATCGATGGCGGTCCAATGCCTGTTCGTTGGCATCAACATCGCCTTTGCCGAGGCAGCACATGTCGAAGCGCCGGTCGCCGCATGGTTCTTTGCCTGGACCAGCGCGAAGATCATCGCCATCGCGCCGATCAGCCTGGGTGGGCTCGGAGTTCGGGAGGCGAGCATGGCGGCCCTGCTCGTGCCGTTCGGAGCGGATCCGGCCCAGGTTGTGGCGATCGGGCTCGTTTGGCAGTCTGTGCTCTATGTCAGCGGGCTTATCGGATTTCTGGTGCAGTTGCAGCGCCCAGCTGAGCTGACAATGGAGCGATCGTGACTGCGCCGGTGGTCGTCCTTGGCGCAGGTCCGGCAGGAGTTGGCGCCGCACTGATGCTCGCCAGAAGCGGCAAGGCGGCGGTCAAGGTGCTGGAACGTGCGCCCAGAGTTGGCGGCAATTCGGGCAGTTTCCTACTCGAGGGCGTCCACTGCGACTTCGGCAGCCATCGTTTGCACCCGTCCACCGAGCCGCATCTGATGGAGATGATCCAGGAAGCGGTGGGACCCGACCTTCTGTGGCGGCCGCGGCATGGCCGTATCCGGCTGAAGGGCCGCTGGATCCACTTCCCGCTTAAGCCAGTCGATCTCCTGCTGCGACTGCCCAAAGGCTTCAGCGCAGAACTACTGTGGGACGCGGCGACCAAGCGCTTTCGCCGTACCGGCGCCGGCGAGCCAACTTTCGCCAGCGTTCTTCACCAGGGCCTAGGCCCCGCAATGTGCGAGAATTTCTACTATCCCTACATGCGCAAGCTCTGGGCGCTGCCGCCCGAGGAGCTTGCCGTCACGTTGGCGACGCGCCGTGTTTCCGGCAGCTCAATCGGCAAGATCCTGAAGAAGATCCTCGGCCAGGTCCCCGGGTTCAAGAAGCCGCGCACGGGCGGTTTCTACTATCCCCGGAAGGGCTTTGGGCAGATCAGCGAATCCCTGCGCTCCGCGGCCGAGAAACTCGGCGCCAATTTCGCGCTCGAGGCATCCGTCAGCGGTATCGAACACGAGGGCGGCAAGGTGAAGGCTGTCCGCTACAAGAAGGATGGCGCCGAAACCCGAATCGAAACCAGTGCGGTCTGGTCGACCCTGCCGCTGACAACCCTGGTTTCGCTCGTCGATCCGCCCGCGCCGAGGGAGGTGATCGAAGCCGCCGCGCGCATCCGGTATCGCGGCATGATCCTCATCTACCTGGTGCTGGAGCAGGACCAGTTCACGGAATATGATGCGCATTACTTCCCGGAGTATGCCGTGCCCATTTCGCGCCTCTCCGAGCCCAAGAATTACTCGGCCAGCTCCGAGCCGACGGGTGTGACGGTGCTGTGCGCGGAGCTGCCCTGCGATCCCCAGGAGGAATTGTGGGCGCTGAGCAACGACGAGTTGGGCGCCAGATTGTGCGAATGGCTGGCAGGCGTCGGATTGCCCGTGACGGCTAAGGTGCGACGGACGGAAACGCGACGGCTCGGTTACGCCTATCCGGTGTATGACCGTGATTTCGAGAGCCATTTGAAGGTCCTCGATCGGTGGGCGGAGAATCTGGGCGGACTGCTGACGTTCGGCCGTCAGGGCCTGTTCGCCCATGACAACACGCATCACGCTCTGGCCATGGCGGAAGGCGCGGTGGACAGCCTCAATGCCGACGGCTCTTTCAACCTCGACAAATGGCACGCCTATCGGCGTGTGTTCGAAACCCACGTGGTCGAGGATTGAGGCGGGCGATGCTGGTTCTCACCTACCATTCGATTTCGGACGCTGCGGGACCGACCAGCATCCCCGCCCAAGTTTTCGATATGCAGATGCAGGTCCTTGCCGACCTCGGCCGCCGAAGCCTCCGCCTGAGCGAGTTCATCGATTGGCATGAGGGCAAAAACGGCGCGGACAACGGCGTCCTCATCACCTTCGACGACGCGTTCGAAGACTTCGCGCAGGTCGCCGCTCCGATCCTCCAGCGGCAGGGCTTTTCCGCTTTGGTATTCGTCCCGACACGGCGGTTGGGCCACCCGGAAGGATGGCAAGGCGCAAACTATCCGGCGCGCCCGCTGATGGACTGGGCGACGGTGCGCGCGCTTGCGAAGGATGGCATCGAGTTCGGCGGGCACAGCCGAACCCATGCCAATCTGACCAATCTTTCCGAAGCCGACCGTGAGGACGAGATAGCCGGGTGTGCGGAAGACCTGTCCGCGCAGATCGGCAAGCCGGTTGAGGGCTTTGCGGCCCCCTACGGGCGCGTCTCGCCCGAAGTCGTGAATGCGATCAGTCGGCACTATCGCGCAGCCTTCGGCACGCGGCTCGCGGTTCCCGAACGCCGGCGGGACAGGTTCGACATTCCCCGGATCGACATGCACTACTTCCGTGATCGAAGGCATTGGGCGGGCCTGCTGGAAGGTCGCAGGGGTTATCTGCGAGTTCGGCAAGCGCTGCGGGCGGTCAGGGGGAAAGTCGTAGATCGGCCTTACTGATTGGCCATTCGGCTAACTTTTGGAATCCGCCGGTGGACGCTCTGCGCTGGCGTGAAGAAAGGTTCGCAGTCGCGCGACTGCGCCGGGCATAAGTCCAAACAGGAAGACACCCACGGTCGCGACGCCGATGACGATCGCGGAAGCCACAAAGATCGCGTCCGAAACGCGGCCCAGCGCGGCGATGCGCCATAATGCCACCGGTACCGACATGCCCGCCGCCGCCAACAACGGCGAGGCAATGGCCCTAACCAATCGCGCCGGGGCGATCCCCTCCGGCGTGAGCGCTGCGGTCGTGCGCAGGGGCAGTAATGCGAGAGTGCGCGCGACGACCGCGGCAGCGGCGGCTGCTGGTCCGTAAGCGCTCGCCAAGGCGACGATTACTATGCCGATCGCAGCTTCAAACGCTGATGCACGCACAAAGGCTTCGACCCGGTCCCTGGCGAGAAGATAGGCTTCCTGAACAGCCGTCAACGCGGAGACCGCGCCGGCGATACACAGGATCGACAATGTAGGGGCAGCGGCGCGCCAATCTCGCCCAAGAAGAAGCTCGATCAAAGGGTCTGAAATGAGCGCAAGGCCGACAAAGGCAGGAAAAGTGGCCCATGCAGCGAGGTTGCTCAGATCGAGAAGGAATTCGTCCGTTGCTGCGTGCTCGCGCCGCATTGCTGCGATCACCGATTGGGCCACGCCTTGCATTGGTTTAGCGATCAGGGATCTGACAATTTCTACAAGGCGCCAGGCAAAGGCAAACAGACCGGCCGCTCGCGGCTCGGCGAAAAACCCGAGCGCTACGGTCGGCGTTTGAGCAATGACCAGTGTCACCGAGCGTAACAACACGACCTTCGGGCCGAGTCCACGCAACAAGGCGAAATCCCCGCGGCGCGGCCACCTTTTCGGTGTCCACCCAGCGGCGATGAAGGCCGTGATGCTGTTGATGCCGACTTCGGTGAGGCGCTGACCGACCAGACTCCAGGCGCCGAAGTCGTAGAACGCCATAATCATCCCAACGCCGCCGCCGGCCATGACGCCGAGGACTGTCCGGATGGCGAGAGCGCGATAGGCCAGCTGGCGCCTGAGCAGCGCCGTGGACACGCCGGCAGCGCCGATCATCAGCACGGTGGGGCTGGCCGCGAGGAGCAACGGTCCGACGGTCGGTTCGCCATACGCCTTGGCAGCGACCTGCGAAATGACAACGAGCGCGACGACGACGACCAGGGAGAATCCAATTAAACCCACGAAGGTCGCCTCTAGCCGGCCATCCTCGAGCGACCTCCGCTCGACGATTGCCTCGGTCAACGTGTCGCGGACGAGAAACTCGCCCAGGAAAAGGAACGCAAAGGCCATCGCTGCAATGCCGAATGCTTCGACGCCGACCAGTCGGGCGATTACCAGGAAATTGACCGCGGTAACGGCCTGCTCGATCCAGCCTCCCGCTGTGTTCCAGGCGGCGCTGACAGTGAAATCACGTTTCATGCCGCAACCAGCTGTCGGTCATGGGCGACCGGCACGATCAAGAAGCAATTCTTGATCAAGGCTGTGCCTCAGGTCGAAAGCCCACGAATGCCCCCCAGTCGACAGGTAACCATACTTTGCCGGTTTAACGGCCAGTGTCACGCGGGAACAAAGCGCACAATCGACCGGACCTGCCAGTGCCAAAACGAGACTGCCCAGCCAGGCGTGCCCGGCTCGGCGTTGACCTGAACACGTTCATTGTCAACAACATGCGATACGCGCCGCAAGAGGAGTCGGGTTGCATGGATTGGTCGTCAAAGGCCGTGCTGGTCACCGGTGGATGTTCGTTCATCGGCTCGCACCTTGTCGATGCGCTGGTCGAGCGCGGCGCAAGGATCCGCGTCGTCGACGATCTGTCGAGCGGCGTTCGCGAGAACATCGATGAAGCCATGCAAAGCGGGCGGGTTGAGTTCGAACGGGCGGACCTTCTCGATCCGAGAAAGGCCGCGAGTGCCGTTTCCGGAATGGATGTGGTCTTTCATCTCGCCGCAACCCACGGCGGGCGCGGCTTCATCAGCACCCACCAGGCGGCGTGCTCGACCAATCTGGCGCTCGACGCCATCATCATTCGCGAAGCGCAACGCGCAGGCGTCGACCAACTTACATTTGCCTCTTCGGGCTGCGTTTACCCGACGAGCATGCAGAGCGATCCCAAGGAGATTCTCTACCTCACGGAAGACATGGTGAAGCCGCCCTACGAGGCCGATGACATGTACGGTTGGGCGAAGCTGATGGCCGAGCTTTCGCTGCAGGCCTATCATGAGGAGATGGGCTTCAAATGTGCGTCGGTGCGCTACTTCACCGCCTATGGGGAGCGCTGCCCGGCCAACCATGCCGTCATCGCCCTGATCGGGCGCGCCTTCCTGAAGCAGGACCCGTTCATCGTCTGGGGCACGGGCGAGCAGATCCGCAACTGGACCTACGTTTCCGACATCGTCGAGGGTACGATCCGCGCAGCCGAGCGAATTGAGGACGGCAGCGCCGTCAACCTGGGAACGATGGAGCGAACCTCGGTGATCCAGGCCGCGCGCATGATCCTCGAGCGCTGCAATCTCGATGCCGAGATCAAGCCGGACGTGACCAAGCCGACTGGGCCTTATAACCGGGTCGCCGACAACAGCCTTGCGAAAAGCTTGCTCGGCTGGGAGCCGAAAGTGTCCTTCTCCGAAGGGCTCGATCGAACGATCCGCTGGTACTTCGACAGCCACGACCGCGAAGTCGTCTCCAGGGTTTTCGAAGAGTCGCTCACCGAACGCGGGCTCGAAAGCGTGCGCCGCTGACCGCCCGCTCGGTAGCGCTACGTTCGTCGCTGCTTGTAGGTGAAACATTGCGCGGCGAGGAACCGCAACATCCAGTCAAACGCGTTCGAGACGAATCGCGCTGAGAGCAGCGGCGGCTGCGCAGCGTCTCCGGCCTGTGTGCTCTCATTGAGCGGACGTGGACTGGCCGCGTCCACCGTCACCTCGTCTCCGTCCACGGAAATAACCTGCGTGAGTCCCATTCCGCGTTCCGCAAGGATGCGCCAGACCGAACACAATATCCAAATGCCAGGGGCGCACAGGGCCCGGCGAGCCCTGCTCTTCGCCGTGAAGGGCTGGATGGCGTAATTTAGGTCTAGAAAGCGAAGGTCCGGATTCAACGTGGCCGCCATCTCTCCGACGGCGGCGTGACATTTTAGGACATAGCTGCAGCGCGAGAGGAGCAGCAGGTCGACGACAACTTCGACGCCGCGGGCGGCCTTGGCGCGGTCATCGTTGAAGCGGTTGTCGTCACTGTCGCTCAGCGACCATTCGGAAAAGGAGACGATCCTGTCTGGATAGACCTGTTCCAGCGTCTTGAGCCACTGGCGTTGATCCGTCGCCACGAAGATGCGCGCGCATTCGGGATGCTCGGCGAGATAGCCATCGATGCGCGGGAAATACTCTTCTGGCAGGACCTTGCGCGATAAATTCGGGCCAACGCCGAAGTCGAACTTGTCGGAACCGCGCAGCTGTAGCCCCAACGTATTATCGGAGAAGTTCTTCTCTACGAACATCCTGACCTGATCGAGGATGGCTGGTCTGAAGCGGATCGTGCCGGCGTCGAGCAGCCGCCGCGCCTTATCACGCTGTGCCGCCCACCACGCCGCGGGATAATCGCCGTCCGCCCAATTCTTCACACTGCGGCAGTAACCGTAGGGATTCATGAACCAGCTTCGCGGCTCCCATCGAAACAGGCGGAGGAGATCGGCCGCAGTCGAGAGCGTGTAAACCTTTCCGGCTGCAACGAGCGCCCGCAACTCGTCGTGTGAGGGGCCAATAGGCTCGTAATAATAGTCCCAGACGTTTGGGCCGTTGCTCTGGTCGAAATAGGGGTTCGGCTGACCGAACATGCAGCTGCGCTGGTGCAGGTAAACGATCGGCTCGAGCCCTAGGCGATGCGCCAGCTGAATTTGAGCCACAACCCCATTCAACTGTGCGACCAAGCCGTCGGCCGTGTTGCAGATCAGCAGATACTTTTTCGTTTCCGTGGGAGCGACCGCCCGGCCGAGCGTTTGAGCGGAACCCGGAGAAGGCAGCGGGCCATCTCCGCTCACTCCGAACGCTTCTGCGTCGCTGATCCGTCCAAGTGTGCGCATGGTCTTTACGGCGCGAAAGGTAACCGATCAGCTGAAGCCGGTCGAGGAGGCTTTTGCGGTGCACTTTACTTACCGTGAACCGTCCCGACTTCGGACGTTACTTGCGAATAGAGTGGTTTGGCTTGCCGAGTCGCCACACTTGAACCAAGCTCCGACCGGCAGTGCACATCCTGGGCTTCGCGCCGCCAAGCGCGCGCACGCCGAAGGGGCGCGGAGGGGTAGATGCGGACGATCGAGACGGTCTTGGGCCAGCCCATCGCATCGACGCGTCGGTCGGCGCCTGGCCGGTGGTCCGATCATGCATCTTCCGACAGAGGGGACTTGGGTCGCGGAGCTGCGTTAGCGCTGCTTGCCTTGACGGTGCTCGTCGCTGCGGTGCTGAGATTTGTCGGGGCCGGAGATCAGCTCTGGTACGACGAGATCGTCACTCTCGTGGACTCCGTCCGCAAACCCCTGTCCGTCATCGTGACGCACTTTCCCTCCGACAACGGGCACGTGTTCTATTCGGTGCTTGCGCACACCAGCATCGGGCTGGGCGGCGATACGCCTTTCATGCTCCGTCTGCCGGCCATTCTATTTGGGATCGCCTCGATCCCCCTCATCTACACCATGGGCAGGAGGGTCACGACCCGGTTCGAGGCGCTGGCCGGCGCAATGCTGGCGACCGTCGCGGCCTATCATGTCTGGTTCTCCCAGAACGCTCGCGGTTACACGATCCTTCTCGTGCTGACCTTGCTGAGCACGCAGCTAATTTTGAACGGGCTGAAGTCGAGGTCGAGGAAGCCTTGGCTGCTCTTTGCGACCGTGACCGCCCTCGCCGCCTATACTCACGTTTCCATGGTCTTGGCGGTCGTCGGTCAGGCGATCGCGGTAGCCCTTCATCTGATGGTGAACCGACGCTTCACGGCTCAGGAATTGAAGGGGCCGGTCATCGGCTTCGCCGCCGCGGCGGCATTGACCATCATGCTTTACCTGCCGATGCTTGGAGACGTTGCGGGCTTCTTCACGGCCCAGGCAACGGCGCCCAAGCCTGCGTCTGGGGGCTTCGGCATGCTGGATGTGTTCCGCTACCTGCAAATCGACTTAGTTAGCGGTAGCGTGCTGATCGTTGGCGGCGCAGTCTTCCTCGTTGGCCTCGTAAGCTACTGGCGTCAGTCACGACTCATCCCGGCGCTATTCTTCATGCCGCCAGCGATGGTCTATTTCGCCACGGTCCTGCTCGACAGGCCCACGCGACCCCGCTTCTTTTTCTTCATCGCCGGCTTCCTTCTCCTTGTCGGCGTCCGCGGCGTGTTCGTCATCATAGGTTTCGTTCTGGATCGGCTTGGCGGGCCATGGAGGGAGTGGGAAAGGCCGGCGCGGTGGGCGGCTCTCACGGCGATGATCGCGTTGCTCGTGCTCGATCTGAGCCGCACCTACGGCAAGCCCAAAATGGACTATGAGGGCGCACTTGCCCATGTCGAGGCGACCCGCCGTCCAAGCGATATTGTCGCGGTGGCTGGGATCGGCGCGGATTTCGTCTATAACAACTTCCATGGTCTCAACTTGCCGCGGCTGACAGGCGCTGATCATTTGGCCTCGCTGCGCCGGCGCCAAGACGTGCTCGTCCTGCATACCTTCGAGCGTCCCCTTCGCTCTGCTGATCCTGCTTTGCTCGATGCGCTCAAGACCCGCTGCATGGAGGAGCGGGAATTCGCCGGCACGCTGCAAGATGGAGACATTTACGTCTCGCGCTGCACGCGCCGGCCATGATCAGGTGGTGGCATGGAGCGGTGTTCCGTGCCCTCCGGCCCGGCGCTATGCGCATCGGCGCGACGTCGAGCTCGGGTGCCCGGCCACGGCGAACTGCGGGCGGCCGCCGGCGAGCCTGCCGACGTCGTCATCGCGCCGCCAACCGCTTCTCAACGGTTCGCCGCGACTAGTCCGACACCTCCGACGATGACGGCCAGGCCGAGCCAGCGAGTCACGCTGATCTCCTCGCCGAGCAACAGGCCGCCGCCAAGCGTCGTCAGCACAATTCCGAGCGCGACGCAGGGATAAGCCTGCGAGACATCGATCTTCGACAGGACGAAAAGCCAGACGACGGCGCTCAATCCGAAGCAGACGAGTCCAGCCAGGACCGCCGGATGGGTGCCGATGCCGATCAGCAGCGAACCGGGCCCGATCAGCCCTTCCCGGCGCATCGCAAGTGCGTCCTGGACCGCAGCCGACGTCATCCCGATCTTCAGCACGAGCTGAGATCCAGAAGCTAGCAGGACACTGATGAAAATCAGCGGCAGGACGGAAAGGTCCCTTGGAAACATTGCCTACTCCATTCTGCCTGTCCGGTTCACAGTGCCGCCAAAATGATGAGCGCGCCGACGACGAGGCCGAGCCGACAGATGCGGTCGCGCAGGGCCCAGACGACCGGATCGTCGTACATTTCCCTGCGATGGCTGACCATGAGCGCCCGGCCGAGCAGGTATACCAACAGCGGACAGATCAGCCACAACAGCGTCGGATTGGAATAAAGTTGGGTGACCGCTGGTGACGTCACATAGAATGCAAACACGGTGACGGCATTGGTGCCGGTGGCGGCTGCAAGCGTCGCGAGGATGACAAGATCGTCCTTGCGGTAATTGCGATGGGTGGTGTCGGGAAGGTTGCGGTCCAGCCGCAACGCCACCTCCGTGTAGCGCTTGATGAGAGCCATGCACGTGAAGACGAACAGCGAGAAAGCCAGAAGCCATTCGGACGGCGCGATTCCAGACGCGGCGCTGCCGGCGATGACCCGGACTGTATAGAGCATGGCAAGCGCGACCACATCCACCAGCATCCGCCGCTTGAGATAGAAGCTGTATGCGAGCGTCAGCAGCAGGTAGCCGCCTATGACCAGCAGGCACAGCGGCGAGATCATCACGCTGATCGCGGCAGCAAGCAGCAGCAGGACGGGAATGGCGACCAGTGCCGCCTTCGTCGAGATTGCGCCACAGGCGAGCGGCCGGGCAAATTTGGTCGGGTGCTGCCGATCGGCTTCGAGGTCCAGCAGGTCGTTGAGCAGGTAGGCTGAAGAGGCCGCAAGGCAGAAGGCGACGAACATCATGGACGCCGCCAGCCACTGTGACGGGGCCACTGAATGCCTCGCAAGCAATGGCACGAAGATCAGCAGATTCTTGGCGTACTGGTGGACGCGCAATGCGCGGAGCCAATCCCCCACGCCGCTCTTTCGGCATTCCAAGATTTCGAACGGAACGCCTAGCCGTTGCAGTCCCCGACGAACGCGGGCTGGCGGGCGAACTGCATAGCCGGCGTTCGCATGTTTCCAGACGCTCAAGTCATGGGAATGATTGCCAACGTAATCGAACCCGCCTTCGCCGAACCGATCGACCAGCAGCTTGGCCTTCGCCTGGCCGGCAAGATTGACTTCGGCGGTCGTTGCAAAGACCCCGTCGAACAATGCGAGATGGTCGGCGATGGCTTGGGCCTGCAGCTGGTGACTGGCCGTTGCAAGGTAGACTGGCCGGCCAGCTTCGCGTGCCTTGCGCACCAGCGCGATCACCGCAGGGTCGTACGGGAGCAGGGCCGGTCGCGGCTCATTGCACTCGGCAATCGCCGCCTTCAGGGCGGACTTGCCGCGGTGTAGTTGGCCCAACGCGGCGAGCGCTGAACGCCAATCCCTGCCGGCCACGGCCGCGAACTGCTCGACCAGGAGATCGACGGGGATGAGGGTGCCGTCGAGGTCGACGACCAGCGGCCGCGAGCTGGGCTCTGGTTCCACTCTGATCGTCATCAGCGCACCCGAATTGCTCCCCTGCCCGCGCGTAGGTCTGCTGCCGACGCCATGTAGACGTGCCTACTGGGATAGCGTGCAATGATTTGAGCGTTTGCTTCGGCACCCCGGTCCCGCAGGAAAATCGGACCAGTAAGGTCGGGCGAGTTCAACGTGAAAGCGTTGTCAAACTCAGGGCTCTTGTCGCTCCTTACGAATATTAGCGCATTATCGAGGCGACCGGTCGCTTCAAGATCGCGATAATTGCTGTGAGCACCCCGGACTAGCGAATATCGCCCAGTAGCCCGCCATGGCAAAAACGAGGTGAGCGCGACAGCGGAGAGTAGCAAAACGAGGAAGATGCCTTTCTCCTCCCCGTGAGAAATGTCAGTGCGACCGACCACTTCGGAGGCGGTCTGTAGGCCGCGCGCGGACAAGAAAATGGCCGGAAACAAGACCATGTACCAATAACGGGGGCCGATGAAGAAGCCGCCGTTGAACCAGTAGAATGCGTAGGCGGCGATGGTTGCTCCGGCGACCGCCAGCATGCACCAGTCCAAGCGGCTGAGGCGGCCCCACAGCAGATGCACGTACACCAGCACGAGCGAGCCGATCGACCAGCCGAGCAGTTCGACGTTGAGGGCCTTGAGATTGAATTGCGCCTGCACGAGCGCTTCTAGTGGACTGTGCCCGAGCCAGACGTCGACGCCGCCCCAATGGTCTAGGGAACCGACATCGGCGCCAAATCCGAGCCGGTTGGCCCCGGGGTGCCAGGCCAGGTCGTAGTACTGATTCAATGGTGTCTGGAACGGGCTGCCAGTCAAGACAGAATTGTACGGGAAGATCGTCGAGCCAATCAGCACGCAGCCGATGCAATAGGCAGTTATCGCGGTCCAACCAGACGCCGATTTCATGTCGATGCGCGTCATTGCCCAGAGCCCAGTGACAGCACCGATTATGACCCCGTCAAGCGGCCGTGTTAGGAATAGCCAGCCGAGGAGGCACCCGGCCGCGAACCAAGCAAACGCCCGGCGCGGGCCCTCTGTAAGCATGAGTAGCCAAGCGGAAACGACCAGCAGGAGGGTGAGAGGGTGGCTTATCATGGAAGCGCCCATCGCCAGGTACCAAGGTGAGATCACCAGCAGCAGCGTCGTAAGCGCGGCGAGGCGTTGCGACGCCCACCTGGAAAGGAACGCGTGGCCGATCGGGACGGTCAAGGCAGAGAGGATGGGATTGACGAGGAAAGGCACGCCGAAGGCCGCACCGATGGCTAGCGCCGCGGGCCAGCCAGGCGGGAAAATCGAAAACCATTTGCCATTGACGACGCTAATTAGGTCAACATGGAGCGCCTCATCCATCGCCCCGCCGGGGGCCACGGCGTAGATGGTGCCAAGCGCAAAGGTCTTCGCCTGGTACAGATAGTGCACCTCGTCACCCCTAGGCAGGCGATCCCACACTATTAAGTTTATCAAGAGGCATGCGACGAACACCCAAAGTGCAGCCAGCCACGGCAGCCGCTTGCCGGAACTCGATAGGATGCGGTCGACGCGTCCACCAACGGATGCCAGCCAGCCATCCGGCACGAGCATTGCCAGAGCCGCGAGAGTCGCGCCGTTAAGCGCCAGGAAGCCGCCTTGCGCCAAGACCTCCACCGCGAACCGCTCATATCTTTGATACTGAACGAATCCCATCAGGGCGGCCGACGAGCCGAGCAGCAGCAGAAACAGAAGCCCGACACGGGCCAGTCCGATCGCGCGAGCGCTTGTCCATAGTGACGCGAGGCGCCCGCCAGTGAGCAAGACCGCGGCGACGACCGCGCCTTGCAGGGTGACTATCGCAAAGAACAGCGGCGCGAAGCCCTCGGGCCGCAGCTGCAACGAACCGAACCAGCGCGGATCGGTGAGCCCCAATTGCGCAGACGTTCCTGCCAAAAAGACGGCCGCGACCAACCAGAAAAGGCGGCGGCTCGCGATAGCTGCAAGCGCCAGGGCGCCGGCGGCGGCAAGCGTCACTGCGAACCATGTCTCAAGGCCGCCGACTGTCATCCCCCCGGCACCGCCCTACTTCGGCTTCTGCAATTTTACGCAACCGCGTTTCGGGCGATTCTGCTCTATGTTAATGTGCCTGGCAACCCCACTAATCCCATGTGCGCACACGGGACAAACGATCGCCAACAATCAACGATAAGGTTAGGAAATGAGAAGTTCCGACCGCGCCATTACGGTTAGAATGACGGCATTGCTGTTCTCGGCGCTTCTCTGCGCGTGCTCCGCCAAAGGCACCATCGAGACTGGCGAGGCCGTCGTGATCGTCGATCCGTCGCGTCGTTTCCAAATCGTCACTGGCTGGGAGGCAACTAACAACCTCAACGAATTCGTCGGTAAGATATCACCGCAAAATTTGCAGGCACTTCAACGGACCGCCGTCGAGAAGGCTGGCATAACGCGGGTACGACTTGAGGTTCGCAGTGGGGTCGAGGGGCCGCCGGGCGGCTTCGAACGATTTGCGAGAGGGGGTCACAAAAAAAGTTGGCGCGAGCGCCGCTATCTCGTCAGCAACGACAACGCTGATCCCCGGTTGATCAATCGGGCCGGGTTCGACTTCACGGAAATGGATTACGACGTCGAAATGGCGGTGCTGCCGATGCGCAAGCTCCTCGCCGCGCGAGGGGAGAAGCTGCTCGTCAATGTCTGCTACGTTGCATTTCTAAAAGGCCGCCCGAGCCTGCATGAGAATCCGGAGGAGTATGCCGAGTTCGCGCTCGCGACGATGCTTCATCTACGCGACAAATATGGGCTGGTGCCGGATAGCTGGGAGGTGATCCTTGAACCAGATCTCGCCGAACGCTGGAGCGGACAGCGTATCGGAAAGACGATCTTGGCAACCTCGCGGCGCTTTTCGGAGAACGGCCTCAGCGTTGGGTTCGTAGCACCGTCAACGACGAGCATGACGACGGCGTCATACTATTTCGACGACATGGCCAAGGTCGATGGTGCGGTGTCGCACCTGACGGAGATCTCCTACCACCGCTATAGGGGGGTCAACCGAGAGGCACTGGCCAGGCTCACCGAGCGATCCGCGAAATATCATATACCGATCTCGATGCTGGAACTCTGGTTCGGGCGAGCGGGCCCCGACGTGCTTTTCGAGGACCTCGAGGCGGGCGCGGCGGCATTCCAGAACCAAGTCATTGGGGATCTTGTTGTCGACGCCCGCAACGGTGACATGACCTTGAGAAAGGATGTGCGGTACAATGGGGCGGTATTCCGTGCTGTCCGCCCCGGCGCAGTTCGCATCGGAGCGACGTCGAGCTTGGGTGCGCTGAAGGCCCTGGCGTTCAAGCGTCCCCAGGACGGCATCGTCACGGCACTGCGGGCGACCGCCGCGACAGACGTCGTCGTTCGGGGCCTCCCGGCAAGCAATTACGTCGTCAGGACTCTAACGGAATCCGCAGAAACCGAGCGGGTCGCGGCGGTGCCCGCGGTCAATGGCGACTTGCGCGTGACGGTCCGCGAGCCTGCCGTGGTCGTCATCGAGCCGCGCTGAGCGGTAGAGTCAGGCCCCGCCCAGGGATTCGCGCGCGCGCTGCTCGAGTTGCCAGTACAATTCGGTCGCCTCGTCGGCGGCAATGCTCTGTGCGTCCTTGCCGAGCGAATCCGCACTTG
>Ga0070675_100000397_pt1 | contig 29534 bp, 25 predicted proteins | sample KBSM43metaG_FD_65343 | JGI IMG/M metagenome (GOLD analysis project Ga0070675, IMG submission 65343) | Miscanthus rhizosphere microbial communities from Kellogg Biological Station, Michigan, USA - KBS M4-3 metaG | ecosystem: Host-associated > Plants > Roots > Rhizosphere > Soil ... | reverse complement strand
CTTCACAAAATTTCACGAGTGCGGAGAAGCATTGCGATGAAAACAAGTGCCTCAAGGGGGGCTGGAATCACTACCGTTGCGTCGTTGGCTGTGTTGGCTCTGCTCGGAGCACCTCCCCATGCTTCCGCGCAGGGCCGGAGTCCATTCGTCGATTACTCGGACACGGGCGAAACCGTCCACGTACTTCCGGCACCTGCCGCGATTCATTCGCCGCGTGACACTGGCCCCACGATGGCACCCCCGGCGGAAGGAGCCGCCGTGTACTCGGCGAGCTACGGCAGCGGCAACCTCCGAAATCACGGCGGGCCGGTCATCGGCAGTGCCGGGTTCTGGGCCTTGTATTGGAACAGCAGCGTCGCCACGTCCACGCAGACGTCGCTCGGTTACACCACGCTGGCGCAGCAGATAGATGCCTTTCTTACCAGCTTCGGCAACGACACGGCTTACAGCAGCACGATAGCAACGGACGATTTCTCGGTCGTGCAGCAATACGGCGGGATCAGCAGCACGGTCCAGAACTTTGGCTACTACGTTGCGTCGGAGCGCGCCAAGTCCAGCATCTCGGATTCTGGTATCCGCAATTTCATCGCTGGCGTCCTGAATAGCGGCAAGGTGAACGTCGACACCAACATCATTTACGGCGTGTATATGCCCGCAGGCATGAAAGTGACGATGAGCGGCGGCGCATCATGCTCGACCTTTTGCGGGTATCACGGGCACTTCAACTATGGGGGACTGGACATTCGGTATGCCGTGTTCCCGTACCTCAATTGCAGCGCATGCAAGCTGTCGAATCTGTCGGTCGCGGACATGATCACGATCGTCGCCAGCCACGAGATTCGGGAAGCGGTCACCGACCCGCAGTTGAACGCGTGGTATGACGATCAGGGCTACGAGGCCGACGACAAGTGCGCGTGGCACAACCTCTATCGGATGGCCGAGGGAGGCTTCATGGTGCAGCCGGAATACTCCAATGGCGGCGGACCGGCCCCTGGCGGCGGGTCGTATCCCGGCCCCGGCTGCGTCGTTCCCAACCAGCAGCCGTAGCGGCCTTCGGGTTCAATCGCTCGGCGGATACCGTAAAGTGTTGGGGTGACGTCGACCGTTACCTCGACCGTTACAGTTCCTGGCACACCCGACCTGGGGCGCGCGATGCGCCCCACCGTCGACACCATTTCCGAACGACCGCGTGCGCTGACCACGCGGTTCGTTGATTTCTGGCTTCTCGGCGGCGCCAGCCTGCTGGTCTGGTTCGTAATGTTTGCGACCCAGGGGTTCCGGGCCGCATGGGCGATCGATCAGCATTTCAAGAATCTCACGGTTACAACCGCCTCACTCTCGCTCCTTGTCAACTATCCGCACTTTCTCATCTCGTACAAGCTCGCCTACAGTCGCGGCCGCACATTCGTCACGTCGCACTGGTGGCAGCTGCTGGTCGTCCCGGCGCTCCTGATAGCGACCTTTGCGTTCGCGTACGCCTATTACAACGTGCCGGTATCGCAGCTCTCGCCGGTGGGAATGCTGTCCCGTGACTTGACAGGGTTCGGCAACAACGCCCGCGTCTTCTCCGGACCGCGGCTCGGCGATCTGCTGTTCGGGCTGACGTTCAACGTGATGATCTTCACGGTGGGATGGCACTACACCAAGCAAGTGTTCGGCTGCATGATGGTGTACGCCTATTTCGATCGCTATAAGTTCTCGCCGCGCCAGCGAACGATTACGAAGTACGCGCTCCTGAGCATCTGGTGGCTCAACTTCGCGCAGGGCAACGTGGCCGGAGCGCAGAGCAACTTCTCGCAGTTCAAGTACTACTCGTTCGATTTGCCGGACATCCTCGTTCCGATTACCTCATTGATCGTGGCGGCGGGTGTGCTCCTCGTGGCGTATGACGTCTTCTGGAAGAACTACAAAGAGCGCGGAGAGCTGCCGAGCGTCAACATGGTGGTGCCGTTCCTCGCTCTCTACGTGTGGTGGCTGCCGATCACGCGCCAGTACGAGTTTTATTTTCTGCTGACGCCGTTCTTTCACTCGCTGCAGTACCTGGCGTTTGTCTACAAAATGGAAGACACACGGCTGCGCGGCCTCAAGAATCCGGAAGTTCGCGGCACGATCTTGGCGTTTGGCATCGTGCTCGCCGGCTGGCTCGCGTTCGAGTTCGTTCCCAACGAAATCGACACCGCGCTCGGCACCTTCAACGCCTGGCAGATGTTCTTCTTCTTCACCGCGGCGATGTTGTTCATCAACATCCACCACTACTTCATCGACAACGTCCTCTGGCGTTTCAGGGATGCGGAGATTCAGAAGTACCTTCTCGCGTGAATCTAGGTATGTGAGCGTTCGGCTTTGACGTCGATGCCGAGCTGCTGGCATTTCTTGTAGAAGTGGCTCCGCTCGAGACCAAGTGCCCGCGCGGTCTCGGCGACGTTGTACCCGTGGGCCTGGAGCTCCGCGAGAACAACCTCGCGCTCGAAGGCCGACACTCGATCGGCCAGCGGGCCACCGCTCCCGCGTAGGCGGACCTGAAGATCTGCCTCTACGGAGCCCGCGTGACGCCCGGCAAGAATCTGGTGTGCGGTCGAACCGTCCACCACATCGTCAGTCAGCAGCAGCAGCCGTTCCACCACGTTGCGCAGCTCGCGGACGTTCCCCGGCCACGAATACCGCGTGAGCTGATCGATCGCCTCCGGGCTGAAGGTGCGCGGCTTCCACCCGTTCTGCTCCGCCACAATCGACGCAAAGTGCTCGGCGAGCAGCGGGATGTCTTCCACCCGCTCGCGCAGCGGCGGCAGCGTCAGCGGGAAGACGAAGATACGGTGATAGAGATCCTCGCGGAACGTGCCTTTTCGAACGAGCGTCTCGAGATCGCGGTGCGTCGCCACGATGACACGCGTGTTGACGACGATGGGACGCTCGCCGCCGATGCGTTCCAGCTCGCCTTCCTGCAGCAGTCGGAGCAGTTTCGCCTGCATGGCGACCGGCATGTCGCCGATCTCGTCGAGAAAGAGCGTGCCGCCGTGCGCCTGTTCGAATTTTCCGAGATGCCGCGCAGCGGCGCCTGTAAACGACCCCTTCTCGTGGCCGAAGAGCTCAGACTCAATCAACTCTGACGGCACTGCCGCACAGTTCAGCGTCACGAAAGGCTTTTCACGACGGGGGCTGCGATCGTGGACGGCCCGGGCGACCAGCTCCTTCCCGGTGCCGGTCTCGCCAAGAATGCACACGCGCGATTCGCTGTTGGCGACCCGATCGACCTGCGCCATGACCCGGCGCATCGCTTCGCTTTTCCACACCAGCTCGTGCCGTCCGACGCGACGTCGCAGCTGACGATTCTCTTCCTCGAGACGTGCGAGCTTCAGCGCGTTCTCGACGGTGAGGAGGAGTTTCTCCGACGAGATCGGCTTCTCGAGGAAGTCGACGGCGCCAAGCCGGGTCGCGCGGACGGCCATCTCGACCGTCGCCTGGCCGGAAATCATGATGATCGGTGTCGAGATCCCGAGCTCGCGCAGCTCCGCGAGCATCGTGAGGCCGTCTTTGGCGGGCATCACCACGTCCGAGAAGACGAGATCGAACCGTTCGCTCTTCAGCAGCGTGATGGCACGCGCCGCGTTGTCGCAGACAGCGGCCTCGTACCCGGCCATTCGGAATGCGCGCGACAGCGACGCCAAGGTCGACTGGTCGTCGTCAACGATCAACAGACGGGTCATACGGGAAGCTCGATGTGGAAGGTGGCGCCGCGACCCGGATCACTATCGACCCAGATCTTCCCCGCATGATCGGCGACGACGGACTGCACGATCGCAAGGCCGAGACCAGTCCCGTGCTGCTTGGTCGTGTAGTAGGGGGTAAACAGTCGTTTTCGTTCCTCCTCGTTCAGGCCCTGACCGGTATCGGCCACGTCGATCCGGACAACCGCACCGTCGCGGCGCGTGGCGATTCGAAGCGCGCCGCCCCCCGGCATCGCGTCGATCGCATTGAGGAGCAGGTTTTGGACCGCGCGCCTCAATTGCTCGCTGTCGCCTCGTATCTTGCCGAGTGACGGATCGAGGTCGAGCGTCAGCGTGACAGCCGGATGTCCCGGCGACGCGAGCTGGGCCCGGAACAGGGACGCGCTTTGCTCGACGATTTCGTTCACCGAGACCTGCGCGAACTCTGGCGCGGGCATCTTTGCAAAGTCGCTGAATCGCCCGATGACGGTATTCAGGTTGCCGAGCCCGATCTGCAGCGTCGTGAGGCTCTCGTCGAAGACTTCATCGAATTCGCCGGGCGGTAACGATTTCGCGCGTCGCAGATTGTCGATCGTGATCCGCAACGGGAAGAGCGGATTCTTCAGCTCGTGCGCGAGGCGGCGCGCGAGCTCGCGCCAGGCGGCGACACGTTCAGCCTGGACAAGGCGATCGCGGTGATCGACCAGCTGCCGCGTCATGGTTTCGAACGCGTCGGCGAGCACTTTGATCTCTCCCGTCGTCCGCACGTCATCGACGTGCACCTCCCAATCGCCATCGGCCACCGTACGCGCCGCGCCCGCGAGCTGCTCCACTGGACGCGTCACCCGGGCCGCGATCGTAAACGCAAGGATGAAACCGAGGGCGATGGCGACAGAGCCGAACGCGACACCGCTCCACCGAATGCGGCTGACCAACGCCGCGAGCTCCCGGCCGGAACTCCCGACCAGCAGGACGCCGAGCACGGAGCCGTCACGTCCGGTGAGCGGAAGTGCGTCGACTGTCTCCGGCCCGTCCGGCCACTCGATCGTCTCCTTTGTTTCCTGACGATTGTGAATCACGCGTGCGATGAGCGGTTCGAGCGGCGCCGCTTCCAAAGGGTCGTCTTTGCCCGCGAGCAACCCCCGGCTCGAGATTCCAGGCTGCAGATTCTGATACAGCAGTACTCGCATCCCCGGCGCCAAGACCAGCGACTGCAGAAATTTCCGGTCGAGCCGCCGGCCTGCAGCAATGTATAGATTGCCTGCGCCCGCCGCGAGTGTGCGAATGGCAACGAGCGCGAGTGTCGTTGTCTCCGGCAGCTCGATAGCCTGAAGGAAGGCCGCCGGCGCATCCGCAGTTCGGCCATTGGTGATCCAGCCATTCCGATACCCAAACCTCGCTGGCCATTCCGCGGAGGAGACGATCGTGCCGTCGGCCGCGACGATGTCGAGCACGTCGAGTCCTTGAGCCACGGCGAGCGTGGTCGCTTCGTTCACGTAAGGCGCGACGTCGCGAGACGCCGCAATCCGCGAGACCGCCTCGCTCTGCGCAACCCGATCGACGCGCTCCGCCACCTGCAAGCCCTGGTCTGCAAACTCCCGCCGGAACTGCTCGACAAGCGCGGCGGTTCGCTCAGCGTCCAGCGTCGCGAACGATTGCCGTGCGCTTGCTGAAAATGTCAACGTTACCAGCGCTACGGTGAGCAGTACGACCGCGCTGACGAGCAGAAAGAGTCTGTTGCGAAGGCTCATGGCGCGTTCAACCAGACATTGGCCAGGTTCCAGGCACCCGAGGAGAGGACCGCTGGTCCGTTCCACGACTGCACGCGCGGCGCAACGGCGTAAAGCTCGGGAACGTGGACGACCGGAACAATGATGTCCGTTGCGAGCATCGCCCGCTCGGCTGACAGGACATCATCGAGCGACGCACCAGGGTCCGGGCGTGTGATGCGTCCCAGGAGCGTCAGGATGCGAGGGCCCAGGCCTGCCATCAGATCCGAGAGCGCTTCGGGCGGTGCAGCCGCGCGGAACGAGAGGCGCACCAGACGCACATCGAACCTCGGACCGAGGCCCGCCGGTGCCTGCACGGTCAACGTGAAGCCGGCGTCACGCGCGTTTACCGCAATCCTCTGGGCCACGGCCTGCGCGACCGCGTCGGATGGAGTGACGCGTAATGCGAACGTTCGTCGATCGGCAGGAAGTGCAACGACGGCAGTTCGAGAGAGAGGCGCGGCCGCGCGATCGAACACGAACGGCGCATAGCCGCTCAGCCATTGCGGCAGCATTGCGCTGGCCGGCTCCGCACGTCCTTGCAGAACGACGCGGGCGATCGCGGTGCGATCGATCGCAGCGGCAAAGGTTCGGCGGACGGCCTCGTTCGCGCTGGCCGCCAGCGGCGGCTCGAACGCGAGCGCGATCAGTTCCAGTGGCTCAGAGCCCTCAATGCGCAATTGACGCTGCTCGCTGCGCCTGACATCGGTCGGCTGAATCGACACCATGTCGGCACGGCCGGTTTCAACGTCGCTCAATTGCTCCGACGACGAGCGGCCTGTGCGGATTTCAACGGCATCAAGAAAAGGACGGCCGTCCCAGTACTCCTCATTCGCCCGAAGCGCGATGACGCCCGCGGCCACACGCTCGATTCCGAACGGACCGGAACCGACTGCGGTGCCCGTGCCCTGCCGAACTGCAATCGCATTGGAGGAGTCGGCAAGCTGCCACGGCAGATCGGACATGTTACGGGCCGGATCGATGACGAGCGCATCGCCTTCGGTGCCGATCTGCCAATCGTTGTGAAGATCTCGCAGGATGGCGGCAATCTGCGGCGGTTGAAGCGTCGAGCCGTCGTGCAGCTTCACCCCATGCCGCAGCGTGATGGTCCATCGCCTGCCGCCGGTGTCGGCGTTCCAGGTCGTGGCGAGCGCCGGTCGCAGCACGCCTGACCCATCGATCGTGATCAATCGCTCGTAGGCGAGGGCGTTGACGCGGCGCATCGCACCCGCATCCGTTGTTTCCAGCTTCAGCGTGCCGCCGTAGCGCGGACGCGCCGCGCTCAACACGGCACCCGCCAGACAGACGCTAACGGCTACAAGAAATAGTCGTGTGAAACGCGTCATAGCGACCGGCCCGGACGTCGTGCGTCACCACGACCGCCGAGGTTTGATCGGGCTGGGCCCACAGTGCGGTCAACACGCCCGGCAAACTCACAGGTGAGGCCGCTTGGACGAGGCGGCCGTCAGCCACACGTGACAGTTGCAGCAGATCCCCACTGTCCAACCGTCCGCTCGGTGAGACGGCGGCGACGTACATCCCCGGCGCGCACGCTGCGGTCAGTCCGATCGCATCGTCGTTGGCGGCGGCACCAAGCGGAGCTGCGTTGTAGAAGACCGTTCCTTCAGAAGTCTTGAAGTAGTTGCGGCCCGGTTCGAGACCCCTGTTGTCCACGCCAATCGGCCACGGCTGCTGTCCATCGATACAGGTGATTTCAAGCGGATCCGGCCGGCCGGTGCAGGTCATTGCAGGCAGGAACAGATCGAATCTGTTTCCACTCGCCCGAAGACGGCCGCGCGGGTCGCGAGGCCACGGCCGCGACACGGGAAGTGGACGCGAGTGCACGATGCGCCATTCGCCATCTTTCCGTTCGAACAGGGTGATCGCGGCGACATCGAGCACCAGGAGACGGTCGCCAATGACTGCGGCGTCAAGAATCTGAATCTGCTGCGACAGGAGTGGACGCAGTTCCAGTGCGGGAACGGTAATTCGTGAGGCCTCCGTCGACGACGTACGCGGGCCCGTGACGGTCGCAATTTGAGTCCGCCCATCGGTATGGACTTCCGCGACGCAGACTCGCTCGCGGAGATTTCGTCCGCACCCGATCGCAACCTCTGGGTTCCCAGGGGTCGCATCAGTGATCCGAAGACCGCGAGCCGCAAGAAGCGTCGTCATCCGCGTCCGTATTGCCTGCGCTTCTTCGCCGTCTGCGTTCGGCTCTACCGTGAGGCTCACTTGAGCGCCGGCTGATAACGCAGATGTGACTTTCGCGGCAAGGTCCGGTATGAGGTCGTCGAAGGCAGATGGCAACGGCGCCTGCGCGCCGACCGAAGACGACAGGGCAGGGAGGAGCAGCATGAGGCCCCACGTCAACAGCCGTACAGGCAATCCGCGGCCGCGGGCACCCACTGCCGCGGATTTTAGCATTGCGGTTTCAGTGCGTTGGCGAGATGAGCGGCATACTGCTGCCCGACGTCGCCGCTTTGAGCACATCGTTCGCGAAGAACCCCTTCCCATCTATCGGCACCATCATGATCTGGACTTTGTCCGAGAGGCGTTCGGCGATGATTTTCTGAATCAGCAACGGATTGTCCTTCAGCACCTCGGCCTCCGACTTCATGCGCGCGGCATCAGCGACGGCCAGCAGGCGCACGCGCTGCGCGTCGGCCTCGGACAGCAAATTGCGTTTCTCGAGCTCCGCCTTGCTGTCGATCACCTTCGCCTGGGCAGCCGCCTCGGCGCCCTTCACGGTTGCCTCCTTGCGGGCTTCCGCCTCGAGACGGCTCTGCTGAATCTGCTTCTCCTTCAGCGGCAGCGTGTACTGCATCGCGTCGGCCTGCGCTTTCGCCTCGAGCACCGTTGACTGCGCACGCGCCTCGGACTGTTTCACCTGGCGCACCTTGTCGGCCTCGGCCTCGAGCTCGGCCGTTCGCACCATCTTCTGTTTCATTTCGACTTCGATCGTCAGCCGATCGTTTTCCTGCACCTTCACCAGGAGCCCCTCGAGGCCCTTGGCGTATTCCTGCGGGAGATCGATGTCGCGCAGCATCACCTCCTTGACGATGATGCCGTCGGACGCCAGCCGCGTCGTGATGGACTCTGCCGCCGCCCTCCGGACTTCTTCGCGCTTGGTCGAGAACACGTCACGGACCATATATGCGGAGATGGTTTGACGAAACGCATTGGCCACGACCGCCGGGAGCAATTCGCTCTCGATCGGCCGCGGAAGGTTGCTCTCCATGAAGGGCAGCCGTCGCGGGTCGAGCTGATACCGCACCGAGATGCCGAGGCCCAGTGGCAGGCCTTCCTTGCTGTACACCTTCAACGCCGTCCCCTTTTTCGACATATCCGCCGCTGTGGTGCTGTAGATCTGATCGCGCACGTTGTATAGCTCCACGTGCTGCACGAGTGGCGAGACGAAATGGGTGCCCGGATAGATCGTGCCGCCAAGTGTGCCGGAGACCTGACTGACGCGCACGCCTGCCGTGCCGCTCGGCACCACGACGATGCTGAGCCCCGGCAGAAGGAGAAGGACCGCGATCACCAGATAACGTGTGAAGAGGCGCCATCGAATCGATGACGACTCCGGCTGGAGCATCACCTTGCGCGCGTCCGTGCCCAGGACGACCGCGGCGGCAATGAACATTGAAAGGGCACCTGTGAGCAGGACGTACTTGATGGCCAACATTGGAAAGCCTCCTTGAAAAGCCGCGAGTCAGATCGACAGTGAGAGCTCAGTCGGTTGACGTGAAGAGCTGATCGAGCTCGGGTGTCCGCTCCGCATGAAGCTCTACGACATCGCCGGCGCGGACGCGTTCGAAGAGGCGCTCGACGTCTGCGTTGCGCAGCCGGATGCACCCGTGAGACTTCGCATAGCCAATCGATGAGGGCTGATCGGTGCCGTGGATGCCGTAGCCCTTCTGGTTCAGGCCGATCCAGCGCGTGCCTATCGGGTTCTGCGGACCGGGAGCGATCACTTTTCCGGGGTGGTAGTAAGTGGGGTTGGCAACTCGGTTGACGATGGTGAACGTGCCGGTGGGGCTTGGCGAGTCCGGAGCGCCGACAGCGACCGCGAATACTTCTACGACTTCGTTGTTCTCGATCACCGCAAGCTTGCGGTCGGGAATGCTTACGACCAGCCGGCGAACAACAGCCTCATTGGCCGTGTCCGCGGCGTCGGCGCGGCCGATCATCGCGCCCGCCATCAGGGCCGCCGCCATCCACATCGCTCGGCTCGCTCTCATGTCATCCTCCGTTGTCTCGCGGAGGAGAAGAGCAACCGATCAGCCAAAGGCTAAGCGATAGAGCCTTGGCGACTTAATCGATAATCAGCGCAAAGAATGCGTGTCTGCGGGGCCACGGCGTGTGTGGGCTGACACGCTCGGCGATGGGTTGTTTTCAGCGTGTGCGCTCCAGGCCGAGTTCGTCGACCCACCGGTTGGCAATGATGCGTCCACCCTGTGTGTCCATCGCCCACTGCGTCCGAAGCACTTCACCATCGCTGTACTCGGCGCGGACTTCATACCCGGTTCGCGTGAGGTAGAGGCCGCACGTCAGCTCACGTCCCCCGGCATCCTTCTGTCGACCGATCATTTCGATCAGCTCGCGCGGATGTGAATCCGGTGTGGAATCGTCCGCCATGCGCGCACATCCTACAGCGGCCTGAAGATTGATGTCGCCTTGACACTCTAGATCCGCAGGTATAACGTCGCGCCCGCGCGTCTCGTTCCCCGGTCAACATCGCATCCACGCACACGTTTGGGCACCTGCAAGTTCCTCCGGTGACAGGCACAACAGGAGGTTCAATGAGATGTGTCGGACGGCTGGCTCTAATCGGGATCTTCGCAATGCTCCCGTCGCGTGCATTCGCGCAGGAAGCAACCTTCAACGGCGTGATCACGGATTCGTCGGGGGCCGTGCTTCCCGGCGTCACAGTGACGGCAGTTCTCGAAGCCACGGGCAACACGTTCGTCGCCATCAGTGACGAACGGGGCTTTTACCGCATTCCAGTCCGCGTCGGCACGTATCGGATCACGGCGGAGCTGGCGGCGTTTGCCACCGTCGAGCGGCCGGCCATTCAGATCCTCACCGGACAGACGTCGACCATCAACATGCAGATGTCGCCATCCACCCTTCAGGAAACAGTGACGGTCACCGGGGAAGCGCCACTCCTGCACGTCGCCACCTCGAGCCTGGGTGGCAACATCGACCCGACGCAGGTGCAGGAGATGCCGTCGGAAGGACGCAACTGGATGGCGCTGCTGCTGATCGCCCCGGGCAGTCGCAGCACGTCGGCCAATCCGGCCGAACCGCTCGAAACGCGAAACGCCAACCGCACGCGTGAATATCAGACCAACGTGGACGGCATGCAGTTCGCCAACACGATGGGCGGCGGCGGCCAGCCGGCGTTCAGCCAGGAGATGATCGCGGAGTTCCAATACATCTCGAACCGCTTCGACGCGACCCAAGGGCGGTCGTCCGGCGTGCAAGTGAACATGATCACCAAGTCGGGTACCAACCGGTATGCCGGATCGCTGCGCGGCAACTTCCGCGACGACCGTTTCAACGCGGCGAACCCCGTGATTGGCCGGGTGATCCCGATCACCAACCAGCAGTTCGCCGGATCCATCGGCGGACCGATCATGCGCGACAAGCTGCACTTCTTCGGCTTTCACGAATACGAGCGCGCGCCGAAAAACGAAGTGTGGAACACGCCGTTCCCGCGCTTCAACGTGGAGCTCACGGGAACATCGACCGTCAGGCACGAGGGCGCGCGCTTCGACTATCAGTTCTCACCTGAAACGCGGCTGATGGTGAAAGGCAACAAGACAAACACTCACGATCCGTTCGGTCCCGGCAACAATCAGCATCCCGCCGCGACGGCCGTCGCCTGGACGATTTCCGACGGCATGGTCGCGTCGCTCACGAAGGTGCTGAGCAACCGCGCGCTCAACGAAACGCTCGTCGGCTATTCCAGTTATCTGTTCGGCGAGTCGAACTTGACCCACTGGTCGAATCACTGGATGTCGAAGGGCGGCCCCTTCGGACCGATCACCACCGGATCGCCGCGCATCACCTTCACCGGCTTCACCATTGGCGGCAACAACGCGGCGCCGCGCTACCGGGTGCAGGGGCTGTACAGCATCAAGGACAACTTCACCTACTCATACGACGCGCACGGCCGCCACGACCTGAAGTCCGGCGGCGAGTTCATGCTGGAAGAGATCTACACGTCCAATTGCACGCAGTGCATGGGCGTCATCGACGCACGCGGCGGCCCGCTCCCCTCCAACCTCGAACAGTTGCTGCCCGATCCATTCGACGTCGATACGTGGAACCTCGCGGGCATTTCGTCGGTGACGCGCCGCTACACGCTCGGGATCCATAAGAGCCGGCGCACGCCGGAGCGAGTCTGGGACTACTCCGCCTACGTGCAGGACGATTGGCATCCGTCGTCGAAGCTGACGTTGAACCTCGGCGTGCGCTACGACCTGATGTGGGACATGTTCCAGAACCAGCAGGAGTTCCTTCCAATCATGCTGGCGGGACGTCCGCAGAACGCCAACAACATCCAGCCCCGATTCGGGTTTGCGTACCAACTGAACCAGGCGACGGTCCTGCGTGGCGGCATCGGCAAGTACTATGGCGAGATGCTGTCGCGCACCTACCCCGGCGAATCGAAGACGGTCGCGCTCGTCGAGGTGACCAACGACGGCCGGCCTGACTTCGCGGCCAATCCATTCAATGGGCCACCGCCGACGTTCGAACAGGCGAAGGCGACGGCGTGCTCGGCGCCTGAACAGGCCGCGAACTTTGCGGCGTGGAAGGCGCGCAACTATGCCGGCACTGCGCCGTGCCTGCTGCTTGCCAGCGGCGAAGTCAATCCGCCGGCAGGGACGTACAACGTCAACAACTCGTGGCAAACCAGCGTCGGCTTCCAGCGGCAGTTCGGGACGTCAATGGAGATCGAGTCGGACTACGTCTACACGCGCGGGCGTAACGAAGGCTGGGGGCACCTGAACCTGAACATCGCCTTCGACCCGACGACCGGCGTGAACTATCCGTATACCGATCGGTCGAAGCTGCCGTATCCGGAGTTCGGCATCCTCGCCATGACGCTGCAGAACGGACGCTCTGCCTATCATGGTGTGATCACTTCGTTCACGAAGCGGATGAGCAACCACTGGCAGGCGTCGGGCACGTATACGCTCTCGGGATTCTGGAACGCGGTCGGCGCACCGTTCCAGGGTGTGCCGGGCTCGACGCCGGTCGAAGTCACGTTCCCGCTCGCGGAGGATCTCAAAGGTGAATGGGGTCTCGCCGAAGGCGATCAGAGGCACCGCGTCGTGCTCAACGGCATCTGGCAGGTTGGACACGGCTTCCAGCTGAGTGGCATCCATTACGCGAGCGCCGGCGATCGAACGGCCACCTCTTACGGGGCCGATCTGCGCAATCTCGGCGCGGGCTCCGTGGAGCGCCAGCGCCTGCGTCCCGATGGCACGATCGTTCCGCGCAACGCATTCACGCAGCCTGCGCGCAACCGCACCAACGTGCGCGTGCAGCAGAAGATCCCGCTGCAGAGCCGCGTCTCGATCGATGTGATGGCCGAAGCCTTCAACGTCTTCAATCGCCCGAACTGGACGATTACGACGCAGGAACAAAGCCCGCAGTACCTCAAACGCACCGCGGGTGAAAATCGCACCATGCAATTCGGCTTCAGGGTGACGTTCTGATGTGCAGTCCGCGGACCTTCATGGTCCGCTTGGTCCTCGTCATGTTTGGACTCGGCGGCCTCGCCGCCGCCGAGTCCGCGACGGTCAACATTCGATTCGCGGACGGCAGGCCGATCCTCGACCTCCTGCAGCCCCAGTTGTGGCCGATAGAATTGCGGGGGAAGACATCGGCTGCGCTCGAGTCGTTCTGGCCCGATTGGGTGAAGCGCGAAGACGCCGCTATCCGCGCGCGTGTTCAGGCCGGCGACGAGGACTCGATCATCAACTTCTTGCTCTTCGGCACGAGCTTCACCAAACAGCCGCGCGCGACCGAGACCCAACTGGCCGGCATCGTCGTCCGACAGCGCGAAACGGGAGCTACGACCTTTCTGCCGTCGCCACTGCTGAAGGGGCGCATCGACGATTTCATCGCGGGCCTCGGCTCGCCGACGGGCAACGAGCGCATGCAGTTCGCGCGTGAGGTGATCGCTCGCCTTGGTATGGACCTCTCCACCGAGGCTGGCCGGATGCGCCTTCGCCGCTACCTTGAGGATCGTGCTGCGCTCGTCGGCAGCGCCGTGCATGCGTCCACACTGTCGGATCCAAATGCGTCACTCGTCGACCAGATCACGATCTTCCGCGACCGCGGACTCTCGTCGGACTCGGCGATTCCAATCGAGTTGGGAATTGAACAATCGCTAGCGGCAATTCGCGCTGCGGGCACGCTCGCCCCAGCCACCGTTCGACGCGTGGCGATCATCGGTCCCGGTCTGGACTTTACCGACAAGCAGGAGGGATACGACTTCTACCCGCCGCAGACGATCCAGCCCTTTGCGCTGATTGACTCGCTACGGCGGGTTGGTCTCGCGTCGTCGGCCGGCGTCCAGGTCACGACCTTCGATCTGAGTTCACGGGTGCTCGCGCATATCGCTGGCGCACGGGAGCGGGCGGGCAAAGGGCGCGGGTATTCGCTCGTCCTGCCGCGTCCGACGGATCGTTCGTGGTCGGCTGAACTCACCGCTTACTGGCAGCGCTTCGGCGATCGGATTGGTCAACAGGCGCCCGCGGCACCGCCGCCACCTGCCGCTGGCCGCGTTGACGTGCGCGGCGTGCTGGTTCAGCCGTCGGTCGTCCTTTCGATCGAGCCGCGCGATCTGAACATCGTCCTGCAGCGTGTCGAGCCGTTGGCGGCCGGCGAGCAGTTCGATCTGATTCTCGCGACCAACATCCTGCTCTACTACGACGTCTTCGAACAGTCGCTGGCGATGGCGAACATCGCGAAGATGCTGCGCCCGGGCGGACTGTTCCTCACCAACGACGGTCTACTGGAACTGCCCGCCGCCCCCCTCCGCTCCGCCGGCGAGCGTGAGGTCACGTACATGAAGCTGCCCGATTCGAGCGTCAAAGGCGATCATCTGACTTGGTATCAACGACCGTGAAACGCCCGTAGCGGCTCCGCAGATTCAGCTTTTGTGGTCCAGTATGACGGCCACTGGCGGAGGGAGTGGGGCTTTTGGATCGAACCCGTGCACGCCGACCAGGACGGTCTCTCGAAACCAGGTGTCGAAGTCACTCGTGCCCTGCATCATGCCGCGCATGACCTCCTGTTGACCCGGGGCGTCCATGTGCACGACAACGAGATCGCCCATCGGCGTCGACTGAAGCGACACATGCTCGCGTTTGATGCCGTGCTGTCGTCTCGATTCCTTGTACGCCGCGTTCCGAGATCCCTTGATTTCGTCGACGGCTTTGCGCCACGCGTCCGTCTTGCCCGGCTGAATGGGAGCGACAAAACTAAACTCGGCCACGGAGTCCTCCTTACGACGAAAATCGGATCATCCACCTCCCGTTCGTCGTATTCAAGGTAGTATTTCGCCGGAGATGAGCTCGGTATCGTCAAGGAGAGAGCATTGGTCATGCGCACGGTCTCATTCGTAATCGCGCTTGTGCTGGCAGCGTGGGGATCGGCCTTCGCCCAGGACTGGTCGGAGTATCAGAACATTCCGGACGGGTTCAAAATCGATTTTCCGGGCCAACCGAAGATCACCGAGACGACGTGGACATCGGAGTACGGCTACAAGCTGCCGGCGCGTGTCTACACCGCGGAACGCGGCAAGGAGCGCTACTCGATGACGGTTGTGGATTACAACCCCATCCAGCAGCAGGGCATCGAGCGGCGGAAGAACTGCCCGGCGGGGGCCGAGCCGTGCATCGGCAGCGATCTCAGCGGCCCAGGTTACTGGATGCACGACATTCGCGGCGCCATCGTCTATGCCACGTCGAAGTTCCTCGAACGTGACGTGAAGATGACGCGGATGCTGTGGGCGCACGAGGATCTCGTGGAAGGGATCGAGCTGCAGCTGACGAACAATGCTGACCAGTCGCGTACGTTTACGTTCATCAGCATGCGCGAGAACAGGCTCTATATCTCCGAGGGCACCGTTCCGAAGGGCTATCCGCAGCCAGGGCTGTTTCAGCAGTCGATGGGATATCTCGACAAGGACGGCAACGGCGTTCGGTATCAGAAGATCTATTCGAACGAGGTCTACGGTCTCGGCGACGCACCAGCGCCCTCATACGGTCGTGGAGGTGCGCGTGGCGCAGGCGGCGGCCAGGGCGGCGGCGGTGGACGACGCGGCGGCGGCGCCGGCAGCCAGGAGCAGCCCTAGTTTCGGTTAGATGCGTTCGCGGGCCAGGTTGCGGAACGCCGCGCCCTCTATCCTGAAGCCGTCCCACTCTGTCACCTTCTCGGCGCCGAGCCGGCGGTAGAACCGAATCGCCGGCTCGTTCCACGGCAGCACAGCCCAGTTCATGCTCTGACATCCGCGCGCAGCGCCGATATTGGCGACGTGCGCGAGAAGCCGATGCCCGACGCCCCGGCTCCGCCAGTGCGGCTCCACGAACACGTCCTCGAGGTAGATGCCGGGCCTGCACGCGAAGGTCGAAAACGTTCCGTGGAATACCGCGAAGCCGACAGGTTCATCGCCGGCGAATGCAAGACACACTTCGGCGGCGGGCTTGTCGCCGAACAGCTGCTCGCGAAGCGCGGTCTCCGTCGCGGTCACGCGATCGCTCAGCCGTTCGTATTCCGCGAGCCCTCTGATCATCCGCAGAATCACCGCCGTGTCGTTCGCAGTCGCGGGAACAATTCGGAGACGCTCGTCGGTGCTCATGGCGGCGATCCTATCAGCCACATTTCGAAATGGAATTACCGGCTCCGTAAGCGATGCCGGTGATTGAGATCGAGGGCAATGCTGTTCGGTGCGATTCGTGACAACACAAACGACATCGCGGCGCGGATCAACTTCGCCTGAGGTTGAGCCTCATCCATCGCGATTCGCCTGGCACAAAAAATGGGAACGCGCGTCGCCGGCGTGCGTCAGTGCGATGTACGTCTCGATCCCGTTCATCGATGGAAAAAGAGGGCGCGTCATGCATATTCGTCCATTGTTCATCGCAGGGCTGTGCGCAGCGATCGTGTTTGCGACTGTGCTTCGCGCGGCTGACGTCAACAACTATCGGGTCACCATTCTTGTCTCCAACGAGCCCGGCGAGGCGCCGGTGATCGACGGCAAGCTCGTCAACGCCTGGGGCATTGCCACCGCTGGCGCGACCCCGTGGTGGGTTTCCGACAACGGATCCAACTGGTCGACGGTCTACAACGGCGCGGGAGCAAAGCTCTCCCGCGAGGTCGTTGTTCCTGGCGCGCCGACAGGCATCGTCGGGTACACCGGCTCGCAATTCCTCGTCGTCGGTCATCCGGCGCTGTTCATGTGGGCAACCGAAAGCGGCACCATCCTGGGGTGGAACAACCAGCTGCCCGACACAACACACGCCGTGGTCATGCACTCGGAGGCTGACGCCATCTACAAAGGGCTGGCGATACATGGAAACACGCTCTACACGACCGATTTCGGGGGGTGCTCGGTGGATACGCTCGACGGCACGTTCACCGAATTCGACAGTCCAGGCGGATTTGAAGATCCAAGCATCCCGTCCGACTACTGCCCGTTTGGGATTCAGGCGATCGGCGACGCCATCTTCGTCACCTACGCACTCAAAGGCGGCGAAGACGATGTGGCTGGCCAGGGTCATGGATTCGTCCGCGAATTCGATCTGAATGGAAATCTGATTGCTGCGGTCGCGAACCATGGTCAGCTGAACTCACCCTGGGGGTTGGCGATGGCACCCACCGCACCTTCACCCACCGATCCTCCGCCCTTCGGGCGCTTCAGCGGGTGTCTTCTCGTCGGGAATTTTGGCGATGGCGAGATCAACGCCTTCTGCCTCGATGGCAACGGCCAGTTCCATCATCAGGGAGAGCTGCGGCAGGATAGAAAATCTCTCGTCATCGACGGCCTGTGGGGCATCGGGTTTGGCAATAGTCCCGCGTCCGGTTCTCCGAATGTGCTGTACTTCGCGGCGGGCCCGGATGACGAAGAGAACGGTTACTTCGGGAAGGTCGAATTCGTGCCGTAGATGTGGCCGCCCGGTCACCCGGGCGAATCGCATTTCGCCGCACAGCGGCCGATAACAGGACCGATGGCCGCCTTCAAGGACGTGTCACCGGGGCGCCTCGAGATTCGAGAGGGAGGCGGCCGCCTCACATTGTTCGGCCTGCCGTTTTTCGCGACAGGCATCTTCATGGTGCTCGCCAGCCTCGGCGTCGTCACGATGCGCAGCGACGGCGAGGCTGTGACGCAGGCAACGGCGTTCGGGTTAGGCGTCCTCTTCACGCTCGTCGGCGGCGTGCTCTCCTTTGGGCGGAGCATCACCGCCATCGACATCGGGCAGCAGGTCATCACAAAGCAGTGGCGCATCCTGCTGCCGATTCGCACCTGGACGTATCAGCTCGGCGACTACACCAGCGTGACGCTGGCATTCGTGCGGGGCGATTCCGACAGCTCGGATAAATATCCAATCGGTCTGAAGGGCGGCACGGTGGCCCCCCTGCCACTTTGCAGTCCGACGCAATATGCCGAGGCACGGCAGTGCGGGGCCGCGGTGGCGCGGCATCTCGGCCTCGACGTCGAAGACACGTCAACGGATCACCCCGCTCGCGTCACAGCGAGCGAGGTCGACGCGACGCTACAGGACCGCCTCCGTTCGACCCCTTCGACTTCAGCTGCCGTCTCGCGTCCAGCCGCCATGATGAGCGAGTTGACCGACGATGGTGGCGCGGTACGCATCGCGATACCGCTGCCACCGTTGCATCCGGTGGCAATCATCGGCGGGTTGTTCCCGGCGGTCATCGCGATGGGCATGCTGAGCTGGCTCGGCTTCCTTTCGACCCCGCGGCCGCTGGCCCCCATCGAATGGATCTTCATCGCATTGCTCTTCGCTGGATTCGGCGTCCTTCCAGCGGCCAGTGTCGTGAGCCGCTGGTTCCGATCGCGCGTTGGCCGCACGATCGTGACGGTATCGCCGCAGGAGCTGCGCGTTCAGGAGCGTGGGATATTCCGTTCGCGGACGACTGCAACACTCAGCGCATCAGACATTCTGGACATCGACTACAGCACCAAAGAGTCGATGCTGATTTCAGCACGGCGCAGCGCCGAAGCTGAGACAGCCACGATGCGCAAGACCCCTTTATCAGCGGCCACCGCTGGCCCGAGCACGGAATGGGTCTTCGGCGTCTTGAGTTGGTTCCTGAAGGGAAAGGGCATCATCGTCAAGACGCGCACGGGGCTGACGACATTCGGCGAGGGGCTTGCCGACGACGAGATTCAGTACCTGCATGCGATCGTCCGGCGCGCGCTCGCGGGCGCTTCCTGACACTCCAGACCGTCGAACGAATCCATCGTGGTACCGTTCCTGCGTTTCAGGTCGTAAATCGAATACGGCAACCTTGCAGCAGCCGACGCGTGCCACGGCGATTCCGCTATACCATTCGCGTTGAAGCCCGGAGCGAGCGGATAAGGGAGCAAACGTGAGGTACCGCCTAATGCGCCGTACACGGCTTCTGTGCGCGATCGGCGTGAGCCTCTGGTCGGCTGTGGTAATCGGCAACCAGTCGGCGCCGCCGGCCGTACTGTCCGGGGCGCTGCGGTCTCACGTGTCTGACGAGCGGTTCGGGCTTGTCACGTCCATCAGAGGACTGCCGCTCGGCGTCCGCGACGCGCTGCAGACGTTGTTCGGCAGCCTGACACTCGACATCGCCGAGCCCGGAGCCGACTTTCAGGCCACCGATGTGACCGTCAATCCGAATTTGCCGATTCGTCGGTTGGTCGCGGCGGGGTGTTCGATCGAATATTGTCTCGTCTACTACGAACGCGGCGGTAGCAACCACACGTGGCTGGTGGCGCTGTTTCACTGGACGCCGGAGGCAACGCAAATCGAGTGGGGTGGCACCGGTCCTGGCGGCCTGGCAACGATCGACGACGTTCGGAAGGCCGTCCTGTCGGGAGCGATCAAGGGCCCGGTCACGGCGTGGTAGTTGTTCAGGGCACTGGCGTGCACAAGCAGCCGCGAACTCGTCGCCCATGAACGACGATCAGACTCTTCGGCTGGTACTCGTTGTTGTCTTGCTTGTGGTCCTTCCAATCGGTATCTACTTCAGGTTCACGTCGCAAGCGACGCGCGAAAAACTCGACCGACGTCAGGAGGGCCTGTTCATCTTGGCGACGCTGCGGCCGCTGGGCGCTGCTTTCTGGCTCGGGGCGATCGCATGGCTGATCGATCCAGCGTGGATGGCGTGGTCAGACGTGGCGCTTCCAATCTGGCTGCGGTGGACCGGCGTCGGCATGATCATCATTGCGGTGGGGCTACTGGTGTGGACCTTCCGCTGCCTCGGACGGAACCTGACGGATACGGTGGTCACGAGACAGCAACACACGCTGATTGTCGATGGCCCGTATCGCTGGATCCGGCACCCGTTCTACGACTCTGCGGCGTTGCTGATGCTGGCCATTTCTCTGATTGCCGCGAACTGGTTCCTCTTCGTGATCGGCAGTGTCGTGTTTGGTTTGCTCATCATCCGGACGCGTACGGAAGAAGAGAACCTGACGGCTCGCTTCGGAAGCCGCTATCGAACCTATATGGAACGGACAGGTCGCTTCTTTCCTAGAATTGGAGCGAACCGGCGTCACGCGTAGCCACATAACCACGCGTTGTACCTGACGCTCATGACGGAAACCGAATGGCTGGCCTGTACCGATCCGCAGCCGATGCTCGAGTTCCTCCGGCACAAGGCGACCGATCGCAAGGTGAGGCTCTTCGCTGTCGCCTGCTGTCGGCGCGTCTGGTCGAGCATCGAGCACGGGGAGTTTCGCGACGCAGTGCGGACGGCTGAATCGTTCGCGGACGGCCTCGCCGATCGGGCAGAGATGCTCGCGGCACATGAGAAGGCGCGCGCGATCTTCGTCAACCTGCACGGCAAGGACAACGGCCCCGGCGCGGCGCTCACGGCCTCCCCTGGCCGACGCGCTCGAAGCCTCGGGCTGCAGGAACGCCGATCTGATCGAGCATTGCCGGTCCGGTCGTGAGCACGCTCGCGGCTGCTGGGTCGTGGATTCGCTGCTGGGCAAGGCCTGAGCAGACGCCAAGACAATAGGACGCGATAGTATTTCCTCCCAGCAGCGATCGAATGCCCCTTGAATGACGGACGCGTCTCCATTTCTCCAGCTTCACGCCATCGTCAAGCGCTTCCCCGGCGTTATCGCGCTCAACGACGTCGGCCTCGACGTCATTCCCGGGGAAGTCCACGCGCTGCTCGGCGAAAACGGCGCCGGGAAGTCGACGCTCATCAAAGTCATTTCTGGCGTGTACCGGCCGGACGCCGGGACGATCCAGGTGGACGGCCGGCCCGTTGACATCCGGACCCCGCACGACGCGCAAGCGCTTGGCATCAGCACGATCTATCAGGAGTTCACGCTCGCGCCTGACATGACGGTGGCCGAGAACATCTTTCTCGGCCGCGAGCCGCTGCGGGTGCGCGCGCTGTCGATCGTCGATCGCAAGGCGCTGATCCGGCAGACGCGTGACGTGCTCGGCTCTCTCGATCTGCAGATCGATCCCGAAGCGACGGTCAAACATCTCGGCGTGGCACAGCAGCAGATGATTGAAATCGCGAAGGCGCTGTCGCTCGACGCCAGGCTGATCATCATGGACGAGCCGACGGCCACGCTGACGTCGCACGAGATCGATCGCCTCTTCGAGGCGATCGCCCGCCTCAAACAGCGGAAGGTGGCTGTCATCTACGTGTCGCACCGGTTGGACGAAGTGAAGGCGGTGTGCGACCGCGCAACGATTCTCCGCGACGGCACCTTCGTCGCCACGGTGCCGGTGGGCTCGACGACGATTGACGAGATGATCCGCTTGATGGTCGGGCGCGACCTGAAGGACAAGTTCCCGAAGATCAAGTCCGAACCGCGCGAGGAGGTGCTCCGCGTCGAGCAGCTCACCCGGAAGGGCGAACTTCACGGCGTCAGTTTCAACGTCCGACGTGGCGAGATCGTCGGCATCGCGGGGCTCGTCGGGTCGAAGAGAACCGAGACCGCTCGGGCGATATTCGGGGCCGACCCCATCGACAGCGGCCGGATCTTCCTCCGTGGCAAGCCCGTGAACGTGCGGACTCCTGGCGATGCGATTGAGCACGGCATTGCGCTCGTGCCAGAAGACCGCAAGCGTCACGGGATTTTCGCGACCTTGTCCGTGTGGGAGAACGTGGTGCTGAGCGCACTCCGGCGGTTCTCGCGCAACGGCATTCTCGATGTGCGGCGCGAGAAGCAGCGCGCGCAGGAGTTCGTCGCGTCGCTTCGCATTGCGACCTCGGATCTCGACAAGCGCGTGCTCGATCTGAGCGGAGGCAACCAGCAGAAGGTCGTCATCGCCAAGTGGCTCAACACGAATGCCGAAGTCTTTCTGTTCGACGAGCCGACCCGCGGCATTGATGTGGGCGGCAAGATCGAAGTCTATCGATTGATGGGGGAGCTCATCTCCCGCGGCGCCGCCATCGTGATGATTTCATCGGAGCTGCCCGAGATTCTCGGCCTGAGCGATCGCATTCTGGTGATGCGCGAAGGGAGAATCTGCGGTGAGTTCGATCGCGCCGACGCCACCGAAGAGAAGATCCTGAACTGCGCGCTGCGAGGCGCGGCATAGCGTTGCGGAAAATGCGTTGGAGCCGGCTCGGAATGCCGGCGGTCATCGTCGCGCTGGCGATCGTCTTCGGCTCCATCAACCCGAACTTCTGGAGCGCGACAAACCTGGCGAACGTCTCCCGCCAGATGTCGATTCTCGCGCTCCTGGCCCTCGGTCAGACATTCGCCATCCTGAGCGGTGGCATCGACCTCTCGGTCGGATCGCTGCTCGCGCTGGTCAGCGTCATCTGCGCGCAGCAGATGAAGAACTTTGGTCTCGTCGAAGGCATCACCGCGGGGATCCTGGCCGGCGGCCTCGCAGGCCTGGTCAACGGCCTGATCATCGCCAGGGCACGCGTGCCGCCGTTCATTGCGACCCTCGGCATGCTGGTCGCGGCGCGTGGCGCCGCGTTGACGCTCAGCGGCGGCCTGCCGATCGCCGGGCTCCCGCGGGAATTTCTCGTGCTCGGCGCGGGCTACATCGGTCCTTTCCCCATTCCGACCGTGATCGCGGCAGTGGCGTTCGTGCTGGCGCACGGCATCCTGCGCCGGACCCGATTCGGCCGCTACGTCTACGCGATGGGGAGCAACGAGGAAGCCGCAGTGCTCTCTGGCATCAACGTCGCGAACTATAAGATGCTGGTGTACATCACCAGCGGGCTGTTTGCGGGGATTGCCGGCGTCATATTGACGTCTCGAGTGATTTCCGGCCAGCCGACGCTCGGCGAAGTCCAGGAGTTGTATTCAATTGCTGCCGTCGTGATTGGCGGCGGCAGAATCAGTGGTGGAGTCGGAGGAATCGGCACGACGCTGATGGGCGTGCTCGTGCTCGGCATTCTCGGGAACGGGCTGAACCTCGTGCAGGTTTCCTCCTACATCCAGAACATTGTCATCGGCGCGATCATCGTCGGCGCGGTGTACGTCGACCTGGCGCGGGAACGACGACGTTGACCGGACATCAACCACGAAGGTCACGATGACCTCGAAGGACACGAGACCAAGAAATTTCGCGACCTTCGAGATCTTCGTGATCTTCGTGGTTTAAGGTAGAGAGAAGCATGAACAAGTGGTTCAGAAGATGCGCTGCCCTGATCGCCTTTCCGGCATTGGCGGTGATCGGTTGCGGACGCGGGACGCAGACGTCGCAGGAGACCGCCGCTGGAACGCCGGGAGCCGCTGAGGCGACGGTTGCACAGGCGGTCACGGACTTCCCGCGACCTGCGAAGCCGTCAAAGGCGTACCGGATCGGGGTGTCCATTCCGCATCTCGCCAATCCCCACTATGTGGGACAGGCCTACGGCTACATCGACGAGGCGCAACGTCTCGGCGCGCAGGTGACGCTGCTCGAAGCCGGTGGTTATGAGCACCTGGATAAGCAGGTGTCGCAAGTCGAGGACCTCATCGCGAGCAAGGTCGACGCGATCATCATCGCGGCTGTGAGCGGCCCCGGCACGATCGGCGCCGTGGAGGCTGCCGCTGCGGCAGGCATTCCCGTTATCAACGTCAACGTGATGACCGACAGCGACAAGGTCGTCACGCGCATCCGCTCCGATGACGATGTGATTGGCCGCATGCAGGCGGATTTCATGGGTGAGCGGCTGAAGGGCGCGGGGAACGTCGTCATGCTGCGCGGCGCGCCCGGGACGTCATGGGCGGAGATTCGTGGCAACGCGTTCCGAAAGCAGCTCGCTGCGAAGTATCCGAACGTGAAGGTGCTCGGTGAGCAGTACTCGCAGTCGACGCCGGCGGATGGACTGCGCCTGATGGAGGACTTCCTGCAGACGTTCCCGCAAATCAGCGGCGTCTACAACGGCGCCGATTCCACGGCGGTCGGTGCGGCGCAGGCGGTGAAGGGAGCCGGCAAAGCCGGATCGATCGTGATGACCGCGACCGATTTTCAGCTCGACACCGAGAAGTTCATTCGCGAGGGAGTGATCTCAGCGTCGGTACTCCAGCAGCCGGTGACGATGGGACGGTGGGGCGTCCGGGCGGCGATCAGCTATCTCGAGAAGAAACCAGTTCCGCCGGTCATGTTTACTGGACTCATGACGGCGACGAAGGAGAATCTCGATAACCTGGATCTGACGGCCGTCCGAGCGCCCGCCGGGTGGACGCCACCGACTCGCTAGTTGGTGGTTGGTAGTTGGTAGTTGGTAGTTGGCGGTTGAGTCAACACAACGGACACATCGTCGCCATGGGCGGCGGCGGGTTCTCGATGGAACCAGACAACCCGCTCCTCGACGACTTCATCCTCGGACTCTCGCATCGGCATCCGGCGCGCGTCTGCTTCGTTCCTACCGCGAGCGCCGATGCGGCAGCGTACATCGTGAGGTTCTATCGCGCGTTCGCCCACCGATGCGTGCCGACGGATCTGACTCTTTGGGAATCGCAAACGCTTCCGCGTCAACCCAATCGAACTTCGGAACTGGCGGCGTTCATCGCTGAACAGGACGTCATCTATGTTGGCGGCGGAAACACGGCAAACCTGCTCGTGCTGTGGCGTCAACATGGCCTCGATCTCGCCTTCCGCGAGGCGTGGTCTCGAGGTGCGGTGCTGGCTGGCGTCAGTGCTGGAATGCTGTGCTGGTTCAGTGGCGGCGTCACCGACTCATTCGGCGGCCTTGAACCGCTCCATGACGGCCTGGGCTTCCTCGACGCGACGGCGTGCCCTCACTACGACGGGGAGCCTGGACGACGTCCCGCGTATCATCGCGCGATTGCCGAGGGCATGAAGGGAGGGTACGCGGCGGACGATGGCGCAGCGCTCCATTTCCGGGGACCGACGCTCGTCGAAGCGATCAGCTCGAAGCCAGAAGCGTCTGCCTATCGTGTCGAACTCGATGCCGCCGGTGTGACTGAAACCCGGTTGCCGATTCGGTTCCTGGGAAACACGTAACGAACTTGTCGTTCGAAGGAGCTGGCGGAACGTTATCGCCGAGCTGACGAAAAGCGTCGCAACGCTGTGCCCTATACTGACGAGAGCGGGTTGTCCCATGTCGTCAAGCCCGGCGGGTGCGCCGCGGTTACCGCAGGTTTTCGCTGGAATCAGCCGTTCCCATCAATGTGATGTCAATGCGACGGTTCGCGTCGCAGTGGTGCTCAGCGGCGGAGGACTGCGCGGTGCGGGGCATCTGGGAGTGCTGCAGCAACTTGTCGCTCACGACATTCCCGTCGACATCATCGTGGGCTCCAGCGCCGGCGCAATCGTCGCCGCCTTCTATGCGGCGGTCGGACTCACCTTGGATGACCTGGTTCGCGATGCGCGGGAATTTCGTGGCCGGCATCTGCTTGCCCACAGTCTGAACGTCCGTCTCGGACGCCGGCTCGATCGGGTTTTGGGAAGAGCGAGCGGACTGATTCGCACGCGCCTCGAGCAGCTCGAGCGCGCCACGTTCGACCGGCTGCATCACGGCGTCCGCAAAATCGGCGTCGTGTGCCACGACCTGAAGAGTGGCCGACCGCGCTACTTCTCGACCGGATGCGATCTGGGCGTCTGCGTGAGCGACGTCGTCCGCGCGAGCGCATCGATCCCCTATCTGTTCCCACCAGTTCCTGTGCAATGTGATGAACAACGTTTGCTTCTGACCGACGGCGGGATGAGCGACTGCCTTCCGATCGAGTTCGCTCGACGCCCACCGTTGTCAGCCACACATGTAATCGTGTCTGACTGCCGCTGGCTCGCCACGTGCGCTCCAGAAAGCAGCGACCAGCTGATTTATGTGAGACCGCGGCTTTTCACGACTGGGACATTGTGGGCGCCGTCGTCCACATTGCTGGCTGCCGTCCAGCAAGGCGCCGCCGCGGTCACTGACGAGATCGTGGACCGAGCCCGACGCTGGCGCGACGCTCTGGCCGCCGGTCCGCCGGATCTCGCTGCTCACCCGCTGCGCTGAGGGTGGCGCTCAGGAGGGTACGCCGGCCATTTTCGCGGTGATACTCTACGGCGCGATTCTCAGGTTCAAATGCCTTTCAGTGCCGGTCAACGCCTGGGCCCCTATGAATTGCTGTCCGCCATCGGCGCGGGAGGCATGGGCGAGGTGTATCGGGCCCGCGATACACGCCTCGGCCGCACGGTCGCCATCAAAGTGCTTGGTGCTCACCTCTCCGACAGGCCCGAGCTGCGCGAGCGTTTCGAGCGCGAGGCTCACGCCGTCGCCAACCTGAATCACCCTCACATCTCCGTTCTCTACGACATTGGCCGCGAGGGTGACGCCGACTACATCGTCATCGAATACCTCGAAGGCGAAACGCTTGCCACGAGGCTGACGAAAGGACCGCTACCGCTCGCACAAGCGCTCGACATCGCCGCGCAGGTGGCGGATGCGCTGGACGCCGCACACCGGCAGGGCATCACGCATCGCGATCTGAAACCCGCCAACATCATGCTGACCAAGTCTGGCGCCAAGCTGCTCGACTTTGGTGTCGCGAAATTGAATTCGGCACCCGACGGCGGCGGGGCAACGGCGGTTCCAACCCTATGCGACGCAACCGGTGCCGGGATGCTTGTTGGGACGCTCCACTACATGGCGCCGGAGCAGCTGGAAGGTAAACCGGTCGACGGGCGCACGGACATCTACGCGCTTGGAGCGGTCATCCACGAAATGCTGACAGGCAAGCGCGCGTTCGACGGCATCGTTCCGATCGCGCCGACCGCGGTCGATCGCCTCGTGAAGCGATGCCTGGCGAGAGATCCCGACGACCGCTGGCAGAGTGCGAGGGATCTGGCGGCGGAATTGAAGTGGATGGCCGAAGGTGACGAAGGAACCGGGTCGACGCTCGCCAAGGCGCCATCGCGCGCTCGAACAATCGCTGTGGCCGCTGGTTCCGTCGCCGCGGGCGCTGGACTGGCAGTGGCGGCATTGCGGCTGATGACCGGCCCGTCAACTCCACAGGCAACGCAGACAACGCGCATGGTGATTACGTTGCCGGCCGGCGATACGTTTCCAACCGATCCGATTCTGAACGGGGGCGAGCTCGCCATCGCACCTGCGGGCGACCAGATCGTGTACGCCGCTCAGCACGGGGAGACGACGCAGCTGTTCGTGCGGGCGATGAACAGCCTCGAGACACGAGCGTTGGCTGGAACGACGGGCGCGATCAATCCAATCTTCTCGCCGAACGGCCAGACCATCGCGTTTTTCGCCGACGGAAAGCTCAAGAAGATTCCGACCGCCGGGGGAGCCGTCACGATCATCACCAATGGTCAGGGCTTTACCTCCCCAGCGTGGGAGGGCGACACGATCTTCTTCGCCGATACGCCGGGCGGTCCATTGCTTCAGGTCGGCGCAGATGGAGGCGAACCACGGGTGGTTCGCGAGTCCCGCGGAGGCGGCGTGTCGACGCCCGCCTTTCTCCGTGGCAGTCAGGCGCTGGCGTACTCGTTGGCGCCAGGTCCGTACGGCGGCGGACGTGTCGTTGTTCGTACCGACGATGGCACCGAGCGCACCCTCGTGACCAACGCGACCTCTCCGACGTACGTCTCCTCTGGACACCTGGTGTATTGGCGAGCGGGCAGCCTGTTCGCGGCGTCGTTCGACGCAACATCGCTGCAGATCACCGGCCCAGAAGTTCTGGCCCTCGAAGACGTCGCGCTCGGAGGATTCAGCGTCTCGCGTACGGGGTCTCTCGTCTATGTAGCGGGGGCGCAGGGATCGCTGCGCCGTCTCGTGTGGGTCGATCGAAACGGGAGTCGTTCTCCGATCGATACACCCGCGCGTCCGTATGATGCTCCGCAACTTTCTCCCGACGGCTCCAGGATTGCGATTGAAATCGGCTCGCAGACGTGGATTTACGACATCGCTCGTGGCGCGCTGACGCGGCTGGCCTTTGAAGGCACGATCAACGACTCGCCGGTGTGGTCGCCCGATGGAAATCGCATCGCCGTGCGATCCGATCGTGCGGGAACCAATCGTGTCTTTTGGCAGCAGGCAGATGGTTCCGGCGGCGCCGAACAGCTCACCGATGGAAACGTCGGCGAGTTGCCACGCTCTTTTTCACCCGACGGGCAGATCCTGGCCTACCAGGAAGTCAGCCCGGACACGCGCAGGAACGTCTGGCTGCTGCGACTTGGCGACCGGACGAAGCAGCCCTTCTTAAGGACACGCGCGACAGAGGGCGCGGCGCGATTTTCTCCAGATGGGCGTTGGATTGCGTACGTGTCGGACGAATCGGGCAAGCCCGAGGTATACGTGCAGCCAGTGCCGCCGTCAGCCGGCAAGTGGCAGGTGTCGACGGAGGGCGGAACAGAGCCCGTCTGGAATCGGAACGGCCGCGAGCTGTTCTTTCGCAGCGGCGATCGCGTGATGGCGGCTGACGTATCGACGCAGCCGACCTTCTCGAGCGGCAGGCCACGGATGCTCTTCCAGGGCAAGTACGTGCGAAGCGATTTTCCTCTCACCGGCTTCGCGTATGACGTGTCGTCCGATGGTCAGCGTTTTCTGATGGTCGAAGAGACCGGAGGAAACACGGCGGCTCAAATCAACGTCGTCCTCAACTGGGCGGAGGAACTGAAGCGACGCGTGCCGGTGAAGCGTTAGTTTAGTTGGTGGTTGGTAGTGAGTGGTTGGTGGTGCAGGTTCGAGGTTCCACGAACCACAAACCACCAACCACTCACTGACGAAGCTACTGCTGGCCGCGTCCTCCACGCCCGCCCTGGCGTCCGCCGCCTTCGGCCGGCGCATTGCCGCCACCGCCGCCGCCACGCGCTGCCGGCTGAGGCAGTGGCTTCTGCGGACCGAGGACCTTGGTGAGCGCCGTGTAGGCGCACATCTCGTCCATGTTGCCGCCGCCCACGCCCATGGCGCCGATCAACTGGTTCTCGACGACGATCGGCAGACCGCCGCCGACGAAGTAATACGACAGACCTTTCTCCCTGCCGAGGTCCATGCGAATCGCGCGTCCCTCGAGCGTCGGGAATCGAGATGCCACCTCACTCGACGGGGTCCGCGCGTAGAGCGCGGTCTGCGCCTTCATCAGTCCCGTCTCGACGCCGATTGGCAGCACGCCGTCCATCACGTGGGCGTCAACGATATCGCCGGTGGGGGTCAGCACGAATATCGCGTACGTGCCGGGGCCGTTCGGCTGCGACTTCGCGAAGTCGAGGCACGCGTCCACAAGCTGACGTGCAACCGTCGCGTTGATCTGCATCTTCATCAGCGTGCGGCCGGCCACTTCGTCGGATACGACCGCGCGCGAAAGCGGCATCGGGGTCTGTGCATATGCGGTCGTCGCCATCGCGAGCGCCGCCGCGGCCATGACAAGCTTCTTCAT
>Ga0070675_100000396_pt1 | contig 29567 bp, 15 predicted proteins | sample KBSM43metaG_FD_65343 | JGI IMG/M metagenome (GOLD analysis project Ga0070675, IMG submission 65343) | Miscanthus rhizosphere microbial communities from Kellogg Biological Station, Michigan, USA - KBS M4-3 metaG | ecosystem: Host-associated > Plants > Roots > Rhizosphere > Soil ... | reverse complement strand
GCTTGAAGCCTCGATTCCCTGAGGGTCTAAAGCGGCCAACTCGTGTGTTAATTCATGCGGCCAACTCGTTTGCTAACGACAGGTGATACATGCTCGATTGACATCCATGAAATCGGTTGATAGCGTCTGCCGACACAGAGAGGCTAATGAATGCTCAACATATTTGTAAGTCACAGCACAAAGTACGCCGACATTGCGAAAAGCTTGAAACTGTCATTGCATGCGCTTCAAACAACGCCTGTTCTCGACATCAAAATCAGCGAAGAAATGGCAGGTGCAACAGACTGGCGCCGGTGGATAGACGATAACGTACGAAGCGCCGATGTGTTTCTACTGCTGTACCCGCACACGAGTATGGAAATGGGGTGGTGCAATTACGAACTGGGCCGGTTCTACGACGAAAAGCGGCCGGTCATATGTATGAAAAACACGGACATTCGTAAGCCGCCGCCCGCATTTGAGCCATACCAGGCCTACGATGCCGACGCTGGCGGAATCGGAAAGTTTCTTACGGAATTGTTTGTGTCCGGAGTCTTCAGTGGCGGCCAACCGCTGAATACGGCGGTGGGAGAGGTCACGAATCCGCTATTCGACCTGGCGAAAACTGTCGCGGGTGACCTGGCGAAGATGTTTGCAGAAGCGAGGGTCCAGCAGCAGCTGTTTGAAAGCAATATCTCCATTTCCTTCCGTTACAAGGGGGAAGAGTTCGACAGGGATGCATCACCCATAGAAGGCAACGAGGGAGGCCTGAGATTGCTTGGATTGGACAAAGCCGCGAGTGTTTGCTGGGCTGCGGTTTTCGAATCCCTCGGCCCGAACGTAGACTGGCCATCCGATCTGGAAAGAGCGCTGCCGTCGATGGCTTCGGGCTCGTTGCCCCCGACGCTTTCTCCGTTTCGCAGAGCGGGCGGAATGTACATCCCGGTTGTCGCACGCGCGGAGAGTGTTGATGGTGTAATGCGAAGGCTCAACGTGATGTTCGTCGAGGCAAGTACCGAGCGCCTGCGCCCGCTGCTGGATTGGTCGTTACCAAAGGGTATGCCCGATTCATTGGCCTACCTCATCCGCCTCTTTCGGATGATATTCCGCGCGCGATGGGAAATTCTGCAGCCGAGATTTCAGGAGGTCACATACGACTCTCCGGAACCCGAGCGTTGTGCTGAGATCGTGCGATCGATTCTATCCGATTACACCCAGATGCAAACGTTCGCAGAGCACGAAGGCATGGCTGGACTTGATAAGTTTCATACGGCTTTCGAACGTGAATTGCGCTCGCAAGTCGACGCATACGGCAATGACTGGGTGCAGCTCATCGAGCGTTTGCGCACCGTTGCTCCCGCAAACGCGAACGAACTCGGCAGCCTCTTGAAGCAGCTGCTCGACAACAACACAAAATGGCTTATCGTGGGCGCCAAACAATTCAGCGCGGTCATTGGAGATCTCGAAGAGCCCGCTGAGGGACCACTCTCCTCTTCGCAAGGCGCCGCATGAAAATCGGGGCCAGGCACGCTGTTTCCCTATTTTCACGAAAGGCTCGGTCGAAGTTTGCAAACTGTCGGACGGGAAAATAGGGAAACAGCGTGCCTGGCCCCGATTTTTCCCCTACCGCGGGATTGCGGTTACCTTCTGCGTCGTTTTTGCGCCTGTGGCAAATGAGATGGCGAGACCTTTGTCTTCGTACTTCTCCAGAAAGGCTGCGTTGCTGGCTGCTCCGGGCGGCAGGTAATCCCAGGCGAACAGTTTGTATTCCCCGGGTGCAATGCCGCGAATGGTAAAGCTGCCGCTGGAATCCGCAGACGCCGAGTAATACAGCGAAGGATTGTCGCGACGCGTTATGGGAACGAGGGCGACGGAGCCGGCGATCAAAAGCTTTCCGGCGGCGTCTTGTAGCGTTCCCTCGAAGGATGCCGCTCCGGTCTTAAACGAAACCTCTAACGGGTCAGGATTGCGTCCACGGATCTCGAATCCGGAATCAAAGACGCTTACACCGCCCTGCTTTATGTCTTCGAGGTACAGATCGGGCTGCACCTGGGCGAGGACCCGAAATCGGCCATCCGGCAATGGCGGACACGAGAAGGAACCGTCGGACGCAATATTCGCGGGGATAACAACACCCAATCGCCTCAGCGCATCCGCAGGCTCGATCGCCAGTCGGATCGTGCTGACATCCGCAAGCTTTCCACCGACAGTGATTCTTCCCTTCACCTCAAAGCCTGAACGAATCGTCAGCGAGAGGCCCGCCACGTCCTGATTGCGAATGTCGACCACGGTTCGAGCAATTGCGGTGTTGTCCGTGTTTTCGCCGAAAAGAGCAAGCAAGTCATACGACCCTGGGAGAACATTCGCGATTTCGAATGGCCCCGCAGAGGTTGCGGGCACGACGATTCCGGAACTGCCGTTACGCTCGTCTTGTGGCTGAGTCGGGTCGCGCGAGACCATCAGCATGTTGATCCTGGCATTCTGAGTCTGCTGAATTACGGCAAACGCCCCCTGTGCATCGGGCCGCGGACCAGCCGGCGCAAGGGTTGTACTGACAGTTCCGGAAACCTTGTAGGTCTGCGGCGTCTGAAGCCCGATATCGATGTTCGTAATCTCCTCACCACCGTGTATCGTGACGCGTGTGGCTCTGGTGACATCCACAGCGCCGGGATAGAACGTTTTCGCGCTGCGGTCGCCGCCGGCCCTTGCTGCAATGGCAGACAGCGGGCGCGGTGTCGCCGCGATGTAGTAGTCTCCGGGCGGCAGGCCATAGAGTCGATATTCCCCTCGATCGTCGGTTGTTTTCGAAACGACCGGCATCAGATACGGCAGACTGTTTCGGAATGCGATTTCGATCGCATCGACTGGGATGTTCGATAGAAATGCCCCTGCGGCATCGCGCACGCGGCCGCGAATCACACCGGTAGGCGTCATGGTGACGACTGCATCCGTCGTCTGTCCGTTCGAAACCATGACACTCACGCTGGGATCCGGCGAATTCATGAAGAGGCCGGAGTATCCCGTACGTTGAACCGATACTGTGTATCGACCGGGAGCAAGTTCGCGAAATTCAAAGCTCCCCTCTCTATCCGACGTCGCCGTTGTGACACGAGGGCCGCCTGCGCCCGGCCCTGCTCCGCGCGCGCCGGCAGCCGTTGCCGGCGTCGGCCCGCGGTTGAGAAAAACCTGGGCGTCATCTATAGGCCCACTGTCGCCCGCACGCACAACACGGCCGCGTATCACACCCGTTCCCGCTTGCGCCGGCGGCGGCGGTGCTTGAAGGGCAAGAACTAGAGCAACGAGCAATCCGAAAATTCTCATGGGATCACCGTTATCTGTTGAGTAACCGTGGAATTCTGGGCAACGTTTATCCCTCGTCCCTGCGCTTCATATCGCGCCATGAATCCCTCGTTGAACCACGTGCTGGTTGGAAGGGATTGCTGCCATCCGAACAGCTTGTAGCTTCCTGGTGCAATGTTGTGCAGGCTGAACCGGCCTGACCTGTCCGTAACGGCGTTTTTAAACAGCAGGCGATTCTGCCGACGGTTCTCTGGTGGCGCCAGCACGACGGTTGCGTTGCTGACAGGCTTGCCAGACGCGTCAACCACCACACCCTCTACGGTACCCGCGCCGGAACTCACCGCGACCTGCAAGGGATCCGGCGCCTCTGATCCGATCTCGAATCCGGAGTCGAACACACTTCGCGCGCTCTGACGAACATCCGCGACATAGAGATTTTTGGGTAGTCCCGGCCCGATATCGATGTGATACGGCCCTGGAACGATGCCGATCACGGTGAAAGCGCCCCTGGGATCGGCCGTGACGAAGCGTTGGCTCTGCGTCTGATAGATCCCGATCTTCATGCCGCTGTCATCCACACGCAACGCCAGGCGCACGGGCAGGTTCTGCGGCGGTCCGCCATCAACCGTAACTCTTCCGCTTACGTTTACGGAGCGCTTAACGGCGATCGCTAGGCCGCCGATGTCGTCATTTCCAACGTCGACGTTGATGCGGCCGAACGCAAATCCCGCGCCGCCTGCCGCGTTGTCCGCCGGCATCCGTCCCAGGAGAATGTAGGAGCCTGGCAGAACGCCCTGCGTCTCGAACTTACCCGATCCGTTGTTCAACGTAACCGTCCCCACGACGCGTGCGCCGCCACCTGTGACGTCGGGTTTATTAGTATCGCGTGATACGAGCAGGAGCGAAGGACGAGCAAGCGCAGCGTTATAAAGCGCTCCCTGTTTTTCCATTTCTGCCGCGGGAATTGTGGACGTGACCACGCCGGAAAGTTTGGCGAGACGGGTTGTCTTCATCTGAATGTCGAGCCCCGAAAGCTTGTCATCGCTGCGAACGGCAAGCGGGGTTGCCCCGCTTGTGTCCATCGCCGCTGGATACAATGTTCGGAGCGGCTGCCCTCCCGATCCTCGTGATGGAGGCACGGTCACTTGAATGTAGTACTCACCGGGGACAAGCCAGAACAGCCGGTATTCGCCCTGATCATCTGTGGTCTTCGTGACGGCTGAGCGCAGCACCGGGTAACCATTTTCGTAAGTCATCGCCAGCGCATCCACAGTTGCGTCCTGTACGGGTCGTCCTCCGGCATCGACAACGCGGCCGCTCATGACGCCGCCGGACGAAAGGAGGACCGTTGTTTCGGCAGATTGATTCGGAGTGACCGTCACGCTTGAAACGCTTTCGCCGGCGGCGTCCGCAAAGAAACCCTCGCGCTCCGTTCGGACTCGATACTCACCGCCTGGAACGTTGCGAATCGCAAATCGGCCATCTCTGTCGCTAATCGCCGTGAAGCGGCCCGCACTTGCAACCTGAAATTCATTCAGTGCGTTCTGGAAAAGAGGAAAGCCTGGCCCGACCCCTCGCGCTCCCGCAGCATCCAGAGCCTCCTGCAGCAGTTCATCAATCGTGCCGATTCGCGAAGGCTTGAAGACGATACCCGCACCGGCGGCGCCACGCACGAGTAAGTCTACGAGCGCCGGATCGGCAGGACCTCCCTCGAGAGAAATTTCGACACCGGCAATCGGATCACCGGAACCTTTGCGACGAACAATTCCCTGAACGATTCCCGGACCAACCGGGGCAACCGGCGCGCCCTGCCACGCTTCCGCCGGCACCGGCACAGACGGAACCGCCGGCACCGGCAACGCCAATCCTGCTGCAGCGGTGCCGCCGTGCAATGCCGACAGCGGCAGAGTAAGGAAGACAAAACTCGCCAAAATTGCAGCAAGCGAAACCCGCGTGAGCCTCTTCCGATTTAGGGCAGGATCAAGAATAGCTTTGAATCGCCGTTCAAGGGTGGAGGGAGTCGCCATCGAAAGTGCGTAAGACCAGGTTCTCTTCGGCTCGCGCAAACTCTTCACGACATCGAGGACATGCGCAGCATAGTCCGAGCCACTGATGCCCGCATTCAACGCCGCGTCATCGCAGGCATGCTCACTTTCCCGGCGCAATCTGCGGCACGCGACCCAGAAGAGTGGATTGAACCAGTACACGGCGCGCACCAGTTCCGCCGTCATTTGAACAATCCAATCGCCACGACGAATGTGCGCGAGTTCATGACACAGCACAGCGTGGATGCGTTCGGCCGGCCATGATGGCGCTCCGGCAGGAACGAGAAGACACGGGCGCCGCCATCCCCACGTAAAGAGCACCGACAGCCGCTCATTCTGCAGAATCCGCGGTGCGCGTGGCAGGTCATATGCACGACCGACCAACTCTGCGACGCGACTCCACTCTTCAGAGTTCAAAGGATGCGAGGCTCGCCGGATCCATACCAGCCGGCCATAGCCAAACAGCAAAACCACAAAGCTGATTGCAAAACCCGCGGTCCAGACCAGAGTCAGAACCCCGGTGGCGCTCAGCGTGTATGGAGACGTGTCGGGTATCGGTGATTCGGATGAATCCCGAGTGAGGGCAGGAGGCACTGTCTCCGAGAGACCTGACGGTGGCAGAGGCATCGGGATGAACGGTTGACGTGACGGCGAAACGGCATCTACTCCGGCTCCCACCGGGACGGCCTGAGGCTGGGGCGTATCTACGATCACGGTCCATGTCCATCCCGGAATCATGAAACTCAGAACAGGAGTGATCGCGGCAGAGAGAATGCCGGCGGCCAGCACACAATGCCGCAACGCTGCGGAGTGTCCGCGCAGAACACGGACAGTCAGGAAGGTCACGCTAAGGATCAACGTGAGCTTTATCGCGCAACCGATGAGGAAGATCATTTCCGCCGTCCTTTCCTTGCCTTGTCGACAAGATCGGTGATGCGGTCGAGTTCTTCGTCGGAGATGTTCGACGATTCGCCGCCCAGCAGGGCCGCAACAACCTTGTGAGTCGAACCTTCATAGAAGGTATCGACGATATGTTTCAATGCAGATTGTCGGACCGCGTTGCGCGGAACCTTCGGCTCGTAAACGTAACGCAGGCCAACTTCCTCATGCTGCACGTGACCTTTTTCTTCGAGCACACGCAGCTGCGCCCGAACAGTGGAGTAGGTTGGCGAGCCGGGCAGGTCTTCGAGAACTTCGCCGGCCGTTGCCCGCCCCCGCCTGTAAAGAATGTCCATGATTTGCCGCTCGCGGCGGGTCAGTGTGTGTGGAACCGACTTTGGCATGTGCTACCTCTATCGCAGATGTGCGACGTTTATAGCACGTTGGTTTTTGCAACTACAAGAAAAAAACTGAGGGGTTAGACTGTTGCCGAGCTACTCCGGCACACCAAGCTGGTTCAGCATGAAGGCGTAGCTTTCGGCCGTTTCGTGAAGCCGCTGAAAGCGTCCGGATCGGCCCCCGTGGCCGGCTTTCATCTGCGTACGGAACACAAGGGGGTTGTTATCCGTGCGCCGCGCGCGCAAGCGGGCGACATATTTGGCGGGCTCCCAATACTGAACCTGTGAGTCCCAGAGGCCAGTGCCGATGAACATCGACGGATACGCCCTCGCAGCAAGCTGGTCGTACGGTGAATAGGACAGCATGTAGTCGTAGTACTTCGGATCCTTGGGGTTTCCCCACTCGTCGAACTCATTGGTTGTGAGCGGAATGCTTTCGTCGAGCATGGTGGTGACGACATCCACAAACGGTACCAGCGAAACAATCACACGGTACTTTTCGGGGGCCATGTTCGTGATCGCGCCCATCAGCAGACCGCCGGCGCTCCCGCCGATTGCGGCTACTCGATCGCGAGCAGCGTAGCCCTGGGCCACGAGGAAATCGGTGACGTCGATGAAATCTGTAAACGTGTTCATCTTGTGAAAAAGTCTGCCGTTGTCATACCACTTCCTGCCCATTTCCTGGCCACCTCGAATATGCGCAACGGCAACAACAACACCGCGATCCATCAGGCTGATGTCGTTGCTGGTGAATGTCGGGTCGCTGCTGATGCCGTACGAGCCGTAGCCACGCTGCAGTAGAGCGGCAGTACCTTCCTTTTTGAAACCTTTACGGTAGACCACCGAGACGGGAACCTTCACACCGTCGCGCGACGGCGCCCACAGCCGCTCGGCAACGTAATTGTTTTTGTCAAAGCCGCCGAGGACGGGCTGCTCCTTCAGCAACTTTCGCTCACCCGTTTGAATGTTGAGCTCAAACGTTGTTACAGGTGTCGTTAAGGATGTGTAGATGTAACGCAGCCACAGCGTTGCCGGTTCGGCGTTGATGGAAAGTTGCATGAAATACGCCGGCTCATCCGCATCGACGTAACGAGATTCACCTTGCGCTGGTACGATTCGGACCCGAGTAAGGCCCTCGGAGCGCTCGCCGACTGCCATGAAATCGTCGAAAAGCTGGACACCGCCGATGAACACATTCTCGTCGTGCGGAATGAGGTCGGTCCACGTCGAGCGCTGAGCCCAGACACCATCGGCGGCCATCATGAGCTTGAAGTTCGTGGCATTCCAATTTGTACGGATCACCCAGCGATCCGCGAGATGGTCGGCACCGTACTCGAAATCGCGCTCGCGTGGAGCAAGTACCTGAAGAGGGCCGGGACGGTCACGGTCCGTGCAGCGATACTCCGTGGATACGGTGCTGCTGAGAGCAATGCACATGTACTTTTCGGAGCGAGTAACACTGAGGTTGATGTAGAAAGTGTCGTCGGATTCTTCATAGATCAAACGATCAGTTGACGGGCCGCTTCCGAGCGTGTGCGCCTTGACGCGCTTGGTGAGCAGAGTCTTCGGGTCGTTTTCGACATAAAACACCGTACGGTTGTCGCCGGACCATTCAAGGCTCGCAGATAAACCATGGATCGAGTCAGGATACGTTTCCCCCGTGGTCAGATTCTTGATCCGTAACGTGAACTGCCGGCGCCCCATGTCATCCTCGGTGTAAGCCAGTTTCTGCTGATCCGGACTGATCCGCCAGGCTCCTATTTCATAGAAGCTCTTGTCCGCGGCGAGCTGATTGACATCGAGCATCACTTGCTCGGGCGCGTCCATGCTGCCTTGCCGCCGAGCATGGATGGGATGTTCCTTTCCTTCCTCGAAGCGCGTGTAATACCAATAGTCCTTGTAACGATACGGAACGCTGGAATCGTCCTGCTTGATGCGTCCCACGAGTTCTTTATAGAGCTTCTCTTCAAATGCCTTGAGCGGCGCCATCACCGCGTCCGTGTAGGCATTCTCCGCTTTCAAGTAGTCGAGCATCTCCGGCGCCTGCCGGGTATCGTCGCGCAGCCAGTAATACTCATCCTGACGTGCGGCGCCGTTCGGAGCTTTAACCTCATACGATTTCCTGGCCGCTATGGGCGGAGCGGGGAGCTTTGTATTGTTCATGCTGTGGAATGCCTTCTGCTGATCCAGACTTGTCTATGGTGCGGATAATAATAGAACCAAAAGAACGACAGATTGCTTTAGAGAATTTCCTGGGGCCTGCTTAAGATCCTGTGCAACGGCATCCCCGCCCCGCAGCAGGGGTGCACTTACTTTAGTAGGCCGACAAGTGGATTGATTGAGGCCACGGTCTCCAGGCTATCGATATAGCTCAGTGCGCGATCGACGGAAGCGTCTTTCATGACGCCACGAACGCAGCCGCGAAACTTTGCCAGCATTTCGGCGGACGTCATGGGGACCTGAGGACTGCCTTTCGGGAACTGTTGCACGAGAGTGTGAGTTTGCCCTCCCTTCAATTTGATGGTCACTCGTGCCGGCCGGCTCCCATCGGCCCCAGACTGCAGCGTCGGATCGACCTTCATTTCCACTCGTTCCAGCAGTTGCAGAACCTTTGGATCACGCACAGCCTCATCAGTGAACGTCTCGAGCGTGACGTTGCCATCGTTGAGGGCTCGAGCGATGAGATACGGCATCGAGAACTTCCCTTCGAGTCCCACGCGCGGCACGCGATACGTGAGCGGCGCAGCGGTGTCCGCGGGAACGGCGACATCGACGTGGTCGACGTCATCCGGAGTGATCCGGTGTTCGTTGCGCATCAAAATCGTGGCGTAAATCGATGTATGTGTCAGGCCGCCGCACGGATACGGTTTAAACCTCACGCCGTACCGCTCCAATGAGTAAGTGCGGCCCAGTTCGGCAAACGGGCGCACGTCGACTTTACCTGCCGGGTAATAGCAATCGAAGAAGCCGTTTCGCGCTTCGAGCGTCTGTATATTCGCGGTGAATCCCGACTTCGCGAGTCTTCCGGCGAGCACGCCGTTTCGCGCGGCTTGTCCCACGTGAAGTGGCTTTGTCATAGTTCCAAAATTTGCAGTGATCCCGCTTGCCATGGAGGCCGCGATCGCGAGAGCCATTTGCGTTTGCGACTCGCTCAGGTCGAATAGTTTCGCGCAAGCGGCCGTCGCTCCGAACACGCCGATCGTTCCATTGGCGTGCCAGCCTGCGCCACCCGCGTTTTGAACAGCGAAGATCATGGCGCCGACAAGTTCAAATCCTGCGACATACGCTTCCAGGAGTTGTTTGCCGCTCGCCTTGAGGGTTTCGCCGAGCGAAAACACTGCCGGAATGATCGGTGAGGTCGGCTGCCCGCCAAGAACAAAGCTGTGGTCGAAATCATGCGCATGAGCAGCCGCCCCATTAACCAGAGCCGCCTGAATCACCGAAGAGCGAAACCTCTGTCCATAACACGTCGCTTCTGGTTTTGCGTTCTCCGCACGCGCTAACTGTCCCAGGATCCGAGCACTCTCTTCGCTTCCACCCGCCACCGCGACGCCCAGGCAATCTGTGATGGCCGCCTTCCCGTTGGCCAGCGCTTTCGCTGGAATTGCGTCGAATCTCAAGTTCACAACGAATCTGGAGATGTCAGGCAGTAACGGCGAGACCGCCTGAGGTGTAGCGGCCGCGATGGCTGCACCGGGTGAGGCGGCAAATATCGTCAAGCCACCGGCGGTGTATTTGCTTGCTGCATCAAAGAACTCCCTGCGGCTGATTGATGAGGACTGTTGCGGTTTCATGACAGACATTCTTCTCAGTACCGGGCACAGCCGCAAGGGGTTCGTCGGAGCGGGGGCGGTTCCTGAGCCCACCGGCCGTCACACGTTGTAATCCACCACGACGTGCGCCGGGAAAACCCTGGTTCCGTCGATCGTTACATTCGGCAATCCACTGAGATGAAGCTCGCGCAGTCTCGGCAGCCCCGCAAGATAAACCAGGCCGGCATCGGTAACTTCCTTCGTTTCGTAAAGCTCGATCGACTCCAGCGTCGCCATCCGGCCGAGAATCTCCAGGCTGCGATCCGTGATCTGCGTCAACCCGGCGTAGTAGCTTTTCAATCGCAGGTTGGCCACATGCTCTGTCGCGACATCTGTCGTCTCCCGACAATACATGCACGATAGGCGCTCCAGCCTTTTGCAGGCACCCACATGACGAAAGCCGTCATCCAGGACATCGATCGGCGTCAGATCACGAAGCGCAGGAAAGTTCGGCAAGCTCGAAAGCGCGTTGTCGTCGACCTTCTTGCAACTGACGCCGAGAGTCCGCAACCGGGGCATTTTCGACAACGCTACAAAGCCTTCGCCAGTGAGATTGGGACATTCGCGTCCCCAGAATTGCTCCAGCGATGTGGACCGGCTCAGCGCGGCGAAGCCCCTATCGGTAGCCACCGTTCCCTGGGCGCGCAACTTTCGCAGCCGAGGTATCGCGGCAATGTGATGCATCGCGGTGTCGTCGCTGAGTTTTCCGTCGCAGCCGAGTGAACCCAGATTCGCCAAATACTTCAGGACCTCAAAACCCTCGGATGTAATCCCGGTCACGTGCCAGAAGAGATCCAATGCAAAAACGCCGTCAAGACCCGAAAGGCTGGCCAGCCCCTTGTCGGTGAAAGGCCCGTCGATCAGCAAGTGCGTCGGTTCATCATCTCCTTCTTCCGACCTTGCCTGGTCTCCATGCCATGTCTTGAACATCGGAAACTCGCGCAACATGACCAATCCCGCATCTGTCACGAGTCTGCCGGAATCAAAGCGCCGCAATCGCGGCTTTCCCCGCAGCGCGTCGACAGTGCCGTCACCTGTCGGCGTTCCCATGAGGTTGACCACTTCGAGCTTTTCGCAAAACTTCAGATTTGCGGCGCCGATGTCGGAGATACCACGCTGCCATGTCATGTTGAATGTTCGAAGATTGGGCAGGTGGCGAAGGACCTCGAGGCCGCGGTCATTGAGGTGTCCGCCGGGATACTCGCTGAGCTCAAGGTGCTCCAGCTGCGGCATGCGTGCAAGAATCTGCATGCCTTCGTTACTGAGTTGGCGGGATCCCCCCAGGCTGAGACTGGTGACGTGATCCAGGTCGGCAATACGGTTGAGCACGTCGTCCGTCATGAGACCGCCACCCTGCAGTGAGGTGAGGCGTTGCTCTCTCATGACGTGGAGGATTGCGTCCCAATCCTTCCCCGTGGGCAATCGTCGCAACCGCAGAGTGTTCGAATTCGTATCGACGGAGTACGCCGGAACTGGCGAAGGCATGCCCCTCGCAGCGGCGTGCTTGAGTGCGTTCCAGTTTCCAAAGCCCTGTGCGCCCGCGATCAGCTGTTGGGCTTCGGCTATGTCGAAAGCGGTCGCAGACCCGGCTGCTTGCCGGACCTTGTAGGATACACGCCATACAATCGAGCGGAGATCATCGAGCGAAAAAGAACGTCCCCAGCCCTGATTGATCCGCTGCAGTGCCACTTCATCACCCGTATAGGCGGCTACGAGATCCCTTGCCAGCAGCTCGTATCTCTGAACTTCGGGGGCCGCGGTTTCATCGCCGCTGGGACGGGTTCCCTTTGACGCAGCAGCAAGAAGGTTCGCCGCTTCGATAAGTCCACGTCGACGCGCAACGTCCTCAGCGCTCAGACCGTCGTCTTTGCGACGAAGACTTACATCCGCACCGTGAGTAAGAAAAAGCTCGACGATTTCCGCAGCTTTTCTTTCATCCTCGGGGAGCCAAAACAGCGGCATGCTTCCCTTGTTCACTTTCGCGAGCTCGGGCTGAGCATTCAGAAGCTCGCGCAATCTTGCGACATTCCCCACGAACACCAGGTTGCCGATATCAGAGGAGTACCGGCCGAGCAATCCGATCATGCGTGGGAATTCATGGTAGACGGCAAAATCGAATGGCGTGTTGTTCCAATGGACCTCGACGGGATCGATTTGAGCGCCGCGTCGGATCAGTAAACGCGCCACGTCCACGGCGTCTTGGCGCGCGGCGAGGTGCAACGGTCGTTGCTTGTACTCGAATTCGGCGTCGACCGGCAATCCGAGATCGAGCAGCAGTTCGACTGCGTCCGTATTGTCTTTCTTCACAGCCGCCAGAAGGGCCCTAGACGACCGCAGGTATTCGGGATGCTGTTCGACCAGGCTCTTCGCTTCTTCGCGATTCAGATGCTGGCAGGCTGCAACGAAGGCGTCCTCCCCTTCCAGGACGATCGTCGCGCGTTCAGCCCCGTGCCGCAGCAACAATTCAACCATTTCCGATTGATCAGCCCGGACAGCTTGTTCGTAAAGGCTCTGCTGAGGAAGCGACTCCTCACGAGGAGGAGCAGCGTTGGGACTGGCGCCGTGTTCGAGACACCACGTGGCGAGTTCGAGATCATTGTTCTGGATCGCGATCCACAGATGCCACCGCGCACCACTGCCGTAGTTGCCCATGTCGAGCATGTGCCAATCGGGTTCGTCCCAATCGGTTTTGCGTCCTGCTTTTACGGAAAACTCGTACATCATTTCCAGGTACCAGAGAACTTTTCCGTGAAAGTGAATGTTGTAAATCACCTGGATGTCGTATGGTTCCGCTCCGTGCTCCAGCAACAGCCGAACGAGGGCATCGCGATACGGATGTGCGGGACGATCTTCTTCACCTTCGCCAATCACGCCGACAAGCGGGGTGTATCGGCTGTTACCGGCCATGAAGAACGCGTTCGGGTCGGCGCCCTGGCGGAGCAACAAGCGAGCGATTGCGAGCGCATTGTCATTGGTTTTATCCAAAGGCAACCGTGCGAAGCAGAGATAGAGCAGCGGCTCCCAATCCTTCGGGCCGAGATCCTTGAAGATGTCCTCCGCATGGCCCGCGGAAGCGCGACTCGAATCGCTTGCAGGTCTCTTCTTACGCGCGGCCTGCGGACGCTCTCGTAGTCGGCGTTCGACCTCCTCCAGATCGCCACAAACAACTGCGGTGTAGAGATTTGCGTGCGCGATCTGCGGGTGCTGCACGAGAATCCGAGCGGCCGCATGACGGGCGAGGCGGTGCGATGGACGGCCGCGAACATGGTGGTCTGGACACGCAAATTCCAGAAACTGGTCCACAAGTTTGACGCCGTCCCCGGACTCCGCTGTCTCGCCACGACTTTCGATGGCCTGCATCAGCGCTTTCCAGCCTGGTGATCCGTATTCGATCGCCAGAGCGCGCTGAACATCGCGCAGTCCTGGATCGGCAGTCGCTTTTGGTAGTGCGCGCTCGAACCGCTTGCGTGCTTCGGGATTGTTTGCGCGAAGTTCCTTGAGCCAGCGCTTCGCTTCTTTCTTCAGGTTATCGAGGGATGTCTGAGGCGTGATTCGTCTGGTCATTTAAACCTTCCTTCCGTTTTCGCCTGAAGTCCGCTGGGTACAGGCCGGAGTGAAGGTCCGGATTGTCTCGAATCGAGTGGTGGGTGGGAGTACTCTCCCTTGCCGCGGACAGGAGGCGCCCCAAAGCGCGCTAAGGAAAGTATCCCGACCGCGAATGGATCTGTCAAACGGTGAAAGGGAGTTCGGGGTCATGGACCTCGAACTCCCGTCGGCGTTAGAACTCGAAACGAACCTGACCGGCAAGCGAGCGGTTTCCGGTCTTGGAATCGATTTCACCGAAAGTCCCGCTGTTGATATTCACGTTGGGATCACCCGGATTGGGATGATTGAAGATGTTGTTGGCATCCACTCGGACGGAAACGCTTGTCGACTCCGAGGTTTTGAACGTCTTCTGGATGTTGGCATCGACCTCCCAGCGTCCGGGGCCGTAGATCGGGAACAAACCCAACGTTCCCAACTGTCCGGGAGCCGCATTCTGAAGGATGATGTTGTTATTGGCGTCCGCGATCGCAGTGTTGGAGCAGAACTGCACGAGATTCGCCGCGACCTTCTGGCAGGCAGGATCCTGAATTCTCTGATACGTCTGGTCGAAGTACTGACCGAACGGTTCGCCCCAGTTGACCTTTCCCGTTCGTGGGAAAGCACCCACAACGTCAGGGGTCCCGGTCCTGTTGATCGTGTTTCTCGCCGACACGGCGAGTGGTGCTCCGCTCGCGACGTTAAAGATCGTTCCGAGCTGCCACCTTTCGAGCAACCGTGCAACCCAGCCATCGCTATTACCTGCGATGAACTTGCCGGGACCGAACGGCAGTTCGAACATTGCGTATCCGCGAAAATCATGGACGCGTTGAGACGCCGCAACGGTGTAGTCGGCAGCCCGATTCAGGAAGTCGCGATAGGTTGCGGTGATGCCGCCACCATCCGGGGTACTGCCTTGAACGCCGGTCGCGCGGCTCCACGTCCAGGTAGCCTGCCAGGTGATTCCTCTGGTGAGCCGCATGGTGAGCTGGGTCTGCAGCGAATGGTACGTGGACTGGTCGGAGTTGTTCCGCATCTCCATCGCAGCAAACTGCGGATTGGCCGTGATGAAGTTGTCCGGAAACAGCCCGCTCGATGCCAGCGTTGCGCCCGCGATGGTCTGGCCCACGGGGACGTTCACGCCGATGTTGGTGGTGTTGAGGGAATTCGCAACGGCCCTGAAATCTCCGTTGGCGAGATTCTGACGGAAGGTCGTATGACGGCGCAGCGCTTCGGAGCCCGTCACGTTGGTTCCAACGACTCCGATACCCGAACCGAAGTTCAAACCTTTGAACATCTGGTCAAACATGGGCGCATCGCCGCCGGCGCGGGTGATCGTCAGGGCTTCCATCAGTCCGTTGAACCGGAAATCCGGCTCGTTGTAGTTCAACGTAGAATGGAGCTTTACGCCTCGCGTGCCGACGTATCGCATGTCCAGAATGAGGTTGGCCGGAAGGGATCTTGTCACTCCGAACGTGAAGGTTTGAACATAAGGCGTCGTGTAGTTCGGGTCGTAGAACGCCTGCGCGACAGACCGGTTGTTGGACGGAACGACGACAACTTCATCAATCGATGACGGAACAACCAGCGGGAGAGAGATATTGGTCAGATCGCGATACGCCGATCCTCCGTTGTCGATCGCGTTCAGCTCGAGCCCGGGAAGGCGGCCGGAGTCCGCGTCAATCCACGAGAGGCTGTTGCCCGGCAACAGGTACGTGATTTGATAGCCGCCACGGACCGTCGTCTTGTCTTTCCCGCCAAAACCAGGCGACCATGAAAACCCGATGCCAGGTCCAAAGTTGTTGTGATCGCTGGGCCAGATTCCGAGGTCAGGATACTTGGAGTCCTTCCCGATCAGAACAATTTGGGTCGGTCCGGATTTTGCCAGGCCGCCGTTGTGGAACGCTTCGTTGAAGTTGCGGCCGGAGATTCCAAAATAGCCACCATTTCCGTCAATCGGTCCCCGTGTCCAGTACTGGCCGGTAGCACTACGAAAGTCCGGAACGCGAAACAGATCGTACCGAACACCCAGATTGAGCGTGAATGTCGGCGTGACCTTCCAATCGTCCTTAACGAAGAAATTGATCTCGTTCTGGTGGTTCTCGCGAATTTTTCCACGAGTGTCTTTAGGTTGTCCGGGATGGTTATACGACTCCTTGTAATCTATGTAGTGCGTGTCGGTGGGTTCCCAGGTTTCGAACCTCATCGATACGCTGCTGACAGATCCCGCAAGAAACAACAACTGATTTTGAGCAAGCGTAATGTTGTTGTTCAACAGCCCCGAGACCTGATCGATCCCGCGGACACCCACGTTGCCCGCGCCGCCGGTGACCGTCGGAATCAAACCAAATTGAAGGCTTGTTACCGGAGTTGGCTGGTATCCGGCCGTATACGCGTATCTAAATTCGGTCCCGAACTTCAGGGAGTGATTCCCTTTTGTCCAGGTAAGGTTGTCGCTATAAGTCGTCAGCGGACTGGTGTTGCCAAAGTCGCCGCTTGCGCCAATGACGTGATTGGCAAACATGACGGGACGAACATAAACAGGATACCCGTTGACCTGAGGCAGGAACTTGTAAGCGTCGTCTTTCACCCCGGGAGTTTCGATTGCAGGTGACCAATAGAGAGACGTGGATCGATATCCAAACCGGGCCTCATTGAGTAGATTTGGAGACAGCACAGATGTGAAGCTCAGCGTTCGCACTTTAGGCTTCTCACGAATCTCTCCGCTGTAACCGGACGGCCAGGGAGAGAGGTTGTTATTGTCCGAATAATGCTTCTCGTCCACCCATGTGCCCGACAGACGGTGTTTGGAATTGAAATGGTGGTCTATCTTGATGTTGATCTGGCTGCGATTGAATGCCTCGATGTTCTGAGCCGTGCCGCCGGCCGCCCCGGCAACTGTGCGTCGAACCCAGCGATGAACAGCCGTATTGAGACCGTCCACCGACACACCGCCGATCGTCGCAGCTCCGTCATAGGCATTGGGAAGAGGCATCTTGTCCATGAGCGCCTGCATCAGACCCGTAGGATCAGGACGCGTCCGGGCCGGATCGCCAGGATTCAGGGCGTCGCCAAAGACGCTGAACGTCCGCATCGGTCCTGTGGCGCCCGGAATCTGAGTCCAGTCGAGAGGATTTCCCAGTTTGTCCACAACGGGAGCAACACGCGTGTTGCCGGTGCCGCTCACCGTAGCGTCTGCGTTTCCGTTGTTCACTCCCGGAAAATACCTGAAGAGTCCGGATCGCGCCGTGGGCGTAAGCACAACCGCATTGACCGTTTCTTTCTGTCGCTGGTCATTGCGATCGTAGAGAACGAAAAAGAACGTCTTGTTCTTGAAGATCGGACCACCGACACTGACTGTCGTCTGATGACGGTTGTACCAGATCGGCGTTGAGCCCAGGCGGTTCGCCGACCAGCTGTTCGCATTCAGCGCAGAGTTGCGAACATTCCATGTCGCCGCCCCGTGGAATTGGTTTCCGCCTGAACGCGCGCGCATCTGAATCTGAGCGGCTCCTCGTCCTTCAACATCTACCGGCGCTACGACAACGCGCATTTCCTCCACCATGTCGGGAGCAACAAAGAATGATGGTTTCAGCCCCTGTGTGTGACGCCCGGTGTTCATCGTAACGCCGTCCATTGAAATCGCGACGTTCGCAGCACCGTTCGTCGTAACGCCGGCAAACGTCGTACTCGCCTGGCCGTCCCCCACGACTCCAGGCATTGTCGCGGTCACCAAATCCATGACGTTTCTGCCGACAAGAGGCAAATCCATAATCTGCTTTGACTCCAGAACCGTGCTGACCGAGGCCGCGGCCGCGGTCAGCAGTTCGTCGGCGGCCGCGCTGACCTCCACGTTGGTCGCGACATTGCCGACCTGGAGCGTGAAATTCTGGCGAATCTGTTGCGCCGTTCCTAAAGTCAGGCGAAACGATTGCGACTGGAAGCCGGGAAGCGATGCCTTAACTTCGTAGTTTCCGGGCTGAAGGCTCGGAAACCGATACGTTCCGCCTTCATTGGTTATGGTATCTGTCGCAACACCGGTGGCGGTGTTCGTCGCAACGACGCTCACGCCGGGTATCAAAGCATTCGTTGTATCTGCCACCGTACCACTCAGGGTCGCGTTAATTCCAACTTGTGCGGATGCGTAAACGGAAGTCAGGAGACAGCAAAGAAGAACACGCACACACGTAGACCGACACGGTTTCGTCATACAAATCTACCCCCATTTGTCGCTAGTAACTTTGTGCCCACACTCATAATTCGAGTGGGACCGCAAAGTCAAAGGGAACTGACAGGGCGAACTGACAGGGAGGCAGACGACAGGACCTCAGTCCTGAATCAAATTTGGCTAACGAAGACTATAGTTTGTTACGGTCGAACAGGGCATCGAACAGGACGGTTGCTTGAAACACGATAACCTCGCCATTGCGCTCGCTCTCCTGCTGCTTGCGCCAGCCTGCACGCGGACGACTGACTCTCCAGAACCGGCCGGCGTTGTCCTCCTGGAGCCAACCGGAGTCCGCACCGTGGGACGCATCAGCCAGCAATGGGAAGACTTCATGGTGCATATCTGGTATCCGATGACATCGGGCGCGAAAGGCGAGCCCGCGCCTTACGTGCAAAATGTCGAACTCCTTCGATCGAAGATACAAGACTCGTATTTCGGCATCCTGCGAGCCACGAAAGCCAACTCGCTCCTCGAAAAGACGCCATCTCTCGATAAATCTGAGAAGCACCCCGTCGTGATCTTCTCTCATGGCCATCAGATGAGCGGACTCCTCTACACCTCGATCACCGAAGATCTTGCCAGTCATGGGTACGTCGTCGTTTCGATCGATCACCCGCAGGAGGCTCTCTTCACGATTTACCCCGACGGCAAAGTGGTGACTTACTCCTCGCCGAAACCCGGCTCACCGAATTTCGATGATGTGGAAGCAGGATTCCGCCGGATGATCGACAATCGCGTTACGACAATTTCTCTTGCGATAGCACAGACCGCGTCGCTCTTTCCGGGTCAGTTGGATCTTTCGCGCCTCGCGGTGGTCGGCCATTCAAACGGAGGGATCGCTGCTTCGCGCATCTGCGAAATCGATACGAGAGTCGCCGCCTGCGCAAACCTGGATGGCCGAGAGCACGGCGCGCCGTTCTATTTAGCTGACGATGGTCGAGGGCCTGCGAAGCCGTTCCTTTACTTTGCAAAACCGTTCCGCCCGGATGACGGCGACTCACGCTCTCCGATAACGACACTCGATCAGTTCAACAGAGACCTGGCTGCGGTGACCGCACGCGACAAGCAGCGCATGGAAGGCCTCAAGACCGACAGCTATACGATGATCCTTGCCGGAGCCAGTCACGATACGTTCAGTGATGTGCCGCTCCTTCTGCCTTCCACGGACGAAGAAAGAGCCGCCAATCGAAAGCGGGTACAGATTTTGCGTGAGTACCTGCGCGCTTTTCTAGACCGCTATCTCGGAACCGAACCGGCAACCCTGTTGGATCGGCCGGCACCCGCGTACGAGGAAATCAAAGTGGCTCATCACAGCCCAAACCGTTTGAGGAAGTAGCCCATATGCGTGTTCGGAAGGATATGCCGGGCACAGTGACTCGACACTCCTGCTTCCTGTACCATAGCCGCGATTCCACTTCCGTTTTTGATACTGAATTTCCGAGAGGAGATGCATATGAAGCGTTCTGTAGTGACGTTATCGTTGCTCGCCTGCTGTCTCATCACGGGCCCCGTTGCAATGCGGATGTCCGGGCAAGGCGCTGCGAACGCGCCCGATGCGCAGGCGAGACAAAAACAACAATCCGAACTGGAGGCCGCGACTCCGAAGTTGCAAATCACCGAGGAGGTGCTGCCGCTGATGGTTCCGGGCCACACGATCGGTGAGACCGAAGGCGTCTCCAAAAACTCGAAAGGGCATTTGTTTGTTTACTCGCGCACAGGCAACAGTGCCGTGTCGCGCGGCGGTACGGCGGCGGAGTTATTCGAGTTCGATCAAAATCTCAAGTTCGTCAAGATCTGGGGACCAGGAAACTATGCCGCCTCGTTCGCGCACGGTGTCCGAGTCGACAAGTATGACAACGTCTGGATGGTGGATGAAGGATCGAACATGATCGTGAAGTTCGATCCAACAGGAATGGTCAAGATGGTCCTCGGCCGTAAGCCGGAAGCAATCGACTATCTCGAAAAATATCTGGAGCGCGGCGAGAAAGATACGGAGCGGTTTCCATCAGGAAGCGTTGGCACGTTCAACCGGCAAACCGACCTTGCCTGGGATGCGCAGGACAACATCTTCGTAGCGGACGGCTACAACAACTCCCGCGTTGTTAAGCTCGGCAAAGACGGCACGTGGATTAAGTCGGTGGGCACGCGCGGAGCAGGGCAGAATCAGTTCAACACGGTCCACGGGATTGCCGTTGATGTGCAGCAGAGTCTCGTGTACGTCGCCGACCGAGGAAACTTCCGTATCCAGGTGTACGACACCGATCTGAACTTCAAGAAGACCATCACCGGCATCGGTGCGCCGTGGTCGGTTCAGGTCACATCCAAGTATATCTATAGCGGCGACGGAAATGGGAAACTCTATCAGCTTGATCGCAACTCCGGGAAACTACTCGGCTGGGCGCAAACCAGTCTGGGCCGGGGCCAGACGGGCTGTCTGATCCATTCACTGCACGCCGAGTCGGACAACGTCCTTTACAAGGGGTCCTGCACTCTTTGGGATGTAGAGAAAATTTCGATCAAGTAGTCTACAGGGCTGCGACCAGTCATCGGAGTTCGACTACATGCAGGCCATGGAGGGCAGCCGCATCAGCCATTCGAACATCGAATGTCACAATGTGCATAGCTCCTCCGGAAACCGCTAGCGCAATGTGCAGGGCATCGAGCGTACGCAACGGAATCGTCTCAGTAGTCAGGAGCAACTGTTCGGCATGGCGATGGAGAGTTGGGTTGAGGTCTAGCCTACGAAACGATTTGGCGTCAGCGAAAAGCGCCTCCTTGATCTTATTTGCCTGTCGGGAGTCGAGGAATCCCTCGCGCTTTCTCCGCGACACTGCAGAAACGACCTCGGTGATCGAGAGCTCTGAAATCATGAGGTCTGTTCTTCGACTGAGAAACCTGTCCAACAGGTCGCTTTCAGGTTCCGGGACATAAAGCTTCGCCAGCGCAGTGGAGTCGATATAGATACCGGAATCAGGTACGTTCTTCGCGGCCATCGAGGATCGCACTGGAGAGGGACGCCTTCAGCTTCGGCATTTTTTGACGGAACGCTGACCGCCCCCGAAATGGCTTCGATTCAGGTGGCCTGGGTGGTACCAGCAGGGCTACTGGACGTCCTCGATCGGTTATGACGATCTCGCGGCCTTTTTTGACTTCGTCGAGGAGCGCCGTCAGGTTCTGGCGCGCCTCTCGTATGCCTGCCTCTCTCATAGCAAGCATTGTGCTACATGTAGCACAATGGAAGCAATCGTTTTGGGCTGTGCGCCTTTACCGCGCCAGCAGCTCCACAAGCGTGATCATTCCTGATGCGTGTGGCCAAACCGGCCTCCCTAAAAGGAAGGCCGGGAAATCAGGTTGACGGGGCGCTGGTAATCAGAACGTGAAACGAAGCTGCCCCTGGAAAGCCCGTGTGCCGCTCTTGGAATCGCCACATCCGCACTCAATAACGCCGAACTGGCTGATGAATTGATTATTGGTTGTGAAAAGCGGAATGAACGGCTCGGGATGGTTAAACACGTTCCTGGCATCGATGCGAATAGTGAGCTGCTTGGATTCGGAGATTCTGAATGCCTTCTGGATATTGGCGTCGAAGGCCCAGTTTCCGAACCTCGTCAGGGAGTTGGGAGTCAGGATACCGTTTTCTCCGGGTTTGGGTTGCACCAGGACATACACAGCCGGATCACTCTGGTTAGCCGAGTTCAGATAAAATGACCCCGGTGTTCCGGCGGGGACCCTTAGCGCTAATGCGCGCAAGTCACAGCCTCCGGCGCTTGTGGAAAATGCATAGCCTTTACTGTCGGTTTGGACGACCTGGCTGGAATCGGCGCACTGCGGATCGATTACAGTGGTGTAGGAACCGACTTTACCCGGAATGTCCGAGCCAAAGTAAGTTCCTAAGTCACTTTGCGCGTTCCCGAAAATGGCGAATGCATTCCCTGTGGCCGTCCCATTGAAGTCCACATGCCCTTTCGGGATCTTCCAGAACTCCGTGGGATTGAGACGGGCGTTCCCATAGGGCTGAAAGTTTTGCGAGGATCCATAGCGCTGGGCCGAAGGGGACCCCGGGAATCCACCGGGTATGCCAGCGCCCGTGAGACTTTGCGGGGCACCGCTGGACAAGGTGTAGATGAAGCCAACTTGCCATCGTTCAATTGCTCGCGCCACCCATCCCGAGCTGTTGGGAAAGAACAGCTTGTTGGGCCCAAAGGGCAACTCGGCGGTACCGTTCATCCGGAAGTCGTGCGCCCGCTCGTTTCCCTTTTGGCGATCAAAATCCCGGTTCAGCGGATCGTTGTACCCGCTGCTGGGAAGTCCCATGGACTTTGCCCAGGTATAGCTGCCCTGGAAGCTAACCCCATGTACGGGCCGCATGGTGAGCTGAACCTCCATGGAATGGTAGTTATTTCGGGCGAAGTTCCCATTGAAGTTCGCGGCGAGGGCCTGAGGATTTGCAACAAAATAGTTTTCCGGGAAGCAGCGGGTGGGAATATTCCCCCCGGCGCTGGTACCGACAAGCCGTGATGTGGGATCCACCGTGGGGTAGCCGGCCGCCGCCGAGGGATTGTACAAACCGTTCGCGATACGGTCGCAACCGTTCCGGAGAATTCTTTGGGACGGAGTCGTGCCGCCAACAGGAACAATGAGCGGCTGTAAACCGCCCGTCGGCGCTGAGTCACCCGCCAGCTGGCTCGTGAGTGCAGCGAAAGCACCGTCCGCGAGGGACTCGGAGGCGGGGTTCACTGTGCCGCCAAAGAAGCCGGGCACGCCACCGAAAGCTGTCGCGTGGCGGAGGTGTTCCGCACCGGAGTTGAAGATCCCGACGCCCCCGGGACATCGGGGGTCATTCGGAAGAGGAGGTGTTTGAAAGCCGGGAATGTCCACCAGCACAGTGCACGTGCCGACGGGACCGTACAAATTATCGGTCGGGTAGATCCCGGTTTGCCCGTTGTAGGACCAGTTGCTGTTGCCCGTACCCGCAAGGTCCAGGCCGGCAAACAACTGGTCGAGCAACGCCGGGTTTTCACCCCGGCGCGCCGCCGAGAACGCGTCAAACAATTCCTTGTTTTGATACACCGTCGCCTGGTTGAGGTCCATCGTGCCCGGCTGCTTTCGGCTCAGAGCTCCCACGTACCGAACTTCCAGGTCGAATGTCCTGTTGAGGGCCCGGTTCACCGTCAGCGTGAGGTTCTGCGTGTACGGCGTGGCAAAGCCGGGATCGAAAGCCGTGAACGAATCGCTTCTGCTGTAGACAGGAATGTTCTTCCCCGGAGCGACGGTGGGCGGGACAGGAACGAGCGCCGGTAAGTCACCCAGAAGCACGGCCCGATTCTGCCCGCCCGGCCCAGCTATGGCTTGAATTGCGGGATCGGTTTGAAAAGCGAATTGGTCGCGAAAGCCGCCCAGCGCCGAAGCGAGGGTGCCTTCACCGATACTGACCCGTTGATAAATCAGCTGGTAGCCGCCACGCACGGTCGTCCTCCCCTGCCCAAACCAGGGGAGTTGCCAGGCAAAACCGATGGCAGGGCCGAAATTATTCCGGTCGCGAGGGATGATGGTCTTGTCGGGATTCGGCGAGTTCGGCCCGATGAATTCGACGTTGGTTTGCTGATTCGGATCGCAATTCGGCGCCGGGAGCAGGCTCGCATTTGTCCCCATCGCGGTCTTCGAGCAAGTCAGAGAGATTGCCGCCGAACCCAGACCGTTCGTGCCTGGACCGGTGCCGTTGGTCCCGTAGCCGGTGAAATAAAGATTTCCCGGACTCAGCCAATTGTTGAACAGCTGGCCGCCCGCACCGCGGCCGACGCCAAACAAGCCGTTTCCCTGATCGGTGATCGTCGATGTCAAACCCGACGTGATGTACGGAGGGGCGTAATACTCGTAGCGCACCCCCAGGTTCAGCGTCAGGCTCGGCGTAATTTTCCAATCGTCTTTCACGAAGAAGGAGTAGTCGTTGAAAACCATCTTCCTGAACCGGTTCTCCTGGGTTGTAATGTCCTGCCAACCCGCGAGGCCGGCGTTGACCTGGGAAAAGTTTTCCGCCCAATACGGTGTGTCCACGGCGCCGAGAGAGTTCGTGAGGAGGTACGCAATATCGGTCGACGCGTTTCTTGCAGTTTGGGGAAAGGTGTTTGTCGTGTTCGTGGCGTCTGGGGTTCCCGTAGTTCCCAGGGACGGAGAGTTGGCCACATTCGCAAAAGGACTCTCTGTGTTCGTTCCGCCGATGTTGCCGTTTACTGCCCTTGGAATGGGCTGAAGGCTTGTCCCATCAGACCGCGGATAACGGAAATCGCCACCAAACTTGAAGGCATGCTTTCCGTGCGTCCAGCTCAAGGTATCCGAGAAATCGTAGAGGGGGTTGGTGAAGCGCGTGTCGGCGGGCGTCGTATTCATGAGCCCGCCGTCGAAACTCAAACCACCGGAAGCCGGCCCGACCAGCACGTCATAGAGTTTTCCATTCCCGGATCTTGAGGCCCCTCCCTGCAGCAGGAAGCTGCGGGCGTCGTCTCGGAGAGAGGAGTCCGTAGAGTTCCATGGGTTCGTGGCCGATGCTTTGTTGAGATTGAGGCCAAACCGGGCTTCGTTGAGTATGGTTGGTTTCAATGTGGACGTTAAGTTCACTGTGACGGTTTGCGGCCGCCGGCCGGTTTCTCCCGAAAACCCTCCGGGCCACCCCGCTATAGGGCTGGTGCTATCGTCGAGTTGATACGTCCAGTGCCCGGAGAGCCGGTGCGCACCAAAGTTCTGATCGATCTTGACATTGATCTGCTTCCGATCCTGAAAGGCTGCGGAGCCGACGAGCGCATTCTGGCCCGCATTCGCGCCCCCAGCTCCATTCGCAAGGTCATTCCCGCCGGAGCGGGTCAAAAGCCATCGGAAAGAGGCGACGTTGAGACCGTCAATGGTGGACCCAAAAGCTTGCGACGCATATTCATTGGCTCTCGGCATCTTCTGCATGAGCTTGTTGAAATAGCCCAGCGTGGCAGCAGCAGCGGTGGGACGCTTTGGGTCCCATAGCGGCGAGGCTCCCGGCGGAGTCATCGCCACGCCTGTGTAGGCCCGCCCGTTCACATCGGTGCCGGACGGACAGTCGGCGGGGCCGAAGGGACTCCCGTCCGCCTTCACGGTTCCAAAAATGCTAAAGCAGACCAGACGGCCGGTGTAGGCGGCGCCACTCTGCCAGTTGGACGGAGCGAGAGGGCTGCCGGAAAAGTCGACGGAAGGCCTCGTGGGGTTGGGATCTGAGGTGGACGTGGTGATGCCGACGTCCGCTCTTCCCGGAACCCATCCCTCCCAGTGTCGGAAAATCCCGTTGCGTGCCGCATCGGTCAAAACCGTATTGGTCTGGAGACTGCGGGTGTTGGAAATCTGCTGATTCCACAGTACGAAGAAGAACGTCTTGTTCCGAACGATTGGGCCGCCGTAGCTAATCGTGTACTCGTTCGTGTTTCTCCAATCGGGCTGCGTGGGGTTCCAGCAGGGCGGCTTTTGTCCCGCTATTTTGCAGCCTGTCGTTACGTTGCCCTGGTCATTGTTGCGGTTCCACGTATTGGGATCCAGCGACGTGTTTCGGATGTTCCAGACCGCGGCTCCCGAGTACTTGTTCGTTCCCGATCGGGTGGTGATCTGGATCTGAGAGTTGCCCCTTCCCAACTCGGCGTCCACGGGCGCCAGAATCAGCCGGATTTCCCCCACCAGATCCGGGTTGAGGGTGGTCGTCGACAGCAAGGCATTGCCGCCAGTGTAACTCCCGGCCGCTATGAAGGCCGTGCTCTGCCCGCCACCGGTTCCTCCACTGAGGTTCTGACTTTGAAAAGTGCCCGACGAGGCGCTGAACCGCTCATCCCGTGTGGGCACACCGTCGAGAGTCACGTTCAGCGAGTCCAGACTCTGGCCACCAATCGTGTTCGCGTAGTCGCCCATCCATGCGCCCGTTCCGTTGAAGCGAACGCCGGGCAGGATGTTCAGCAGGTCAACCACGTTGTTTCCCACCAACGGCAGATTCTGAACCCTTTCCTCGGGAAGCACGGTTCCAACCGACGACGTTTCGGTGAGCGCTTGCAGCCCCTGTACGGTGACTTCAACCGTTGTCGCGGCAGTACCGACCTGCAGCTGGAAATTCCGCTGGGAAGTTGATCCAATCCCCAGGTTCAAGTCTGTATATGTGAGTGTCTGAAACCCTGGCAGAGAGGCGCTGACCTTGTAACCCGATCCAGGTTGCAGCCCCCTGAAATTGTAAACGCCCGCTTCGTTGCTGATTGCGGTCGTGACGACGCCGGTGTCCGTCTTGGTTAAGGTAATCGTGACTCCGGGAATCAGTGCGCCGGTCTGATCCGTGATAACGCCCGAGAGTTGAGCGTTGCTTGTTTGAGATATTCCGGGGATCGCGACAAATAAAGACCACACCAGCGCGATCGATAAATTTCTACGCATAGGGCCTCCTGAGAGGGGTCGGTGGGACTCGAGGCGGACTCTATTGGTACGAAATACGCACGTCAAGAGAGAGGGGTCACATACACATTAGATCAAGGTCCCACTAAGGAATGGGACTGGCTGGGATCTTCATATCAAGGCATACCTGCCGGTAGTCCTGAAGAGCGATTCTTCCTTATGACGAAACATAGTCAAAAAGGAGCCGCTGACTACATCGCCGCCTGGGCTCTGGCGTCCCTATTACTCTGCTTCTCATCGTCTTTTACTGGGGGTGCATCTAGGTCGCTGCCGCAGGCTAAGCCTCACAAACAGAATCGTCTCAGATTCCGCTATGCGTTCGCCCTGTCATTGGGATGCTTCAGCAGCACTGAGTTCACGTGGCACACCTATCATCGTTAGATTTGTCATCGAAGCCTCGCGTACTGAAACTAATGTCGTCCACGGTTGGAAGCGTCTTCGAAAATTCGGGTCTTGGCTAAGTTCTGGTACAACTTCTTCCCACGCAATAAGCGAGTATTCGCCCGGCGCAAGACCAGCTATGTGGAAGCTACCATCTTGGTTTGCAGTCACGGATCGAACGATGTTCGCATCGTTCCAGATCTGCACTACCGCTCCCAATGCCGTCTCTCCTCTGCCGTTGAGTACGACCCCACTCAACTCGGCCGCCTCGGAAGAGACGAGAATTTCGATCGACCCATCTCCCGCGGTCAGATCAACCAGGCCGGCATTCGCAGTTTGACCGCTGAAATGGATGGTTTTTACGTAGGACTTGTCCGGTAATCCGGCCACCTTCACGCGATACACATCGGGTACGATGCCGCTAAGTTGAAAGGCGCCGTCATTTCGTACCGCAATCGCAGAGGTGTTATGCGTGCCATCGACAGGAATGAGAAGGACCTGAACCGGCGAAGTCCAGGTGAGTCGTCCCTCGACTGTAAATTTGCCGGTGATTTGGGCGGGCTCGCCAAGCTGGATCAAGAAGTCCTCGACGTTCCCGTTACCGACGGTCAGCATTCGACGTCCAAATAGCCGTTTCCTGACAGGCGTGCTCGCGCGTGAATCCAAGCTTGCCTCGATGATGTAAGTTCCAGGAAGGACGCGCTCGAATTCAAACTCGCCGGCGCTGTTTGCCAAAATCACGTTAAGGTTGTCTGCCGGATAGTCGTTTGCCGACCTGAGCGAAAGAGTTGCTTGAGACGCTGCCTGCGCGGGCCCCAGCTCAATAGCTTTCCCGCGTATGCGATAGACCGACGCTTTACGCAGCCGAACTTCTATTCCGCGCAGCTCCGCACCGGCAGAGATGAAAATTGGCACGGCGGAGGAACCATCGATAGCATTGGGCCAAAACGTCGTCACATAGTCCTCTTCAATTAGTCTTCGGTCTGTTCGAACATGCCGATCTGCAGCGGCTGCACGGTTTGGAGTAGCTCTTACGTAATAGGTTCCCGCCTCAAGATTCCCTATCGCGAATCCGCCGTCATCTTGACCGCCTAACCACGCCACAGGCAGCATCACTCTACGGCCATCCCGAAAGCTTTGACGCAGCACTTGAATCTCGGCGCGGGGGACAGGTTCGCCTTCTTCAGTAACGACCTTACCGTAGATCATGGCCTGTGGCCTTAGCCAGAGCATCTGATCGCTCAGGTGCTGTCCCGGCATCAGTCGAATTACCGTTGTCGCACTGTTTAACCCATCGACTGCTGGGGGCAAGAAGCCAGAACGTTGATCCACCTATGATCTTTAAGGACTGCTTACCGACGTTCTCCACAAGGAAGGTTCACCATTTCCGGCTTCGTCCCTTGCCTTGAAATTCCAGCAGATGACAAGCATCCCCAGGCACACGTAATGCCTGATTGGTTATTCCTAGTGGGCATGAATCTCATCATGATGCTGCTCATGGCGATCTTCACTCCCCTCGGGATTCCCAAGGGTGATGGGCTCGTTGCCGTTCAAGCCAACTTCCTTCACGACCGTGAGAGTTACCGAGACCCCCTGTACGCCCTCCCGAGCTTTCTTGCGAGCCATCCTGATGGCCCGCGTCGACGCTATGGAAAGGTTGCTGGCTTTCACCCAGACAACGGATGACCGCTTCGTTTTCGGGGATGGATCAAGCCCTCGACCGGACAAGCAGGCCATCGAGTCATAGTCTCAGCGACTGACCAGCAAACACGTGCCCAACCTGCGCAGAAAGTTTTGTGATCATCGGCAATCGCGGAGTGCGCTACTGTCCCGCGTGTGGAGCTGGCGCCGGGCTTCGCGGTGCCGTGCAGTAATTGTGGCGAACCTGCCGAGAACCAGGACGACGACAGCGACAGACCGCCATTGTGTCGCGAGTGCCTCATAGAGTTGTCTGGTTGAAACACAAGAAAGGCTTCGTTGATTGTCCGGGTTCAGGTTGTCGGATTGGATACGGCAGACCATAGCAAAAGCATCCTAATGAGCCTGCAGCGATGGCATTGGGGAAAGATCCTAATTCTTTGGATTGCAACTCCCGTAGTCATGCTTATTAGCCTTGGGTTGCTCTTCGGTGAAACTGACTTGAGCGATGGCGTCATGTTTCTGCTGTCGCTTTTTCTGCCTCCGGTTTTAATGTCGATTGTCACGTGGGTTTGGTTAAGTGGTAAGGAAAAGCGGAGATACAGGAATGAACTAAAGCGGAATTGAAAAAAGGTCCGCAGCTTGCCGCGTGGCAAGCAACCTCGGTTTTTTACTCCGGCGTTTACTCCGGCGAATTTTCGACCCGCCTGATTCTCGGTAAGTTGTTATGGGACCGACCGGTCTCGAACCGATGACCTCCTGCGTGTGAAGCAGGCGCTCTTCCAGCTGAGCTACGATCCCGCACACATTGTTTAAGCAGTTTACATCAGTAGACTTTCCCAACCTTCAGCAATCTGGCCAAGTGACCTCGTTGCGCTCT
>Ga0070675_100000395_pt1 | contig 29588 bp, 24 predicted proteins | sample KBSM43metaG_FD_65343 | JGI IMG/M metagenome (GOLD analysis project Ga0070675, IMG submission 65343) | Miscanthus rhizosphere microbial communities from Kellogg Biological Station, Michigan, USA - KBS M4-3 metaG | ecosystem: Host-associated > Plants > Roots > Rhizosphere > Soil ... | reverse complement strand
TCGACCGCATCGACCTCCGCAACATTCACTCGGCCCTCCGATGGCGATTCCACGGGAACCATGAGCACAGGCGAGCCATCCGGGGGCAACCGATCATCCTGGGAAACACCCGTCCGTAAGCGTCCCTCGTAGAAAAATCGGTTCGAGACGGACATGATCTGAGGATGCATTCGATATTGAGTGTCGAGGAGAGTCAGATTGGCATCGCTTCCGGTACCCTCAGCTTCCCGTTTGAGTCTCTCAAACATCGAGTAAGCAAGCTCACGTGTGCGGACAACAGGCGGCAACTGCCTGTCATCTCCGATGAGTACAAAACGGCGCGAACGCAGCGTCAACCCCAGGGTCAAAGGTTCGGTGAGCTGCCCTGCCTCGTCGACAATCGTCATTTCGAAGGCTCGGCTGCGAATATAGGGCATCGTGCAGGCGCGATGCGCGGTGGCGGCTATCACGGGCGCCGCATCCATCGCGCGACGAATCGCATGAACGGCTCGATGCTTTAGTGCGAGATCCTCTGAAAAATAATCGCTCGGATCGCCGGTCGTTTGAAGCCTCGCTGCAAGTTCCGGAGACTCGGAGGCGCGACCCATTCTGAGAAAGCGTGCCGCCGGGTCCGCATCGAGCAAGGCCATGAGCATCTTGTCCAGCGCTGTATTTGTGAAAGCGCCGAGCAGAATGCGCCCGGGCACGCGCTCAACAATCTCGGGAATGACCTTGGTCTTGCCGGTGCCCGGCGGCCCCCAGACAAGATGAAAGGCCTTGGATGCCACGGACCGCTCGATCGCGCGAAGCTGACTTTGATTGAACGAAACCGCGGAAGAAACCTGAAGCTTCGGCCCGTCGGTTCGTGATCCGGCCGTGAGCTGACGGGGAACGGATGTGAGATAGTCGTAGAGCGCTGTGTGACTCGCCTCCGACGTGACGTCCGCCGGAAAACGATCGACAATCCAGGTCTTGCCCTCAAACGCGCTCGCATGAAGATTCTTCAAAGGTATAGCTATTCGAACGCGGTCGATCTCCAACGCACGCACAAACCCGTGAAAAATCGGCGTACTCGAAATGTTCCCGGAATGAATAAGGACGCCGTCGCCCGGTTGCAAATCCGAGGTGTTCTCGACGAACTGGAAGGTGAACGGCTCCGCATCAGGAAGCAGTCGCGCATCTCCGAGGCAGCGAAAGCCCTTTTTCCGTGCATCCGTGCAACTGTCATCCAGCAACTCCGCCAGCTCCTGCTCGGCAGCCCACCGCTCGCGTTCGACCAGCCGCGTGAATCGGCGGAAGTACGCAAGTTGGGGTGTCTCTTCCGCGCCGGGGCGATCGCCAAAGAGCTCCGTCGTTTCCTTGCAGTGAGTGCGAACCCACGAAGGACATGGCCCGCACACGGCCTCATTGAAAGCCTCATAACGGAATTTGAAGTGGGGCGACGACAAGCCCAGACCGTAGTGCATGGCAAGCAGGCGATTGCGAGCATCGATCACCTGGTGGAAGTCCGTTTGGATCTGCAGGGGTGCGAACGATCCATCCGTGGATGAAAGCAGTCGGGCGGAGATATCAACGCCGGCCCCCTCACCACGCTGCCAGCGCCGGACGAGATCGGAGAGCAAAAGCCGATAGATGAATAACTGTGCGTGATCTTCGGATCGAATTCGGGCGCCGGTCTTCAACTCCAGGATATCCAGACGCTTGCCGTTTTTCGACACTGCATCGATACGTCCCTGGATTCCAAGCGTCGCCGAATAGCGTTTGAGTTCAATCTGCGGATCTTCCAGCAGCTGCGGATTGGAATCGATGAATCCGCGGAGCGCCACAAGATGGCGCAACACCTCAGAACGAAATGCGTCTTCGTCGAAGAACTCGTCGACGATGGAAGCCAGCTGCACGCCGAAAGAAGGCAAAACGTCGTCGCAGATTGCCTCGAGATCACGCTGGCCTTCGAGCAAACGATCGAACATCGCGTGCACGACCGTTCCCTTCAACGTCTGGATGGTCGTGTCCCCCTTGCCTCGACGCATCTGATCCAACTGCGGCTTCGTGCAGTGCAGGCTTCTTGCAATCGAAGTCACGTTCACCTGGCGCATCGGCTCGATGACGATAAAGGTCTCCGGACACGCGATGAATTTCTCCGGACTTTCACCGGGCTCAAGGTTGTAGATCGCGATGGTGGCGTGAACCCAGAGACAGGACACTAGAAAACATGCCGTCCGATTCTGCTCCGAGGAAACACGGACCTCAATTTCTCGACCGCGCAGCGGGCCGGAGGTCGCCATCGCTACGATACCGGATTCCCACTGCCCGCCCTCGCGCCTGGCCGGCGTCCGCACTTCTACGACTCGAGCTTCAGCAACAACCACGCGTTCACCGCGAGACTGGCGCCCGGGTTCAAGCGTGGGTGGGTTGCGTTCCAGGAACGCGGAAAGTCCATTAATCAGCTCATCGACGGTCTCGTAATCTCCGTTGAGAGCTCGCAGCGTGACTTGAGCAAGGTAACGAGGGACAAAAAATGGAGGTGCCGTCAAACGTAACGGGTCTTCAAGAAACGCGCCCGGAGCGAGCCCCCCTTCGGACAATTCGCCAAGAAGCATCGCTCCTGCATCGGAAACGGCCACCGCCGCCCGATCGGTTAACAATTTTTCGAGGAGAGCGGTGACAGCGGCCATAAGTACACCGTCACTCTAGCACCTTAAGGGATAGTTGTGGTCCATGCGGAACAATCGGGGGAGAAAATCGGGGCCAGGCACGCTGTTTCCCTATTTTCACGCAAGCTTGAGTCGAAGTCTGAGCATTCTCGCGCGTGAAAATAGGGAAACAGCGTGCCTGGCCCCGATTTTCTCCCCAATTTCCTTTCCCTAAAGGTTGGTTGTTTACGATGCCACCTGAAGTATGATTAGGCACTTTTTAAATGGGCACACAGACGGCGTATTAGGGGAGAAGCATGCGACGTATCGTCTTTGGATTGTTCATTCTTGTGGTTTCGACGCCGCGTCTATGGGCAGAGACGAAACTTCGGGTCATTCCGCCCTCGGGAGCGACGTTCGCGCCCGGACAGCGATTCGATATCCGCATCGAAGGCGACGACCTGCGCGGCCAGCCCGGCCCATTCACTCTCGAAGTCAACGGACGAGATCAGAAGCGCGAAGTCTTCGGAACTGAAGAATTCAAGACATACCCAGCACCACCGGTGGGTCGTGGCTCTGCCTCGGCCAGCGAAATCAATGGTGGTGTGACGCACCGAAACTGGAGCCTTGAGAAGCCCGGAAAATACGAACTGAAAGCCACGCTCACGACGGCAGACGGCAAGAAGCTGACTGCGATATCCACGATCCAGGTAGAGAACCTGCCACCTTCTGCCAATCGCGCGAAGAACGTCATCCTCTTTGTCGGTGATGGCATGGGCCCGTCGATTCGTACGGCAGCGCGCATTGTCAGCAAGGGGGTTGAAGGAGGTCGCGCTAAAGGGCTGCTGGAAATGGATCAGATGGAAACAATCGGGTTGGTGATGACGTCAAGCCTTGATGCGCTGATCACCGATTCTTCGCCAGGAGCGTCGGCGTGGGCTACCGGCAACAAGAGCATCAACAACTGGCATGGCGTTTTTCCGGACAACGACGGGCCTTTGACCGGCATCGCTGCAACGCTCGATCGGAATCGTGACGCGGCTCTACCCTTTCTCGACAATCCCAGAGTTGAAAACCTTGCCGAGTTTCTCCAGCGCACACGGCGTATGTCGACCGGCGTTGTCAGCACGGTTTCTGTAACCGACTCCACTCCGGGCGCGTTCAGTTCTCATGCGATTCGTTACGCCCAAACCGCAATCGCTGAGCAAATGTTGTCTGCCGGACATAGTGTCATCCTCGGTGGCGGGGCAAGATACTTCCTACCTGAGGGCAGTCCCCTGCTCAAAAATATCCCGTCAGCACGAGGTGATGGCCGGAATCTGGTCGAGGAGTTCAAGAAGTCCGGCTTTACCTTTGTCTCGACGGCGTCAGAACTGGAGCATGCGGGCCGGTCAGAAAAGCTTCTGGGATTCTTTCACGGCGCAGATATGGCCAGCCGCTACGACCGAATGCGCGCCAAAGACGGAGTTCCTGCTGCCAAAGAAGCTGTCGGTCAGTTCCCGGATCAGCCGACGCTGGAGTTAATGACGCGACAAGCTCTGAACGTTCTCGGCAAGAACAGCAACGGTTTTTTCCTTATGATTGAAGCCGGCTCCATCGATCGGGAACTGCATCGGATGGATGCAAATCGTGCCGTCGACGAACTCATCGAACTCGACAAAGCAATTGGGATTGCGCGCGCCTGGGTTGCGGATCGCGATCGTGACGACACGCTGATCCTCGTCACCGCCGACCACGAAACTTCCGGACTGGCGATAACCGGCGTCAATGAAAACGGCAAGCCCACGGTGCGATCCTTCCCCAACTACGAGGACAAGAACTTCGATGGCTTTCCGGACAGCTTCCAGCCCCAATTCGCCGTGACATTCGATTTTGCGAGTACGTTCAGTCCTCCAAAGGACTCACGCGTTTACGATGTGCCGCGTAACGTCAGGGAATTGAATCCTTCAACGAATGTCTCCCTCGGTCAGATAACAGGAGGGGCCGCCAATCACACCGCTGTCGACGTCCAGGTCAGTGCGCGGGGACCTGGTGCGAACCTTTTTGGCGGCGTGCAGGATAACACCGAAATCTTCTTCAAAATTCTGCGAGCCCTTGGCGAAAAGTAGCTGCCGGGCACAGAGCGAAATCCAGGATTGCCGTCTCTGTCCCCGCTTGACGGCCTATCGCGAAGAAGTTGCCAGAGTTAAAGTGCGGCGGTTCCGCGACCAGGAATATTGGGGAAGGCCTGTTCCCAGTCTCGGATCACTCGACGCACACCTGCTGATTGTCGGACTGGCGCCGGCCGCGCATGGCGGTAACCGCACGGGACGCATCTTTACCGGCGATCGATCCGGAGATTGGCTTTATCGCGCGCTGCACCGGTTCGGCTTTGCGAATCAACCCCACTCCATTGACCGCAATGACGGGCTCCGATTGATTGATTCCTATATCACGGCCTCCGTTCACTGCGCTCCTCCAGATAACAAGCCGTTACCAGAAGAGTTCTCGAATTGCCGAGGCTATTTTGTCGAGGAACTCCAGGCGCTAAAAAATGTTCGCGTGGTGATCGCGTTGGGCTTGATTGCATTCAAGGCTTACTTCACGGCGCGCAAGGAACTGGGTTGGAAGAACCCCTCACGCCTGCCTGACTTCAGCCATGGCGGCTTGAGTGTCCTGGAAGATGCGATACATCTGGTCTCGTCCTATCATCCCAGCCAGCAAAACACACAAACCGGGAAGCTGACCGAACCCATGTTCGACGAGGTCTTTCGTAAAGCGAGAATGACCCTGGATGCGAACTGATTCGCGACGTCGCTGCCTTGGCAGGGCCGCCATTTCACAACGTCTTTGATAAGATGCCGGAACCATGGCAAAAATTCCCAAAGTCCTTCACGACCACATTAACGCCGCTTTTCCTGTAAATGTTTGCCTGCTGGCTACCGTCTTACCCAACGGATTCCCGCAAGTGAGCCCGCGCGGCAGCACGATGGTTTTCGACGACGAGCATCTGGCCACGTGGGAGAGAAGCAAGGGATCAACGAGGGCTGCTCTTCAAGATGGCGCAAAGGTGACCGTTTTCTTCAGGAAGCCTCAGCTGCGCGAAAACGGCATTTTGCCAAAAGGCGGCATCGCCCGTTTTTACGGAGTCGCCACGGTTCATAAATCCGGACCGGTCTATGAGGAAATCTGGAATCGACTCATTCAGCCTGAAAAGGATCGCGATCCCGACAAGAAAGGTTTTGGCGTGCTGATCGAAATTGAGCGAGCGGAAGACCTTGGCGGGATGCCTCTCGAGTAGCGGCAACACCGGATCTCCGACCGGCCCAGCCAGCAAGACACACAAACGGGAAAGCTGGCCGAACCGAGTCTCGACGACGTCTTTCGTAAGGCGAGAATGGTTTTAGATGCGAAGCGATCGCGGCGAGCCGCTATTCGTATTCGTCTTCTTCCCAGCGGATATTGCAGATCTGGCAGGTGAACCAACCCGGCATCCAGTGGCCAAGGTCCGAAACCGTGTGTTCGGATCCACATCGAAGGCACTTGGGTTTGGGGGTAATTTCCAGGTTCTTGACTTCAACTTCCGGCATACCGAGGCAAACTCCTTAAAATAGCGTCGTGGAATGATACCACCTTCCGCCGTTTTCAGAACGCCGGGCCTGCGCCAATGGCCGCAAACTGAATTCAACTCATAATTCCGAATTTTCCACGCTGCTTTAAACGATTCTTCAAACGGTCTTACGGGATTCTTCCTTCAGCGGGCGACGAATTGGATCCGCATTCGAACTCGTCAAAAGGAGGAAACATGAAAACGAAACTCTTGTCTGTCGCATTGGCCCTTGGTCTCACAGGTCTGATTGGATTTCCGACTCCTGAGCTTCTGGCGCAACGGGATGGTCGGCTGTGGTCGATCGCTGTTCATTTCAGATACATAGACGGATTTGAATACGACTATGTCATCGCGAGAGGCGTTCCAACGCGAGAAATATCGTCGTACCTCGCCGAGTGCGGCGCATCGCACTCGACGGGCTCCGTAGTGTGGTACCACTGCTACCCAATCCCGGAGTAGAGCACGCCGAAGGCGTGAAAGGACAATATCCAGGGGTTAAGCGAGTGAAACGAGCGCAACCCCTGGTAAACCCAGATAAAGACGGTCGCGACCTGAAAAGGGCTGCGAGGAAGAATTGTTCGGGTCATCCGTCATCGCGTCGAAACACGCTCGCCAAAGATAACTTCGGCATGACGCAAGAATAGCGGATCGTGCGTTCCCAGCCTGAGAGCTTGCTGCATCATCTGCCGCGCTTCTTCGTAGCGTCCGGCACGATACAACACCCAGGCATACACATCGGCAACACGTACCGATTTCCTCGAATGCCACTCCTTCTCTGCAATATCCAGCGCCTGCGAAATATTGCGTCCACGGTCCGCATTGAACAACGCGAGTTCGATGTCGACGGACACGCCGTTCGAGCGATAAAGCTCCTGGATCGCGTCGACAAGATCAAACTGAGCTTTCGCCTCTTCGTGTTTACCCATTCGCTCGTAGACGTCGCCCAGTCCGATTGCAAACTCTGCGAGCGGGATGCGGTCCATTGCGAGCTTGTAGTGCTCAACAGCCGACGCAAGATCTCCGCTCGCGCTGGCGACTTTCGCAAGGCCGGCCACGGCGTGTGCGTAGTTCGGGAAACGGATCAGCGCCTGCTGGTACTGCTCTTCAGCCCGGTTCATCTGTCCATCGTTCAGATAGAGGTTGCCCAGTTGCACCATGCACCATGCGGTGTTCTCCGCGTTTGGCGCGCCGGACTCCACAGCCATCTTCATAGCCTGAATTGCCCCGGGGACGTCGCCCATCAATTCGCGAATATAGGAAACACGGCTGTACGAGCTGAGATTCGGCTTTCGGCGAATCATAATGTCTAGGGTTCGGATCGCTTCGTCGTAGTCACCGAGTTCAACGAAGGCATCCGTGAGAATGCCATACGTCGCGACAACATCGGGATTCGTATCGATTGCCTTCCTCGCAACGTCTTTCGCTTTGTTAAATTCATGACGCGCCATGAGGAGGGATGCCTTTCCGAGCATCGCATCAACGGAGTCTGGAGCCCGCTTCAGCGCACGCTCAAAGAGGAGTTCGGCCTTCGCGTAGTTGGCGGGATCGCCACTTTCGCGTGCACGCTGAAGGTAAGCCTCGCCGAGTGTGGAAGCGGCTTTCGGATCATTGGGGTCTCGCTTCAGGTGTTCCTCCATGGAAGAGATCACCTGCTCGTTGCTCGACCATGACGGCGAGAAGGCATGGTCGACAAGGGACGCGGCGGCGAGGTTGGAGACAGAGCGGTGCCGCATGGCGTAAGCGGTGATGCCGAGAATCAAAACTGCGATGACTAGAATTCTAATCCAGCGCATTGGTCCTCCTCGGGGGTATCGGCCTTCTCCCTCCGGGAGAAGGTGGCCCGAAGGGCCGGATGAGGGATTTGCAAGCCCGCAGATCCCTCACGCGGGGATTTGCAAGCCCGCAGATCCCTCACGCGGGGATTTGCAGGCCCGTAGATCCCTCACCCAGGGATTTGCAGGCCCGTAGATCCCTCACCCAGGGATTTGCAGGCCCGTAGATCCCTCACCCGGCCTTCGGCCACCCTCTCCCGGAGGGAGAGGGGAATTAGGGCACAACCACGGCGTGCGGCGTGTCGAAGCCTGAGATCGGTGTTTGCAGATATGGAAATACCGGCAGGAATCCCTCAGGATTCCGATCCACTCCATCCGTCAGCGCATTATTAGGCGCCACATTCGGATCATTCGGTCCCGAGAAAGCCGGAAACAGCACGGATGTAAACGGTGTGCCGCCCGCTCCTGCTCGAAGGAAAATGTCCACGGTATCGTCAAACAGGCGGCGTCCATTCGGAAATCCCGCGGCATCGCCGCCTAGAAGACCTAGTCGACGATTACCGGGGTTATTCATGTCCGGCAGACTACCCATCACGCTCGGTGAAATCGCAAGATTCAGCCGGAGCTCATCCGCATACTTAACCCTGTTGAGATCTCCACCGATGACGGTCGTGAAGTTTGGCCCGGTAATTCCGTTCACGGGTATGCCCTTGTAGAGAATCAGCTCCAGGTCCGTTCGATTCGTCGTCGGGAAAGGTTTGAGTGCGCGGACGACAGCTCCACTCGACGGCGTATTCGTGCCGTAGAGCAGATCAACGAGCGCGGGAACTTCAGGAGCAACGACCTGATTTTGCCGGTACTGAATGTCGTCCGCAGGGTCCGTGGCGTTCCAACGATCACGCTTCGACAACGGACTGAACAACTCATTCACGAGAGGATTCCCCAGGCGCGACACCTGCACCATTTTTCCGTTCGTATCGATACTTCCATCCTTGCGCAGAATCGAAATCATCGGACGGCTGGATGCCGCCCAAATTCCGACCACGGCATTCTTTGCGGTCGGATTCACAGGCCTTTGACCATCCGATGTGAGCAAGGAAATGGGAACCTGCAGGCAGATGCTGTGCACGTTGAATCCCGCAAGCGAATCCCTGCCGCGAGGATCGCCGAATACTCCGAGAGGCCTCAGCTCCAAACGATCGAAAACCGCGCCGAGATCCACAAAGAAGGGATCATCGCGAGGTCCCGCGAACACATGGACACCTGAAGGAAGACTGTAGGTGGCCTGGGCAGCCAGACTCGCATAGCCCGGAGTCGCGCCGGGGCCGATGTTATAGGGTGGAACAATCAGACCCGATCCCAGAATCTGCGGATGCTTCTGCGTCATCGTGACCGTGTAGGTCTGCTTGACGTTGAAGTCGGGGTCGTTGAGTGAACTAATGACCGCGTCGCCACCCCCGGGCCCGGCCGTGCCGAGATGGGTCAGGAATGTATTCGCGTTTGCGATCGTTGTATTGAACTGGAAGTCGAAGGTTACATCGGGTTCGCCATCTCCCGTGTTGTCGACGTAAATCGAATACAACACATTGGGATCAAAGTTGAAGAAGGTCGGGCCGCTGGCCGGCTCCTCGAATGGAATGTAGTTGGCGATGATGGTCGCGGTGTCGGGTTTGTCAGGGCTCACGAAGGCATAGACATCCGTGTTATCCGCCAGCGGGTCCTGACTGATAAGCGGGGCCTCGCGGTGACTCGACGCGGCCACCTCTGGCGTGCGTGTTGCCAGTGGCGCTGCAACGGCAGCGAGAAAGAGCGCAATCATGAGAATCTTGCGAAACATGTCGAACGTTCCTTTCTGCGGCATGAAGCCGCTGTTGTTGAAAAAATCGGCGCCTCAACGAAGCGACATCCAGATGTCCACTCCGAGAAGGAAACCGAACACACAACTGAACAAGCCCGCCAGGAGCTGCACGGGTTTGTAACTGGCGCCGATCCGCGCCCTTGCCCAGTGAAGCGGCACAGCAAGAAGAAAGCTGATAGCCAGCATTCCAACGATGCTGCCGAGACCGAAAATCAGGATGTAGAGGAACGCTTCCACAGGAGAGCGAATCGTCGACAGAACCAGAAGCATCAGTGCTGCACTGCCCGCCGCGCCGTGCATCATTCCCGTCAGGAGCGGCCGCAACCCGCCATGAGTCCAGCTGGAGTGGTCATGGGAATGGCCGGGCAGGTGAATGTGCCAATGACTGTGCCGGCTTTGAATCGCGCTCTCGTGCGTGTGGTCATGTCGGTGCGCCAGGGCTCGCGACCGCAGAGTTCGAACAATCACGTTCGCGCCAAGCAACACCAGCATTGCAGCCACTCCCAGCTCCAGGCGTTCCGAGAGCCAGTCCGACACATTCACTTTCAGCCCTATGACAAGGACTCCGGCAATGGCGAGCGAGAGCGTGTGCCCCAGACCCCAGAACGCCCCAATCCAGCAACTGCGAATAATGTTCGATTCCTGGCTGACGAACGTCGTGACGGCCACAACGTGATCGGCATCCGTCGCGTGCTTCAGTCCGAGGAGAAGGCCGAGGCTCAATACTGCGACGGCCTGGCCGGAAAACAGAAAGCTCGCGCCATTGAAACTGGTCAAGGTCATACCGGACAGCGCCTGCGCAGCCATACCAAGGCCGAGCACGCTGATGATTGCGGCGGACGCCAGGGGCACGAATCGAATTGCGCTTCGATCCGAGCCGAAGCGGGAAAGAAGTCGGCTCGCACGTACAACAAGAATCCCGATTGCGACCAGCACCGAGGCCAGACCCAGGCTGAAAGCGAGAATAAAAATCAAACCCGTTCCCACACGATGCAACGCGATGGCGCTCAGCAAGACAACGAGCGCAGATGGGCACGGCACAATCCCTCCGCTGAATCCCAGCGCGAGTAGGTTGCGGCACGTGATTTCTGACGGGATCTCGTGACGATGACCGTGTGGCCCGTGGTCGTGCGCGGCGTGTAGCCGTTGACGAAAAAGATTCACGCCCACTCCAAGAATCGTCAGGCCGGAAAGGAATCCAATCCAGGGATAGATCTGCTCGGGAACGATACTGCGCGACAGGAACAGAACAACAAGCCCGAGGAGAAACACTCCAATCGTGTGGGTGAATGTAACAACCGCTCCGAGGAACACTGCATGGCGTGCTGTACCTCTCGCTCCAACCAGGAAAGACGCGACAACCGTTTTACCGTGACCGGGGGACAATGCGTGCAACGCCCCCAGGCAGAAAGCGACAAGCATTCCAAGAAGGACAGCCTGCAGCGGAAGAGCGTTCTGTCCCAGGATCTGCGAAAGTTGATCGGAAGTTGATGCCGTCGTCGGTGCTGCTGCCTCGTTGGATTTGGACGACGTCGCGTGAGCGAGCGTTGTCGGCGCAGCACCGATGCGTATTCTCGCCTCTACAACGTTGGGAGCCCTGGCCAGCAAGTCTGGGGGGTAGCGGGAAAGCGCTGCACTGCGGTCCTCTGAGAACGGATTGCCGTCAGGAAAGCCGAGCGGAGGTGCCGCCTGCACGACGAACTCTTTCCAACCAATTCGTTCCGTAAAGTTAAGATCTCTAAAGTGAAGATCGCCGGTCGTACCGGGCCAGCGCGATTTCAGCCTCAACGTCACACGAACGGTGGACAGGCCCGCAGCGCCAGGATTGCGCTGGACGATCGAATCGGTCAATTCCAACGGCAAGGGTCGTTCATCAACGGCGAGTTCGAGCCGGCGCATCCATTCCAGCGTCAGGTCATGAATGCTCGAGTCTGTGTCCGCCGTCCGGAACTTCGGGAACATCTGAAACGTAGGAATCTCTGCAAAATCGAGGAGGTACTCAATATCGATGTCCTGCCCACGGACGGACAGCTTTGAATAGTGATTGATGCTGAAGTTGCCCATCGGATGCGCGATTGCTTCCACAGGCAAGAGCAGCAAAACAACAAACCCGGCGATGAGACACGTCTTGAAGATCTTCACGGGATTTTTCCTTCCAAACGACTTCAGGAAAGCTCTACGGGTGCAGCGAAGCGATTGGATGGGTTAAAATTCGCCATCCAAAATTTCCATTTAAGACGTAGTTAGAAGTAGAGGAGACGCGAGCAACAACACGAGGTGTTGCCACTGCTGAGAAGGAGACTATGCTGCCAACCTTTGATCTCGAACGCTATCTCAACAACTCACAAAAAGTCGAAACACGAGACCTGGACTTCTCTCGCGTCCGCGATTATCCGGTCACACCGGAAGAGATCCGGTGTCTGGGTTACATGATGGATGTCGAGGCCCATACTGTCATGTACTTTAAAAGCTTGCTTAGGACGTGCGCGGCACGAGATCCAGAGGTGCTGGCATTCATGAGTTGCTGGGCTTACGAGGAGTTTTTTCATGGGCGTGCGATCCGTCAGTTTCTCGAAGCCGCCGGCGTGCGCATCGATGTCGCCCGCGTGGACCATGTGCGTCGCCAACGTTCGTGGCGCGAACGGATCGAAGAAACTTCCGCTGCAATGCTGTGCCATTTCGTGCGCGATTTTCAGGCGGTATACCTCGCGTGGGGAGCCATACAAGAGCTTTCGGCTCTCGAGGCATACAGAGTCCTGGCGAGGCGCACCCGGAATCCTATCCTTCGCGAGCTTCTTCAACGCATCGTGAAGGACGAACGACGCCACTTCTCGTTCTACTTCAACAAGGCGCGGCCTCATCTCCGCTCCCGCCCGGCTCAGATCGCGACAGCCGCGATCCTTCGTCGATTTTGGACGCCCGTGGGAGATGGTGTGAAAGACGATGACGAAGTACGCTGGACCATGCAGTTCATTTTCGGCGACAACGAGGGAATGGAAATCGCCCGCCGCATCGATGCGTGTATTTCCCGGTTGCCCGGAATGGACTGGTTCAACCTTCTGAGTCAGATGAGGGAAGCGGCTGTGGGGTGACGGAAATCGGGGCCAGGCACGCTGTTTCCCTATTTTCCCGTGCGAGGATACACAGCCTTCCGACCGAACTATAAGGGAAAATAGGGAAACAGCGTGCCTGGCCCCGATTTCCTCCCCCGAAAGGAGACGCACATCGAGCTCGACGATACTGAATTGATCCGCCGGATAGCATCCAGAGATGACGGCGCGCTGGAAGCCTTCTACGATCGCTACAATCGTATTGTCTTCACCCTGGTGTTCCGTATCGTTCGAATCCGCGAAGATGCCGAAGACATTCTTTCCGATGTCTTCTGGCAGGCATGGCAGCAGGCCAATCGATACGATACGTCACGCGGTAAGCCGATCGCCTGGCTGCTGACGATTGCGCGCACACGAGCGATCGACTATGTGCGTTCCGGCAAAAAGCGCGGCACTGAATCTGAGTTTGACAGCAACGCCCCCGCTCAGCCGGATGCGACGGACCCCTTCGTCCTCGCGGGGCTGCAGCGCGCCGTAAGGCTGTGCCTCGAAAAGCTGTCGCAGACGCAACGCGTCGCGCTTGAAATGGCGTATTTTGAAGGAATGAGCCAGGCGGAAATTGCGAAGGCATTGAACGAGCCGCTCGGGACAATGAAAGATCGAATCCGCACCGGCATGATGCACTTGAGAAAGTGCCTCAAACCCTACGAGGCACCCCTATGAAGCACCAGCAACTGACCGGCGAATTACAGGAACGAGCCTTACTCTACGCGGCAGGCGCTCTCGAAGAGGCCGAACGAACGGAGTATTTCCGCCATCTGCAAGAGGACGACTGCGCCGTCTGCAAAGCTGAAGTTCTCGAATCCGAGGTTGCCGCCCAGTCACTGGCGATGATGTTGCCGATGCAGACTCCTTCTGAGTCGGTCAAGCAGCGCTTGCTCGCGCGCGCACAAGCGGTGAGAGAGAACGAGCGGCCTCGCCCTGGCGCGCAGCCGAAGAAATCGGCATTCGCGTGGGGCGGCTGGGCCGTGGCCGCTGCGGCATTGGTGCTGGTCGCGGTGTTTCTGAATTTTAATGCAGGCCTTCGACAGGAGGTCCAGTCCCTGAACGCTCGGGTCATGGAACTGGAATCGCAGGTTACGGCACAACGAACGCTGCTGGTGTCACTGACTTCAACTCAGACAAAAGTCGTTGTTCTGGGTGGACTCAGCTCAACGCCACAAGCGCGGGGCAAGATTTTCCGGGATGACGCCGCCGGACGGTGGCGCGTTTATGTAGAGGGTCTGCCCACGGCTCCCGTGAATCGCGCCTATCAACTCTGGGCCGTGCCGGCAACCGGGAATCCCGTAAGCGCAGTTGTTTTCAATACCGACGCCAGCGGGTCGGCCATGGTAGATCTTGCGACGCCACAGGTGGCCGGCGGGATCAAATTGGCTGCGGTCACGGAGGAACCCGCGGGAGGCTCACCGCAGCCGACGACGACCGCCTTCAATCTTCTTGGAACAATGGAATAACGTTTCAGTGTTCCCACGGGGGATCGACGCTGAACGCCACATGATCCGGCAGAGGCCGCGTCGTCTTGAAGTACTTGCGATAGGCATTGATCCAGTTCGAAGCGAGATCTCGCTGGGCGACCTCCAAATCGATCTGGTCCGTGCAGACCAGGTCGCGGAGATGATCCTCGAGCGCGTCCTTGACGTGAGCGTTCCATTCTCCGGACGCATACGGCTGCGGCCAGAGATTGCGAATGTCTTCCGCACCGCCCAACGCCGGCGTAATCAAATAGTCCACTTCATACGAACGAGGGCGCGGGTCCTGAATTTGATACTTTTCGAACACGCTGAATGCCACCCGTGCCGGTATCGGATAAAAACTTTTGAAGTCCTGCGAAGAACAGAGATCTTCTTTCGTCACAATTCGCGTTGCGCCTGGCGTCAGATGTCCATCCGGAATGGGGGTTGCGCCTGCCCTGAGAACACTGAAATACAGGACAAGGCCGATACCGAGAACCAGACATGCCGCAGCACTGCCATAGGCGACTCTGCCAAGGCGGTGATTGGGCGGTGCGGGACGCGGTGCGGCAGGCGCTGCGGCAGACAGCTCAACCAGCTTTGCCAGTAGACGGGCGCGAGGCTCGTCCATCGAGGGAGCCCTTTCGCTCTCACTGCAATGGGCGCGAACATAATCGCCTATCGTTCGCTCCAGTTCGGCGCGCCGCGAACGACAGTGCCAGCAGGCCGTCAGGTGGCCTTCCAGCCTGCGCGCCTCCCGCCCAGTGATTTCCCAATCGGCGATTGCAACCAGTTGCGCGTCCGACAGGTGACCGTCTTCATTCCACATTTCAATACTCCTCGACTTTGCTCAGCCGTGCCAGCGTGCGTCCCAACATCTCAGACACACCGCCCAGGGAGATATCCAAAACATCCGCTATCTGGCGATAGCGCAATCCTTCAGCACGGAGATAGAGACAGCAGCGGTCCGTTTCCGGTAGCTCTTTGATCACTGCCAGTAATTTCTCCCGACGCCGAGAGCCGGCAAAAAGCTGTTCGGGATTTGGCTCAGGAGCCAGATGCTCGGAATTCGCCACATCAGATCCATACAGTTTTTCGCGCCGTCCGTTTCGCATCCGCTGTTTTAGTGCCAGGTTATGCCCGACGCGAAAGACCCATCCCTTGAGATTCGTGCGCGGCTTCCCCTGTCTCAAATGTTGAAACAGGGCCAGAAACACTTCCTGAACGACCTCTTCGCCGTCGGCTATCGGTAATCCCAGCGCGGATACATAACGGAGCAGTGGATTGCGAAACTGAGTAAAGAGCTCCACGATCTCGTATTCCAGCGGCGCGGGACCAGGCACAAGCATTCAGCGGCTCCGATCTACTGAGTAATTCCTTTTCGTCTATCGTTGTTCATCCTGAACAAGCGATGGTGAAAAGGAATCTTACTTCATGCAAAGGGAAGACCGCAGGGGAAGTAGACTGAAAACTTCGTTGAGCTCTCTGTTTTTCACATTCCTGACCTCCGCTCTCTTCGCCCAACAAAGCCTTCCATCCCAGAAGCCCACAGAAATCCCCGGCGTCAAAATCGACGTGATTTCAACAACGCCGCTACCCGGCCTCGATCTTCCGCTCACTGAAATCCCGGCGCCCGTGCAAGGCGCCAATGCCGAGGAGATAGCAAAATCGGGGGCTCTCGACCTTTCAGATTTTCTCAACCGGCAACTAACGAATGTTCACATCAATGAGATTCAGAGCAACCCGTTCCAACCCGACGTGAATTATCGCGGTTATACCGCTTCACCGCTGCTGGGTACACCGCAGGGAATATCGGTCTACATGGACGGTGTACGTTTGAATCAGCCCTTCGGCGATGTGGTCAGTTGGGATCTGATTCCTCGTATCGCCATCTCTTCAACAACATTGATGCCCGGTTCAAATCCGCTTTTCGGGCTCAACACACTTGGCGGCGCGTTGTCACTCCAGACCAAAACCGGCATGACGCATTCGGGCGGCTCTGTGGAAGCCAGCTACGGCAGTCATGTTCGACGCGCGCTGGAATTTGAATACGGCCGTTCCTACACGAGCGGATGGCACTGGTATACGGCGGCAAATCGTTTCGGTGAAAACGGATGGCGAGCCGACTCGCACACCGACATCCGTCAGATGTTTGGAGAGTTCGGACGGCAGGACGCGGTGAACGCCTTTCGGCTTTCAGGAGGCTTAGCAAACAATTCGCTGAACGGTAATGCGCTGCAGGAGCAGCGCATGCTCGCACAGGATTACCAGAGTATCTACACGCGGCCAGACAACACACACAACCGCGCCTGGTTCCTGAACTTCGAAGGCCGGCGTGTCGTCAGCAGCCGTTTGTTGCTGACGGGCAATATCTACTATCGAAATCTGCGCGCAAAGACCATCAACGCAGACATCAACGAAGACTCCCTTGATGAGGCGCTCTACCAGCCCAATGCCGCCGAGCAGGCCGCGCTTGCCGCAGCCGGCTACACAGGGTTTCCTGCAAGTGGTGAGTCCGCCGCGAACACGCCCTTTCCCTACTGGCGTTGCATCGCCAATGTTTTGTTGAACAACGAGCCTGGAGAAAAGTGCAATGGCCTCATCAATCGGTCGCAGCTAAGGCAGCACAACTTCGGTCTCTCCGGGCAGGCCACTCTGTTCAGCGTTGTTAGCGGAAACAAGAACCAATTTACGGCGGGAGGCGCCTACGACTACAGCACCGTCGATTTCGTGCAGACAACACAGCTCGGCTACGTGAATCCAGACCGCAGCCTTACACCACAGGATGCTTTCGCCGATGGAATGACTGGCGGCACTCTGGATGGCGAACCTTTCGATCGGAGAGTGGATCTAACAGGAAAGCCGCAGACATGGAGTCTTTATGCTACGGATGCACTCGCTGTCGGTCGCTGGCACTTCACCGGCTCTGCGCGGTTCAACCGAACCCTGGTTCGTAACCAGGATCACATTAATCCAGGCGGAGGCCATGGCTCCCTCGAGAGCGATCAAACCTTTCAGCGACTGAATGCAGCCGCAGGCGTGACCTATTCTCCGACGGAAACTCTGAATCTCTACGTCAGCTACGGCGAAGGCAGTCGCGCTGCAACCTCCATCGAACTGGGATGCGCCGATCCGGAGCAGCCCTGCAAGCTGCCCAACGCGATGGCCGGTGATCCGCCATTGAAACAGGTCGTTGCACGCACGTGGGAAGCGGGGATCCGGAACGGAACTCCAGGCGCCTTCACGTGGAATCTCGGTTTCTTTCATGCCGACAACGACAACGACATCCTTTTCGTCACATCGCAGCAATCCGGATTTGGCTACTTTAAGAATTTCGGTAGAACGAAACGTCAAGGCATCGAAGTTGGCGCTACAGCAACTCCCCTGAAGAATGTCACTCTCAGCGGAGGCTACACATTTCTCGATGCCACATACGCTACCCCGGAGACTCTGAACGGTTCTGGAAACAGCACAAATGAGACAGGCTTCGGCCTGGAGGGTGTGATCGAAATCGAGCCGGGTGACCGGATGCCGCTCATTCCACGTCATATGCTGAAGGCATCACTCGACTATCAGCCGGTTCGCAGGATCTTCTTCAACCTGAACCTCGTTTCAGCCTCGAGCAGTTTTGCTCGAGGCAACGAGAACAATCTTCATGAACCTGAAGATCCGTACTATCTCGGGCCCGGAGGAGTTGCGGGTTACGGTGTAGTCAATGCGGGGGTGCGTGTTGAGATCTACCGAAACATTGAAGTAACCGCACAACTTAACAACGCTTTCAATAAAAGGTACTCCACGGCGGCTCAGCTCGGTTCGACAGGGTTCACGAGCGATGCGTGGTTCATCGCGCGACCATTTCCAGCCGTTGGCGGAGAATTCCCCGTCCAGCAGGCAACGTTCTACGCTCCCGGCGCACCACGAGCGTTTTCTGTGGGAACGCGCGTGAAATTCTGAGCGCGAGTGCATGGCCGTTGTAAACTTGCCCGCCTATGGGAAAAAAAGCACAGGCCCGACGAGAAGCTTCAGCAAAACCGGTAATCGCAGGTCCTCCCCTCCGTTCGTCGCCGAACTGGCCGCTACTGGCGCTCAGTGTTCTCGGCATGATTCTCAGCGGCTACTTATCATGGACCGCGTTCAATAATGCATCGGTCAAGGGATGTGGCGTGGGAAGCGGATGCGATATCGTTCTCAGCAGTCAGTGGGCGAAAACACTGGGGCTACCCACGGCGTTCTGGGGGTTCGCGACGTATACGGGGCTCGCGGCGATCGCATTCGTGAAACGCGTGGATCGTCACTGGCAGCTGGCATGGACCGTCTCGCTCTTTGGCCTGCTTTTCAGCGCCTACCTGACGACGATATCGATGACCGTGCTGAAGGCCGCCTGTCCCTACTGTCTTACGTCGTTAGGGTTGATGACAGTCATCTTCGGGCTCGTCACCTGGCAGCGCCCAGCCGTGATGGCTAGCTTCGCCTGGGGAAAATTGTTGACTCGAACTGTCCCTGTTGCGGCAGTGCTTATCGGATTATTGCACCTGCATTACACAGGAACCCTGGCTCCGGCTCAAGCGCCGGAAGATCCCGTTGCGCGCGCGCTGGCTGAGCATCTCAGTAGCATGGATGTGAAGTTCTACGGCGCCCAATGGTGCCCGCACTGCAAAGATCAGAAAGCCTTGTTCGGCGCCGCAGCCAAGCGGCTTCCTTACGTGGAGTGCAGCCCCGAAGGCCTGGGCACGCCGCAGTCACAGGTGTGCATGGATCAGAACATCAACAGTTATCCGACCTGGATCATCAATGGCAAGCGATACGAACAAATAATGACCATGAAAGAGCTGGCCGACATCACAAATTTCAGAGCGCCAAACGCGCCTAAAGGGAATTAGGTGGCCTGAAGATCCCTCATCCGGCCCGGTAGACTGTCCTTCTCCCTCCGGGAGAAGGTGGCCCGAGGGCCGGATGAGGGATCTTCAGGCTTATTTCCTTACGGCCGCCGCTGCAAAATTCCGAGGTGGACCTTCGCTACCGTGTGCATATACCCACCGGCGGACGCAAACCGATCCGCCGCAGCCGCCGTGATATGTTCGAGCGCCTTCGGCTTGTTGCCCAACGCCTCAAAGTAAAGACCGACATAAAGCTGCGCATAGAACTGACCGGACGGTTGCTGGCCCCCCGCGGCTAACACGTCTTCCGGGCGTCGCGTTCCACGGAACATGTCATAGACCTCACGCATCGGAACACGTGAATCGGGTCCCACCGGAAGCAACATGCTCTTCGCTTTCTCCGGAGACTCATCGCGGGCGACACAGAGGAAATGCCAGACCGCATTTTCAACATCGTTGGGATTTACCGTTCGATGAGACTCAAACTGCGCACGGCAATCCTTGTAGCGCCCAGCATAGTAGAGAGCGATCCCTCGCTGCCAGAGTTGGGGAGCGCTGTCTGGAACGAGCTTTATGAGATTGTCGAAACCTGCGGCCGATTCCACAACGCGGCCTCGCTCGAAATCCGAAACCGCGCGCTCGAAGACAGCCTGTGGATTTTCTCCACGTGTTTGTGCGGACGCGATACCAACGAAAGCGGCAAGGAAAAAAGGATAAAGTTTCACGGCGCTACTTCCTGAGATCGACACAAACCAGCGTCTTCTCATTGCGTGCATAAAGGCGCCCGTCGGCAAGCGCAGGGAAAGGCCGAACTGGAGCCGGAAGAATGGAACCGCGCGTCAATTGGCGAAAACTCTCGGGAGATGCCGCAGCCAGCACGAGTTCACCGGTCTCGCGCAGGATCAGCAGACGGTCTCCGGCGAGTATCAGATTCCCGGCAAGAAATCGCTCGCGATTCCATCGCACCTTGCCTGTTCGAAAGTCGACAGCACGCAGGCTTTGACCTTCTTCCTGCCGGCCGTGAAAGCCGTAAAGAACTCCATCGCGGTACACGCTGGTCGCGTAATGGTTCGTCAACGCATCCAGTGAGGCCCAGAGCGGTGTCAGGTTTGCCCCCTCGACTTTGAACACTCCGGCTCCCGGGCCGTATTCGGCAGACACAAAGATGAACGTTCCGGTGGCGTCGTTCACAATGATTGGCGTTGCGGCGTTCACGGATGCTGCCTGAAGGGCGCGCCATCGCTTCTGAAACTGGACCTTTCCGGTCGAGGGATCGAGCCCGACGAGATTCGTTCGGGTCAGGAAGACTGCGACTTTTCGCCCACCGATCATGGCGACAATACCCGAAGAGTAACTGGCTTCATCGCTCGTGGACGTCCAGAGCAACTTTCCGGTTTTCCCGTCGAAGGCGACAATGCCGGCTTCCGGTCCGCCGATGTTGGCAAGGACTCGCCCATCGTCAACGATGGGCGAACCCGCCGCTCCGAAGAATCCTTTCGCAAACTTGAAACGGGCTCTGGTGTCTTCACCCCATATTCGTTTCCCGGTCGCGAGGTCGAGCGCGCTGAGAATACCTTCTGCGCCGAAGGTGTAAACCACGCCGTCCGAAATGACGGGCGCCGCTCGCGGACCTTCGTCGAAGCCGAAATCGTCACGATACGCGGTGGGATAATCGTACTTCCATTGTGTAGCGCCAGTAAGCGGATCCATCGCTTCCACAATTTCGCGGTTGTTCTGTCGATGGAAGAGAATGAGATGTCCTTGAGACACGACCGGCCCGGCAAAGCCTGCACCGACGTCCTTGCGAAAGACCACGCGTGGACCACGTTCCGTCCAATCCTCCGATAGGGCAGGCCCAAGATAAACACCGTTCCGACCAGGGCCGAAAAACTGCGGCCAGTCGCTCGGTCCTGGGGCCTGAGACACGGCGGTAATCGCGAAAACAAACAGAAGGATTAGGCGGCGCACACGCGAAAAGTATCACACTCGGGGGGAGATCTGGGGACAGACTCCGAATTCGAACTGGACACGCCACGCAGTCTGCAAAAATTCCTCAGTTCGAATTCGGAGTCTGTCCCCAGATCTCCCCTAATTGCCCCCAATCCGGTAGAGATGAGAGTCGCTACGAATGAAAAAAGTTCCCTGCGAAACAGCGATCGATGCGAACGTCGTGCCATCGAGCGTATTCACGGCCAGGCGGCGAAATTCCTTTCCCGGGGCGATGACCGTCGCGACTCCTTCCTCACTGAGGAAGTAGATTCGATTGTCGGCAAACACTGGAGACGCCGAATAGTTTCCCGGAACGCGCTGCTGCCAATGAATCTTTCCCGTCTTCACATCCAGGCAACTCGCGACCCCGATGTCGCTCACCATGTAGAACTCATCGCCGACAATCAATGGCGAAGGCGTAAACGGCGCGCCTCGCTCGATCGTATAATCAACGTGGGTATTCGTGACATCTCCCGTTCCTGTCGGACGCACGGCAAGCATTGAAGGCTCCTGAAACCCTGTGCCAATGAAAACAAGGCCATGACTAAACACCGGCCGCGGCACGTTGGAAAAACCATCGCCGTAGCTCACGCGCCAGATTTCTCGACCCGTCTGCGGATCGTAGGCTGCAGCGCGATACGCCCCAATGCTGACCACCTGATCGCGTCCGTCCACCTGGATCACCAGCGGCGTCGTGTAAGACTGGTCGAAAGGGCGCCGCCGCTGAGTCTTCCATCGAATCTTTCCGGTGTTCTTGTCAAGAGCAACAACATAGGCGTCATCGCTGCCGTCACAATTGACGATCAGGAGATCGCGATACAACGTCGGCGAGCCGCCGTTGCCATGCATGGAGTCATAGGGAAGCGTGATCTTCCAAACAATCTTTCCGTCCGTGCTTAAGGCGGCAGTTCCATCGGCGCCGAAATGAACGTAGACGCGTTCGCCCTCGAGAATGGGTGTGGGAGACGCAAGGCTGTTCTTCTCATTTTTCAGAACAGCGTTCGGCAACGAGAATACTTCGGCGTTGACGACCTCTTTTCCGGACTGTACGTCATACGCGAGCACGCGAAGCGATGCCCTTCCCTGTCGCTCGACCGAAGTCGTCAGCCAGACACGACCATTCGCAACGACCGGAGAAGACCAGCCGCGTCCTGTAACGGGTGTCTTCCATCGAATGTTCTGGGACTCACTCCATTGCAGCGGTAATCCTGTCTCGGTGGAGTGGCCTTCGCCGTCAGGACCGCGAAATTGCGGCCAGTCCTCGGCGGCGAGAGAAATAGTCGCCAGCAGCGCGAGGGCCACGAAAGTGGTTCTCAGAAATCGCACATTGCAATTCTACCGTGGAGAGATCTGGGGACAGACTCCGAATTCGAACCGTCAAAGTTGCGCATAGATTTGGAACTTCGTCGGTTCGAATTCGGAGTCTGTCCCCAGATCTCTCAGCTAAAATGCTTCGGTCGAATGACAAGCATTAAGGCTGTAGTTAGGAACTGTATTCTCTCCGTTCTGCGAATCGCCATATTGGTAGTACCCGCAATCGCTCAGACCAACACTGGTGAAATTGGCGGCATCGTCAAAGACCCCACAGGCGCTGTGCTGCCTTCAGCCACGATAGCGCTAAAGCATCCGGCGACTGGCATTAACGCCACCCGCATCTCCGACGACCGCGGCCGTTTTTTCTTTCCAGCACTTCAAACAGGTCAATGGGAAATCACCATTTCACTTCCGGCTTTCGCGCCACAGACGCGCAACGTCACGCTCGAAATCGGGAGAACGCTTGACCTCGAATTCACCCTTAGCCTCGAGGGAGTAGCGCAGCAGGTCGTTGTCGAGCTCGGAGACCCTCAACTGCAGTCCACAACTGCGGAGATCAGTGACGTCATTGAAAACCGGCAGGTCATCGAGATCCCCCTCAACGGCAGGAATTTCCTTTCTCTCGCACAGCTCAGCGATGCCGTCGTCATTCCACCCGGGGGCACTCGCGGCGATGCCCTCCAGCAGGCTGGCCCGCTACCGAACGTTGGCGGCCAACGGTCCGGCCACAATATCTATCTTTTGGATGGCGCGAAGGTCACCGATGAACTGTTCAACAACCTTGTGATCAATCCATCGGTGGACTCCATTCAGGAATTCAAGATCCAGAAATCAATGTACCCCGCGGAGTTCGGTGGAAAGGCGTCTGCGCTAATCAACGTCGCCACAAAGTCCGGCAGCAATGACTTTCACGGAAGTCTCTTCGAGTTCTATCGCAATGATGTCTTTGATGCTCCGAACTATTTCGGAAAGAACTCCCCTGTTCCGCCGCTGAGTCAGCATCAGTTCGGCGCAGCTCTCGGCGGCCCGTTAAGGAAGCAGCGAACGTTCTTTTTTCTGAGTTACGAAGGCCTTCGAATGAACCGGTCACTTACCCGCACGTTCTCTGTTCCGAGCGACGCGGTGCGCAACGGCGATTTCTCAGGGCTAGGAACGATATGTGATCCCGGCGCGATTCCGACCACTGGAGCGTGTACGCCATTTACGGATAACAAGATTCCGTCGCAGCGCGTCGATCCGATTGCGCAAGCCCTTCTCGCGAAGGTTCCTCACGCCAACGGTTCAGACCAGGTTCGGAACCTGACGTCGATGGAGCGGTCGACCCGAGACATTAATCAATTCAGCGCGCGCTTGGATCATCACCTCACCTCTTCAGATCGGATCTTCACGCGCTTCAGCACGTTCGATGCCGACGAACTTCAACCCTTCGGCACCAGCGCGCTTCAGGAAACTCTCGTTCCCGGCTTTGGACGAACGGTGGCAACCACAACGCGCAATCTTGCGGCCAGCCATACACACGTTTTCGGCAAATCCATGATCAATGAGCTGCGTTTCGGCTGGATGAAGGTCGAAGGAGGCCAGGAAAGCGTCAACAAAGGTGTGAACTTCGCTGCACAAACAGGTTTGCTCGGAGTAACGCAGGATCCAAACGAAGTCGGATATCCGCAGATCTCCACCCGCAACCTCTATGCGACCATGGGTGATCCGATATCATTCACCTTCCGAAACAACCAGCACTTCGAGCTCTACGAAAACCTGATGCTCGACAAAGGAAACCACCGGATCAAGTTCGGAGGGTACTACTTCCATCTGCAGTTTCGTCCCCGTCAAGCCGACAACGCCCGCGGCGCATTTATGTATACCGGACAATTCACAGGTAACGCGTTTGCCGACTTCCTGCTGGGCTATCCGGTCTCCGCAACCTCCGGAATCGGAAGCGGGGGCGAAGACGCACGCACCAACTGGATACACCTTTACATCCAGGACGACTGGCGCGCACGAGACAATCTGACTTTCAATGCCGGTATTCGCTATGAGTATAACCAGCACATGCGTGACGTGAAGAACCGCCTGTCCTCAATCGACCTGTCCGTACCAGGTGGACAGTTTGTGATTGCAAGCGATGAGAACGGTGCAATCGATCCCAGCGGGCAGGACTTGATGTCACTCATTCCTATACCCGCAGTGACTTCAAAAGACCTGGGCTGGGATTCCGGTTTGCTCGAAAGCAGTCCCGTCCGGTTGGCGCCACGCGTCGGCTTCTCGTTGGCACTCAACAATGCACAGACTGTCGTCCGCGGGGGTTACGGCATTTTCCTCAACCAGTGGGCCTACAGCGTTCAGACTGCGTTCGCGCGGAACCTTCCGTTCTTTTTTACCAAGCAGGTCGACATTCCGGTCACCGCAACGGTTCCGACGCTGAGTACACGAGATATTCTCACCAGCAACGCAACGGGCACCATCGGCGCGAGCATCATGAATCACGCATATAAGGTGGAATACAGTCAGACATGGAGTGGCGGCGTGCAGCGGCAAGTCACTCCTTCTACGATGGTAGAGGCCTCATACATGGGCACGTGGACCCTGGGAGCCGATAATTCCACGATCCACAATGTGCCGACGCCGGGCCCCGGACCTATTCAACCGCGCAGGCCAATTCCGCAGTTGAGCCGTATCAACGCCATTCGCTTTGATGGAAAGTCGATCTATCACGGTCTGACGCTCAAAGCCGAAAGGCGTATACAGAAAAATTTCGCCTACACGGTGAGCTATACGCTGTCGAAATCGATGGATGACGCATCGAGTCCCGGCACCACCGAATCGGAAACCAACCTTCCGCAGGACGTGAACAACCTGTTCGGCCCGGGAGGAGAGTGGGCTCGGTCCAGCTTCGATCATACCCACCAGTTCGTGTTCAGCGGCAGCTGGATGTCGCCATTCTTCGACAACTCCACGGGATTCAGAAACGTTGCGCTGGCGGGGTGGCGCGTAAACACAATCTTCACTGCGCAGTCCGGGGCGCCATTCACGATAAACCTGGGCGTGGATCAGGCGAACATCGGATCGGGCCCGGCCCAGCGTCCGGATCAACTGCGAGATCCCAACCTTCCCGGCGGCGAAAGAACCCCGGACCGATGGTTCGATACAGACGCCTTTGCATTGCCGGCCCAGTTCACTTTCGGCAACGCGCCGCGAAACAGCGTGGTCGGCCCGGGTTTTGCGAATATGGATCTGGCAGTATCGAAGACGTGGAACCTTAGCGAAGCTGCCAGGCTGGAGTTTCGATGGGAAACATTCAACGTGTTGAACCGCGCAAATTTTGATATTCCGAACCGGACCCAGGGAACGGCGAATCTTGGAGTGATTACAAGCGCGAAGAGCCCACGAGAAATGCAGTTCGCGCTGCGCCTGACTTTTTAACTTCGTAAATCGCAATTAACAATTCATCAATCACAAAGCATTTCTTCCTGTGGTCTCATTTTAAGTAAAGCTCCCACTCCGTCCTGATCTCATCTTTTACGCGCACGGCTCCTCCCATCAGGCGAATCGGATCGATCCCAAACGTCGTTTGCTTAAACTTATAAGTGCCCGTGACGCGATACGTTCCATCGTCCAGACGCGACACCGTCACGGGAATGACTACGGGAGAGGTCTTTCCTCGAATCGTCAGGTTGCCGCTCACGCTAAACTTTCCTGGCGACTCTTTCGTCACGCTCTTCGAATCAAACGTAATCATCGGGAACTCCGAGATCCGAAGAACCTCGGTCTCCATAGTTTTCTGCACTTTCGCTCGATCCTCGGCGCTGTCCTGCGGATCCAAAACACGAAGGCTACTTGCCGCGAAGCTCAGTTTCACCGAGGCCTGCGCGGGATTCTGTAAGTCGACTGAAGCACATCCATCAATCTTTTCGGCTTCGATGAGATGGTCGTGCGCGAAAACCGAAAACAACCCTCCGGCTTCAGCGTAAACGCGAAAGAATCCGCGGCCCGGAGTGACGCAAGCGTTCTGAGCGGCGGCCAATAGAAGACCGAGAACAATACTGGGAACCATCATAGTGCCATCATCGCTCCAGCGAGCGTCTCGCAGCAAGATGCGATACCATCGAGCGGCGGGACCATGGAAGGACTTCAACCACCACACGCTCCGGCCGACGATCTGCGCATCCAACATGGATTGTGCTACGTAATGTTTGCGTATGATGCGGCGCGCTACATTGATCTCGAACAAGCCGAGAAGCGAATCCATGAAGTCAGCGAACGCCAGACGATAAGGCACAAACGGCGCACACCCAATTACTTTGAGTATCAGCCTCCTCCACTGCGCGTCAGCTATGGCAGCGCGGCGGTACAAATTGAAGCGTGCCTGGCCCGGCCGAATGTCGATCTTATTCTTTACGACTTTGGAGCTGTTGCCGCCCTTTATTCCCTTCCGATTGCCGGCTCTTTCGATGAGCTGATGCGGCTTAGCGAGGAACTCTATGACAATCCTTTCTTGCTGTCCGACTCGCGGAAGAGAGTCGAGGAGTTGCTAAAAGTTCTTGGCGATGCGGCGACACTCGCCAATCTGGCCTCAGTCGTGGAGGACTACGTCATTTTTCACGTCGAATCGCTCTCACAGTCTCTGGACATTGCTCAATTTCTTGCGTCCCACGGGAGGAAAATTGCGCAAATACTCCGCGCTGAGAGCCGCCCCCTCTCCGATCAGGAAATCGAAGACGCGCTCTCCGCGAAGTTGTCGTATGGCATAGAGGATGTCGCCGTTATCGACTGGAACGCGGCGCTCCTGATTGATCGCGATGGCGACGACGTTCGAGAAGTTCTTCAGTTCGCCAACGTGGAACTGCTGGAGATGCGCTATCTGGACCAAAAACTCGACGGCGCGCTCGACAGTTCATACATCGCGCTATCGCCGCGCTCCGTGACTTCGCGAGGGAAGCGCGGCCGTTATGGAAGCAGATTGCGGAGTGTCGCCGAACTCCAGGTTGACAGTGCGACGCTGTTTGAGGGTGTCAACAATGCGCTGAAACTTTTGGGCGATCAGTATCTGGCCCGCATTTACCGGCTCGTAAGCCGCCGCTTCCACCTCGATGACTGGGACGCCAGCATCCTGCGCAAACTTCAAACGTTGGAAAGCATTTATCAGAAGATGTCCGATCAGACCTCAACGCGGCGCATGGAAGTGCTGGAGTGGATCATCATCATTCTTTTCGTGTTCTCCATCGTCCTGGAACTGCTCAATCTCCGGTCCAAGTAAATCGGGGCCAGGCACGCTGTTTCCCTATTTCCCTGGCAAGAACCCGTGAGTCACTGACGGAGAGCAAGGGAAATAGGGAAACAGCGTGCCTGGCCCCGATTTACTACCGCCTAATTAAGAGACAAGTCGGCGACAAGTGGAAGATGGTCAGAGGCGACGAGAGCCGTCTGGCTTCTGTGTCGTGCAAGACGTTTCAGGCGCAGCTTGCGATCAAAGTAGATGTGATCCAGCCGAAAGATCGGGAATCGTCCCGGGAACGTGCGAGATTTTTTAAGATGAAGCCGGACGTTGGCTTTGTAGAGATGCGCGCTTAATGTTGACGTCACGGAGCCGCGCAGCCACTCGTTAAAATCTCCAAGCACGATACGTGGTCCATGCAGTTCGTCATTGACGACGATCCCTTCATCGAAGAGTTTTCGGGCCTGTTTCCGCTGCTCAAAGAATCGGGTTCCGAAATGGACATTGAAAATGTGCAAGGTCGCGTTGTTAAGGCGGACATCGGTGCGCAGACATCCGCGACGCTCGCGGCCTCCCGCGCTAATGTCGTAGTTCTGATAACTCTGGATTGGAAAGCGTGTCAGGACAACGTTCCCGTAACGGCCGCCCTTGTGCAGCCGATTTTCGCCGAACGCGAAATGGAATCCCAACTCCTCTGCGACGAACCGGGCTTGATCTTCCTCACGTGATCCCCCTTCGAGGCTGACAACTTCCTGAAGGGCCACGATATCGGGACGTAACTCGCGGAGAACCTGCACGATTCGTTCAGGCCGCACGCGTCGATCCATGCCGCGGCACTTGTGAACGTTATAGGTAACAATCCGGAGGGAAGGGACGGAATTTCTCATTTGCAACAGCAGCCGGCCTGAGCCAACTGTTCCGATACTAGCACGCTGGGTCAGCCCAGGGAACCCCTCAGTTCCTGGTGGCACGTAACACTCAAATTGGTACCAGAGTTCGGAGCGTAACGGTCCTGGATTGTAGAAGCGAGCAGGAAGCAATGCTCATTCATTGAGACCGACGAGCGACAACGAAGACGGGGCCGTTCCGCCCGAAGGCTGGTACCAATTTGGGTGTTACGTGCCACTCGTTGCGATATGGCTACGTTTGTCCGCCGCTCAACGCTTCGGATGCCACACTCCGAATTTCTCTGGGGACCTCAGAAGACGCCATGAGATTGATCAGATGCTTCTTTGCTTGCGCGTGTGGCAGAAAGACGGCCAGCGCGAGCGTTGCGCGGATTCTCAACTCCATCGGGGACAGGTTAATGTCCGCGGCCTGTTTGTCGTTGGATGCAATTCGGAATAGGCTTTCAATACTTGCCATGACTTCGAAGTCGTGTTCGCCAGCACTCACGGAAAACTCCTACGGACCGAATGAGGCGATGCGTATAGCACAGAATTCGAAAGTCCGTCGGTACGCTGGCGCGCAGTGTTCACTTCGAACGGAATAGACCGGAGACAACATAGAGAGTTTTCAGCTTGGGCCTCTCACCTTCGGCGCTATCATGTTCGCGGTGTATTTTCCTGAGGACAGCACCGAAGTTTTCTGCATCAAAGCAAACTTTAAGCATTTGCGAGCAGTCGTCACACGCCTCAACGTGGGCGTGCTCGAACGCATTCCATTGCCGTCGGCCTTTCACGCATGCCCATAGCTGGTGTAACGGTATATGTCCGGACATAATTCCAAGCGAGTAGCGATTAGTAATTTCATCGTTTCTTGTGCTCATGATTGAACCCAATTAAAGAACCCGGACCGAGTCTGC
>Ga0070675_100000393_pt1 | contig 29614 bp, 29 predicted proteins | sample KBSM43metaG_FD_65343 | JGI IMG/M metagenome (GOLD analysis project Ga0070675, IMG submission 65343) | Miscanthus rhizosphere microbial communities from Kellogg Biological Station, Michigan, USA - KBS M4-3 metaG | ecosystem: Host-associated > Plants > Roots > Rhizosphere > Soil ... | reverse complement strand
CGACACCTGGTCCGGCTCTACATTGGCGAAGTCGCGAGCTCAAGTCCTGTTGGCTCCCCGTTTTAGATCACTAAGTTGGAGGGGGAGTGACAGGCCCGGCTTTTCCTTTTTTCACGAAGCAGGGGGACTGGGGGAGTGTTCTCCTCGTCCGGAAGGCCCCAATGGGACACGGGAGCCAACCACTGAAGGAGAAACCACCAGGGCGCTTCCGGGCGCAAACAGTTATAGAGCAATGTTGACGAGGGCGAAATGCAGCGAAGGTGCCAGACCGCAGCGCGTGCGAGGGCTCGTTTTACCGATTGCGACAGTGACTTAATTTCGTGCAGTGTGCCCGTTCGTGATCTGGAAGATATTGCCTTCCGGATCGTTGCCATCGCAGTAGATCAGCGGCGGGAAACTCTGAAGCGATCCCATCTGGACGCCGCGCGCCATCAGGCGTTCGCGCGTCCCTTCGACATCCTCAATGACGAACATGATCTTCACGGGCACTCTCGATCGTGGTTCCGGAGGATCTCCAATGTCGATGTTTCGCGCAATGACTTCAGGAATTTGATGCAGGCACAGTTGGGCGCTGCCCGCGTCGAGAACGACAAACTCGTCAGGGTCGTATCGTGAGGGAATGACGCCGAATCCGAGAGCATCACGGTAGAAAGCTACCATGCGCTTCAGGTCCTTCGCATAGAGCATCACTCTCCCGAGGACTAGGTTGTCCATGAAACCGTCAGTTCCTTCTTGATGCCGGCTCGTCGTGCAACGCTTTCCGGGTGACGCGGAAAAGGAGATTAATGACGCTCAGGACGACGGCCCCGAACAATGCTGGAAAGAAGCCCACGATAACGAAGCCCGGCACGACCGCCGCGGCGAGCTTGAGCATCAAGGCATTGACGACGAACCAAAATAAGCCGAGCGTCACTATCGTCAGAGGGAACGTGAGAATCTTCAGGACGAGGCCGAGCGTCGCATTGATAATGCCAACGACAACGGCGGCGATCAGCGCAACCCAGAAACTGCTGATCTCAAACCCTGGCACGATCCGAGTGACAATCAACAACGCAACCGTACTCAACAGCCAGTTCAGCACTAGATTTGTCATGAATTCACCGGCTTGAGGATAGTCATTGAGAGGATGGCAGACAAGGGAATAGAGGAGGAAAGTGCGGAGAAATGTTCAGTTCACGGTTCGATTGTCATTTGTCAGCGGTGGTGCGCGACCCTGCAAATACGTCGCGACAATGATGGAACTCAGGTCCGCTCGCCGTAACAACTCGGGCAACTGCAAAATCGGATTCGAGAAGACCCACACCAGCTTTTGGCAATTTGTCATGCAGCGCTCCGGCAACGCCGGCAGCATCGTCCCCCATGTAAAGGCCGGTGCCGGCATAGGTTGCGCAGCCCATTCCCCAACGCGTTGAAGGTATCGAGCACTCCGGTTGAAGATGAAAGCGATCGAGGAATACCACCCGGCCCTCAGACCTCAGGCTTGTTTCTGAAGACAACTCCTCAAATTCCCAAACCTCACCTCGACCGATGCGACCGGCCATCAAACCTTCCCAGTAGAGGAGGCGCGCTCCTTTTTCGACATCAATCCGCGTTGTCTGCTGAAAACGCGATCCGGCAAATGGAATGACCGGGTCGAGAAGAAGGTCCAGTTCCCCACCACTCTCTACCTGAATGCGACTGCTCTGCACTGCGATTCGCCCCTCTGAAGGATGGACACGCGTCGCCGACTGCTGCGTCAGGCGAACTCGGGCGCCGCTCTCGACGCGCACCGTCATTTCCACGCGGTCGCCACCGAATAATCCCGCCGTGCAATGCATCAACATGACATGCGCCACACCTTCGGCAGCAGTGCTCAACGCTCGGGTAATCTTGAAGGGAACTTCGCAATAGGAATCGCACAGAATGGTTTGTGCGCCGCGAACCGCAAACCGGAGGTCCAGCCTTCCACAGCGGCCAACGTCGGTGATGGCGACGCGCATATCAGGATTCGAAGAGCAGCTCCTGCCGAATCCACGACACGACATTGTCAACGCCATCACGAGTCTTGAGATTCGTGAACACGAATGGCTTCTGTCCCCGCATCATGCGCGAATCGCGATCCATCACGTTGAGATCCGCGCCAACGTATGGCGCGAGGTCCGTCTTGTTGATGACGAGAAGATCTGAGCGTGTAATACCCGGCCCACCCTTGCGGGGAACCTTGTCGCCACCCGCGACATCGATGACATAAATCGATGCGTCGACAAGTTCGGGGCTGAAGCTCGCAGCAAGGTTGTCACCACCGCTTTCGAGAAACAGGATGTCGAGATTCGGAAATCGTTCCTTCATGACATCGATCGCTTCGAAGTTGATCGACGCGTCTTCACGAATGGCGGTGTGAGGGCACCCGCCCGTCTCGACACCCATGATGCGCTCCGTCGGTAACGCCTGGCTCCGCATCAGGAATTCCATATCTTCCCGCGTGAAGATATCGTTCGTCACGACGGCCAGCTGATAGCGATCGCGCATCGCCTTGCACAGGCAATCGAGCAACGCGGTCTTGCCCGAACCTACGGGCCCACCCACTCCGATCTTTACCGGACGTCGCATATCAGGATCTGAAGAGCCGGCTGTAAACGTACCGGTGATTCATTTGTTGAATGTCCAACATCGGACTAAAGGAGCGCAATGGCGCGTTCCCCACCTCGATAACGCGATCCACCGCCGAAGGCAGTCGGTCAATAGACCGCGTCAAAAGAGCCTGCCCCTGCTGCTGGCCCATCGAGATCAGACGAAGTCCGGCAGAAACCATTCCCGCAAGCCGGTTGTATCCAAACGCTAGGGCCGCTTCACGCTCCGGAATACCACGATGAAAAAATACGAGCGCATAGGCAGCAGCGGCGTTACCGTTAGGCAGCATCCGCGATAGCGACCCAAAGGTTTCGTCTCCGCAAATGGCGCCGTATGCTGAGAGAAGCCGCTTGCCCACACCAGTGCTCGCCGCTCGCACTGTGCTCGCAGGTCTGATGGCACTAAGCTCGGAGTCGATCTCGCGCAGCGCGTCGTGATCCGCGGCACGAAGCGCACGGATAGACCTTACGAGAGCAAGTCCGTCACAGGGGACGAAAACGAAATCGATAAAATGATCCATCCATTCGTGAAGTGATGTCGCGTCGCGGACGTGCCCTTCAGCCGCGGCCGTCTCGAGTCCATCGGAGTATGCGAAGGCCCCGACAGGGAAAAAGGAATCCATGAGCTGTAAGGTCTGAAGTAATTGAATCGGCTGCATTTGTCAGTGCGAATGCCCGACCTGCGCCAGAGCGCCGGTAAAGGCTCTTTCGTCTGTAGTGAAATCCGCATGAAGCTGTTCAAGAAGGCTGCGCACCGCCGGCGACTTGGGAAAGGTCAACTCCGTGGCGCCAATCATGACCTGCTGGTGACGGTTGCCGACATGGTACGCATAGTAAGCCCATTCCTGAGGCGTCTTTGGACGGATCACGTAGACGGGCTCAGTAGCCTCACGAACCTCGATGATAGTTTTGGCCTGTGCGAGAACGAAGCAGTCACCCGCTTTCAGAATGGTTCCGTTGGGAAGCGAGATCGCGAACTCGACGCCGTTGTCAGAACGGCGCTTGCCGTGGCCCTGACGACGATCCTCCCAGGCCATTGTGATGGCGTCGCGTTGAAAGGAGGCGTGGTCCGCGCCGAGAGCGGAAGACGGGGTGATTTGTTCGATGATGGTCATGATGGTTGCGTGTTAGCTCTGGAGAGGAGAAGAAATCTGAAATTGGACGAGTCCGGGCATTCTTAAAACCGAACTTACAAGATCTTAGATTGGACGGGCAGATCCTGTGGTTTGCGGTCCAATTTGAGATCTTGTAATTTCGGTTTTAAGAATGCCCGGACTCGTCCGATTTCCAATTTCTTCTCCTCGTCACTATCTAGCAAGCTTCCTTTCCCCTAAAACAAAAAGTATCTCTGCGCCAGCGGCAAAACTTCCGCCGGATCACACTTCAGCAACTGCCCGTCGGCGCGCACCTCATACGTCTCCGGATTAACATGAATATCCGGCAGCGCGTCATTCAGTTTCAGATCGGTTTTCCTCAGATTACGGCATCCCTGCACGGCAACCATTGGCCGCTTTAGTCCCCGCAGGTTGTTTCCCTGCATCCCCGCCGCTGATACAAAGTGCACGCTGGTTCCGTTTGTGGCCTGACCAAAACTCCCAAACATCGGCCTGTAAATGCAAGGTTGAGGTGTGGGAATCGATGCATTGCCGTCCCCCATCAACGAACCCGCGATGAGTCCACCCTTGATCACGATCTCCGGCTTCACACCGAAAAATGCGGGCTTCCATAGCACGAGGTCCGCCAGTTTTCCAACTTCGACGGATCCCACCTCGCTGCTGATGCCGTGTGTGATCGCAGGATTGATCGTGTACTTTGCAACGTAACGCTTGACGCGAAAGTTGTCGTTGTTCGGCGAATCTTGCAGCAGCTTTCCCCGCTGGGCCTTCATCTTGTCGGCGGTCTGCCATGTCCGGCAGATGACTTCCCCGATCCGACCCATCGCCTGGGAGTCGGAGGACATCATGCTGATCGCTCCGAGATCGTGCAGGATATCCTCGGCTCCGATCGTTTCCGCACGGATGCGCGAGTCGGCGAACGCGACGTCTTCAGGAATTGACGGCGACAGGTGGTGGCACACCATGAGCATGTCGATATGCTCGTCCATCGTGTTGCGTGTGAACGGCATCGTCGGATTTGTCGACGATGGAAGCACATTAGGAAGACCGCAAACTCGAATAATGTCGGGCGCGTGTCCACCGCCTGCACCTTCGGTGTGATAGGTATGAATCGTTCGCCCTTTGAAGGCTGCGATCGTGTCCTCGACGAATCCTGCCTCGTTAAGCGTATCGGTGTGGATCGCAACCTGCACGTCGAATTCATCCGCAACGCTCAGACACGTGTCAATCGCGGCCGGCGTGGTTCCCCAGTCTTCATGCAATTTCAATCCGAGAGCTCCCGCCTGAATCTGTTCGCGCAGCGACTCGGGAAGCGCCGAATTTCCTTTTCCGAGAAATCCGAAGTTGAGCGGAAAGGCTTCGGCCGCTTCATACATCTTCCGAATATTCCAGGCACCCGGAGTGCACGTCGTCGCATTCGTGCCGGTGGCAGGACCTGTGCCGCCGCCGATCAGCGTCGTCACTCCAGAATAGAATGCTTCGGGAATCTGATTCGGAGAGATGAAGTGAATGTGGGTGTCGATGCCGCCGGCCGTAAGAATCTGACCTTCTCCCGCGAGGATCTCGGTAGAAGCGCCAATTTCCATGCCGGGAGTGACGCCGTCCATGATGCCCGGGTTCCCGGCTTTGCCAATCGCGGAGACACGCCCATCGCGAATGGCCACATCCGCTTTGTAGATGCCGGTGTAGTCGACGACGAGCGCGTTCGTGATGACCAGATCGGGAGCACCTCCGGCGCGCGTGGCTTCGGAAGACTGTCCCATGCCGTCGCGAATGACTTTGCCTCCGCCGAACTTCACTTCGTCGCCGTAGCGTGTGTGATCGTTCTCGACTTCGATGATGAGATTCGTGTCCCCCAGGCGGACGCGATCTCCTTTTGTCGGGCCATAGTGATCGGCGTATGTGTGGCGATCGATTCTCATTTCAGCTTTCCATTCACGAGGCCATTGATCCCGTACACCGTGCGCGTGCCTCCCAACGCTACAAGATCAATGTTCTTCGTGTCTCCTGGTTCAAAGCGAACGGCCGTCCCTGCGGCAATGTTCAGCCGCATGCCATATGCCGCCTGACGATCGAAGTCCAGAGCCCGATTGACCTCAAAAAAATGGCAGTGGGACCCCACCTGAATCGGCCGGTCTCCACGATTGGTTACGGGAATTCGCGACGTTGCTCTGCCGGCATTGGCTTCTATGGGTTCGCTGCTAAGGAAATATTCACCGGGGATCATTGTTTTCAGCGTATAGGTTGATGGACCGTGACGAGTTTTGTGCCATCGGGGAACGTGCCTTCCACCTGTATCTCCCCAACCATTTGCGGAACGCCTTCCATCACGTCAGCCGCACTCAGAATCTTTGTGCCGAGACTCATCAGTTCAGCAACAGTCTTCCCGTTACGGATTTCCTCGAGCAGTTCGGACGTGATCAGCGCCACAGCCTCCGGGTAGTTCAGTTTCAGGCCGCGAGCTTTGCGCTTACGCGCAACCTCGCCCGCCGTGAAGATCATGAGCTTGTCAATTTCGCGAGGCGTGAGATGCATAGCCGGGGTATTTTACACGCTTAGATGGCGGTGGATGAGGTCGGAGTTGAGATCGGAGGTCAGCCCCGAGGCAACGACGCGCCTGCGGTCCATGAGGTAGAAGCGGTCTCCAATTTCCTTTACGAAGTCCAGGTATTGTTCGACCATAACGATCGTCATCCCCCGTTCCTGGACGAGCCGCTCCAGCACCGCGCCAATCTGTTGAATGACGTTCGGCTGGATGCCTTCGGTGGGTTCGTCCAGAAGAAGCACCTTTGGGTCGCCAACAAGCGCGCGAGCAATGGCGAGTTGCTGCTGTTGACCACCGGACAGGTCCCCACCCATCCGTTTGGACATCGTCTTCAGGATTGGAAACAGATCGTAGATCTCACCCGGGATTTTCCTTGCCCCACGGCTCAGCGTCGACAATCCCACCTTGAGGTTTTCTTCAACGGTCAGTCGCGGAAAAATCCTGCGGCCTTGCGGCACGAGGCCCAAACCCGCGGCGGCACGCTTATCGGCAGGAAGGTCCGTCAGGTCTCGATCCTCCATGAACACGGCGCCGATCGTCGGGCGCAACAAACCCATGATGTTCATCAGCAACGTGGTTTTTCCAACACCGTTGCGACCGAGGATGCATGTAATTCTGCCCTCGGGCATCCCCATCGAGATGTCGTCGAGTACCTGGATTGCGCCATACGCAAAAGATAAGTTCTGGACCGTGAGCATTCTTAGCGCCCCAGGTAGGCCTCGATCACTCGCGGATCGGCCTGAACTGCGCTCATCGGTCCCTCCGCAAGAATCCTGCCCTCATTAAGAACAGTGATATCGGCTTCGAGTTGCCGCACAAAACCCATGTCATGTTCGATCACAATTACAGTGTGTCCTTCGGCGAGCTTTTTTATCAGAGTAGCCATCGTCCCGGTCTCGTCGTCGCTCAAGCCGGCTGCGGGCTCATCGATGAGCAGGAGCTTAGGGCTGGAAACCAGCAGCATACCAATCTCCAGCGCCTGACGCTGGCCATGGCTCAAATATTGCGCCTGAACATCAGGGACGGCATCGAGTCCGACCGCAAAGATAACTTCACGGATCTTGTCTCGGTCGGCGGCCGACGTCTTTCTGTAGAGAGCGGGAAGAACGCCTTTGGAGATGGGTGCTGCGAGTTCCAGATTTTCCTGCACCGTGAGGCTGCCGAAAACCGCCGGGGTCTGAAACTTGCGTCCGACACCAAGCCGCGCGATTTCAAAATCTTTGAAACGGCTGATGTCAGCGCCATTCAAGTAGATCCGCCCGGACTTCAGCCGGGTCTTTCCACTAATGACATCGCAAAGCGTCGTTTTCCCTGCTCCGTTCGGCCCGATGACAACCCGAATTTCATTCTGCCTCACGGAAAAGCTGTCGATGTCGAGCGCTTTGAAGCCGTCGAAAACGACGGTGGCGTTTTCCACTCTCACCATCGCATCCTCCGGGCGTGCGACTTTCAGTCTGAGAGCACTGGCCTCGACACTCATGGCGTATTCCCTACGGTTGCCGCTTCACCCTTTCGCCCTGAGCGGCGAAACCTTCCAATGATGGACTTCAAACCGGACGTAACGTTTCCCTCGAGATAGGCGTAGACAAGGATCGAGGCCAGCACGAGAACATATTTGAGGACGCTGAATGACGACGGCATAATGCCGAAAGCTTCGGTCAGGATGAACCAGGCCAGTCCCAACATGGGAATTGAGGCGTGAGCTACCCGCCCGATGCACAGGATGATTGTTATGGCGATCACGATCCAATACTTTGACTGAACTCCCAGGATTGCAAATCCACCGAAAGATGGAATCCAGTGAAGTTTGTCCGCAATCAAGGCGACTTCGACGAAGGCCAATGCAAGCAGCGGTCGGAAAATGCGTGAGCCCTGTCGGACCTCACCTTCCAATTTTGTCCACAGATCGCAAATACCGTTCGGAAATGCCAGGGCTCCCAGGAACAGGCCTGCCTGAATGAAAGGCCATGCTCTCGGCATATCGGAGGTCAGGGCAGAATAGGTAAAGTTCGCCATCAGCGCACCGAACACCGCGCCCCAGAGCCGCCCGCGTCCGCCAACGGCGACCCAGATGACCATCCAGATGGAATCCTCAACGCGCATGACGTTCGGTGTGATGATGCCGTTCTGCGGAGCGTAGAGGAGGCCTCCGAGAGCGGCAAGCAGCGCGGCGCCAATGAAGGCGAAGGCCTTGTAGAGATCAGGCCGGTAACCCAGAAAATAGAGTCGTGTTTCGTTGTCGCGAACAGCCACTAACACCCGTCCCAACCGGGATCGCGTTACCCCTCGAACCAGCAGAAAAGTTCCGACCAGTAATGTTGCCGTCAGAAGATAAAGGCCGAGAATCCACTTATTGTTTGAGTTTAGCGGCTTGAAGAAGTTGGTAAGGCCATTAGTTCCTCCCAGCAGCATCTCGTTTCTCGAAAACGCGAGAAATGCGCCCCATGCAAGTGCCTGCGTGATGATCGAAAAGTAAACTCCACGGACCCGGTTTCTGAAGATAAAGAAGCCGACCAGTCCCGCGACCAGCGCCGGAAGAACGAAGGCGGCAAGGATGGCGAATGGCAGCGATGCAAAAGGACGCCACCAGAACGGCAAGGTGTCGACGTTATTGAAGAAGAAAAACTGCGGAATATTGTGATATTCGGGACGCACGTCTCCGCCGGCTTCCGGAAGGCTGAGATGCATGGCCATTGCATACCCGCCAATGCAGAAGAACAAGGCGTGACATAGCGACAGTACTCCCGCGTATCCCCAGATCAAATCGATGCCCAGGGCTGCGATCGCAAAGCACAAATAGCGGCCTACACGATTCAGGACGTGAGGCTCGATGACACCAAATTGGTTCAGCGTAGGGATCACGAGGAACACGAGGATCAGAAGACCCAGAATGGCCTTCTTGCGGAATCGGATGGTTTCCGGATCTGTCTTGGAAGCGTGGGGTGGCGTGAACGCCGCCAAACGCGGAACCTTGGTCGTTGTCACGCGCTAATCCTCTGCGAGTCTTCCGCGGTGAGGAAACAGGCCCGAAGGTCTCCATTGCAGGAAAAGAATGATCAGACCCAGAACGGCCAGCTTTCCGTATACGGCTTCGAGAAATGGTTCTATGTACTTGGTGAGAAATCCGAGTGCGCCCCCGGCCGTAATGGCTCCGGCGAGCTTCCCAACGCCGCCAACGACAACAACCATGAAACTATCGACAACGTAGCTCTGTCCCATATTGGGATTCAGTTTGTCGAACAAGGGCACGATTGCGCCTGCAAGTCCCGCGAGACCCGCGCCAAAGCCGAAGGTCAGGCCATCGATCCATCGCGTGGGGACTCCGAGAGCCGCGGCAATGGGGCGATCCTGTGTCGTGGCGCGCAGGAGAAGGCCGAAGTGAGTACGTTGCACCAGGTAGTAAACGGCAATGATGCAGGCCCCACAGAAGACGATGATGAAGACGCGGTTCAGTGGAAAAACGAGATCTGGGGCAACTTCCCACCCCCCTTGCAGCCAGCTGGGCGGTGTCAGCGATGTCGTATCGCCGAAGATCAGCCGCGCCGTCTGAATCAGCAGGAGGCTGATTCCCCAGGTTGCGAGCAACGTTTCGATTGGACGTCCATACAGGTGACGTATTACCGCAAATTCGCAGAGCATGCCGACCAGCCCGGTGACAAGAAAGGCGAGCGGTAGCGCCAGCACGAAGTAGTAATCGAAGTACGATGCCGGAATGTAGGCCTTAAAGAATTCCGCTACGACAAACGCTGTGTAAGCGCCAACCATCATGAATTCGCCGTGCGCGAGATTAATGACGCGCATCAGGCCGAAGATGATCGACAGGCCAAGAGCAAGCAGGACGAGGATGCTTCCCAGAGAGAGTCCTGCAAACGTGTGATGGACGATTCGCACTTTCCACTGATAGCTTTCGACGGTAGACAGAGCGCCATCAATCGCTCCTGCCAGCTGGGTGTTGCCGTCGGCGCGCGCTTTGTCGAGCGCGGTTCGGAGATCTGCGAGAGCGCGAGAGGTTCCGAGTTTTTCGAGAGTCTGAACGGCAGCAAGGCGTTCACCCGGCGTCCCTGAAGACAGTTGAATGCGGGCAACAGACTCGCGGAGAGTTGTTGCCATCTCCCCGGCCGGTTCGGTTTGCAGCTGAGCCTGCAGATCGGGCAGCAGGGCCGTATCGACGCGGTTTGCCGCTTCAACGATGGCATCGCGACGTTTGTCCGCATTGGGATGATGAATCGAGAGAACGGCGATGAGTCGCGCGAGACCGTCGGCCTGAGAACTGTCGGACTTCAACATGCTGCTGCCAAGGCCCGCTGCATAGAGGGAGGATCCGTCCGCCTGCTTGAGAGGTTCGAGAGTCCAGGCATCGACAACGGGAAACATGGATTGTCCGTTGACGTCGACGCGGGGAAGATAGATCACGAGCCTTCCATCGGTCCTGCGTTCGAGCAAACCGCTGCGGAAGGCTTCCAGTGCCGGAACCAGCGCGCCATTGCCGGACTTCTCGAGTGAGGAGTAGGCCGCGGCGCGCGCTTCCGTGTCTTTGCCAATGATGAATTCGAACTGTTGCTTTAACTCTGGAGGTATCGACGCCGCAGTCTGCGCGAACATCACGGCAGGCGCCAGGAGAAGTAACGCCAGCGTCGCAGCAACAGTTCGAATCATTTACTTCTTCTCTTCCTTTTTCTCGGTGACCTTCGGTTCTTCCTTCTTTTCTCCCTTCAGGTAGTGGCTGAAGGCTTCCGGCTCGACCAGGCCCGCAGACTTGGAGATTACGTCGAACTGGCCGTCAGCGCGAATCTTTCCGATGTACACCGGCTTGAAGGTGTGATGATTTTCAGGGTGCATCTTCTTCTTGCCGCCTGGCGCATCGAATTCGAGACCCAACACGGAAGGAACGACCTTGTCCACGTCAAAGGAGTTCGCTTTTTCGACAGCCGCCTTCCAGACGTAGACGCCAAAGTATGCGGCTTCGATCGGATCATCCGTCACTCGATTCGTTCCGCCAGGTAGACCCTTCGCTACGGCGTACTTCTTGAACGCTTCAACGAAAGCCTTGTTCTCCGGCGTATCGATCGACTGATAGTAGTTCCACGCTGCAAGGTGACCCACAAGGTGCTCGGTTTCCATCGAGCGCAGTTCGTCTTCAGCAACCGAGAACGCCATGATTGGAATCTTGTCCGCAGTCAAACCCTGGTTCGCGAATTCCTTATAAAAAGGAACATTGCTGTCGCCGTTGATCGTGGAAAGAACGGCAGCATCTCCAGCCTTGCCGAACTCCTTGATCTTTCCGACGATGGTCTGATAGTCCGCATGTCCGAACGGCGTGTACTCTTCCACGATGTCCTTCTCGGGAACGCCGACCGAAAGCAGATAGGCCTTGAGAATCTTGTTCGCCGTGCGGGGGAACACATAATCGGTTCCCAGCAGGTAGAACTTCTTCTTCGCACCGCCTTCTTTGCTCATCATGAACTCCGCAGCCGGAATCAGCTGCTGGTTCGGCGTGGCGCCCGTGTAAAAGATCTGCGGGCTCTGCTCTTCACCCTCGTACTGGACGGGATAGAACAGAAGGCCTTTTAGAGACTCGAATACAGGCAGCACGGACTTGCGGCTGACCGAAGTCCAGCAGCCGAAGACCACAGAAACCTTATCCTGACTGATCAGCTGCTTGGCCTTTTCAGCGAAGAGATCCCAGTTGGATGCGGGATCCACGATGACCGGCTCGATCTTGCGGCCGAGTACGCCGCCCTTGGCATTGATCTCATCGACGGCCATCAGGACAGCGTCTCTGAGAGACGTCTCTGAGATTGCCATCGTACCGGTAAGAGAATGCAAAATTCCGATCTTTACGGGCTCCGCTTCCTTCGTGCAGCTTGCGGCTGCAAAAGCAAGCAGAGCTAGTGTCGCGAGAGATAACGCAACGCGCCACCTCTTCAAATGTTTAAACATGGGCATAATCCTTTCGTTCGGGGTTGTGTTTTTCTTCCCTTGAATCTCGGCCTAGAACTGAAACTGCGTACCAACAGTGAATTTGTTCGCCTTTGAGTCTCCGGGGAGGCCTGAATCCGCCTGGGTCCAAAACGCGCTCAGACGCGCGCTATGGCCGCGAATGATGTAGTTCAGACCGGTGTCGAGAACGCTGGCCGCCTGGAAGTCCTGGTACCGGAAGTAGGGCTGAAGTTTTCCGATGCCGAGTTGCTTGCCAAACAGGAATGCGCCTTCAGCGAGGTATCCAGAACCGTCTCCGAGGAACGCTTGTCCCTGGTAGTCGTAGTTGTACCAGGCGCCTTCGAGGGAGACGGCGCCCATTCCGGAGAGCTTCTTTTCGAACAGAAGATCAACGTTGTAGCCCGTGAATCCTTCAAAATTGACGCCGACTGGGACAACATCGGACTGGTGCTGGAACGCGAAACCCACCGCCAGGATGTCCTTTTCGCCATAGTAGGTGCTGCTGTTGTAGTAACCCGGTTCTGGAGCGAGCAGGTTCGCAACAACTCGACCGGCATACAGCAAGCTGTCGCTCTCTCCGAACGATTGCATGCCTTCGTACATTCCGAAGGCATACTTGAACTTTCCACCCTTGATATCGCCGTTGACGGAGACACCGTTGTCACGGCCGGCAAAGAGACCAGGATACCGGGAGACAAGACCGGGATAGTCGTAAGCGTTCAGGAAGAACGGTCCATCGAGATTCGCACGGTCAGACGGCACCAGATGGCGGCCCATCCAGATGTTCAGGTAGGGTCGAGGTGAGTATTTAACGACGGCGTCGAGAACCTGTACGTGGTTACTATCCCCGTCGTATTCCGTGTTGAACTCAACCTGAAAATCCTTGTGAACCTGTGCATTGACGTAGAGGCGGATATCGTCCAGATCGAAATTCTTGCGATAATAACTGTCTCCAGGTGCCTCAGTATCGGGCTGGACCTCCGTAGATCGAAATGCGGTGCGCAGACCACCGCCGATGCTGACCCAGCGCATGTCGTCCATGTTGATCTTCGCCTGGCCAAAGGCAATCGATGAAGACATCAGCACGATCAGGACGCCTAAAGCCGCCAGGCAATGAGTGAAGGTTCGTTTCATTTGCGTTGTATTCCCCCAAAAATGAAAACGTCCCAGCCGGCAAGGTTTCATGCAATGCCGTCAGGGACGCCATCGTCCACGAAATAGTGGCTAAACATTGGCGGCTGCGAACACGTCGCTTCCGCCAGAAAAAGAAAATCCTTGGAGACTAAAAAACGCCCCAAGGACCTCTCAGTCGTATCTGTGGTGCAACATCGCACCACAGGATGCGGAACTTTATAGCACGCCAGTTATGGCGAAACACCCAACATTTATGTCGGATTAGGCTACGGAAATGTATGGGCTTAGAAGGACCCAATCTGACCTTTGGAGATGAGGAACGCTCAACGTCAGGTGATGAAAGAAATTTCGAAAATTGTTCGGCAGCAACATTTTTCAGAGAGATCAAACCGGCAGGAGCAAACCCGCGGGCGTCGCTGAGTTTCCAACGACGCCCGCGATTGTCGATCGGAGAAACTATCCCTTCATGAGCTTGAAGTCGCCCTTCTTGTCATCATGGTTCCAGCTTCCGCTCATAGTGGTTCCATCAACTTTTCCTTCGATCGTGTAGTGAACTGCCTTGCCATCGTGGCCTTTGGCATCGGCTTCCATCGTGACTGCTCCGGTATCCTTGTTGAACGATCCCTTTGTCAGTGGTACGGCATCCGGCCCGGGATTGACAGTACCTGACAGGGCAGTTCCATCCCACTTCAATTCGACCGTTACGGGATTACGATGGCTGGCCGACGGCCCCCAGTCGCCTTTCCAAGTTCCGCTCAACGGATCTGCAGAAGCGTCCGGCGTCGCGGCAGGTGTCGCGGGTGCCTCCTTTGCTGTTGGCTCCGGGGCTTTTGCTGGCTCCGAACTGCAGGCTCCAAGAACCAGGAGTGCGCACAGAACGGAAAGTAACAGCAGGCTACGTCTCATAGATATCCTCCTAAATTTTTGGTCCGCGCAATCTTAATTGTCGACAGGGCGGCTGTCACGACGAAATTGTCCGAGAATCAGGCGGGACAGCAGTGGTCCTTAATTTCCGTAAGGAAGAAAAATTCCCTAAATCCTTCTTTCTCTGTACATAATTCCGCCGTCAGATACGTATATAAATGTTGAGCAGGATTTGAAGCGTCGTGGCCAGCGAAAGCAAAAAGTTCGTCCTTTTTAAAACCCTCATTGCGGCGGGATTCGTCCTGAGCATCTTTCTGCTCGTTCAGTCCATCTGGACGTACAAATATGTGGCGGGCGAATTGATGATGCAGGAGGCCGAGCGCGATACGCAGCGTAAGATCAACACGCTGGTCGGCGCGGTTCGGACCGCGCAAACCCAGGACATGACCATCGTCGAAGGAATTCTCGAGGAATTCCTCGAAGACTGGAATCAACAAGTTGCATGGGTGCGGATCCTCGACGGCATGGGCCGGCCGCTTGCCGCCGCCGGCCCTGCGCCCACCGATCCGGTTTCGGGGGAAAAACTTCCCCGTCCTTTCGCCCAGGAATCGCGGCCTCCCCAAAAAGAGGAGACCGCGGAAGGCCCTGTACTGGTTTCCATACGCTCTTTCCGAACGATACCGCTGGGGCCAGGCCCAGCTCGCGGCGCCACCCCGGGCTTCGGTCAACGTGGTTCGGCGCCGCCCCCAGAGGTTTCTCTGCCCCCGGTGCCGGGACCGCCTCCCAATCCGGGTGAACCCTTCTTTGGTGCGCGGGGTTCGCAGTTCGGGCGCGGTGCAAGGCCTCCGATCGGGTTGAACTGGAATGTCGAGATCGCGATTCTTCCGGAAAGCGTGTCAGGATCGTTTGCAAGTCTGCGCCTGAATCTGATCTTTGGCGTCTCCGCGGCCTTCGCGTTAATGGGTGCGCTGGTCTTGCTTGCCGTCCGTTTTCCCCATTACCTCCGGGGCCAACAGATCGAAAGAGAACTCAACCTCGCTCGTCGAGTGCAGGCGGATCTCCTCCCTTCGGCGGAGACGATCGCACCCTATGTCGATTTTTCTGCAGAGTGCATCTCCGCCTGGCAGGTCGGCGGAGATTTCTGCGACGTCTTTCACGTATCGGAAGATCGCACGGCCCTGGTACTCGGCGACGTCTCCGGAAAAGGAATCTCCGCTGCTTTGCTGATGGCGCTGATTCACGGTGCGATTCATTCCGTTTCGTGGACCCGTTCCACACAGGATCACGTCAATGCGAGCCGGCAACTCAATACGCTACTCTGTCAGAAGACCGCGACTGAGCGATTCACCAGTCTGTTCTGGGGATTCTTTGACCCGCAGCGCTCCACAATTCAATACATTAACGCGGGTCACCTTCCTCCCTATCTGTTGAGGAAGACCGATAATCAGATGGAAATGCACCGGCTGGAAATCGGCGGCCCCGTCATGGGACTCCTGCCTGGAGCAAACTTTCAACAGGGCGAAGAGTTCGTCGCGCCCGGAGACCTTCTCGTGGCATTCTCCGACGGCGTGGTGGAAGCAACCAGCGACGCCGGCGAGGAGTTTGGTGACACACGTCTTCTCGCCGTTATTCAGGAGATGTGGGATTCCTCCGCAACCGATATTCGGAATGCCATCCACGCTCGCCTTAAGGCGTTCACCGGAGACCTCCCCGTCATGGACGATCAGACACTGATCGTCGTGCGCTTCAAACATTCCGCAAAAACGCTCGCGGAAACCCGATCAACCACGGCATCCGCTGTCTGATTCCAAGGAGGCTTGCTGCCCGATATGCGGAAGCTGCTGATTCTGGTTCACCGCTATCTGGGCATTGTCTTCAGTCTGCTGTTCTTCACATGGTTTGTCTCCGGCGTTGCGATGATCTACACCCGCGGCATGCCCAGTCTCACACCGGAAGCACGACTTGAACATCTGCCCGTTATCAACCCGGGAAGCGTCCGCCTTACTCCCGCACAGGCGCTGACCAAAGCCGAACTCGGTGGCCCTCCGGAAAGCGCAAAGCTTCTGACCATTTTGAACCGGCCCGCCTACCGTTTCGAAAGCGGCGGTAGTTTCGTAACGGTCTTTGCCGACAACGGCGAGTTGCTCGATGTGACTACCGACGTCGCGGCGGAAGCGGCTCGTTTGTTCAGCGAATTGCCTGAGGATCGCGTGCAGCCAGCAGGCGTGCTCAACAATGTCGATCAGTGGACCATACTTGCGCGGCGCTATTTGCCCCTGCACAAGTTCGTCTTTGACGATACTGCGCGAACGGAGCTCTACGTTTCCGGCGTGACCGGTGAACCCGTCGTCCTGACTACTCGCAACGGCCGCAGGCTCGCCTGGATCTCTGCCATCCCCCACTGGCTGTACTTCGAAGGGCTTCGAAAGAATTCGTGGTTGTGGCGACAGGTCATTCTTTGGACCTCCGGCCCTGCAACAATCGCGGCTTTCATTGGACTGATCCTCGCCGTGATCCAATATCGACGCAAACAACCGCATATTCCCTACAAAGGCTGGCTGCGATGGCACTACATCACCGGTGCAATCTTTGGGCTCCTGACCGTGACCTGGATGTTCAGCGGGTTTCTCTCCGTAGATCCGTGGTACTGGGCCAGCGATGGTGCCATGGGCGGCGCTCAGGCGGCAGCGCTGCAGGGTGGCGACCTGGATCTGCGGAAATTTCCCCTGGGGCTGCCGCAAATCCCGCAAGCTGCGAGCGCCAAAGAAGTCGAGTTTCTGACGATACAGGGGGATCCGTATTATCGCGTGAAGGGCGGCGATTCCCTGCTGACTCTAGTCTCCTCGCCGAGGATGGAAGTTCGGCGTGAACCGTTCAGCATCGATTCGATCATGGAGCGCGTGGTTTCGCCGACACCCGAGCTAAGCGTTATCGAATCGACGGTTCTTGAAGACTATGATTCCTACTACTACACATTCGATCGCGCCGCGCCGCTTCCGGTGCTTCGCATCAAGTTCAACGATCCGGAATCGACGTGGTTATATGTCGATCCACAAATGAGCGAGCTCGTTGCCCGAGCGCATCGCCGGGAGCGATTGAATCGGTGGATCTACCACGGTTTCCATAGCCTCGATTTTTCATTCTGGTATTACAAACGGCCGCTTTGGGACGTCGTTATCGTGGGATTGAGCTTAGGTGGAGCACTCCTCAGCTTCATCGGCATTGTCATTGCGTGGAAGCGAATGTGGCGCGCGGTTGTGCGGTCAGCGCGGTAGTTGGATAACGTCGTGACTCTCGGGTGACTCTCCTACTCTGCCCAGCTAAAAATTCACGCGCGCTCCAGTGATCACCCACGCCTTCGGCCCGATGTAGCCATCCTCATAGGGACGTTGCGCAAACACATTTTCAACCTTCACATACACTTCAATCGTGTGGTCATCGCCAAACGGCACGTCGTGCCGAACCATGACATCTCCTTTCACGGGACCGTTAAAACGAAACCGCCGGCTCTCGCCCCCGAACAACCCGCCAAACAACACAAAGTTGTAGTCGCTGTGAGCTGCCATGTCGAAAGTGACACTGGTTCTTCGGTTGAGCCACTGAGTAGCGGTCACGGTGAAGATGTGAGGCGACACGTCAAGAACCTCGTAGTAGTTCACCCCCGATGTTGGGTTCCGCGAATCGGAATTCGTGTAGGTATACGAGGCATAGATCTTCGTGTTGTGTGTCGGGGAGATCCGTCCGCTCAACTCGACTCCGCGCGCGATGCCTCCCGGCCGGCTCGTATAGCCGGATGTCCGGCCGAAGGGATCATTTGTTACACCGGCAAATCCGATGATTTGTTGAAGGTTCGTGTAGAACGCCGTTGCACTCACCTCGAGTTTCGAGGCCAGCAGTGTTTGATCGATACCGCCATCCACAGAAATCGCTCGTTCCGGTGAAAGTCGGGGATCGCCAAAATAAAAACCGAAGGATGAACCGAACCGCTCATATCCCGAGGGCGCTCTGAAACTGTTACCGACGTGGGCGCGAAGCTTCGTGCCCCAATCCGCGACGAAGTAGGCGAGGGCTCCATCGCCTGTATATGCGGTAGGAACGGAGAGCGAGGAAATCTGGCCCGAATATGGATTCGTTGCGCCCTGGAATTCCGGGTCGTCCAAACTGAAGAACTGAGCCCGGCCCGCGGCGGTCAACTGAAGACGGCTGTCAAAAAGGCTCACCTGGTCCTGAACATAAATAGCGTGGCTGCGTTGTCGCAGTTCCACTTGATCTGCGGAGGAAGACGAGGAATCCTCGCCACCGAAAGTGAAGTACTTCTCATGTTCAAATTCGTAGCCCGCGCTCAACAGATTATGCTTGCCGATTCGCTGGTCAAGCCGCGCCTGAATTGCGTTGATGGTTCCGTCGAAATTATTGCGTTCGCCGGCAGGCGGATCAAACGGATACGGTCCTTGCGGACCATCCAGGAAGGCGCGATGCGTGTTCACGGCTTGATATCCCAACCGGTATGAAGTGTTCGCGGAAACCTGATGCTGAAACATTGTCATCGCACTAAGGAAACTTGCCTGTCGGCGGCCATCAGGGTCGATCGCGTTAGGTATAAAAGTGGCGTTTCCCGTGTTGAAAGCCTGACCCGTCTCATATTTTTCAAGTTCGGAAATAGGGAGCGCAATCGCCTGAACTTCTCCATTGGGATTGCTGGGCATTGATGCAAGAAACGTGGGGCTCTCGGTGGAATTCAGATAGTTGCTGGAGTACCACGCTCTTCCGGTAAGAGAGATGCCTGGTCGAAAGCTGTACTTGCCGGAACCCTGGAGGCTGTTATTTCGATAAGGCAGGTGGTCGCGAACGCCGCTGGTCATGTAGAAATGAGATATCCCGCCGCTGTACGTCAACTTGTCGTCAAAAACTCCTCCACTCACGTTGGCAATGCCACGAACCACTCCGAGCCCCCCACCTTCGACGCGCAGAGATCCGCGCGTGCGCCCGCCACCCGTTGCCGACATAAGATTCACGACCCCGCCGAGAGCGTTGGAGCCGTACAACGATGAACTGGACCCACGTAAAAACTCGATCCGATCGGTATCCACAATCATCATGTCTTCGTAAAATGCCGTCGCGTCGTTTTGTACGCTGGCAGCGTCGCGGAACCGCATTCCATCGATAAGAAGAGCCGTGTCTGCAGCCCGCAGGCCACGACTCTTGATCTCCGTGAAACTTCCCGGTCCTTCTACAGTCTGAACGCGAACACCGGGAAGTGTTCGAATCGCGTCACCGATCGAAAGCTCATTTCTCAGCGAGAGTTCGGAAGCGTCGATGACATCGACGGCCTTCCCGGTGTCCTGTAGCGATAGCGGTGTGCTGTTTGCGGTCACGGAAATCTCAGTCGATTTGCTTGAAACCTTGAGGTCGAGGTTTTCCGACTGGTTACCCGTCACTGAAACTTGTTTGGATCCATTGAGGGCGGAATCCGCGGCGTTCCCTTCAAGCAGATAATCGCCGGCTGCAATATTCCTGAATGAATATGCGCCGTCAGAAGACGACTTCGTTGTTCGAAGTTCTCCCGAATTGCGTTCGTAGAGCCGTAAGGAGGCGTTCGAAACAGCCCGTCCGTCCGGGTCCAGAACCTTACCCGTCAAGTCTTCTGCCAGAACAGGACTCACAAAGACTACAGCGACAATCAGAGAGGCAAAGACACGAAGCCAAGGCGTTTGCATGACCCTCCTTTGAACATGACGTGGTTGCACTCCGAGCCAAGGCATTGGAAAAAGGTTTGAGTGGGGTTTCTGGTGAAGCCCATCCTTGCCCTTCCTGCCGAAGGCTCGAATGAATTCGGCGTTTAGCGCCGATTGTCAGCAGGTCTTCGGACTTGCAGGCATTGAACGTTTCCTAATGGCCGTTGCTTCCCAGGTCGCGAGAGCAACCCAGTGCGTCAATAACGGCGGTCGTTCCTGCTTACCGCTGCGGGACAGTTCCGGACTTACACCGGATTCCCTTATCCGACAATGAGCGGAGCCTAGCACGCGACCGGGGAACCCTGCAAATGCAAAAGTGGAATCTTTTTGTGATACAACCCACACATGGACTCTGCGAACGGCCAACGCCAACTCGTTTGCGAATCTTGCGGCGCTTCGTTCGGTTGCTGTCCGGCGCCACAAGCAGGATGTTGGTGCGCGAGCGTCAATGTTTCGGAGACTGCGCGTACCGGCCTGAAAGCGAAATTCTCAGACTGCATTTGTCCAGAATGTCTCGCAAAGTATGTGCAAGAGGAGCGCTCCGCCAAGGCATGAGTTCGACTGTTCCATGGAAGCGAGCGCCGTGGTTTTCCGCTCCCACATTTGAAGTCTTCCGCTCTGGGCGCTTTATCGTTGTCGGTCTGCAGTCTCCCCATCGGGTTATCACGACGTCGTCCTGTGTGGGAGGTGTGAGCGAGGAAATTCGGCATCTGGTTAACCACCAGAGTTGTGAAGCCGCCGGCCACACTGAACGTTTTGTGGAAATTACCGAGGCCGGGATGGAGGGCTATCACGGCAACGTTTGCGAGGAACTAACTCTTTCGCCTCACACGACTGCAGTCATGGGAACGGCTGCCAACATGATCTATGCGGCGCATCAATCTGCGATCTACGACACTCTTCGCGTTGATGCGATCGTCACAGCAGGTGTCGAGGGAAACGCCGCTACTTCGGGCGACCCGTCGCAGTGGGCAGAAACTCCAGGTGGCTGGAGCAAGCTTCCGCACGTGGCCGGAACCATCAACACGATGGTTCTCGTCAATCAACCGTTAAAGCCCGAGGCGCAGGTGCGTGCGATCCTTACAATCACTGAGGGCAAGAGCGCGGCACTGATGGAACTGGGCATTTCCAGCCGCTATTCGCCGGATCTCGCGACGGGAACCGGAACGGACCAGATCTGCCTGGCTGCGCCAATCCTGAAAGGTGCCTTCGAATATTCCGCCACAAATCCGCATAGCAAAATGGGAGAATTGCTGGGCGCGGCGGTACGGGCCGCGACCAAGGATGCTCTACGGTGGCAGAATGGACTCGAGCCTTCGTTCACGCGGAGCCTGGTTCACGCACTCCGACGCTACGGATTCTCCGAGGCGCTATTTCTTGAAGCAATGCGCGACCGCCTGCCGGCAGCCTCAATGGAACTCCTCGTGAAAAACACAAATGCAGTCCTCTATGAGCCGCAGGCCGCGGCTGCCGCATATGCGTTTGCAGCCGTGCTCGATCGCATCCGCTTTGGAGTTCTTCCGCCTCTTGCGGCCTGCGATGTGCTGCGACACCAGGCAGCCACGCTGGCTACTACCCTTTCCGCGAAGATCGATGCATGGTACGACTTCTGGCAACGGCTCGATGTAAAGATGGATCGCCCGCTCGACGCGGTCTATGACGCGACCGCCCTGGGCTGGACATCCAAATGGGATTTGAAGGCCTAGCTCCTTCAGCGTCGTTTCTTCTTGGTGGACTCCTCCTCGACGCTGCATTCGGCGATCCGCAGATAAGGCTTCATCCGATCCGGCTCATAGGCGACACGCTTCGAATGTTCGAACGTTTTCTTCGCCGCGCGGGATTCACGGGCTATGCCGGGGGCTGCGCGCTCTTTCTGGTCCTTGCTCTTGTTTGGGTCGTGATGCCGTCGATTGCAATTCACGAGTTGTTTCTACGAAGCCCGCGGTCCGGAATTGTCGCGCACGTTCTTTCCGTATTCGTTCTGTTCGCGATGCGTGATCTGATCGATCACGTTCGAGCCGTTCGCAGTGCCGGGCGGAGAGAAGATCTTAAGGACACCCATGCTGCGATAGCAATGCTCGTTGGACGCGATACAGGCCCGATGGATATCGCGGCATGTCGTCGTGCGTCCATCGAAAGCCTGGCTGAGAATTTCGTGGACGGATTCCTCAGCGCTCTTTTCTGGTACGCCATCGCCGGATTGCCGGGACTTCTTCTGTTTAAAGTTGTCAGCACCATGGATTCAATGGTCGGATACAAAACCGAGCGCTACTTCAGATTCGGATGGTGCGGGGCTCGCCTCGACGACGTGATGAACTTTATTCCGGCTCGCCTCGCCTGGATTCTTCTCGGGCTTTGCGCGGTTCCTTTCCGTGATCTCTCTGCGCCAAAGGCGTGGAGTATTGGTCTCGCACAACACGGCATCCTCCCCGGTCCGAATCCCGGATGGAGCGAGGCCACGATGGCCGGATTGCTTCAGCGGCGCCTGATTGGCCCCATCTGGAAAGACGGCGCGCAGGTCACCGACGTGTGGCTTGGAGATCCTGAGGATCCACCCGCTGCGTCGGACGCCGATGTCGGCAATGCGTTGAAGGTGACGGTAACGGCGGCTTGTGCTTCTACGCTGCTCACCGTGGTCGCTTTGTCTGTCTAGGGGGGCAAGTTTCAGATGCGCCTCTTCATTTTCATATTCGTCGCTGCGCTTCTTGCCGCCGGTTGCGGCCGTTCCGCCAACGCACCCGACGCTTCACGCAAGGCCTGTATTGAAAGCTACGACCCCACGAAAGACTACTTCCCAGACAAAACCAAACTCGAGTTTGCGCACAACTTCTCCGTCACATATCACGCCTCCTACAAGGTCGTGAGCGTGCGTCGACCTGCCGATGGCGGCATCGAGGAGAACTACGTGCTGCTGCAGTGCGGAGCGCCGAAGCCAACTCTGTCGGGCGATCTATCCACCGCACCGGTCATCACGGTCCCCATACAGTCGATGTTTTCTGCGGCTGCCACGCACATGCCGTTGCTCGTCGACCTCGACCATGTTGAGGTCCTTAGCGGAGTTGCCGAAACTCGCTACATCACAACGAAACCTGTCCTCGACTGGATTCGACAGGGCCACGTCACCGAATACGCCGGCAACAACGTCATTGATACGGAGTTGGTTATTCTGAAAAGTCCGTCGATTGTCATGTCCAGCGGCGGATTTCCGGAAGCCTACAATTCCCTTCAGAAAGCCGGGATCGCGGTTGTCACAAACGTGGAGTGGCAGGAAAGCACGGCATTGGCCCGAGCAGAATGGCTGAAGTTCATGGCCGTATTTCTGAATGAAGAAAGAAAAGCCGGTGAGCAGTTCGAGGCTATTCGCGATCGGTACATGGCCTTCAGGGACCGGGTCAGCAAGATTCCGGAAAATGCTCGGCCGCGCGTCATGACGGGCACGCTGTATCGTGGCATGTTCGATATAGCCGGAGGCGATTCCTATGTTGCCCGCTTGATTGATGATGCTGGTGGCGTCTATGTTTGGGCAGATAACAAGGCTTCCGGCGGGGCCACCGTGGATATGGAATCGCAGATCGCCCGTGCCTCCGATGCGGATGTCTGGATCAATGGAGGAGACTGGACGAGCCTTAAGGCGATGTTGGCTGAGGAACAACGATACCGGCAGTTCAAACCGTTTCAGCTGGGCAACGTGTGGCTCTATAACCGCATAACCAATGAGAACGGAGGATATGATTATTGGTCGCGTGGTATCACGCGGCCGGACCTGATTCTTGGAGACCTTATCAAGATCTTCCATCCGAAGCTCGCCGAGGATCATGAGTTCGTGTGGTACAAGCAGGTTCCTCGGGAATAGAAATGTCGTGAAAGCCGTCCATAGACTGGCCATCCATCGTCCTTCGCACCGATCGCGCAGCGTTGCTAAGCGCTGGAACGGACGCTCACGCCAGTCGATCGTGATCCTTTCGATGGCCTTCGTGCTTGTCGCAATGTTCCTTCTGTCGCTTGCCGTGAGTTCCGTGTGGGTTCCCCTCAACCAGGTGCTTGCGATTCTCACCGGCACGGACTCGGGACAAAGCGCCGCGCATACGGTGATTAATGAAGTACGCTTGCCGCGGTCATTGACGGCAATCCTCGCCGGCGCTGCTCTGGGTATTGCCGGCCTGCAGATGCAGACGCTCTTTCGAAATCCGCTGGCTGATCCTTATGCCCTGGGTATTGCTTCCGGTGCCAGCCTTGGTGTGGCGTTGGTCCTGCTCACGAGCGGCGCGATCGTGTCGGGCGTTTTCGCATCGAGCCTCGGACTTGCAGGCGACGCGGCCGTTACAGCGGCTTCAATCGCAGGTGCTGCTCTGGCGATCACGGTGGTCCTCGCGCTGTCTAACCGTGTCGAGAATCCCGCGACCGTTCTGATTCTCGGGCTCATGTTCGGCTATTCCGCGCAGGCATTTGTGACCGTGCTCGTGGCGGGCACCGATCCCGACAAGCTGCAGCGTTGGGTAGCGTGGGGCTTCGGTTCCTTTTCGGGCGTGAATTGGCCAAGGATGACTATCTTTGCGCCTTTGGTTCTCGTTGGTCTCGCCCTTTCGGCTGTGACAACCAAACAGCTGAATGCCCTTCTGCTGGGCGAAAATTACGCCAGTTCGATGGGGTTGAACGTTCGCCGAATGCGTCTACTGACGATGGCGGGCGCGTCCGTACTCGGGGGTGTAGCCACCGCATTCTGCGGGCCCATCGCCTTCCTCGGTATTGCGATTCCTCACATGTGCCGTGGACTGCTCGGGACGTCCGATCACCGTGCGCTCGTGCCTGGGACAATTTTGATGGGAGGTATCGTCGCGTTGACAGCGCAGATCGTGTCGCTGATTCCGTCACTGCTTCCCGGGAACTCTGGTGTGTTTCCGTTAAACGCCGTCACCTCGTTGATCGGCGCTCCCGTTGTCGTGATAGTTCTTCTGCGCAACCGCCGAGGAGCGTTTACGGCATGAGCGTGGCCGTCCAGACGCTCGACCTTGCAGTTGGTTATAAGTCGCGCAACTCCCATTCTGTTGTGCTGGACGAATTGAATCTTTCTGCGCGAGCGGGCGAGATGGTCTGTCTTCTGGGAACGAATGGCACGGGCAAGTCCACACTGCTGAGGACGCTTGCCCGCATCCAACCTGCGCTTTCAGGTTCTGTGACGATTGATGGCACGGATGTCCGTCAGCTGAGTCAGATGGAGTTGGCACGTCGGGTGGGCATTGTCCTTACCGAGCGGGCGACGGTGGGAGCGTTGACGGCCCGCCGCATCGTGGAACTGGGCCGTTATCCCTATTGGGATTGGTCAGGGCGAATGACACAGGCGGACCACGATGTGGTGGATTGGGCGATTGAATCGGTCGGCGCCGGCCATCTTGCATCGCGTGACAGCATGAGCTTGTCGGATGGTGAGCGGCAAAGATTCATGATTGCGCGCGCCCTGGCGCAAGAGCCGTCGATCTTGCTTCTCGACGAACCCACGGCGTTTTTGGACGTTCCTTCCCGTGTGGAACTCATGGGTCTTCTGCGTCGGCTTGCTCGAGACGAACAGCTCGCGATAGTCGTCTCCACTCATGACCTCGAGCTTGCCCTTCGGATGGCGGATACGCTCTGGCTGGCCGCCGGAAACAAGCTGACGGCAGGAATCCCTGAAGACCTGATTCTTGCCGGAAATGTGGCAGAAGCATTCCAGACAGAAAGCATCCGTTTCCATCCGGAAGAGCGAACGTTCAGCCTGGTGACCGACACGCGGCGGTATGCCGTTGTCCGCGGCGATGGGCTGAACGCCGTGCTTGCCGCTGCTGTTTTAGAACGTGAAGGCTTCCAAATTGGCACGCATACAACGGACGCCCTGACACTAGCCGTCGAACGCGGGAGTACCTCCTGGGAACTAACGACGGGTCGCACACATCACTCCGGCACCGGTTTCGCAACACTCGCGGAACTTGCGCGAACCCTGATTACGGCACAACCCCACGGTGACGAAACCAATTCACCTCGGGCCGACAATCTTCGGAATTGAAAACCTGAAGAAAACTGTGGGACCATACCCGGATGAGCGTACGAAAAGAGTTCGTCCGGCTGCTCGCCTCGAAGGTTGTCGAGGAGCTTATCGAGCAGGATATGATTGCAGTTCCGGATGGACTGGATTTGACCGAACCGGTATTTGAGGTCATGGAGCAGGAAGCCAGTCTGGAAGACCGGCTGAATGAAGAAGTGCGACTGGTGCTTAATCAATACCAGGACCAGATGAAGGCCAGCGGCGCTTCGTACCAGGAAATGTTCAAGCTGATTAAAAACAAACTTGTGAAGGAGCGGAAGCTCGTCCTGTAGAGCAAGCCTAACGTGCGTCTTAGTCGCGAAAAAATTAATTTGCTGTCCCACCATGTTGCCGAAAAGCTCGCCGCCATTGACGCCGTGGAATTCATCGAAGACCGGAATACCATCCGCCTCGCGGTTTTCGATATCCTGACGAAGTGGCTTAAGAAGGAAGAGACCGTCGACGCGGCAGCCCGAAAGAAGATCGAGTCTCAGCAGAGGAAAATCCCCGAAGGCAGTGCGGAGTGGGAGATCCTTTACCGGAAGTATTATGAGGAAGAGCTTCGCGGGCTTGTGGAGTAGGGCGATCGTCTGGATACGGCAGGAAAAATTTCGAAAACGGAAAGTCCGGGAATCTTAAAACCGAAATTACAAAGGGTTAGATTGGACATGGAGGACACTCAGCAGATCCCATTGCGTTGCTGACGGTCGTGCAGACTCTGTTGCTTCCCTCGCTTTCAGGATTCCTTCGCCCGAATTCCTTTTGCTGCGCCATCCTCGCCAACCTTGGCTGCCGTTGTCATCACCCACCTTGCCTTCAAGGCTTATCAATCGATTTATCTCGCGATCCGGGGTTCTTCGTCACCTTCAAACGCTCTCCGACCCCGCCGAACTCCCACTTTCGTCTCTCAATCGGTGAGAAATTCCCGCTAACCCGTCCAATCTACCCTTTGTAATTTCGGTTTTAAGATCCCCGGATCCCCGGACTTTCCGTTTTCGAAATTTCTTATAAAGGGTTATCCCTGCAACTCGTGCGACAAAATCACGGCCTCGGCAATCTCCCTCATGGATTTTCGTGTTCTCATGCTCTGTTGCTGTAACCGTTTGTAGGCTTCCTCTTCATTAAGGTTGGCATGCTTCTGAAGGATGCTCTTGGCGCGCTCGACGAGCTTGCGCGTTTGCAGCGCTTCCTGTGTCTCCTGTACGGCGACAGTCAGCTTTGTGTTCTCGAACGCCAGCGCGGCCTGATCGGCGACAGCCGTAAGGACGCGAACATCTTCGCCTGAGAACGCTCGTGCCTCTGCCGAATACACGTTGATGACACCGATCACATGCTCGCGGTAGATCATCGGGACCGAAACCAGTCCCTTCACACCTTCCTTCGTCGCAAGGTCGGGATACAGATAGCCCTCTTCCTTGGTGACATCACGGACGATCAGGGGGGCCTTCTCCTTCACGACGCGACTCACAAGGCTCCTGCCAATTTTCAGATTCGGACGCTGCCAGTACTCCTCGCTCGAGCACTTCGCGGCTTTAAGCACTAGCTCATTTTTCTGGGTATCGACCAGCATGATCGAGCATACCCGCGCCTGCATCATTTCGGCGATCATGCGAACGATCAGCTGCAGCATTTCGTCCAGGTACTGGCCCGATGCGATCAGTTGACCCACTTTGGCGAGAGTTGTGATCTGACGGGAACGCTGCGACGTCTCTTCGAAAAGGCGCGCGTTTCGAATAGCGCTTCCCACCTGTAGCCCGATGATGGACAGCAGAGTTTTCTCGTCTTCGCTGTGACGATGGGCGCGTCGATGCTGGACATTGATGACGCCGACAACGCGTGCCGACGCGATGATCGGCACAGACAGGAACGCCTCGAATTTGTCTTCCGGTAGATTGTTGAAGAACTTGAACCGGCCGTCCTTTGAGGCATGACGCGCAATCGCTACCTGTTGCGATTCCTGGGCTACCCAACCCGTGATGCCCTCGCCCAGCTTCACCGCAATGCGGCCGATAAGGCGCGGATGAGGGTTTTTTGAAGCCCTGAGAATCAGGAACTCCTCCGTTTCATCCAGCAAATAAAGGAAACACGAATCGCCCCGGGTTACATGGATGACGAGTCCAATGATCTGCTGAAGCACTTCATCGAGATCGAGGGTGGTACTGATCGTGGAACTGATCTGGTGCAGGATCCGGAGTTCCTGCCCAGCCAAATCCAAAGTTTTCTGTATATTCACAAAGGAGTCCGAACGCGCCATAACTGGGCTGCACAGGTATAAACACGCCTGTCCGCCTTATTTCCTCTCTTTTGTTACAACTACCAGCAGCTTGCAGGTTCCGGGGATTCGAAACGTCAGAAGCGGCCCGTTATTCTCGCTTATTTTGGGTCAGTTTCAGACATCGTTGTTAGATTTTCTTGAAGAGACATTTTAAGGGAATCGCGATTGCTCCATATCGTCGTGAGGTGACGCTATGATCGACGGAGCTAAAGCCAGCAATCGGGGCCTCATAGAGTTCCTCCTGACCGACCTTGATGTTGCCCTGACGTTCATGGATGTTGCAGACACGAGCGAGTTCCGTAGTACTGCAGACCGGAATCACCAAAATGCCCGAAATGCCTACGATACCGTTGTCGCGAAACTCCGGGAAGTCACTCCAAACCCTACCCAGAAGGCAATGCTCGACGAAAAGCTTGCGGCGTTGCGCTCCCGCCTCAAAGCTGTGGGCCGGCTATAAGGGCGTATTACTCGGGGAAAATTTGGGTGACCTGCACTCAGTCCGGGGCTCGGAATATCAGGACTCGATTTCCTGCCAGGGTTGATATTCAACGAGAGAATTTTCCCTGACATTCCGTCGGCAACGGGGACATTTTGCCGATCCTTCTGCCAGGACGTATCGCGTATTCGTGGGATCGCCGCCTGTAATGCTGTCGAGAATACTGTTGAAAGGGATATCGGCGAACCGGCTGCACATTCGGCAACCTCCGATCAGCCTTTGAGCCTTGTATAACGTCGCGGAGTCGACGAGGACAATATTTAAGTCCTCAAGAGACGGAGTCGTCGGTGTAGGATCCGTCTTTTCGATCGCAGCTCCCACTATTGCCGTAACGGCATCTCGAATCCGATCGGCGGTGGCTCTCTTGTCAAAAAGCAGGCGATACATACCGTTCATTGTGGTCATCGTGGCCCAACCATGGTCCGCGACAACCGGGCGCGGACGTTTGACAACGACTTCAATGCGTCTGCCGGGAAGCTCCGTGATCTCGACATTGCAGGATTCACCGGGAGGACAACTGCAGTGATGATTCAGTTGCGGCTCGCTGGCCTTAAGCGAACTGATCACGTTTTTTCCGTAAACCGATAGCGCGCGCAAACTCAGATTTACCAACGACAATTCCTCGGTTTCTTCACCCGGCAGCCTAGATTAAAAGCGACGGCATAGTTTAACCGAGAGAGGCACCGCCGCGCACATTGGGATTTGCGCGAAATAAAGAAAGGGCGGATTTCATTTAAGGAAATCCGCCCGAGCTGGGTATGGAGTTAACGGCCCGAGTATTTCATCTGAGCGGACAAGATTGGTCCATTCTGCGAAAATCGGGGCCAGGCACGCTGTTCCCTATTT
>Ga0070675_100000392_pt1 | contig 29617 bp, 28 predicted proteins | sample KBSM43metaG_FD_65343 | JGI IMG/M metagenome (GOLD analysis project Ga0070675, IMG submission 65343) | Miscanthus rhizosphere microbial communities from Kellogg Biological Station, Michigan, USA - KBS M4-3 metaG | ecosystem: Host-associated > Plants > Roots > Rhizosphere > Soil ... | reverse complement strand
CGCGAAGTGCGAGTTCACCCTTCCCGCCGGCCACGACGCTGTCGGTGACTTCTCCTTCAAGATCGCGTCGTCCACGATCTCGAACAACGGCACGGCGACGGTCACCGGCACGCTCGAGGACCCGAAGCCGGCCAACAACACCGCGGCGATCGTCATCACCATCGGCGACGGCGGTGGCGGCGGCCTCCCGATCACCGGCGCCAAGGTGTCCGTGATCGGCGGCACCGGCGCGGCGGTCCTGGTGGCCGGCGTGATGCTGCTCCTGTTCGCGCGGCGGCGCCGGGTCCAGCTCGTGACCCCCACCGAAGACGCCTGAGTTCCCCCGGTGACGCGGCCGGCGCCCCATGCGGGGCCGCCGGCCGCGTCGCGTTCGGGCGCGGCGCCCATGCGGGGCCGCCGGCCGCGTCGCGTTCGGGGGCGCCGCATAGGGTTGGCGCGTGGGTAGGGCGTCTCTTGACAAGCAGCCGCACGAGGTCGCCGCGATGTTCGACGGCGTCGCGGAGAAATACGACCGGACGAACACGGTGCTCGCCTTCGGGCGCGACCGGGTGTGGCGAAGGCTCACCCGTGAGGCTCTGGGGTTGAGGCCCGGCGAGCGGGTGCTCGACCTGGCCGCCGGCACCGGGGTGTCCACAATGGAGTTGGCGCGCTCCGGGGCGGCCGCGGTCGGCGTCGACTTCTCCACCGGGATGCTCGAGGTCGGGCACCGGGCGCGCCCGTCGGTGCCCCTGCTGGCCGGAGACGCGCTGGCCCTGCCGTTCGCCGATGGCACCTTCGACGCGGCGACAATCTCCTTCGGGTTGCGCAACATCGTCGACCCGGACGCGGCGCTGCGCGAGTTGGCCCGCGTGACGAGGCCCGGCGGCCGGCTCGTGGTGTGCGAGTTCAGCCACCCGGTGGTGGCGCCGTTCCGGGCCGTGTACCTGCGGTACCTGATGGGAGCGCTGCCCGCCGTGGCGCGGCGGGTGTCGTCGAACCCGGACGCGTACGTGTACCTGGCCGAGTCGATCCAGGCGTGGCCGGACCAGCGGGCGCTGGCCGAGCGGATCGCCGAGGCGGGCTGGGCGAAGGTCGCCTGGCGCAACCTGACCGGTGGCGTGGTGGCCCTGCACCGAGCCTTCCGCCCGTAGCTCGCGGCCGCGTGGCCCGGTTTGATCGCCGTTTGAGGAACGGATGTGCAGCCTGGCTGCACCTTTCTTCCTCAAACGGCGATCACCGTGCTTCGAGGCGCCCGATCATCGTCCGAATTTCAACAGTTACCCTGTTCGGTCGGTCACGCAGGTCTGCCCAGGTGAAGCGGAGCACGGTCCAGCCCGCGGCCACCAGCCGGTTCTGGCGGGCCCGGTCGCGCTGGAACCGGCTGGCGTCGGTGTGGAAGGCCTGACCGTCTATCTCGATCACCAGTCGCAATCCGGCGAAGGTGAAGTCGCCGTATCCGATCAGCCCGGCGCCGTCCGTGATCGCAGCGTTTGGAACCCAACCGGTGATGCCGGCCCGGCGCAGGAGGCCAGCCATCACGCGCTCGGCCGCGGATCGCGTGCCGTCGGTCGCCGCGCTGGCGAGCCGTGCCAGCCGGGGCGTACCGTGCCGCCCGACCATCTCCCGCACCCGGCCGCGGAGCTCGCCGACCGAGATCCATCCCCGTTGCAGTGCCCGGTCCGCCAGGGTGAGCGCGGCATCGTCCGGCAGCAGGCGCATGCAATCGACAACGGTGCGGGCAGGACAGGTGATCCGCATCCCGTCAGCTATCCGGATGTCGTCTGTCCGCAGCGGGTCACGGAGCACCCGAACGCCGGGGAAGCTGCTGCGCCCGGTCGGCCCTGTCCACAGCCAACGGCCTGTCGTGCCGGCCCCGATGGGGAGGTCGTACCAGAGGGCCGCGGACGGGCCCGCGATCACCGAACCCGGCACTGCCAGGTGGGTCGCCGCCGCCAGTACCGGCGCCGTCAACTGCCGCCCGCGGAACGCCAGTACGGAGCCGCAGACCTGCTGCCACTCGTCGCGGGCGAGCCGTCGCCGGATCTGGAAGTCGCTGTATCCACAGTCCACAGCCTGTGTGCGGGTGAACAGGCCGAGTTGCCGGGCCGCGAGCCGGCCGAGCCGCCGTTCATTCATGCCGAACGAGCTTTCCGGCCCGGCCGCTGGCGCGTCGACCCCTGTGGAAAAGCATGTGGACGGCGCTCGGATAGGTTGTGGATAACCGGCGTTTGCGAAGTTAGCGTCACCTAAGAAAGCCACACACGAGAAACCGTTCTAGACTGCACCGCGGACGCTTGTGAAGACTTTCACGAGCACCGGGGAGGAGGTGCCACGATGACCGACGCGGATGTTTCCCACGCTGATGTCATCGTCGTCGGCGCTGGACCGGCCGGGTCCACGGCGGCGTACCACCTGGCCTGCCACGGGCTCACGGTCCTGGTACTGGAGAAGTCCCAGTTCCCGCGCGAGAAGGTCTGCGGCGACGGCTTGACGCCGCGGGCCGTCAAGCAACTGATCAAGATGGGTGTCGACACCGATCCGGCGAAGGGCTGGCTGCCGAACAAGGGCCTGCGGGTCATCGGCGGCGGCGTCCGGTTGGAGCTCGACTGGCCGGAGCTCACGGCCTACCCCGGCTACGGCCTCACCCGTACCCGCCTCGACTTCGACCAGATCCTGGCCGACAAGGCGGTCGAGGCCGGCGCGATCCTCAAGACCCGTCACACGGTCACCGGCCCGATCCTCGACGACGACGGCCGGGTAGTCGGTGTGAAGGCAGTGGAGAACGGCGAGAACGGCAGCAACGGCGAAGGCGGCGAGCCGCGGGAGTTCCGCGCCCCGGTCACGCTCGCCTGCGACGGCGTCTCGGCCCGCCTCGCCCTGGCGATGGGCCTGAACAAGCGCGACGACCGCCCCATCGGCGTGGCGGTCCGCCAGTATTTCCACTCGCCGGCCCGGCACGACGACGAGTACCTGGAGTCCTGGCTGGAGCTGCGCAGCAAGGAGGGCGGCGAAAAGCTGCTCCCCGGCTACGGCTGGATCTTCGGGCTGGGCGACGGCCGCATCAACGTGGGCCTCGGCGTGCTCAACAGCAGCGTGGCGTTCGGTAAGACCAACTACCGGCGGATGCTGGCGGACTGGTTGGCCGCCACTCCGGACGAGTGGGGCGCGAGCGATCCCGCGAACGCCGACGGCGAGCCGCAGGGCGCCGCCCTGCCGATGGGCTTCAACCGGGTGCCGCACTACACCCGGGGCGTCTTGCTGGTCGGAGACAGCGGCGGCCTGGTGAACCCGTTCAACGGCGAGGGCATCGCCTACGCCATGGAGTCGGCGGAACTGGCCGCCGAGACCGTGGTGCAGGCGTTGAACCGGCCGGAGGGTCCGGATCGGGAGCGGGCGTTCGCCGCTTACCCCGCGGAGCTGAAGGCCCGCTACGGCGGGTACTACCGGCTCGGCAACCAGTTCGTCAAGATCATCGGTAAGCCGCGTCTCATGCGCCTGGCCACGCACCACGGTGTGCCGCACCCGGTGCTGATGAAGTTCGTGCTCAAGTTGCTCGCAAACCTCACCGAACCGCGCGGTGGCGACGCCACCGACCGGATCATCAACGCGCTGGCCCGGATCGCCCCGGCGGCCTGACGCGGAATGGAACGCACGACGGCGGGACGGGACGACCAGGGCGGCATAGCTCAGCGGTCGGCAACGACAGCGCCTAGTGTGTAAATCGGAAAGCCAGCAAGACAAGGGATGGAGCAGGCGGTGTCGCTCTCGCCGTACATACCCATCATCGGGCTCTTCGCGCTCGCCGCGGCGTTCGCGTTGTTCTCCGTCGGCATCGCGCCGTTTGTCGGCCCGCGCCGGTACAACCGCGCCAAGCTCGACGCCTACGAGTGCGGCATCGAGCCGACGCCGCAGCCGATCGGCGGCGGCCGGTTCCCGGTGAAGTTCTATCTGACCGCGATGCTCTTCATCATCTTCGACATCGAGATCATCTTCCTGTATCCGTGGGCCGTCAGCTTCGACGCCCTCGGCATCTTCGGGTTCGTCGAGATGGTGCTTTTCATCCTCACGGTTTTCATCGCGTACGCCTACGTTTGGCGGCGTGGCGGGCTGGACTGGGACTGAGACATGGGTATTGAAGAGAAGGTCCCGACCGGGATCCTGCTGACCACCGTCGAAAAGCTCGTCAACTGGTCGCGCAAGTCCAGTTTCTGGCCGGCCACGTTCGGCCTGGCCTGCTGCGCGATCGAGATGATGGCGACCGGCGCCGCCCGCTACGACCTGGCGCGCTTCGGCATGGAGGTGTTCCGCGCGAGCCCCCGCCAGGCGGATCTGATGATCGTGGCGGGTCGGGTGAGCCAGAAGATGGCGCCGGTGCTGCGCCAGATCTACGACCAGATGCCCGAGCCCAAGTGGGTGCTGTCGATGGGCGTGTGCGCGTCCAGCGGCGGGATGTTCAACAACTACGCGATCGTGCAGGGCGTCGACCACGTCGTTCCGGTGGACATGTACCTGCCCGGCTGCCCGCCCCGCCCGGAGATGCTCATCGACGCGATCCTGCGCCTGCACGAGAAGATCATGGCCGAGCCGCTGGGTGACCGGCGCCGCAAGGCGATCGCCGCGCAGGACAAGCCCGTCGTCGCGCCGGGTGCGATGCCGTCGAGCTACCGCTTCAACCCGACGAAGCGCGAGGAGTGGAAGCGCGCCGCGGCGCAGGGCCGCGAGGAGCAGTTGCGCATCGAGAAGTGGATGGTCGAGCGGGCCGAACTGGCCGCCCGCGCGGCCCGCGACGGAGGTAAGAAGGCGTGACCGAGCACTTGTGCGAGGGCACCAGTTGGCAGAGCCCTGTGCGTCATGGCTCGGCCGAGCGAAGCGAGGTCGAGGCATGACCGCACCACAGATGCCGGGCCCGGACGCGTCCGTGCCTGCGCCGGGCGCGGTGACCGAAAAGCCGGGCACCGGCGATGCGGGCCTTGCGCAGACCTCGGGCAGCACACCGATCGCGGCCGCGCCGGTGGGGGCGTCGACGACCGCGCCGGCCGACTACCCACCGTCCACTGAGGCCGGTCGGGGATCGTTCGGCGTGCACGGAACCGGTGACACGTCGGGCTTCGGCGGCCTGGTGCGCCGGCGCACCGCTCTCGTCGACTCGCCCCGGCCGTACGGGGGTTACTTCGACGAGGTCGTCGACTCCCTCACCGAGGCGTTCCCGGGCGCGGCCGGCGCTGTCGAACGGGTGGTGGTCGACAGGGGTGAGCTGACCCTCCACATCGCTCCGGAGCAGATCGCCGCCGTCTGCCAGACGATGCGCGACGATCCGGCGCTGCGCTTCGAACTGTGCTCGTCGGTGTCCGCAGTGGACTACCTGGGCCACGACGAGAAGCGCCTGCACATCAGCTACCACCTCACCTCGCTGACCTTCCGCCGGCGCATCCGGCTGGAGTGCGCGGTGACCGCCGAGGATCCGCGCCTGCCGAGCGTCACCCAGGTGTACCCGACGGCCGACTGGCAGGAGCGGGAGACCTACGACATGTTCGGGGTCATCTTCGAGGGCCACCCGGCCCTGACCCGGATCCTCATGCCGGACGACTGGGAGGGCTACCCGCAGCGCAAGGACTACCCGCTCGGTGGCGTGCCGGTCGAGTACAAGGGCGCCGAGATCCCGCCGCCCGACCAGCGCAGGAGTTACCAATGAGTGAGCGAAGCGAGCGAATCATCAGCTCAGTCGTTTGCGAACGCATCCCCGAGCGAAGCGAGGCGATGGCGTGAGCAGCACCGGCTACGCGCGCGAGCGCGAAACGACCGAGGGCAAGGTCTTCACTGTCACCGGCGGCGACTGGGACACCGTCGTCAACGAGGCCGGCGCCGAGGAGCGCATCGTCGTCAACATGGGACCGCAGCACCCGTCGACGCACGGTGTGCTCCGGTTCGTGCTCGAGCTCGAGGGTGAAACCGTCACCGAGTGCCGGATGGTCGTCGGCTACCTGCACACCGGTATCGAGAAGAGTCTCGAGTACCGCAACTGGGTACAGGGCACCACGTTCGTGACCCGCATGGACTACCTGGCGCCGATGTTCAACGAGGCCGGCTACAGCATCGGCGTGGAGCGGCTGCTCGGCATCGAAGACCAGATCACGCCGCGGGCAAACACGATCCGGGTGCTGATGATGGAGCTCAACCGGATCGCCTCGCATCTGGTGTGGCTCGCGACGACGGGCATGGAGCTCGGTGCGCTGTCGATGATGATCTACGGCTTCCGGGAGCGGGAGTACATCCTCGACATCTTCGAGCTGGCCTCCGGCCTGCGCATGAACCACGCCTACATCCGGCCCGGCGGGCTGGCCCAGGACGTCAACGACGAGACGCTCGAGCGCATCCGCGCATTGCTCGGCTTCATGCCGGAGCGGATCGACATGTACGAGGACCTGCTCTCCGGCAACAAGATCTGGCAACAGCGCACGCAGGGTGTCGCGGTGCTCGACGTCGCCGGTTGCCTGGCGTTGGGCGTCACCGGGCCGGTGCTGCGCTCGGCCGGGCTGCCCTGGGACCTGCGCAAGACCATGCCCTACTGCGGCTACGAGACCTACGAGTTCGACGTTCCCACGAGCACCGACGCCGATGTGTGGGGCCGCTACCAGGTCCGCCTGAACGAGATGCGGCAGAGCTTGCGCATCATCGAGCAGGCCATGGATCGGCTCGAACCCGGCCCGATCATGGTGGCCGACAAGAAGATCGCCTGGCCCGCGCAGCTCGCGATCGGTGCCGACGGCCTGGGCAACTCGCTGGAGCATGTCGCGCACATCATGGGCCAGTCGATGGAGGCCCTGATCCACCACTTCAAGCTGGTGACCGAGGGCTTCCGGGTGCCGGCCGGCCAGGTGTACGTCCAGCTCGAGCACCCCCGCGGCGAGTTGGGCGTGCACATGGTCTCCGACGGCGGCACGCGGCCCTACCGGGTGCACTACCGGGACCCCAGCTTCGTCAACCTCCAGGCGATTCCCGCGATGGCCGAGGGCGGCCTGCTGGCCGACGTCATCGCCGGCGGCGCCTCGCTCGACCCCGTGATGGGCGGATGTGACCGATGACCTTTTCCGCAGAAACCCGCGAGCGGGCGCAGGAGATCATCGCGCGGTACCCCGCGGGCCGCGAGCGCTCTGCGCTTCTTCCGCTGCTGCACCTGGTGCAGTCGGAGGACGGTTACGTGACGCCGCAGGGCGTCGCCTTCTGCGCGGAGGCGCTCGGCATCACCAAGGCCGAGGTCGGCGCGGTGGCCACGTTCTACACCATGTACAAGCGCCGGCCGACGGGTGACTGGCTGGTCAGCGTGTGCACGAACACGGTGTGCGGCGTGCAGGGCGGCGACAAGATCTACGAGGCGCTGCACGAGCACCTCGGCGTCGGGCACAACGAGACCGCCGGGAACATCACCTTCGAGCACGCCGAATGCCTTGCCGCGTGCGACTATGCGCCCGTCGTCACGGTGAACTACGAGTTCTACGACAACATGACGGCCGAGTCGAGCCTCGATCTGGTCAGGGCACTGCAGAACGGCGAGCGGCCGCAGCCGCCCCGCGGGTCGCGGCTGTGCACGTTCAAGGAGATGTCGATCCAACTGGCCGGTTTCGCCGACGTGCGCGGTGAGGACGTGGTGGGCGACGGCCCGGCCGGCGTCGCGACGCTCGCCGGCAACCGGGTCGCCGAGCGCTACGGCATCTCGGTGCCGGGCTTCGATCCGGACACGCCGATCGGCGGCCGCGAGGAGAAGCCACCGGAGAAGCCGGCCACCGCGGGCAAGCCGGCGAGCGACCGGTCGCCCGCCGGCGACAGCCCGATGCCGCAGAAGGGAGACGGCAAGTGAGCGTGGACCTCGGCCCGGAGCCGTCGCGGGAGGCGCTGGCCAAGCTCGCCCCCGTGCTCACCAAGCGCTGGCTCTCCCCGGACGCCTGGAAGCTCGACGTCTACCAGCGGCTCGACGGATACTCCGCGCTGCGCAAGGCGTTCAAGGTGCACCCGGACGACCTGATCCAGCTGATCAAGGACTCCGGCCTGCGCGGGCGCGGCGGCGCCGGCTTCCCGACGGGCATGAAGTGGGGCTTCATCCCGCAGAACGACGGCAAGCCGCACTACCTCGTGGTCAACGCCGACGAGGGTGAGCCGGGCACCTGCCAGGACCTGCCGCTGATGATGGCCGACCCACACTCCCTTGTGGAGGGTGTGATCATCGCCAGCTACGCGATCCGGGCCAACTTCGCCGTCATCTACATCCGCGGCGAGGCCATCCACGCCGCCCGCCGGCTCAAGCAGGCGGTGGCCGACGCGTACGCGAAGGGCTACCTCGGCGAGAACATCCTCAAGTCCGGCTTCGACCTGGACCTGGTCGTCCACAGTGGAGCGGGCGCCTACATCTGCGGCGAGGAGACGGCACTGCTGGACTCGCTGGAGGGCTACCGCGGCCAGCCCAGGCTGCGCCCGCCGTTCCCGGCCACGCACGGGCTGTATGCCAGCCCGACCGTCGTCAACAACGTCGAGACGATCGCGACGGTGCCCTACATCGTGCTCGGTGGCGCGAAGTGGTTCCGCACCATGGGCACCGAGAAGTCGCCCGGTCCGAAGATCTTCTCGGTCTCCGGCCGGGTCCGCCAGCCGGGCCAGTACGAATGCGCGCTCGGCATCACGCTGCGCCAGCTCATCGAGCTGTGCGGCGGCATGCTGCCGGGGCACAACCTGCGGTTCTGGACGCCCGGCGGCTCGAGCACGCCGCTGCTCACCGCCGAGCACCTGGACGCCCCGCTCGACTTCGAGGGCATGATGGGCGTCGGCACGATGCTCGGCACCGCGGCGGTGCAGATCTTCTCCGACCAGGACTGCCCGGTCTACGCGACGTACCGGTGGATCGAGTTCTACCACCACGAGTCGTGCGGCAAGTGCACCCCGTGCCGCGAGGGCAACTACTGGATGAAGGGCATCCTGGCCCGCATCCTGTCGGGTCAAGGGGTCAAGGAAGACCTCGAGACGCTGCTCGACGCCTGCGACAACCTGCTCGGCCGCTCGTTCTGCGCGCTGGGTGACGGCGCGACGAGCCCGGTCATGTCGTCGATCAAGTTCTTCGAGCAGGACTACCTCGACTACATCGAGGGCCGCAAGGAGCCGATGTTCCGGCCGGGCGAGCTGGTAGGAGCGCACTGACAAATGACTGACGTCGTCAAGTCCACCAACACCGTCAAGCTCACCATCGACGGCATCGAGGTGGAGGCGGAGAAGGGCGAGCTGGTCATCCGGGTCGCCGAGCGCCTGGGCATCGCGATTCCGCGCTTCTGCGACCATCCGCTGCTCGCGCCGGCGGGTGCCTGCCGGCAGTGCCTGGTGGACATCGAGGGCCAGCGCAAGCCGTCCGCGTCGTGCACGCAGACGGTTGCCGACGGCATGGTGGTGCGCACGCAGCTCACCAGCGAGGTGGCCCGCAAGGCGCAAGAAGGAATCATGGAGTTCCTTCTCATCAACCACCCGCTCGACTGCCCCATGTGCGACAAGGGCGGCGAGTGCCCGCTGCAGAACCAGGCGATGTCGAGCGGACGCCCGGAGACCCGCTTCTACGAGCAGAAGCGCGAGTACCCGAAGCCGATCCCGATCTCGTCGCAGGTGCTGCTCGACCGTGAGCGCTGCGTGCTCTGCCAGCGCTGCACTCGGTTCTCCGACGAGATCGCCGGCGACCGGTTCATCGACCTCATGGAGCGCTCGGCGAACGAGCAGATCGGCGTGTTCACCGGTCGGATCGACGTCGACGCCGCCGAGGCGATCGCCGAGTTCGGCCAGCAGGACGACACGCTCGAGGAGCCGTTCAACTCCTACTTCTCCGGCAACACCATCCAGATCTGCCCGGTGGGCGCGCTCACCGGCACCCAGTACCGGTTCCGGGCCCGCCCGTTCGACCTGGTGTCCTCTCCCAACGTGTGCGAGCACTGCTCGGCCGGCTGCGCCCAGCGCGCCGACCACCGGCGCGGCAAGGTGCTGCGGCGCCTGGCCGGTGACGACCCGGCGGTGAACGAGGAGTGGAACTGCGACAAGGGCCGGTGGGCGTTCCAGTACACCACCGCGTTCGACCGCATCACCGAGCCGATGGTCCGCGACCCGCACACCGGCGAGCTGCGACTGGCGAGCTGGCCGGAGGCGCTGGCCGTCGCGGCCGATGGCCTGTCGCGCGCCCGCGAGGCCGGCGGCGTCGGCGTTCTGACCGGCGGCCGGCTGACCGTGGAGGACGCCTACGCGTACAGCAAGTTCGCCCGCGTCGCACTCGGCACCAACGACATCGACTTCCGGGCCCGGCCGCTGTCCACAGAGGAGGGTGACTTCCTCGCGTCCACCGTGGCCGGTCGGCTGGACGTGACATACAGCGACATCGAGGCCGCGCCGTCGGTGGTCCTGGTGGGTCTGGAGCCGGAGGAGGAGTGCCCGATCCTGTTCCTGCGGCTGCGCAAGGCGGCCCAGAACAAGGGACTGCGGGTCATCTCGCTGGCGCCGTTCGCCACCCGGGGCCTCACCAAGATGGCCGGCATCCTGCTCCCGACGGTCCCCGGTGCGGAAGGCACCGCGCTGACGGAGGCCGCGGTGGTCCGGGCCGCGCTGAGCGCACCCGGTGCGATCCTGTTCGTCGGCGAGCGGCTCGCGACCGTTCCGGGCGGGCTGTCGGCCGCACGGTGGATGGCCGCGGAGACCGGCGCGAAGCTCGCCTGGGTGCCGCGCCGCGCCGGCGACCGCGGCGCCGTCGAGACGGGCTGCCTGCCGACGTTGCTGCCCGGGGCCCGCTCGGTCGCCGATCCGCTGGCCCGTACCGAGATGGCCGCGGTGTGGGGCGTCGACGACGTTCCGTCGCGGGCCGGCCGGGACACGGCCGGCATCCTCGCGGCCGCGCACGCCGGTGAGCTGGCGGGACTGGTCGTGGCCGGGGTCGACCCGCACGACCTGCCCGACCCGCGCTTCGCCGAGGAGGCGCTGGACAACGTCGGCTTCCTGGTGAGCCTGGAGCTGCGCCGCTCCGCGGTGGCGCGCCGCGCCGACGTGGTGTTGCCGATCGCGCCGGCGGTGGAGAAGGCCGGCTCGTACATCAACTGGGAGGGCCGGGTCCGGCCGTTCGCGGCCGTGCTCAAGTCGCCGGCGATGAGCGACGCGCGGGTCCTCGACGCGGTCGCCCGCGAGATGGGCGTGCAGCTCGGCTGCCAGGACGTACCCGCGGTGCTGCGTGAGATCGGCTCGATGGGCGAGACCAGGGCGGCCCGCGCCGCGGCGCCCGCGGTCGCGGCTGCCACGCTGAGCGAGCCGGCCGCCGCCGAGGCGGTCCTCGCGACGTGGCACCAGCTGATCGATCTGGGCGCGCTGCAGGACGGCGACGAGCACCTTGCCGGCACCGCCCGCCCGCCGGCGGCCCGGATCGGCAAGGCGACGGCGGCCGGGCTGGGCGTCGTCGACGGGGATCCGGTGCGGATCGCGACCGAACGCGGGGTGATCACCCTGCCCGCGCTGATCGTGGACGGCATGATGACCGGGGTGGTCTGGGTGCCGACCAACTCACCCGGCTCGACGGTGCGGCGCTCGCTCGCAGCCGGCCACGGGTCGGTCGTACGTGTCTCGGCTGGAGGTGCGGCCTGATGGGACTCGAGCAGTTCGGCCACGACAGGTGGTGGATCGTACTGGCGAAGGTACTGCTGGTGTTCGTGTTCCTTGTCGTGATGACGCTGTTCGCGATCTGGTACGAGCGCCGGGTCGTGGCCCGCATGCAGGTGCGGCCGGGCCCGAACCGGGTCGGGCCGGCCGGGTTGCTGCAGTCCCTTGCCGACGGGCTGAAGCTCGCCTTCAAGGAAGACATCATGCCCAGGGCCGCCGACCGGGTGGTGTTCTTCTTCGCGCCCGTCATCTCGACGGTGGCGGCGTTCACCGCGTTCGCGGTGATCCCGTTCGGCCCGGTGGTGTCGGTGTTCGGCGAGAAGACTCCGTTGCAGTTGACCGACATGCCGGTGGCGGTGCTGGTGGTGCTGGCGTGCTCGTCGATGGGCATCTACGGGATCGTGCTCGGTGGTTGGGCGTCGGGGTCGACCTACCCGCTGCTCGGCGGCCTGCGCTCCAGCGCCCAGATGATCTCGTACGAGGTCGCGATGGGGTTGTCCATCGTCGCCGTCTTCATGACGGCCGGCACCATGTCGACCTCGCAGATCGTCGAGGCGCAGCGCACCGGCCAGGAGGTCGACTTCTTCGGGTGGACGGTGACGCTGCCCGGCTGGTACGCGATCCTGCTGATCCCGAGCTTCGTCATCTACTTCACCTCGGCCGTCGGTGAGACCAACCGTGCGCCGTTCGACCTGCCCGAGGCGGAGAGCGAACTCGTCGGCGGCTTCCACACCGAGTACTCGTCGCTGAAGTTCGCGCTGTTCTTCCTCGCCGAGTACATCAACATGGTCACCGTCTCGGGCCTGTGCGCGACGCTGTTCCTCGGCGGCTGGCGGGCGCCGTGGCCGATCTCGATCTGGGACGGCGCGAACCAGGGCTGGTGGCCGCTGCTGTGGTTCACCATCAAGATCCTGCTGCTGTTGTTCATCTTCGTGTGGCTGCGCGGCACGCTGCCGCGGTTGCGCTACGACCAGTTCATGCGCTTCGGCTGGAAGGTGCTGATTCCGCTCAACCTGCTGTGGATCCTCGGCCTGGCCGGCGTGCGCACCGCGCAGAACGCCGACATCACCGGGCTGCAGCGGGCGATGTGGATCGGCGGTCCGGTTCTGCTGGCGCTGATCGTGTGGATGGCCTGGCCGGCCAAGGAGAAGCCCGACCAGCACCCGGGCGTGCAGGGCGTCAACGCCAAGCAGGGCCGGGTCGGCGGCGCCAAGGGCTTCCCGGTTCCGCCGCTGGACCTCGAGGTGCCGCCAAGCCCGCGGGCCGAGCGCGTCCTGGTGGCCCGGGGTGCCGGCGCCAACACCGTCGACGGTCTTGACACCGACGGCGAGCCGGTCTCGATGGCGAAGGAGTCCTGACCGTGGCTTTCATCGGAACCCTCAAGGGGTTCGGGGTCACCTTCTCGCACATGTTCAAGAAGGTGGTCACCGAGGAGTACCCGGAGGAGCGCAAGCCCCCGGCGCCGCGCTACCACGGCCGGCACATCCTCAACCGCCACCCGGACGGGCTGGAGAAGTGCATCGGGTGCGAACTGTGCGCCTGGGCCTGCCCGGCCGACGCGATCTACGTCGAGGGGGCGGACAACACCGACGACGAGCGCTTCTCGCCCGGTGAGCGGTACGCGTCGATCTACCAGATCAATTACGCCCGCTGCATCTTCTGCGGGCTGTGCATCGAAGCCTGCCCGACCCGCTCGCTGACCATGAGCAACGAGTACGAGCTGGCCCGCGACAGCCGGACCGACCTCATCTTCACCAAGGAACAGCTGCTCGCTCCGCTGCTGCCCGGCATGCAGCAGCCGCCGCACGACATGACGCTCGGCGACACCGAGAAGGACTACTACCTCAGCGCCATGAGCAACCCGGGCACGTCGGCGGGAGCCGAGCGCAACCCCGGCCACGCGCACGAGCCGAAGGTGGAGACGGCGCAGGCGCGGGCCTACGGCCAGGAGGTCAAGCAATGACGGAAGTGCTTGCCGCCGCCGGCGAAGTGAAGGGTGGCGAGGAGGTCACGTTCTTCGTGCTGGCCCCCATCGCCGTGCTGTGCGCGATCGGCATGGTGTGGGCGCGCAACGCCGTCCACTCGGCGCTCTTCCTCGTGGTCACGATGCTCTGCCTGGGCACGTTCTACGTGCTGCAGTCGGCGCCGTTCCTGGGAATGGTGCAGATCATCGTCTACACCGGCGCGATCATGATGCTGTTCCTGTTCGTGCTGATGCTCGTCGGCCGTGACGCGTCCGACTCGCTCATTGAGACGTTGCGCGGGCAGCGGATGGCCGCCGTGGTTCTCGGCATCGGGTTCGCGCTGCTGATCGGCACCGGCCTCGCCCGCGCGCTGGGCGACGCCGGCAACGCCCGCGGCCTGGCGGAGGCGAACCGGGGCGGCAACGTGCAGGGCATCGCGGCGCTGCTGTTCACGAAGTACGTGTTCGCGTTCGAAGTGACCTCGGCGCTGCTGATCACCGCCGCGGTCGGCGCGATGATCCTGGCGCACATCGAGAAGCGCAAGGAAGACAAGGTTTCCCAGCCGGAGATGATGCGGTCCCGGTTCGCACCTGGCAGCTACCCGGCGCCCAAGCCCGGCCCCGGCGTGTTCGCGACGTCCACCTCCGTCGCGACACCGGCCGTGCTGCCCGACGGCACGACGGCCGAGCGCAGCATCTCCAAGATCCTGCCCGTGCGCGAGTTGACCGGCGCCGAGGCCGCCCCGAAAGGGACCGAACAGTGACACCCACCTACTACATCGTGCTGTCGTCGATCCTGTTCACGATCGGCGCGGTCGGGGTGCTCATCCGGCGCAACGCGATCGTGCTGTTCATGTGTGTCGAGTTGATGCTGAACGCGGCCAACCTGTCGCTGATCACGTTCAGCCGTATCAACGGCTCGCTGGACGGCCAGATCATGGCGTTCTTCGTGATGGTTGTGGCCGCGGCCGAGGTCGTGGTGGGCCTCGCAATCATCATGTCCATCTTCCGGACCCGCCGGTCGGCCAGCGTCGACGACGCCAACCTGCTGAAGTACTGAGAGGGACTCGGTGGAGGAGACCGTAGAGTTCGCCGCGGCCAGCGGCTGGTTGACCAGCACCTGGCTGCTGGTGGCGATCCCGCTGGCGAGCGCCGCCGTGCTGCTCGTGCTCGGGAAGCGGGCCGACAAGTGGGGGCACTGGCTCGGCGTCCTCAGCGTCGTCGCCTGCTTCGTGCTCGGCCTGACGTACTTCGTCGCGCTGGGTGACCTGCCCGGCAACCGCTCGGCCGAGACCAGCCTGTTCGAGTTCATCGCCGTCGGCCGCCTGCACGTCGACGTCGGGATCCTGCTCGACCCGGTGTCCGCGCTGTTCGTGCTGCTGATCACCGGTGTCGGGTCACTGATCCACATCTACGCCGTCGGCTACATGGAGCACGACCCCGGCCGGCGCCGCTTCTTCGGGTACTTCAACCTGTTCGTCGCGGCGATGCTCCTGTTGGTGCTGGGCAACAACTTCGTGATGCTCTACATCGGCTGGGAGGGCGTGGGTCTCGCGTCGTACCTGCTGATCTCGTTCTGGTTCGACCGGAACAGCGCCGCGACCGCGGGCAAGAAGGCGTTCCTGATGAACCGGGTCGGCGACGCCGGCCTCGCGATCGCCATCTTCATCATGTTCGCCACGCTCGGCTCGGTGCAGTACGAAGACGTGTTCAGCGGCGTGAACGGCCTCGCCGCCGGCACCGTCACCGCGATGGGCCTGCTGCTTCTGCTCGGCGCGTGCGGCAAGTCCGGTCAGTTCCCGCTGCATCCCTGGTTGCCCGACGCGATGGAGGGCCCGACCCCGGTCTCCGCGCTGATCCACGCCGCGACCATGGTCACCGCCGGCGTCTACCTGATCGCCCGGTCCCACCCGATCTTCGACGCCTCACCGACGGCGCAGGATGTCGTGGTGATCGTCGGCGCGCTGACCCTGCTGATCGGGTGCATCATCGGCGCCGCCAAGGACGACATCAAGCGGGTGCTCGCGTACTCGACGGTGTCCCAGATCGGCTACATGTTCCTCGCCGTCGGGCTCGGCGGCGCGGCGTACGCGCTGGGCCTGATCCACCTGCTGGCGCACGGTTTCTTCAAGGCCGGCATGTTCCTCGGCGCCGGGTCGGTCATGCACGGCATGCACGACCAGGTCAACATCCGCCGCTTCGGCGCGCTGTCCAATGTCATGAAGATCACCTGGATCACGTTCATGCTCGGCTACCTGGCGATCCTGGGCCTGCCGCCGTTCTCCGGGTTCTTCACGAAGGACCCGATCATCCTGGCGGCGTTCAACCGGGAGGGCTGGAGCGGCTGGGTCCTCGGCTCGGCGGCGCTGCTCGGCGCCGGGCTGACCGCGTTCTACATGACCCGCCTCTACGTGCTGACCTTCCACGGCCCCAAGCGGTGGACCGAGGACAACGAGCATCCGCACGAGTCGCCGCCGATCATGACGGTGCCGCTGGTGCTGCTCGCGGTCGGATCGGTCGCGTCCGGCTTCCTGATGGCCACCTCGGTGGTCGACTGGCTGGTACCGGTCTTCGGCAACGAAGAGGAGGCCCACCCGCACCTCGGCCACTGGACGGTCACCGCGCTGGTGCTGCTGTTCGTCGTCGCCGGTGGCGGACTCGCGGTCGCGCTGTTCCGCAACGGCACGGCGCTCGAGGAGCAGCCCGCCGGCCCGGTCGTCACCGCGGCCCGCCGGAACCTGTACTTCGACACCCTCAACGAGGTGGTCTTCGAACTTCCCGGCCGGCTGCTCACCCGGGCGCTGGTCTACATCGACAACAGGGGCATCGACGGGCTGGTCAACGGGTTGGCCGCCGGCGTCGGTGGGGGCTCGGGCCGGCTGCGCCGTCTGCAGACGGGCTTCGTGCGGTCCTACGCCCTGTCCATGCTCGGAGGTGCTCTGGTCGTGGTCGCGGCCATGTTGGCGGTGAGGCTGGGATGAGCGAGCAAAGCGAGCGAATCATCAACTCAGTTACTCGCGAATGCATCGCCGAGCAAAGCGAGCGAATCATCAACTCAGTTACTCGCGAATGCATCGCCGAGCAAAGCGAGCGAATCATCAACTCAGTTACTCGCGAATGCATCGCCGAGCGAAGCGAGGCGATCGCATGAGCGGCTCCCTGTTCCTGCCGATCCTGGTAGTCGCGCCGTTGGTGGGCGCGCTCGTGGTGGCGCTGCTGCCGAAGGACCGTCCGGCGCTGGCCAAGCAGGTCGCGCTCGGCTGGTCGCTGGCGATCCTCGCGGTGGTCGTGGTGATGTGGACCCGGTTCGACCCGGGCGGCGACCGGTTCCAGTTCCGCTTCACCGGAACCTGGATCAAGGCCTGGGACGCCAACTTCACCTTCGCCACCGACGGCATCGCGCTGGTGATGCTGGCGCTCATCGCGCTGCTGGTGCCGGTGGTGATCCTGGCGTCCTGGGACGACGCGGAGAACAGCCGCCGCTCGGTACCCACCTACTTCGCGCTGATGCTGGCGCTGGAGAGCACGATGCTCGGCGTCTTCGCCGCCGCCGACGTGTTCCTGTTCTACGTGTTCTTCGAGGTCATGCTCGTGCCGATGTACTTCCTCATCGGCGCCTACGGCGGCCAGCGGCGGCAGTACGCGGCCGTCAAGTTCTTCCTGTACTCGCTCGTCGGCGGCCTGTTCATGCTGGCGGCGGTCATCGGTCTGTGGGTGCTCGGCGGCGAGACGTTCGACTGGCAGAAGCTGCTGGCGGCCGACTTCTCCACGGGTGCCGAGCGCTGGCTGTTCCTCGGCTTCTTCCTCGCCTTCGCGATCAAGGCGCCGTTCTTCCCGTTCCACACCTGGCTGCCCGACGCCGGTTCGGCCGCTCCCGCCGGGGCCGCGGCCCTGCTCGTCGGCGTGCTGGACAAGGTCGGGACCTTCGGCATCCTGCGCTACTGCCTGCCGCTGTTCCCGCAGGCGTCGAAGTACTTCGCGCCGATGGGTCTGGTGCTCGCGCTCGTCGGCGTCATCTACGGCGCGCTGCTGGCGATCGGTCAACAGGACCTCAAACGGCTGGTTGCGTACACGTCGATCGCGCACTTCGGCTTCATCGGCATCGGCATCTTCGCGTTCACCACGCAGGCCGGGTCGGGCGCGGTGCTGTACATGGTCAACCACGGCCTGGCGACCGGGCTGCTGTTCCTCGTGGTCGGCATGTTCGTGGCCCGGCGCGGCAGCGCGCTGGTCTCCGACTTCGGCGGTGCCGGAAAGCTGATCCCGGTGCTGGCCGGCGTGTTCCTCGTCGCCGGGATGGCCTCGCTCGCGCTGCCCGGCACGTCGCCGTTCGTCTCCGAGTTCCTCGTTCTGCTGGGCACGTTCACCGTGAACAAGCCGGTGGCGATCATCGCGACCGCCGGCATCATCCTGGCCGCCGCGTACGTGCTGTGGATGATCCAGCGCACGACGCAGGGCACGCTGAACCCGGCGCTCGAGAGCGTGACGCCGATGAAGAAGGACATCTCGCGACGCGAGATCGCGGTGGTGACGCCGCTCGTCGTGCTGCTCCTGGTGCTCGGTATCTACCCGAAGCCGGTCCTCGACGTGATCAACCCAGCGGTCCAGGCGACGATGTCCGACATCGGCAAGAAGGACCCCGCACCCACGGCTGAAGGAGCCCGGTGATGCTTGCGGCCGAAGCGATCAAGGGGCCGTCGATCCACTACGCCGGCATCCTCCCGATGCTCATCCTGTTCGGGGCGGCGTGCCTCGGCGTGCTGGTCGAGGCCGGCGTGCCACATCGACGGCGGTTCCCCGTCCAGCTGGGGCTGTCACTGGCCGCGCTCGTCGCGGCGCTGGTCGCGGTCATCCTGGCGGCCGACACCGACGAGGTGACCGCGTCCGGCGCCATCGCCGTCGACGGGCCGGGCCTGTTCCTGCAGGGCACGATCATCGTGCTCGGCCTCGTCGCGCTGCTGCTGATCAGCGAGCGGACGGTCGAGCGTGGGGGCGCATTCGTCGCGCAGGCCGCGGTGACGGCCAACACCGACGCCGACCGGGACCAGGCGGAGAACCAGTCCGGTGCCACCGAGGTCTACCCGCTGGTCATCTTCAGCCTCGCCGGGATGATGCTCTTCGCGTCGGCAAATGATCTTTTGACGATGTTCGTCGCGCTCGAGGTCTTCTCGTTGCCGCTCTACCTGCTGTGCGCGCTCGCGCGCCGGCGGCGCCTGCTGTCGCAGGAGGCGGCCGTCAAGTACTTCCTGCTCGGCGCGTTCGCGTCGGCGTTCTTCCTGTTCGGCATCGCCATGGTCTACGGGTACGCCAACAGCGTGCAGTTCAGCGGCATCAATCAGGCCGTCCGCGCATCGGCCAACGACGTGGTGCTGCTGTACGTCGGCCTCGGGATGCTGGCGATCGGGCTGCTGTTCAAGGCGGCGCTCGTGCCCTTCCACGTCTGGACGCCCGACGTGTATCAGGGCGCCCCGACGCCGATCACCGCGCTGATGGCGGCCTGCACCAAGGTGGCGGCGTTCGGCGGCCTCCTCCGGGTGCTGTACGTGGCGTTCCAGGGCTCGGTGTGGAACTACCGGCCGGTGCTCGGCACGATCGCCGTGCTGACCATGGTGATCGGCTCCGTGCTCGCCGTCACCCAGACCGACATCAAGCGGCTGCTGGCGTACTCGTCGATCGCGAACGCCGGGTACGTGCTGGTGGGCGTGCTGGCGGTGACCCAGGAGGGGCTGTCCAGCTCGCTGTTCTACCTGGTGGCGTACGGATTCTCGGTGCTCGCCGCGTTCGGCATCGTGACGCTCGTCCGCGACCCGGACGGCGAGGCGACCCACCTGTCCCGCTGGGCCGGGCTGGGCCGGCGCTCGCCGCTGTACGCCGCGCTCTTCACGTTCCTGCTGCTCGCGTTCGCCGGCATCCCGCTCACCAGCGGCTTCACGGCGAAGTTCGGGGTGTTCGCCGCGGCGATCAAGGCAGACCAGACCTGGCTGGTGATCGCGGGTGTGATCACGAGCGCGGTGCTGGCGTTCCCGTACCTGCGGGTGGTCGTGTTGATGTGGCTGTCGGAGCCGGCCGAGACGACGCCGGCGGTGTCGTTGCCGGGCGCGCTCACCGCGGCCGCCGTCACCATCGGCGTGGCGATGACGCTGCTGCTGGGCGTGGTTCCGCAGCCGCTACTCGACATCGCCGAATCGGCGGTGCCGTTCGCCCGGTGACCGCGCGGCGGCCGCCGGCCGCCGCTCCCGCGCGCGGCGGCCCGCGCCGTCGCGCCGCAGGCGCCGCGAATGCGGTGCCGAACGTATGGCATCGTGGATGGGTGGACAGAGTGGGCGCGGAGCGCGTGATGCCGGCCAGCACCCTGCCTGGCCTCGAGCACATCGATGCCGAGCTCGAGGCGGGCCTGGTCGCCATCCTCGACGAGGTCGAGGTGCTGCTGCACGAGACGGTCAGGAGCGCAGACCCGCTCGTCACCACGGCGGCCCGGCACCTGACCCAGGCGGGCGGCAAGCGGTTCCGGCCGCTGCTCGTCGCGATCGGCGCACACTTCGGCGACCCGCGCTCGCCGGGCGTGGTCCCGGCCGCGGGCATCGTCGAGCTGACCCACCTGGGCACGCTCTACCACGACGACGTCATGGACGAGGCCGAGGTGCGCCGCGGCGCCCCGAGCGCCAATTCGCGGTGGGGGAACTCGGTCGCGATCCTCGTGGGTGACTACCTGTTCTCCCGCGCCGCCGACCTGTCCGCCGACCTCGGCATCGACGCGGTGAAGGTGCAGGCCCGCACGTTCAGCCGGCTCGTGCACGGGCAGATCGCCGAGACGCTCGGCCCGGGCGAGGGCGCCGACAAGGTCGAGCACTACCTGCACGTGATCGCCGAGAAGACCGGCTCGCTGATCGCGACGAGCGCGCTGTTCGGGGGCATGTACAGCGGCGTCGAGCGCCGGCACCTGGACGCGTTGCACACCTACGGCGAGACCGTCGGCATGGCGTTCCAGCTCTCCGACGACCTGCTCGACATCGCGAGCGACAGCGAGCAGTCCGGCAAGATGCCCGGCACCGACCTGCGCGAGGGCATCACCACGTTGCCGGTGCTGTACGCGCTGGCCTCCGACGACCAGGACACCGCGTCGGTGCGGCTGCGGGAGATCCTGTCGGCCGGCCCGGTGACCGACGACGCCCTGCACGCCGAGGCGCTCGGCCTGCTGCGGGAGTCGCCGGCGATGAAGTTGGCGCGGGAGACGGTGCGCTCGTACGCCGAGCGGTCGAGGGCGGCTCTGCGCGGGCTGCCGGACGTACCCGCCCGGCACGCGATGGAGTCTCTGTGCGACTTCATCGCCGACCGCAGCGGCTGACGCTTTGCTCACCGGCAGTGCTTGAATTCTCACGGTGGGACGGTCACATTGCTCAATCTTGCGCCGGCTGTGCCCAGATATTTACGTGTTTGAGCGCCTTGCGCCCACACTCCATCTCCCCGAACGAGCCGCGGTTTCATATGGTGTAAGGCCTGTTACTGCTGCGACTGGGGAGGGCGGCGGTGAGAGATCCACAGGCGGAGCCCTCGGATCTCATCCGCAGCGTGTCGCGGGCTTTTCAGGTGTTGGAGGCGGTTGGACAGTCGCCCCGGGGGTTGACGGTCAAGCAGATCGCGCGACGGTGCGACCTGACGGTCGCAACCACGTATCACCTGGTCCGCACACTCGCGTATGAGGGCTATGTGATGCGCCGTGAAGACGGCACGTACATCGTCGGGTTGGAGGTGGCGGACAGGTTCCGGGAACTTGTGCAGGCCTGTCGGGGCCCGCAACAGGTTCAGGACGTCCTGCGCCGCGCCGCGACCGACACGGGCTTCACGCACATGATCGGCCGGATCATCAACAACCGGGTCGCGGTAGTCGCCGTCGCCGAGGGGGTGCGTTCGCCCTACTGCGAGGACCTCGTGGTCGGGTACGACGACGGCGCACACGCCACCGCGCTCGGCAAGGCGCTGCTGGCCACCCTCGGGCCCGACCAGCGCTGGCGGTTCGTGAAGGAACAGGGCATGCCGTCCTTCACGCCGCAGACGCTCACCTCGCCGGAGGCGCTCGACGCCGACCTGACCGCCGGCGAGCGCCGAGGGCTGCACCTGGAGCTGAACCAGTTCCGGGTGGGTGCGGCGAGTGCGGCCCTGCTGGTCCTGCCGGACCGGGAGCAGGAACGCCGGGTCGCGCTCGCGTGCGTCGTGCCGGCGTCGGAGCTGATGCCGTCGGCGAAGGCGGTGCGGACCCGGCTCACGGCGGTGGCCCAGCAGCTCGCGGACATCCTGCGCGAGTAGCGGCAGCGGTGGTCGCGCCGCAGCCCCATCGTTAGGTCAAGATCCGAAGTCGGATCGACGACGGGTGACTCGCCACCGGCATTGAGGGCGCCCGGAGGCACTAACGTATTGCTCGATGTGAACCATCGCGCGCTGCCGTGCGTGTCAATAAGAGCAGGAGGGCTGCAGAGCGTGGGGAATGAAGACGCCGAGCTGCTGCGTGTACTACACGCTGAGCACGGCGATGCGTTATTTGCGCACGCACTGCGGCTGACCGGAGGTGACCGGCAGCGTGCGGAGGATCTGGTGCAGGAGACGATGCTGCGGGCGTGGCAGCATCCGCAGGCGCTCGACCCGGCAAGGGGGTCGGTGCGGGCGTGGCTGTTCACGACCGCCCGCAACCTCGCCATCGACGCTTGGCGCCGGCGCAACGCCCGCGCCGCCGAGGTCGTCACCGACGCTCCGCCGGAGCGCCCGACCAGCGACGACACCGATCGTGCCGTCGAGTCGTGGCTGATCGCCGAGGCCCTCTCGCGCCTGTCCCGTTCGCATCGTGAGGTGCTGGTGGAGTGCTTCTACGCTGGGCGGTCGGTGGCCGAGGCCGCGCAGCGGCTCGGCGTCCCGCCGGGCACAGTCAAGTCCAGGACGTACTACGCACTGCGGTCCCTGAAAGTGGTGCTCGAGGAATTGGGGGTCACGCAATGAGGTGCCCGCAGACCCTCGAAGTGGGCGCCTACGTGCTGGGCGCGCTGGTGCCCGCCGAGCGCGACGCGTTCGAGAAGCACCTGGGCGAGTGCGCGATCTGCCGCGAGGAGGTCGCCGACCTGGCGGTGCTGCCCGGGCTGCTCGGCCGCATCGACTTCGAGACCGCCAAGTCGATCGCCCAAGAGGGCGAGGATTCGGCGGCGCTGTTTCCCGTGGGCTGGGCGGGTCCGACGGAGGTACCGGACACGACGGACGAACCGAAGGCCTGGGCCGGACCGACCGTGATCCGCCCGGAACGGTGGGAGAACCCGGCGGTCAACGCCGACACCGACGCGCAGGCCACCGACCCGCCGAACGGCAAGGTCATCTCGCTGCTGGCCGCGGCGGAGCGGCGGCAGGCCCGGGAGCGGCGCAAGCGGCGGCTGGTCACCGCCGGCGTCGGTCTCGTGGCGGCCTGCCTGGCGCTCGTGATCGGGCTCGGCGTGCCGCGCATCCTCGCCGATCAGGGCCCGAAATTCAGCGACATGGCGGCGGCCGCGCAGAACCTGCCGATCACGGCGGAACTGGCGCTGGAGCCGATCAGCGACGGCACTCGCGTCATCATGAACTGCGAGTACGTGTCCGAGAACGGCAACCGCTGGGAGTACAAGCTTGTCGTCGTTCCGAAGGGTGGCGGCTCCGGTCAGGAGATCGGCGAGTGGGTGGCCGGTCCGGGTGACAAGTTCACGATGTCGTCGGAGATCTCCATGAAGCAGTCCGACATCGACCGGATCGAGATCCGGCGCGGTGACTCGGTGCTGCTGGTGTACCACGGCTGAGTGTCGTCAGGGACGGCCGCCACCACGTGCGGCCGTTCCGTCACGTCTCCGCTCGGATCTGCATCCAGTCGTTCGGCTTCGTCAGCGGCGTGAAGCCGAACTTCGCGTACAACCCGTGGGCGTCCGCCGTCGCCAGCATCAGCCGCCGGCAGCCCAGCGCGCGCAGATGTTCGACGGCCGTGCCGACCAGCCAGGTGCCGAGGCCGGTGCCGCGGATCGCCCGGTCGACGTACACGTCGCAGAGGTAGGCGTACGTGGCCCGGTCGGTGATCGCACGGGTGAAGGCGACCATCGCGCCGCCGGGCGCGTACAGGGCGAAGTTCAGCGAGCCGGCGATCGACCGCTCGACGACGTCCTTTCCGCGGCCCATCGCCCAGTACGCGTCGGTGGACAGCCAGCGGTGCAGCAGGTCGACGTCGACGCGCGTCGGGTCGGTGTCGATCTCGTAGCCGTCCGGACGCGCGGCGAGGGCCATGCGGTTCAGTCCTTGCCCTTGTCCGGCACGACGAGGTTGAGCAGCCAGCTGACGATGCCGATCAGCAGGGCGCCGAGAACGGCCGTCGGCCAGAACTTGTCGACGTCGAAGGACAGGTCGAGCTGTTCGGCGATCCAGCTCGTCAGCATCAGCAGAGCGGCGTTGACCACGATCGCGATCAGCCCGAGCGTCAGCGCGTACGCCCAGCAGCCGAGCACCTTGATGATCGGCCGGAGGACGGCGTTCACCACGCCGAAGATCACGGCGACGACGAGCAGGGTGCCTGCCTTCTCGGCGGCGCTGCCCTCGACGGTGATGCCGTCGATCACCAACGTGGAGATCCACAGCGCCAGGGCGCTGATGATTAGCCGGATGATGATGCCCACGCGGTGATCGTCGCATGGCCTCGCCATGGTGTCCGACCCATCCCTATTGTCGGGCACTGCGTAGTGGCACCGTCGCTTATCGTGGGCACACCTGGGGAGGTGCCCGTGCCGTCGCGCTCGGATCAGCTGCATTCGTACCAGTTCGCCGTGCGCCGCGTGGTCTCGGCCGTCGCGGCGCACGAGAGCAACCCCGCCCGTCCTCCCGGCCGGCGGGCCGGCGTCATGCTGCTCGCCGGGGCGCTGGTGGCCGCGCTGGGGCTGGCCGGCTTCGCCGTCTGGGGGCTGCTGCAACCGGGAGGCTCGACGCGGTGGCGCTCCGGCCAGGCGGTGATCGTCGAGAAGGAGTCCGGGGCGAAGTTCGTCTACCTCGACGGTGTGCTGCACCCCGTGGCGAACTACGCGTCGGCGCTGCTGATCCTGGGCTCGGCGAAGCCGGCGACGATCTCGGTCGCCCGCCGCTCGCTGGCCGGGGTGGCACGGGGAGCACCGCTCGGCATACCCGGTGCGCCCGACGCACTGCCGCGGCGCCGCGACCTCGTCGGCGGCCCGTGGTCGGTGTGCGGCGTCGGGGTGCGGTCGGTGGTGCTCGCGGGATCGGCGCCGCGCGGCGGTTCGGCGCTGCGCTCCGACGCGCTGCTGGTGTCGACCCCGGACGGCGCCGTGCACCTGCTGTGGAACGGTCGCCGGGCGCTCGTGCGGGAACCGTCGACGGTGCTCGGGATGCTGGTGTGGGGCGCGCCGCGGCCGGTCGCGGCGGCCCTCGTCAACGCGCTGCCGGTCGCCGCCGACATCGCCCGGGTGCCGGTCGCCGGCCGCGGCCAGCCGTTCCCGCCGCTGGCCGGCGCCCGCATCGGCCAGGTATTTCTCGTCGACGGGCGCCAACACGCCGTCGCGCTGGCCGGCGGGCTGGCCCCGGTCACGCCGTTCCAGGCAGCGCTGCTGATCGGCGATCCGGCCACCGTCGACCGGGTCCGGCAGACCGCGCCCACGCCGCTGCCGCCGGGCGAGTACGCGGCGCTGCCGAAGACGACGTTCCCGGGCTCCTGGGACGGGCTGCCGGTCGAGGTGCCGCGCCTCGCGACGCCGGATCCGGCCGCCACCGTGTGCACCGTTGCCGGCGGCGGCCTGGTCGTCGGTTCCGCTCCGCCGCGCGGCGCGGCGATCTCGGTGGCCTCGGTCGGCCTTGCCGACGAGGTGAGCCTGCCGCCCGGGCGCGGCGCGGTCGTCTTGTCGCGGGCGGCTCCCGACGCGACCGACGGCGTGCTCTACCTCGTCACCGACCTCGGCGTCCGGTACCAGGTGCCGTCGCCCGACGTGTTGGCGATGCTCGGCTACGCCGGTGTCACGCCGGTGCCGCTTCCGGCGGAGATCGTCGCGCTGCTGCCCACCGGTCCGGGCCTTTATCCACAGGCCGCTCGCGCACCGCTGACCGATTAGCCCGAAGTTATCCACAGAAACGAATTGGGTCTGGTGACCGTGGAATCGGCGCCGCTAGCGTGCATGCACATCGTCAACAGCCGGCGATCCGGCGACTACTGACGGAAAATGGGGAGGCTGGTTCACCGTGTCTGTTTCACAGACCAGTACGGAACTGATGCAAACGACCGCACGCCGGTTCGACGACGTGGGGTCCTCGCTCGACGAGATGCTTCGGCGTCTGATGGGCGAGCTCGAGGGGCTGCGCACCCAGTGGACCGGCGCCGGTGGCCGGTCGTTCGAGCAGGTCAAGCTGGCGTGGGCGGCCGATCAGGAGAAGCTGCACCGGGCCCTCGCCGAAACGGCGAACGCGGTGCGCACCGCCGGCCGGCAGTACGACGTCACCGACACGGCGGCGGCCAACCGCTTCACCGCCCACCAGAACCTGCCGCTGTAGACACCGGGGAGGCTTCCAGATGAGTGACATGATCCGCGTCGAGTTCGGCGCGTTGCAGCACGCGAGCGATTCGATCAACACGGCGCTGCGGGCGCTGCAGAACCAGCTGGCCGAGGTCGAACGCGACGCGGCGCCGCTCGTCGCGACCTGGCAGGGCGATGCGCAGCAGGCCTACCAGGTGCGGCAGACCCGCTGGCGGGAGGCGGCGGAGAACCTGTCCGTCATGCTCCGCGACATCAAGCGGGCCCTCGACGAGTCGGCGGCCGACTACCTGAACACCGAGAACCGGAACAAGTCGCTGTTCAACGCAGTCTGATCCGGTCCGGTAGTCGGGTCCTGGGGTCCCGGGCGGCGGTCCTCCCTTCGATGGGGTGGCCGCCGTTCGGCGTTTCCCTGTCCACTCGTCGCCGGCTCTTCCGCGATCTTGGACGTCCACCACTGCCAGGGCGACCGCGGCCGTCCAAGATCGCGTCAGCTCGGGCGGCGCCGGCGGAGGAGGGGGAGGGCGCTCGCCGCGAGCAGCAGGAGCGCCACGAGGGTCAGGCCGCCGAGGGCCAGCCGGTACGCCGTCCGCTCGTCGCGGGCGGCGGCGATCGCGGCACGCCGGGCAGCCGGGTCGGGCGGCCGGCGGGTCACCGGTCCGGCGACAGCGGCCGGTCTCGCGTCGAGGCTGGCGGTGACCGCGCGGTACGGGTTCACCAGGCCCGCGCCGAGGCCGCTGGCGGGCGCCGGGTCGAGGGCATCGGCGGTGGCGACGAGCCGCTCGGCGACCTGGTCGGCGGTCAGCGCCGGTTGGTACTGGCGCACGAGCGCGGCCGTCCCGGCGACGAACGCCGCGGCGAAGCTGGTTCCCGCGTACCTGGCGTACCCGCCACCGCGGGCGGCCGCAGTGATGTCGGCGCCCGGCGCCACGAGATCGACCTGCGGCCCGGTCTGGGACGTCGGGACCCGTGATCCGTCCGGCTGTGCCCCGCCGACGCCCACCACGCCCTCGTACGCCGCCGGGAACGGGAGCGGGTTTCCGGCCTCGTAGCGGTTGCCTGCCGCCGCCACCACGAGGGCGTCCCGGGATCGGGCGTAGCGGACGGCGTCGCGAAGGGCCGGGTCGTCGCGATCGGTGGTGAGCGACAGGTTGATCACGCGGGCGCCCCGGTCGGCCGCCCGGCGCACGGCCGCGGCCACGTCGGCGAGCGGGGCGGCGCGGCCTCCCGTCTCGTCGTCGACCCGCTCGCTCACGCGGACCGGAAGGATGGTCGCGGCCGGCGCCACCCCGCGGAAACCGACGCCGGGCCGCGCGCGACCCGCGACGATGCTCGCCACCGCGGTGCCGTGGCCGACGCAGTCGATCCGGCCGTCGCCGCCGGCGTCCAGTGCGTCGATCCCGCCAACCACGGCGCCCGCGAGCTGCGGGTGGCTGGCGTCCACCCCGGAGTCGATCACGGCGACGAGGACGCCGGCGCCGTCGGCGAGGCCGGCCACCCGGTCCAGGCCTTGGCGCTCCTGCGCCCAGGGCCGTTCGGCGCTACCCTGCGTTGCGGGTGGGGGAGCCCCGCACGCTGGCGCTGCGTATACCCGGACAGGTGCCGCCAACGCCGGCAGCACGGCGCACATGCCGCCGGCGAGGGCGGCGCCGAGCACCCGCCATGTCCTTCCGGTTGATCGCATCCGGCCTCCCCTACCGACGCGACCGAATGCTATCGATGGATGGGACTGGTGGGTGTCCCCGCGAAGGAGCATCGCTACTGACGCCGGAGTGCGGGTAGGTTAAGGTGCGCGCACGCGTGACGTGGCAAGCCCTGTAGCTGCCGGAAGGGGGTGGCCGTGGATAGCTGGGCCCCGGCCACCGAAGCCGAGGCGGCGATGCGTGACGTGCTCCGCGCCGGTGACCAGGAGCATTACTTCCGGATCCTGGCCCGGCTAGATCTGTTGCTGCCCGTGTCGGCCGACTCGGCCGGACGCCGCTCGCCCGGCTGGGGGACCTGGTCGTCGGATGGGCGCACCCACGTCCTGGCATTCACGTCCATCCACGCGATGCGGGCGTGCCTGGCCGAGCACGCCGGCAACTACCGGCTGGCCCAGTTTCGCGAGCTCGCCGAGCAGTGGCCCAACCCCGAGTGGTGGCTGGCGATCAACCCCGGCCTGCCGATCGAGGGCTACCTGCCGGCCTGGTTCGTCGCCCAGATCAGCCGCGGCGACGTGCGCCTGCCCGGCCGGGCCATGGGCTCCCGGGCACGCATGGAGCACGCCAACAACCTCCGTGCCCGCGCCGTCGCCCAGGTTCCCCGCCGGATGCCGCCCGCACCGCCGGTGCCCGCCGGCGGCGGCCGGGTGCCTCCCGGCAGGCGACCGCCCGGCGCCGGCATCGTGTTGTCCGGCGAGATCGTCGAGGCCACGCCCGTCGACGCGCCCGTGTCGCCGGCGGTCCCGGTCGAGCCGGTCCGGCCGGCGGCTCAGCCTGCTCAGCCTGCTCAGCCTGCTGCGCGAACGGTCACACCTGGCATTCCGGGTGTTTCCATCCCAACCGGACCGCCCCGTCAGCCGGGCGCGATGCCACCCGGTCGCGAGCGTCCCGCCGAGCCGTTCCCCTCGTCGCCCGCACCGTTCCCCTCGTCGCCGGCGCCCTTCCCGTCGTCGCCCGCGCCGGCTCCCGGTGCGGTGCCGGTGGGCTCGCCCGTGCCGGCCGGGACCGCCGCCGGCGGGCCGCCCGTTCCAGCTGGGCCGACTGCTCCCCCGCGATCCGGCCGCCCCGAGCGGAGCGACCGCAACGGCCGGGCCGACGGGGTCGAGCCGCCGGCCGGCTACCCGGCGCGCCCGGACCAACAGCGGCCGAGCCTCTTCGATCGCTCCGACTACAGCGCGTTCGAGCGTCCGGACTTCCGCGGCCGCCCCGGCGTCGACCATCCCCGCCGCGACCGTGGGGCCGAGGGCGAGCGTCCGGATCAGTTCGAGCGGCCGGAAGGGTTCGACAGGGGCGAGCCGGGCCCGCGGCAGGGACCGTTCGAGGGTCCCGTCGGCCCGGATCGAGACCGCCCGGGCGGATTCGAGCGTCCGGACTACCCCGGCCGCCCGATGCCGTCCGGGATGCCCGATTCGGAGCTGTTCAAGCGGCCCGAGCCGGGTCCGTCCCAGCCGTTCGACCGGTCCGACTTCCGAGACCGGCCGGCGTACGGCGACCGCCCAGCGGCATTCCCCGAACGCGGCGGCCGGCCCGCGCCGCCCGATCGCGCCCCCGAATCCGAGCGCCCGCCGGCGCCGCAGGAGCGGGGCCGCGAGCCCGGCTTCGCGCCGGACCGCCCGGGCGAGCCCGGCTTCGCGCCGGATCGTCCTGGCGGGGCCGGCTTCCCGCCCGATCGCGCTGGCGAGGCCACGTTCGCGCCGGCGCCGCCCGATCAGTCGCGCGACACCGGTCATCCGCCCGTCCAGCCCGAGCGGCCGGGCGACGGGGACTTCGCGCCACCGCCGGATCACCGGCGCGGTGCC
>Ga0070675_100000391_pt1 | contig 29687 bp, 25 predicted proteins | sample KBSM43metaG_FD_65343 | JGI IMG/M metagenome (GOLD analysis project Ga0070675, IMG submission 65343) | Miscanthus rhizosphere microbial communities from Kellogg Biological Station, Michigan, USA - KBS M4-3 metaG | ecosystem: Host-associated > Plants > Roots > Rhizosphere > Soil ... | reverse complement strand
GTCGGAAGCGCGTCCGCACAGTCTTCGCCCACAACAATCGACGGGCTTGTCGGCGCGGCGAAGAATGCAGCGGGTCTCGACTGGGCGGGAACATTCCTTCGCCTTTGCGTTCCACCGCCTCCTCCGGCGGCGGCGTCCGCGAATGCCGGCGCCCGCGGCGCCACTGGTCCGCCGGCCCGGGACACGTGGTATGCGGAACCCGCAAAGGTCGCGGACAATCTCTACTTTATAGGCACCAGGGTTCACAACGCGTGGGCGATCACCGGAAGCCAGGGCATCATCGTCATCGAAGCGCTGTTCGACTACGCAGCGCAGGATGAAATCGTCGTCGGCATGAAGAAGCTGGGCCTCGATATTACCCGGGTCAAGTACGTTCTCCTTTCGCACGCGCATGGCGATCATGATGGCGGCGCGAAGCTCCTTCAAGATGAGATCCCTGGAGTTCATCTTGTCTACGGCGCAGAAGACTGGGACGCGGTTGACAGATCCACGAACCGCGCCGGTGGCAAGCCGAAGCGCGACGTCGTTGGCACGGACGGCATGAGAATTTCGGTAGGTGATGCCTCCGTGCAGATTGTCACGATGCCCGGACACACACCGGGAACGCTGTCTTTCCTCTTTGAGGTGAAAGACAATGGCAAGCCGCTGCGCATCGCCTACGTGGGCGGAACGGCAATCCCATTTAACGGCGACGCCGCGTATTACGACACTTACCTTGCGTCGTCAGCAAAGCTGGCGAAAGCTGCGGCCGACTTTGGTGCGACGGCCCTCATGTCGAATCACACGGAGTTTGACAACGGCTACTTCAGAGCGCATACGGCGGCAAACCGCAGGCCCGGTGAAGCGAACCCGTACGATGTCGGCAAGGAAGCCGTGGCGCGATACTTCACGGTGGTTCAGGATTGCACGCTTGCGGCGAAAATACGCGCCACCGGCAAGTAGCTGAAATCTGATTTGTGAGAAGGGCAAAGAGCAATATGATTCCGCCCACAGTTCCGAGGAGTGTGGCTATGAAAAACCTCAGGCACGGGATTCCGGCAGTCTTGATAGTGCTTGCCGCCATCGTGCTATTCAGCACCCCGGCCTTCGCTCAGATCGACCTCGTTGGGGAGTGGGCGCCACAGTTTCACGAAGATCAGCCTGAAAGGCTGGGCGGCCCGGATGTGGGAGACTTCGCGGGCCTGCCTATCAACGATGCAGCGCGCATGAAGGCCGATTCATGGAACGCCGACGTCCTGTCTCAGCTGGAGCGTCAGTGCATTCCACATCCTTCGGATTATTCTCCGCGTGGTCCGGCGGCGCTGCAGATCTGGAAGGAAGTTGACCCCGCGTCGAGGCAGGTCATTGCGTTGCGCACACACATTCAATGGCAGGCGCCCGAGCGATGGATCTGGATGGATGGCCGCCCTCATCCGGACGAATTCGCCGCGCATACATGGCAGGGATTTTCGACGGGTGAGTGGATCGGGCAGGTTCTCAAGGTCACGACGACACATTTGAAAATGGGCTGGATTCGACGTAACGGCGTGCCGCGAAGCGACAAGGCGGAGTTGACCGAATACTTCTGGCGGCATGGCGATTTTCTCACCTGGGTGGTCATCATTAACGACCCGATTTATCTGACCGAACCGATGGTGCGGAGTACCGATTTCCGGTGGGCGCCCGCGCAGAATGTGGGTAACTATCCATGCCTGATTGTTGCTGAACTCGAGCACGACCAGGGGTGGGTGCCGCACTGGTTGCCCGGGCAGAATCCCAACATAGATCTTTATTCGAAGACGAACGGAATCATTCAGGAAGCCGCGCGAGGTGGCCCTGAGACGATGATGCCCGAGTTCCGCAAGAAAGTAGTTGCGGCGCAAACCTGGCCTCCACCTGTTCAGCCACAGCCTGCCGGAGGTGCCCGAGGCGGCGGGGGCGCCCCGCCTGCCGGACCCGGAGCCGGTGCACGTGGCGGCGGCGCGCGAGGCGGTGGCGCGAGGGGTGCCGGCGCGAGGGGTGCTGGCGGCGCACCTGCGGCGCCCGGCGGACCCGGGCAGTAGGACCACAGCGATGATGAGATACACACTTTTCCTTATCGGAGTAACGGCGCTGATTTCCTCCAGTGCGTTTCTGGCTCAGGGGCAGCGCGGCGCAGGCCCGCAGACGCAGATTCGCACGGCTGTCTATGATCCCCAGCAAAAGATCTATTACGCCGATGCCAATGACCGCACGGTGCGAGCGCTGAACGTTCGAGACAACGTCTGGATGATTGTCGGCGCCGGAGCCAACATCACCGTGCAGACCGGAGAAGACGGCGTTCTTATCGTGGATTCCGGAAATGGCGGTGCCTCCAACGAAAAAGTGCAGGCCATACTGCGCGCGATCTCCACCAAACCGGTTCGATACATCCTCAACACCAGCTTTCGTTCAGATCACACCAGCGGAAACGAGGGTATGCGCGGAGCTGCTCCCGCCGGCGGCCGTGGAGGTGGAGGCGGTGGTGGTGGCGGTGGTGGCCGGGGCACACCCATCGCCGCATTTGAGGCCGTTCTTGGCCGCATGAGCGCGCCGACCGGCAGGCAAGCGCCGACGCCGGTCAATGCGTGGCCGACAGAGACGTACTACACCGCATTTCACGACATCTATTTCAACAGCGAAGGGATCCAGATGATTCACATCGACGATGCCGCCACCGACGGAGACAGCATTGTCTATTTCCGGCGCTCCGATGTGATCTCGGCAGGCGATATTTTCATGACGACCACTTACCCCATGATCGATACAAAGACGGGCGGCTCGATCAACGGCGTCATCGCAGGGCTGAACCGGATTCTGGATATCTGCATTCCAAAAGAAAAACAGGAAGGCGGAACGACGGTTATTCCCGGTCATGGCCGCATCAGTGATGAAGCCGACGTGCTCGAGTATCGGGATATGATCACGATCATTCGCGACCGTATCCGGGACGCTATCAGGAAAGGCAAGACGCTTCAGGAGATCCAGGCTGCAGGTCTGACAAAAGATTACGACGGCCGGTATGGCGCAACAACCGGTCCGTGGACCACAACAATGTTTGTCGAGGCGGCGTATCAAAGCCTCAGTAAGAAATAGTCTCCAACGGCTGATCGGGAGAAAACGTATGAAAACCAAACTCGCTCTTCTTATTGGTGCAGCGGTCGCGATGGCCTCGGTGGCGTCGATGGTTGCCTACGGCCACCATTCGTTTGCCGCAACCTATGACGAGTCACGGACAATCGAGATCCAGGGCAAGATCGTTGTATTTCAGTTCCGCAACCCTCATTCGTTCGTCACGGTTGAAGTTGCGGGTAAGGACGGCAAGAAGGTCCGTTGGGGAGTTGAAGGTCCCGGCTCGACACAGCTGGCCAACAGCGGCATTCAGAACGACACGTTGCGCTACGGCGATGAAGTTGTTGTTACCGGCAACCCTTCCCGCACGCCGGATGAACCGAAACTTCGCATGCGCACCATGAAGCGTCCTGATGGCTTCAGCTTCGGATTTACGGACGCAGAGCGGAGGGCGACAGAGCAGTAGCTCCGTCGCATGCCTCAATGAGTCGCACACTGTTACGCGCAGTCACATCCACAGTTCTTATTTCCGTGACGCTTTGGTCGATGGGCAGTCACGAAGGACGTGCTCAGGGGCAGGGAGCGCCCGCGGGGCCACCTGCTGCCGGCCGTGGCGGACGTGGCGGCGGTCCGGCAGTCCCGCCAACAGCACAAGCTTCTGCGACCAATGATCTGACCGGATATTGGGTGCGGCTTGTGACTGAAGATTGGCGGTGGTTGATGGCGGTCCCTCTAAAGGGAAACGCCGACAGCATGCAGTTGACGCCCGCCGGCAGAGCGATTCTTGACGCGTGGGACCCCGCAAAGGACGAAGCTGACGGCAATCAATGCAAAGGATATGGCGCAGGCGCGATCAGCCGGATTCCGACACGTGCCCACGTCACCTGGCAGGATCCGAACACGTTGAAGTGGGAAACGGATCAGGGCATGCAGACGCGCCTCTTCAAATTCGGCGCTGCCTCACAACAGGTCGAGGCGAATCCCGGAGTCCGTACCTGGCAGGGAGTTTCGGTTGCGACGTGGGAACCCGTTGCCGGCGGAGGCCGCGGGGGCGGCGGAATTGGCGGCGGGCCGGGCGGGCCGGGGGGACCTCCGGGTGCACCTCCAGCGCTAGCCGATCAGAACGCACCACCTGCTGTCCCTGCAGCGGCCGGCGCGCGAGGCGGTAATGCGAATCAGAACGGATGGCTGAAGGTGGTTACGACGAACGCGAAGTCGGGCTATCTGCGAAAGAACGGCGTGCCGTACAGCGAGAAGGCAACAATCACGGAATACTTTCAGCCGACGCCGGAAACATACGGCGTGCGCTACATGATCGTCACGACGATCATCGACGACCCGGAGTACCTTGGAGGGTCATGGGTAACCAGTTCGAACTATAAGAAGCTGCCGGAGACAAACAATGGCTGGGATCCGCAGCCGTGCTCGGTTAGGTGAGGGTGCTTCTTGCGAGGTGCCTTATGAGATCACCTCGCATTTGGTCGGGGCTTATGGCTGGACACAGGTGAAGTTCTTCGCGTCGTTGGTGCTGCCGGTGTTGGTATATCGGGCCACCTGAGGAAATGGGCACAACGGCCGAGACATCTCCGTTTGTCCACGACCCGCACGCCGCGTGGCAACGATCTGATCCGGCGCCGTCCCGGTTTCGCGCCAGCGCTCAAGCGCACTTAGGAAGTCCGCCTGGTCTGGCCCAACGCCGCCACCACAGTGACCGACTCCAGGCAGAAGGAACAGGCGCATCCAGTCTTCCTGTTTGGCTCCGAGCTTAGCCTTCACGGCTTCGTAATAGCGGATTGTGTTTTCGGGAGCTGGTCCGGGATCTGCCCACCCGTGATAGAGGAGAAGCTTTCCGCCGCGCGCTTTGAATTTTGTGAGATCCGGATCGTTGGCCTCAACAAATCCGCCATTCTTGAGCGCCAGAGCCAGGTCTGTGTCGAGGTCGAAGGACATCACATCCCAGTTCGCATCCTGTCGTCCGACGTAGCGGGGCATATCCCCAAAGAGTGGATTCAGCGCCTGACCCTGAGCCGGGATGCGCCATCCGCTTTCAAAGCCGGGTGAACGTCCGGGATAAACAAGTTCGCCTTTTCTGGTCATCACAGACGCGTAGGCGCTCTTTGCATTCTCGACCTGCGGACGAGTCAGGCAGTTCGCAGCATCGCCGTCCTTGCACAGCAACACTGCGGGATCGAATTTACACGCTCGGGGTTCACTGACGATGTTGTCCTTAACGCCGTCCTTCTCATCACAGGCGGCAACGACAGCGTTGGCAAAAAGACTGACCTTTTCAGCAGGGACCAGTTTCGAAGGCTCGCGCAGCATGCTCACCTGAATCGCAACCTGAGACACGTTGAGGTGGACCTGGTTGTAAACCGGAGCGCCCGCGATGATGGCGTCAAAGTCTTCCGGATATTTTTGCGCTTCCATCATTCCCTGACGGCCGCCTGTAGAACAGCCCTGGTAATAGGACAGCTGCGGACCACGCTTGTAGAACGCCTGGATAATCGCTTTCGATTGAACGGCCATCTCGTGCATCGAGCGGTACCCGAAATCGATCAGCTTTTCCGGATGGCCGACCGCGAACGATGCGCTTCCGCCCTTGTGCCCAGTGTCGTTCGACGCCGCGGCATAGCCTCGACGCAGCCCATCACCGATCGCATTGGTCTGGATACTGCCCGCCCAGCCTCCATTGCCCACCGCGAGAAACTTTCCATTCCAGTTTTCAGCGGGCATCCACAGTTCCATCTCGATATGCGAGTCCGCCGTCGGAGTAAGTGTCACTGCGACGCGACAGTGCGCCGGCAGTGCCGCACCCTGTGCACCGCGTCCCGCCGTGGACTGCGGCGCATTCGCGGGAACGAATTCGGCAGCGGTGATCGTCGCCTTGGGAACGGAAACGGACTTGAGCGCTTCGCAGGAAGGCTGTTGGAATAGCGCCGTTGCCATAACTGCCATGAGAATGCTCATCGTTTTATCCTCTCGGAAATAGATTCCTCGATCGGAAGTCCGACATAGTTCTCGGCCAGACTCGTCATCGCCGCACGAGAATTCGTAACATACTCCAATTCCGCACGCTGGCGTCGAGAATCGAAGGGGTTCCCTGTGACCGGACGGTGGAGCATCGAAGTCATCCACCACGAAAACTGTTGTGCCCTCCAGACGCGTTGCAGGCAATCGTCGGAATAGCGATCCAGCAGGTCACGGCTGCCGGACGTGTAGTAACTCGCCAGAGCACGCGACAACCGCCAGATGTCCGCCATCGCCAGATTCAGGCCTTTCGCGCCCGTCGGTGGGACGATGTGTGCAGCGTCTCCGGCCAGGAACATCTGTCCGTATCTCATGGGTTCGGTGACGAAGCTGCGCATTCCCGTCACGCCTTTCTGCGCGACGGGTCCCACAGTGGGTTTCCATCCATCATTGCTCTGAAGTCGAGTGAGAAGTTCATCCCAGATTCGATTGTCAGGCCATTGCGAGAGATCTTCATCGGGCGCGCATTGAAGGTACAGTCGCGTGACCGAGTTCGATCGCATGCTGAACAGCGCGAAGCCCCGATCGTGCAGGCTGTAGACGAGCTCCGGCGAGGAAGGCGGAGCGTTGGCCAGAATGCCAAGCCAGCCGAATGGATAAATGCGCTCGTAGATCTGAATACGGTTCGCGGGAATCGATGGCCTGCATATCCCGTGGAAGCCATCGCAGCCCGCAATGAAGTCGCAGCGGATCTCGGAGTGAACGCCATCGGTGGTAAATCGTATCCTCGGCTGCCCCGATTCCAGATCGTGTACGCTCACCTCAGATACTTCAAACAGCACCGGTCTGCCTGTGCTGCAACGCGCGGCAATGAGATCCTTGACGACTTCGTTTTGGCCGTAGACCGTGATGCGCCGACCGGTGAGCGATGCCATGTCAATGCGCCGGCGGTTCCCGAAGACGTTGATGTAGATTCCGTCGTGGGGCATGCCTTCGAGCTGGAGGCGTGAGCCCACGCCACTCTCGATCATGAGATCGACAGTGGACTGCTCCAGGACCCCGGCGCGAACGCGTTCGATCACATAGTCCTGCGCTCGGTTTTCGATGATGATGGAATCGATTCCCGCAAGGTGAAGCAGGTGGCCCAGCATCAGACCCGCCGGCCCAGCACCGACGATTCCCACCTGAGTGCGCGTTGTCTTCATCCGTGGTTGTCACCTCTAGCCGAACCGCGGCGGCCGTTTCCGCTCAGAGCGATAGATTAGCGCTAACCGGACGCGGGTTTGATCCGGAAACTTCTCGATGCGGGAGCGAATCCCAACGCTCTCGGGCGGATTCGCGGTCAAGGATTCCAATCAGAAATAGTGTTTGTACTCAATTTCCTGTTGCCGGTTCCTTCAGTGGAATTGGTGTGCCGCCGCGCTGCAGGTACAGCTCATAGATCTGGTATTGAAGATGGTAGTGAGCGAAGGTCATCACTACCGCTGCGGCGTAGATTCCGATACAGAACAGCAGAAGTCCGCCGAGTATGACAAACGGCGCGGTAACGAGCAGGAACAGGACTGACAGGAGCATTTCCTTCCAGACACGGCTCAGGAAGTCACGGGCAAATTCCATTGAGAATGCTGTGCCAAAGTCCTGCGACAGGCCTGCCCGAAGGATGATCGGCAGTGTTGCGAATTGCCACACGATGCTCAACAGGCCAAACGCTATTCCACAAAGTACGATCAGGATGATCCCGGCGACGGGCGGTTCGTTTGTCCGAGCCGAGGCGACCTGCAGAAAGAACATCCCGAAAAAGGCAGGAACCAGCAGGATCATGAGCGGGAGAGCAGCGACGATCGCCGCGAGGAATGGCCAGACCCCGCGTGTGAGATACGCGCCGAGTTGATTGAAATCGAAGTCTGGGAACGCGGCATCTCCATGCCGGTGCTTGGCCTCGATCACACTGTAGATGTACCCCATCAACACAACTGGCCCAACGAGGGGAACAAACTGGCAAACCGCGCCGATCAGGAGAAGAATCCCCCACTTGGGATGTTCAAACAGAAAACGATAGGCTCCGAGATATCGCATGGCGTCGCAGGATACGCGGAATAGCCTGCCTCCGGAGAAAAATTCCGCCGCGACCTGCCTTAAGAGGCCAGGAATATAGTTGCCTGACAACAGGGAGTGGGATTTTGAAAATGACGATCGGACAACTCAAACCCGAAATCGCAAAATCTCAAACTGGACCAGCAGTCTTCTGGCTGCTAGTCCAATCTGAGATTTTGCGATTTCGGGTTTGAGTTGTCCGATCGTTCATTTTCAAAACCTCTTAAAACGGCTTTCTTGTCAGGTTGTTACTGCCCCTTAAGAGGAGGCCTGTGCAAGCGTAATTTAGGGCATGAAGTTGGGTCTCCTCGAAACCGCCCTGTCGCCGACTGGCATGTCCACGATATTTCCAGTGAAAGTAACCCGGCAGGGGGCGGCGACGTACAGCCATAATGAGGCAAAGTACACCTAAGAGCTTAAGCTTGTGCACTTTCTGGCGACCGTGATACAAGGTGTAATTCAATTTGGAAAATGAATTCGACGCAAAATTCCGGGGGCAACCAGGTTTCAAACTTATGAAGCGATTGATCTTCTTCTGCGCTATCGTTGCGCTGCTAATCGCCTCTCCGGCGGTTCTCCAAATGAAAGCTATACAGGCTGGTGCGGGTGCCCCGGGACAGGCGGCATCGGCCCCGGCGGGTCAGCCTGACCAGTATCAGGCGATGATCAAGACGAGCTGTGCCGGGTGCCATAATTCTCAGTTGGCGAAACCTGCAGGGGGTCTGGCCCTCGACAGTCTCAAGGTTCAGGCCCCAGGCGAGCATCCCGAAATCTGGGAGAAAGTCGTCCGCAAACTACGGGGTCGCCTGATGCCTCCTCCGGGCAGTCCTCAGCCTGAGCAAAAGGACATTGATGCCCTTATCGGATATCTCGAGACCAGTCTCGACAAAAGCGCCACCGGCCCGAAGGCCGGGTATGTGGGCGTTCAGCGCATGAGCCGCACGGAATATGCCGCCGCGGTGAAATCGCTGGTTGGCGTCGAGATCACGGCGAAAGACTATTTGCCGCAGGATGTATCGGTGGACGGCTTCGACAATATTGCATCCGGGCTCAGCGTATCGCCGACGTTCGTCGAACAGTACGTTGAGGCGGCGCGCATGATTGCCAAGAAAGCGGTGGGCGACACCGTCCTGGATAACGTGATGTATCCCCTTAACGCGAATCGCGGCGGGGAAGCCATGCCCCTCGGTCTTCGTGATGGCGGCCTCAGGCTTAAACACAACTTCACCGCCGACGGCGAATATCGTTTCAAGGTTCACTTTCCTGATGGAACGCTGGGTCTCTATACAGGAAGTCTGGAGAACGCAGCGACGCTCGTCGTCATGATCGATGGAAAGACGATGTTCAAGAAGTCGATCGGCGGCGTCGATGACCTCATGCTGAATAATCGCAAGGCCGGCGATGGCCGCGCGCAGATTCAGGACCGCTTCGACAAAATCCCCCTTCAAGTCCAGGCCGGCGTTCGGGAAGTGGTGGTCGGATTCATTGACCGCTCCCGCTTCGAATCGGTCAGCTCGCAGGGCGGTGGCGGATTTGGCGGCGGTGGTTTGCCGAACTTCGACAATATCGAAATCACAGGCCCCTATAAGGCGACCGGCGTCTCCACGCTGAGCCGTAGTTTGATCTATGTGTGTGATCCCAAGGCTGCGGGAGAAGCGCCCTGCGCGAAGCAGATCGCCGAGAATCTGTCACGGCGAGCGTTCCGCCGTCCTGTTACTGAAGCGGATGTCACCTCGCTGATGCGTTTCTATGAAACCGGACGCAAGGAAGGCGGCACCTTCGATAAGGGCGTTGAGCGCCTTGTCGCCGCAGTGCTGGCGAGTCCCGAGTTTCTCTATCGCTCGATTCGCGGAGTCCAGGCAGCAAGAGCCGGCGAGGTTGTTCTTACAGATCTCGAACTGGCGACGCGGCTGTCCTACTTTATCTGGAATACCGGTCCGGATGACGAACTCCTCAAACTGGCGAGCGCAAAGGAACTGGCCAAGCCGGCTGTGATGGAGGCCCAGGTCAAGCGCATGCTTGCCGATCCCAGGGCAACGAGCCTGGCTACAAACTTCGCAATGAAATGGCTTGGCCTGAACGATCTCGACGGTCTCAAGCCGGATCAGCAGATTTTTACCGGCTTCAACGATCAGTTGAAAAAGGACCTGGTGACCGAAGCGGAAACGTTTATCACGAGCGTTCTGCTTGAAAATCGCCCGCTCGTCGAACTGCTGACGTCGGATCAGACTTACGTCAACGACCGTGTGGCACGCCATTACGGATTGAACGGCATCAATGGCACGCAGTTCCGGTGGGTAACCCTGACAGACAAGAATCGTTTGGGCCTGCTCGGGAAGGGCGCGGTCCTGATTAAAACGTCGTATCCGAATCGCACGTCGCCGGTTCTTCGCGGTGCGTGGGTTCTCGACAAGATCATTGGCACGCCACCGACTCCGCCACCTCCTGGTGTCGAGACCGACTTGAACCCGAAGCAGGGGGAGACGCCAAAGACGGTGCGCGCCCGTCTGGAACAGCACCGGGACAATGCCACTTGCCGTCAGTGTCATGGAGTGATCGATCCCATGGGTCTCGCTCTCGAGAACTTCGACGCTGTCGGACAGTTCCGCACGGTGGATCGTCAGGCTGCGAATGCTCCTATCGATGCGAGCACGACACTTACCAGCGGTTTGTCCATCAATGGTCCCGCGGAGCTGCGGCAGTACCTGGCAGGCAGTCCGGCGAAATTCGCGCAGGCGTTCACAGAGAAGCTCATGATGTACGCCGTCAACCGTGAGTTGGAGTATTTCGATATGCCGCAGGTTCGGGCAGTTGTCCGCAACGCGGCAAAAGATAATTACACGTTGTCTTCAATCGTTCAGAGTATCGTCCGTTCCGACGCATTTCTTAAACAGGGTTCCGCGCCGGCGCCAAAGGCAGGCGGCGGAAAAGTGGCAGCAAACCAGTAAGGAGAGAATTCCGATGTTTATCTTCAAGAAGCACATTTCTCGCAGAACAGTCCTGAAGGGGGCTGGTGTAACGATGGCTCTGCCATTTCTCGAAGCCATGGTTCCTGCCGCAACTGCTCTGGCACAAACGGCCGCCAATCCGAAGATGCGCGCCGGATTCTTCTACATTCCTCACGGCGCCGTTCAGCACGATACGAAGTTCGGGCCTGAAGGGGATAAGTGGACGCCCAGTGGTTCCGGTGCCAGCTTCAAGCTGAACACGATCACCGGACCTCTGGAACCTTTCAAGAAGTATGTTTCGACAATTGGAAATCTCGACAACCCGGCAGGCGCGGGAGTACACACCAAGAATCCAGGTACGTGGCTCTGCTGCAGCACTCCTTCAATAACCATCGATCAGATGGTTGCGAAGAAGATCGGACAGGACACCGTGCTTCCGTCCGTCGAAGTGTCCGCGGAAACCACGACTCAGCAGGCGGCCGGCAACGGCGTCAGCACTGCCGCTACGGTATCGTTCCGAGACGCCAACACTCCGCTTCCGATGGAGTACAACCCGAAGAAGGTGTTCAACTCCCTGTTCGGCTCGACCACGCCAAAGGAACGCGTCCTCAACGCGCGCGAGTCTGACAGCCTGCTCGACCTCATTCTGGACCGAACGAAGTCGTTCCAGGCACAGCTGGGCGCCGCAGATAAAGTCACGCTGGATGAGTACCTGGAGAGCGTGCGCGAGATCGAGCGACGCACAAGTCTCATCGCGAACATTGACATCTCCGGTATGAAGATTCCTGAACGCCCCGTGGGGAAACAGGACGACTTCGACAAACAGGTTGACCTTCTTTTCGACCTGCTTGCGGTTGCCTATCAGGCCGACATTACCCGGGTCTCCACTTTTATCATGGTTGCCGAAGGCACGAATCAGACCTACAACCACGTTGGCGTTCCAGAGTCTTTCCATCCCATTTCGCACCACGCCAACGATCCCGAGAGAATCGCAGCGCTTGTGAAGATCCAGACCTGGCACATGGACCGCTTCGCAGAATTCCTCAAGAAGATGGCGGCGACGAAGGATGGAGACGGCTCGCTGCTGGATCATTCGATCTTCCTTTATGGATCGAACATGGGCAACAGCGACAAGCACAGCAACTGGCCCATTCCCACCGTCGTCGTTGGTGGCGGCAATGGGAAGATGAAGCTGGGTGGCCAGCACATCTCACCGGCAAATCGGATTCCGCTGGCGAACGTGCACCTGACCCTGCTGAACAAGTTCGGAATCGAACAAGAGAAATTTGCCGATAGCAACGGTTTGATTTCAGAACTCTAGGGAACAGGCGTGGGGAAACCGGCCGGCAGTAAGGCGCCTGGAGCGGCGCACCGAAGCGGTCCGGACGGCGGGCTCGCGCTAGGAGGAATGGTGGATCGCAGGCAACTACTCAAGGGCGCGATGACGGGGATGGTCGTCCTCTGGGCATCTCCACGGGCTCGCGCCGCTCAACAGGCTCGGCAAGGTCAACAGGCGGCCGGCACCAATGCCGTTCGCGGCCTGACCGACAAACTCTCGGTAGTGGATGGAGGCGGCACCAACGTTGTCGCCTATTCCACAGGCGACGGTCTCTTTCTGGTGGACAGTGGCGCTCCGGGCAATGGCGACAAGCTGGTTGCCGCTCTGAAAGGAGTGCCGGGCGCTTCCGCGAATTCGAAAGTCACCACCGTTTTCAATACGCATTACCATCTCGATCAGACCGGTAATAACGAAGTGTTCTCTGGCGCCGGTGCAAAGATCATGGCGCATGATCGCACCCGTCAATGGATGGCCAACGACTATTGGCTTCCCGAAGAAGGCCGCTATGAGAAAGCGCGGCCCAAAGCCGCCTGGCCGACGCAGACGTTCTTCAATAAAGAGTCCATGAAGGTTGGCGGTGAACAGGTTGAATACGGCTATCTGCTGGATGCACATACGGGCGGAGATGCCTACGTGTATTTCAAGGATTCCGATGTTCTCGTTGTCGGCGACGTGGCGTCTCCGGTGAAAGACCCGGAACTGGATTGGATCACCGGCGGATGGATTGGCGCACGCGTCGATGCGATGGATTTGCTGCTCGAGATCAGTACCGACAAGACAAGATTTGTTCCTGGAGCGGGCCCGGTCATGACCAAGGCCGAGTTCAAAGCAGAGCGCGAGATGATGGAGATCGTTCGGCAGCGGCTGTTCAAGCAGGTCCGCTCGGGAGACGGTCCCAAGGACATGTTGGAAGGGGGCGTGTTGAACGGGTTGGCGCGCACCTGGAAGGATCCCTACAAGTTTCTTTATGCTGCCGCAAAAGGCCTGTGGGGGAACCATAACAAGCTGGATCCGGATGTTGTTTAGGTGACGTGGGGGGACCCGAGGGTAGTAAGGAGGCCGCGAAGGCGGCGTACCGCAGCGAACCCCAGGGTGGGCCCGACGTTTAGAGACGTGGGGGACCCGAGGGTGGGCCCAACGCTGAGGAGGACGAGTGAAGCGTTTCATTCTTGCCATTATTTGTGCGGGTCTCGCAGCAGGCTCATTCCCTGCCTGGATATATTCGGCTCAGGATCAACCCGGCAAGCTGGCCAGGCTGATTCAGGATGGAAAGCGCGCCGCAGCCTTCGAGATGATCCGGGCGGGCGCCGACGTGAACGAAGCTCAGCCGGACGGAACGCGGCCGGTTCTCTGGGCCGTGTATCGCGTTGACTATGACTTGCTAACGGCGCTCATCGCGAAGAAGGCCAAGGTAGACGTCTCGAACGAGTTCGGATACACGCCCCTGGCGGAAGCCACCAAGCAGGGCGATGCCCGGATGGTCAAGATGCTGATGGATGCCGGATCGGGCACCGAAGGCGCCAACGCCGACGGACAGACCGCCCTGATGCTTGCCATCAAGAATGGCGACCTCCCGATTTTCCAGATGCTCATTGATGCCGGCGCGAAGGTCAACGTCGTCGAAAAAGTCCAGGACCAGACGCCATTGATGTGGGCTGCTGCTGCCACGCGCAATGGTGCGGAGATGGTAAAGGTTCTGATCGCGAAGGGCGCCACCGTAAACGCTCGCGCCAAGTACAACGACTGGCCAAGCCAGATTACATCGGAACCTCGCGCGCAATATCACGCGTATGGTGGGCTTACACCGCTGTTGTACGCAGCCCGTGGGGGTTGCCTGGGGTGCGTCGAAGCGCTTCTCAATGCAGGTGCCGATATCAATTTGCCTACGCCCGAAGGCGCGACGCCCATGATGATCGCGCTCGACAACAACAATAACGACGTCGCGAAATTCTTCCTGGAGCACAAAGCCAATCCACATCTCTGGGATGTGTATGGACGGACTGCTCTCTACATTGCCGTCGATCATGCCGGTGGCGCTGCCGGTGGTGGTGGCGCGCCCGGTGGCGGTGGTGGTGGACGCGGTGGTGCAGGCGGTGGTGCGGGACGCGGCGGTGCCGCAGCCCCAGGCGCTCCCGTACCGGCGGTTCCCGGCGCAGGGGCTGGTCCGGGAGCTGGTGCAGCAGGGCAACCTCCTGCCGGCGCCCAGGCGGGTGCTGCTCCCGGTGCTCCTCCTCAGGCTGGACAGGCTCCGGGAGGTGGTAGAGGCGGCGCAGGTGGTGGTCGCGGTGGCGCGGGTGCTGCCCCGGGCGGCGCTCAGGCCGGCCGCGGCGGCGCTGGCGGCGCTCAGGCAGGTCGTGGCGGTGGTGGTGCTCCTGGCGGCGGCGGACGTGGTGGCGGTGGTGGTGCTGCTCCGGTTTCAACGGTTTCAAGTATGGAAATGATCAATCTCTTGCTTGCGGCCGGTGTGGATCCGAATCCCCAGCTCAATATGCGCCGGCCCAGCAATCAGGGAGGTCGCTTCAGTGATCCTCTCCTGAGTTCGGGAACAACGCCGTTGCTGCGCGCTTTGGTGGGCGGCAACCTCGAAGTCGCTAAACTTCTGGTGGAGAAGGGCGCCAATCCGAACATCTACGGCATGGGACTCTCGCCATTCCTGTACGTGACCGGAGTCACGACCGTAACGTATAACGAATTGCGTGGCGGTGGTGGCGGCGGGGCTGTCAATACGGAACTTCTCGATCTCATGATCCAGCATGGTGCCGACGTGAACGGCCAGGTGACCGGAGCCACCGACTATTCCGGGCGCATCGCGCGTTCAGTGACCGGCGACCCCGTGAACACGAAAACCAATGAGGGTATGACGGCCCTTCATGTCGCCGTTCGATCTCAAAACACGAACCTGGTTCGCTACCTTCTGGATCACGGCGCCCGTACAGACATCCGCGATGCCTCGGGGAGGACTCCTCTCGACGTGTTAAACGGAACTCCGGCGCTTCAGCCTGCTGCGTATGCGGATGCTTCCGGAACGATTTCACGGGAGGCCGCTCTCGCCGCTTTGGCTGCACAAGCCACAGCTCCTCCTCCTCCATCGAACCAAAGAGGCGGAGGTGCCAGAGGCTCCAATCCTCAGGTTGTTCAGGAAATCCGTACGATGCTGCAGAGTGCCACAACGAAGCCTCAGTAGCATTTTGAACTCCGGGCCCCGCCTATGGCGGGGCTCTTCGTTTTTGGGGTTGTAAGCGCTAAGAAAATTCCGATGATCTTGTCGCTGCTACTCTTCATGTCCTTGATGCCAGGCGTCGCGCCCGTTGACGGCGGCGCTGTCGCCGGCACACTCCGGGGTCCTGACGGAAATCCCGCTGCACAGGTGCGAGTCGGAGTTATGGCGGTGCCCGAAGCGGGCCGTGGGCGTCCCGCAGGTGCGGGAACCCTGGTAACCCAGGTAGCGACCGACAGCGCCGGAAGGTTCCAACTGGACGACGTGCCGCCCGGTCGCTACTACATTGTTGCCGGCAGGCTCGAGACTCCGACGTTCTATCCTGGAGTCCGGGATATGGGCAGCGCAAAACTGATTCAAGTTGCGGCGAAAGCAACTGTTCGTGATATCGATTTTGTGATTTCCGGCACTTCGGTTGTTTCCACCACAGTTTCACTCCCGATAGTCAGAGTCAACGGCCGCATTGTCCTGAAAAATAACAAGGCTTCTATGCCTCCAAACATCACGCTGCAGATTTTCCCGGCCGCGGGAACAGCTGTTGGCGTTCCATCCGGAACAATCGTGTCTGCTGGGATAGCAGCGGCACCGAGCGTCCGTGTTCCCCAAACCAATGTGACGATTCCTGTCGATCCAGACGGAAGGTTTAAGGCAGACCTCTATGCTGCCGACCAACATGTTTCGGTTGTCGGCCTTCCCCCGGGATACTCGGTCGTGTCTATGACCTCCGGCGGGACGAACCTTTTGACTCAACCAATCGATCCCAAACTCGGGGCCGAACTTATCGTGTCGCTCGAGGTTGGTGACAGTCATTCCCGCTATCGGTTGATGGCCCTGGTTCGCGAGGACAGTTCGGACCGGCCACTGGTGGGCGAACGCATCGAGTTGGTGCATGCTTCAGGAGAAGTTGTGCGGTTGGTCGTGAACGCCCAGGGATTGGTTACATTCCCCAGCCTCGCGCCGGGTACGTACGTTCTGCGTCTGGCATCTACGGCTTTCAATGCGCCTGAAAAACAGGTCGTCATCACAGACAGCAGTGTTCAGGTGGAACTGCGACCCCGCGAGAAACGCTGAGGACTGTCCCCACTCTCAATTCGTGCGTCTAGACACGAACGTCCCGGTCTGTGGTAAAAATCCAAGGTTATGTCGTCATACATTCATCACGAAATATTCCCTCTTGGTTCCGACAACACGGAATACCGAAAACTCGGGACGGACCACGTTTCCATCGAGAAACTCAGCGGCCATGAGGTCCTGACAGTTGCTCCGCAAGCGCTGACCCAGTTGACGGCTCAGGCCTTCATCGACATGGCGCACTACCTGCGGCCGGGGCATCTGGCACAGCTTCGCGCCATCCTCGAAGATAAGGAAGCTTCGGATAACGACCGGTTTGTGGCGTTCGAGTTTCTCAAGAACGCCAACATCGCGGCGGGCGGCGTTCTCCCGATGTGCCAGGACACCGGGACCGCCATCGTCATGGGAAAGAAGGGCCAGTTTGTCTGGACCTCGGGTAACGATGAGGCCGCGATCTCGGAAGGTGTTCTGCAAACCTATCTCGCTCGCAACCTCCGCTATAGCCAGGTCTCCCCGCTTTCGATGTACGAAGAGGCCAACACCGGAAACAATCTGCCGGCGCAGATCGAGATCTACGCAACACCTGGCAACGATTACAAGTTCCTCTTCATCGCCAAGGGCGGCGGCTCCGCGAACAAATCCTTTCTGTTCCAGCAGACACCCGCGGTCCTCAATCCGCAAAAGCTGCTTCCGTTTCTCGATGGTGCGATTCGCGGGCTCGGCACCGCGGCATGCCCGCCTTATCATCTGGCCGTCGTGATTGGCGGGACTTCGGCAGAGATGACATTGAAGACGGTGAAACTTGCATCCTGCAGGTATCTCGACACGCTGCCGACCGAGGGCGGCAAGTTCGGTACCGCCTTTCGGGACTCTACGATGGAGCAGGAAATTCTCGAGATCACCCGAAGGATGGGGATCGGTGCGCAGTTCGGCGGCAAGTATTTCTGTCACGACGTTCGTGTCATTCGCCTTCCTCGGCACGGAGCTTCCGTTCCGATCGGCATCGGCGTCTCGTGTTCCGCCGATCGTCAGGTGCTCGGAAAGATTTCTCGGGACGGCATCTATATCGAGAAGCTTGAAACAAATCCCGCGCGCTTCCTGCCCGATGTTGAAGAACACGCGCTTGGCGGGGAAGTCGTGAAGGTCGATCTGAATCGTCCCATGGCGGATATACGAAAATCGCTGTCTGCCTACCCGGTGAAGACGCGGTTGTCGCTTACGGGGCCCATGATCGTCGCGCGCGACCTCGCCCACGCAAGGATGAAAGATCGACTCGACAAAGGCGCGGGCCTTCCCCAGTACATGCGCGACTACATGGTCTATTACGCCGGCCCGGCGAAAACGCCGAAGGGATATGCATCGGGCGCGTTTGGGCCCACCACCGCAGGACGCATGGACTCTTACGTTGACGAGTTTCAAAAGGCCGGTGGCAGCTATGTGATGCTTGCGAAAGGGAACCGAAGCGCTGATGTCCGCGCTGCCTGCAAGGCGAACGGTGGCTTTTACCTCGGGTCCATCGGCGGAGCCGCCGCGAATCTCGCAGAGCACTGCATCAAGAAGGTCGAGGTCGTCGAGTATGAGGACCTCGGCATGGAAGCCGTCTGGAAGATCGAAGTTGAAGATTTCCCCGCGTTCATCATCATCGACGACAAAGGGAACGACTTCTTCACGATGAAGTAAAAGCCGACTCCTCCGGGAAGTGGAAATCGGAAAGTCCTGCATTGGAAAATCCAAAAGTCGAAAACTTGAATTGGACTACCAGCCTTCGAGAGGCCCCTCCAATTTAAGTTTTCGACTTTGGATTTTCCAATGCAGGACTTTCCAATTTCAAAATTCTCTTCTTCCGTCCCACAACGGGCGGGGTCCGTGGTTTCTCCTCCGGTTTTTGTGATACGGTACGGGTCCGTCAGCACCGCCACACTTCACGAGGATAGCCATGCATCTCTCTACTCATAACTGGATGCGCGCCGAACCGCTGGAAGTAACGCTCAAGCGCATCAAACGCCTTGGATTTGAAAGCATCGAGATTTCCGGTGAGCCGGAACAATATCCAACGAAGACCTCGCGTCCGCTCTTGAAGCAGTACGGCATTCGTTGCTGGGGTGCGGTCACTCTGACGTTGGGCGAGCGCAACCTTGCCGCGAAGAACGAAAGGCAGCGTGCGGCGTCGATCGAGTACGTGAAATCCGTCGTCACCATGGTGAAAGAGCTCGAAGGAACGGAAATCACCATTGTTCCCGCGACGGTAGGCAAGATCACGCCCGACGGTACTCCGGAGGAGGAGTGGAAGTGGGTCGTCGATGCGTTGAAGGAGGTCTACATCCACGCGATGCAGTGCGGCGTGAAGATGGCGATCGAGCCGATCAATCGTTATGAGACATATTTCGTGAATCGCGGCGACCAGGCGCTTGCGCTTGCCAGGGATGTCGGGCCGGAATGCGGCGTGTGCCTCGACGTGTTCCATATGGTCATCGAGGAAGTCGATATGTTCGCTGCAATCCGAAAGGCCGGCAAGAAGCTGTACGACGTCCACGTCGCGGATAACAACCGGCTCGCGCCCGGAATGGGCGGCGTCGATTGGGGGAAGCTGGTCGCGACGCTGCGCGAGGTTGGCTACGATGGCGCGCTGACAATGGAAGCGGTCGCCTCCGTAGATCGGACACCGGTGACTCCGTTTAAGAACCAGGTCGAGAAGAACCCTGTGGATATCTCTCCTGCGCAACTCAAGTTCATTCAGGATCACGGCAGCAGCCTGTTATCGGAGGAGTTCTATACGATGCTGTATGAAACCGCTTCCAGGACGCTGCTTCCGCTCATTCGCTGATGCCGCTGATGCCGCTGATGTCGAAGATCCGCGACGTCGAAGCTGTCTGGCTGCATTGTCCGCTTTCCGAGGCGAAGCAGCATACGTCCGACTTTGGGCGGATTACGGCTTTTGACGGCGTTCTCGTCACGGTTCGCACGCACGACGGGCTTGTAGGTTTCGGTGAAGCGAAGGCGGGAGTCGGAAGTGCCGGAAGCGGCGCCGCACTCGTCGCAATCATCGAGAACGAACTTCGCCCGATTCTCATTGGAGAGGAAGCGCTGCAGATTTCGCGGCTGTGGAATCGGATGATCAACGGATCCCGCGCGGAACTTGCCGAGCGTTTTGGCCGGCCCATGCCGATTCTTGGCCGGCGCGGTATCCATGTTGCCGCGATCAGCGGCGTGGATCTTGCGTTGTGGGACATTGCGGGCAAGGCACGCGGTTGTTCCGTGCTGGAGCTTGTGGGCGGTGCGTGCCGCGATCGCGTGACAGCGTATGGCAGCGGCGGCTGGGGTGATCCGGCAAGAATCGGCTCAGAGCTGAAAGGTTACCTGGCCCAGGGGTTCAGGGCCGTGAAGATGCGCGTTGGCGCCATGGATGGACGTATACATGAGAGCCTTTCGCGGGTGCGCGCGGCTCGCGAGGCGATCGGTCGTGATGCCGATCTGATGGTGGATGCGCACGGCACCATGAACGTTGCACAGGCGAGACGCTTCTGCGAGGGAGCCTCAGAGCTGGAGCTGAGATTCGTCGAGGAACCTGTAAGTTCAGACGATCGCAAAGGACTTGCCGAAGTGAGGGCAACGAGTTCGATTCCGATCGCCGCCGGCGAGAGCGAATTCACGCGTTTTGATTTCGCTGAACTGCTCGATCGTCGTGCCATTGACGTTCTCCAGCCCGATCTTGCGATCACGGGCGGCTTTTCCGAAGGCCTCAAGATCGCGGCGCTCGCCGAATCGCATCGTCTGGAACTCGCGCCGCACTGCTGGGGTTCGGCAATCTCGTTCAGCGCCGGACTCACACTCGCTTTCGCGAGCAGCGCGGGCGTGTTCATGGAAGTGCCGATGGGCGGGAATCCATTGCTGCGCGAGATGGCTTCGATCGATCTCGAACTGAAGGACGGGGCGCTGGCGCCGCCGGCGGGGCCGGGATGGGGCGTCGAGCCCGATCCGGATTTCGTGATGCGATTCGCACAGAACCGGGAGTGAATATGAGCACGAAGGACGATTTCCTCATTCAGCACGTTAACGTCAATGTGGATGACCTCGACGCGGCAATTCCTTTTTACCGAGATGTCCTCGGACTAACACTCGACGAAACGCCGGACCAGGGCTTTCGCTGTCAGTTTTTCAAGATCGGTGGAACCCAGCAGATTCACATGAACGAAATGCCAGACGAACGCCAGTTCCGTGGCCACTTCTGTCTTGTCGTGCCGGACTTCATGGGCCTTTTTGCCCGCGCAAAGGCTGCGGGTGTCATCGATGTCGCGCCGTGGGGCAAAGTTCGGCAGCTTCCGAACGGCAAGATGCAGATGTTCGTCCGCGATCCGTCGGGCAACCTGATTGAGATCGCAAACACCAGCAGCGAGCCGATTGATCTCTCGGTCTTTCGCGATGACGCCGACATCGTGGAGCCGCGGCGAGGTATTTATCGAATGGACCCGGGAGCGAGCATCGGCAGGCACGAGACTTCATGATTCTTCTGCTGGAGAAGTTGCATCCCGAGGCCGAAGCGCTGCTCGAACGCTGCGAGCCGCTGTTGCGGGCGAAGGATCCGAATGAGCCCCAATCGCCATCTTCGGCAATCCGCGCGATCATGACTCGCGGACGCGGACGTATTACCGAACCAATGATGGATCTGTTTCCTGAGCTTCGCGTGATCGCCCGCTCCGGAGCCGGACTCGATAATCTCGATACGGATGCGGCTGCGCGGCGGAAAATTCCGGTCCTCTTTTCGCCCGGCATGAACAGCCGTACGGTTGCGGAACACACCCTCGCGCTGATGCTGAATCTTTTGCGGCGAATTACACCATGGGCGAATGCAGCCGCGTCGGGCCGCTGGGAAGAACGTGGGCGCTATCAGGGAGACGAACTCGCCGGACTCACTCTTGGCATCATCGGATACGGCAATATCGGCAAACGCGTCGCGTTCCTGGCGAACGCGTTCGGAATGAAGGTCGTCGTGGCGGAACGCGGAGGCACCGCGATCACGGGCGAATACTCGACACTTCCTCTCGAAGAGGTGCTGTCCATCGCCGACGTCGTCACCCTTCACCTGCCTCTTACCAATGAAACAAAGGGCATCCTCAGTGCGGAACGCCTGAAGCTGATGAGACCTTCCGCTTGCATCATCAACACGGCGAGGGGAGCGCTGATCGATCAGCCGGCTTTGCGCGAGGCATTGCAGGCGGAGCGTCTCGGCGGGTTCGCTGCCGACGTGCTCGATGAGGAACCGCCCGATCCCGATGATTCTTTGATTCAGAATCCCCGGGTGCTTCTCACACCTCACGTCGCGTCGCTGACGAGCGCCACCTACAGGGAGATGTGTATCTTCACGGCGCAGAACGTTGTGGCCGTGCTCGAGGGGCGCACGCCTGTCGAGCAATCGGTGTTTCGTTCGCGAGTCTGAAAGTCAATGCGCACCTCAGCACAAGAACCTCGCGCACTGTCTATTCGGGTTGTAAGGTATCCGAAACTTCACGCCGAACGTGTACGCCAGAAACGGAGTTTTGCTTGTCAGCGGCGTCATCGTGATCGTTCCGTCCGGATTGTCCTGGATACTTCCTTCTCTTAGATAGGAAACCGTACCCCCGCGGTAATAGCGAACACCTGTGTCGAGTGTCACGGGAGAGTTTCGACCTCCAAGCTGAATCCGAAGACCACCGCCATACACCCAGGCTCTTGTGCTGTCCTTGAAGTTTGTCGTGTGGAACGCATCGCCTTCCGAGGAGTCCACGTCCTCGACCGATGACGTCGTTCTGAAAAACAGCGCGCTGTACCCGAAGTTGACGTAAGGCCGCACGCGCCCGGTCGGTTTCGCGAGTTCCGGCCCCCAGGTTATGGCTGTAATCGAGTTGCTGGTGTTGACGTCAACCAGAATGCGCGAGCCCACCGTTCCTGAGAGTGGGACTGTCTTGGTTTCGTGTCCGTATTGCACGCCCGAAATATCGAAGCGAACCGCCAGCAGCCCAGACCGCGTGAGGTTATAGATCACCCCTCCGCCACCGCCGTAACCATTTCCAATGGCCTGGGAGAAACCTTCTTTTGGTTGCGAAATGATAAAACTGCCACCGACCGAAAAGCGCGTTTCTGCCGGTGAGAGTCGTGTCTGCGCGTTCGCGGCCGTAGTGGCCGTAGTGGCGAAGACGGAAAGCAGAATGGCATGGATAGCACGATGCATCAGTGTCCCCCGGGAATACCAATGCGCGGGTTAGACACATCGCTTCAAGGTTGGTGAGAAGGATTGTTCGGCTTGCTGTCACAAGTCACTTGTGGAAGACTCTGCCCAACCGTAGGTTCCATAAGGAGCAGCACCATGAAATCCGCGACGCGCTATTTCATGATTACCGCCGCAATCGTTGCACTTGCAGGCGGTCTTCTTGCGCAGGGTATCCAGTACGACAAGATCGAAATCAAAACCGAGAAAGTTGCGCCGAACCTCTACATGTTGTCCGGATCGGAAAACGTCGATCCGGGGCATCCAGACGGCGCCGGTGGACGAATCGGCGTGCTCGCCGGTCCGGACGGCATTTTCATGGTCGATTCGCAATACCTTCAGATCGGCGAGAAGGTTCTGGCGGCAGTCCGAAAGATTGATTCCGGGCCGATCCGTTTTCTCGTGAATACACACGTCCATGGCGACCACACTGCCGGCAATGCCACGTTCGCGAAACTGGGCGCGGTGATCCTTGCACGTGAAGAACTGCGTGAAGGGATGGCGCGTCCGCCGGCGGCAGCGCGAGGTGGTACAGACACGCGAGATCCGGCTCGGCTGCCGGTGATCACCTATGGAATGGGCGATCCGGTCCGCTTGCGGATGAACGGCGAAATCGTCGAACTGATTCCGGTGCGGGCAGCGCACACGGGCGGCGATACGATGGTTCGCTTCGTCAATGCCGATGTGATCATGGTCGGCGATTTCTATCGAAACTTCGGATATCCGTTCATTGACGTCACCAACGGCGGCTCGCTGAAAGGCGCGCTCGAGGCGCTCGAGCTGGCGATGAAGGTCGCCGGTCCGAATACAAAGATCGTTCCCGGGCACGGCACATTCATTAACAGGACGGACATCATCCCATACCGCGACATGATTCTTGGCGTCCAGGCAAAGGTTCAGGAGTTGATTGCGCAGGGTAAGACCGAAGAAGAAGTTGTTGCGGCGAAAGTCACCACGCCCTGGGACGCTCGTGTGCCCGGCGGGTTGCTGCCGGCGAACACAGGAGGCGGCACCACGGCTGACCGCTTTGTGCGCATGCTGTATTCACAACTCAAGGCGGGAAGGTGACGATCGCTATTTTCCTTCGCCAAGGAGATGCCCGATCGGTTGCAAGGCTTCGATGTGATCGCAGATGCTCTTCATGACCATCATGATGGGGACTGCCAGCAGCGCCCCCAGAGGTCCCCACAGCCAACCCCAGAAAAGCAGGGAGATGAAGACCGCGAGGTTATTCATTCTTGAGAAGCGTCCTGCCAGGAGAGGCGTTAACAGCAGGCCGTCAATACTCGTCACGAACAGCGTGACACCCGCGACAGCCAACACCATCTCGAGTCTGCCGAATTGGAGAAAGGAAGCGAGCGCCAATCCGCTCGTGACGATGATCGTTCCAAAGTAGGGAATCGTATTGAGTATCCCTGCCGTCACGCCCCACATCGCGGCCTGATTGACTCCGAGCAGCCACAGGCTGATACCCAACGCCAGGCCGATGAACGTGCTCGTCATGGCTTGAATGAGAAGAAATCGTCCGATCTGGTGATCGATGTCGTCCAGAATCTGGAGCGTCAGCCGTCGGCGCGAGAGTCGAGGCCCGACGACCTCAATGAGCTTCCTTTTGTAGAGATCGCCCGATGCCAGCAGAAAGAAAACCAGGAAGATGATGGTGAGCGTCTGGCCGATGAACCACAGGAGGCCGAGGGATCCGGACCAGAGATAGTCACTCGCCCGAAACAGTGGTTCTTCGATCTGAACACGGGTCACGCCGTTTACTGGTTTGCTTCCAGCGTTGGATGCGGTCCGTTCCAGTTCTCCTGCGACTTGTTGAACCTTTGCGACAGCGCCCCCCGGAGCGCGGCGCACTGAGTCCATCGTCGTTCGCACCTTCTTTACCGCTTCAGGCAGGCGATCGACCATGGCGCTGGCCTGTCCGCCCAGCATATAGATCGAAGAAGCTCCGGTTCCGAGAAGAATCAGGATGAGCAGCACGCTGCTGACAACTCTCGGAATTCCCCGCCGGCACAACCAGCAAACGATGGGATCCAGCGCGTAGAAGAAAAGCAGTGCAAGGATGAACGGGACGATAACCGCTTGCGCGTATCGAAGAACGAACGCCGCTCCAACCAGGCTGAGGAACAGCAGGCAAAGCGTCTCGATTCTCGGTCGCTCCCGCCCGAAGAGCCCACCACGCCGCGGATGAATCTGGATCTCTTGTTTCTCAATTGCCGACATCGCTTCGTCTGAAGCAATTCAGATGCCGACGTCGATCCCCTGCGAATCTGTTGAATGCAACGGGTTATTGGCAACAGGCTCTTACGAAGATCATGATCTGTTGCGTATTTGGACAGATCCCGGGAACTCAAATCCGAAATCCTATGATGCGGGAATTTGGAAATTACAAAATCTCCAATTGGACTAGTCGACCCCGTTATGCCGGGCCAATTTAGGATTTTGTAATTTCGATTTTAAGATCTCCAACTATCCAATTTCCAAATTCCCGCATCATAGGATTTCGGATTTTTCCCTTCCTCCCCACCTATTAACGGGCCCTCCTTCCCTCCAGCGGTTTCAATTGGCGGGTGGGGGATCGGGCGTTGTATCATTCGCGTCGCAACACAGTCTTTTAACATTGAAAAAAACAGGATGAGGCCAATGAAAATCAGACTCTTCGTTGTTCTGTTTGCCATCCTCTCCACCGTAATGCTCGCTCAACAGCAGGGACAGGCTCCCGCTGGAGGCCCTCCTGCAGGTGGGGGCGGTGGCGGGGGCAGGGGGGGTGGCCGAGGCGCACCCGTGATTCAGGGGCCTCCGGCAGGCGTCCAGCCTTTGCCGCTGGACCTGTTTCTATCGAAGAATTTCTATAAGGATAAGGATCTCTGGATGGACAAGCGATACTACCGTTGCAATACGCCGCGGCAGCTTTCCGAGATCTGGAACCAGCGCCGGATTGGCACGAATCCTCCGACTTCGGCGTCCTGGGGCGACTGCAACGCCGACCTCACCCGCGAGAGTATCCTGAGCCCGTATCCCTACAAGACCGCAAAGGAACACTATGCAGCCTTGCTCGCAGCGACGAAGGCAAAAGGTGGGCCTACCGTCTATACAAAGGCAACCACTCCGGACTGGGATGGTTATTACCAGCGCGATGGGCAGGCGGATCACGGCGCCGAGTGGATCTGGGGGGTCAGCCAGGCGCCGACCGTACTTTCACTCCTCACACCGGAATATCAAAAGAGAATGGTCCAGCTGATCTATCACGAGGCGGTAACGAATGCGCCTCAATGGAGTGCCTCCTTTTGCTACCCGGAAGGTTTCATGCGCTGGTGGGCGCAGCCCTCGCAGGCGGGTAATTTTCAGCTCACCATGACGCCGTGGATGATGCAGACGATTTCCGGCATCGCGGATAACTTTCTGCGCCAGGTCATGATCGGCAAGGAACAACATGTTCAAAGAGTCCCGCAGTGGTTTGGAGAAACGATCGGTTTCTGGGATGGGACCACTCTGATCACACACACCGCAAATGTTCAGGGTTGGACGCTGACGCATTCGATGTTTGAACACAGCGACAAAATGGAAACCGTGGAAATCTGGAAGCCGGCAGTGGATGCCAGCGGAAAGTTCGTCGGTCTCGATCATGAGGCCATCTTCTACGACCCAGACGCCTTTGTCGCGCCAGTGCGGGCAACGTATCGCTTTGCACGTCGAGCGACTGTTGAGGATCAGAACCGGCGATACACGTACATCGAATGTCTGAGCAATATCTACAACACAGACGGCAGACCGACGCAGCTCACGAACGCGGATTCCCGCTTCGTCGATTACTACGGCCGGCCCTGGGCGAAGAACTGGGAAAAATACTTCGAAGCAGGTTGGGAGAAGCCGGGAGAAGGCGACCTTCCGAAAGAAATACTCGACATCTTCAAATAGGGAAAAAGGAACTTATGAAAAGCAAAGTCTCGATCATCGCAGCCGGCATTCTCTTGAGTCTCGCTCTGTTTGTCACACCCGTCTTATCGCATCATTCCTTTGCGATGTACGACCAGTCGAAGACTGTTGTCCTGACAGGAGCCGTTAAGACACTCGCGATGCAGGCAAACCATGCGGAAATGCATTTCTATCTGATCGCGCCGGACCGCAAAGGCATCGCGAAGACTGCTGACGGGAAGAACGTCGAATGGGGCGTCGAGATGGCTGGCGCTGCCGCGGTGGCGCAACAGGGCATTACCCCGACCGCGTTCGGCGTGGGCACGGTCTTCAGCGTGAAGGTTAACCCGCTCCGGGACGGCGGGAATTTCGGATCGCGCACGGGCGCCATCGCCAAGTGCCCGATCGACGAGGTGACGAAGAAGCCGAAACTTCCTGCCGCGGACAAGCACTGCGATTCAGTCATGGGCAGCACACTGCTTGGAGGCACGACTTTCTAATCTGTCCCGGGTTTGGTGACGGGTGGCGGGACTTGCCGGTCGCGGGTGCACGACAGACTACCTATCCACTGCGGGCGGACTGTTGGGTACAATCGGCGCTATGCAGATTCAACCGCCCGTTCCGTCCCTGAGACGTTTTTGCCGAGCAACCGCGCAGGTCGCGCCTCCCCAGATATTCGGCCGTACGCCGCAAGGCCAGCGCCGCATGGTTCCCATACTCAGTGGGCGCTTCGAAGGCGAACTCGAGGGAACGATTCTCGCGGGCGGTGCCGATTGGCAGGTTGCATCGGAGGATGGGATTACTTATCTCGAGGCGCGGTATTCCATTGAGACGCCGGATGAAGCGTTGATTCTGGTCCACAATCGAGGCATTCGACATGGGACGCCCGAGATCCTGGCGCAGCTCTTCAGCGGCGAGGTTGTGGATCCGACGAAGTATTACTTTCGCAGCACACCATCCTTCGAAACTTCTGATGAGCGTTATGCGTGGCTGAACCGTATTGTGGCGGTTTGTTCGGGCGCGCGGACGGCCGATTCCGTCATTCTCGATTTCTACGAGGTTCTGTGAAGCAAGGCCATACAAGCCCCGGACAACTCCTGGAGACATAATCTTGCATCCCCAGATCCTGTCTGATCGCAATCGGCCCGAGATCAAGGATCTGAAACTCACATGGTTCGATATTCTCTGCGAGGTCGCGGCTTTGGTCGTGCTCGTCACGATCTGGACCGCCGCAGTCCGCTACTACAAGAGCTTGCCGGAACTCGTTCCGCATTTCAGCTTATCCAGGCATTCCGGCAACTGGGACAACCAGGGAAGTGTCTTTGCATTCCCGAGTGTTGCCACGGTGATCTACTTTCTGTTACTTGGTACGAACTTCATTTCGCCTCGGCTCTTCAATTATCCCGTTCGAATCACACAGGCCAATGCCAGAGCCCAGTACATGCTCGCTCGCCGGATGCTTTCAGTCACGAAGGTCTGGGTGATGGTGATGTTCGCCTACATCACCTTCGGCGATTTTGGGATCACGCGGCGGCTCCCCGGCGGACATGGCGCGGGGATGACGGCGCTTCTGATTGTGATTTGCGCGATCGTCGGTCTTTACTGGCAACGCTCGAAGCGAGCTCAATAAGCAGATACGGACGATTCCAGGGCCCTTTCAACGGGCAGGACGTTCCAGGAATTCCGCTAGAACGACACGCCAAGAAGAAACGTCACTGCCCGCACCTCGCCGTTTGCGGCGGTCAGGTTCAATCGTGCATCGACGTTGATATTCTTTCCCAGCTTAATGTCGGTTCCGACACCCAGGCTTATTGTTCTCGTCGCCGTGTTGGTCGTGCTGAAAGTCCATGTTACCGTGGCGGCATTCTTTATCTTCAACTCTCCGGCAAACGCGAATGTCGTCGATGTGACCACGCCTGAGGTTCTGACCTGTTCGAATTTGAATCCTGCGGCCAGCTTCGTATCCGTCGCGAGAACTGCCGTGAATGTCCCCCCGAGCGCGATTGTCGAAGGGCCTCCGTCCTGCTTTCGTACTGTCAGTTCGAGATTGCCTGTGAAACTTGCTTTCGCAAACGCAGCTCCAATCTGAACAGACGATTCGCGCACGACTGTCTGGCCGGTGGACGTTTCGGTTCTCCCGATGAGGTAGGTAATCTGAAAATCTGGGGTGACGGACAGAATCCCTTCGAACTCGAATGTCTTCTTTCCGTTCTTCGTATATTCGTAACGAAGCTGGTTGGTGGACGTGTTGATTGCCACAGCGCCAGGCAGTTCGAAGACATCTTCAGAGCCGTTTGCGGCTGTGTAGAAAAATTTGAGAGCTGCCTCTTTGGTCTGCGGCGTTTCCCAATGGCCTTCAAACTGGAGGCGATGGATTGTCAGGGGGTGGGTGGTGTCCTTGAAGATGTAGAGAAACCGGTTCTTTCTCTCCGCATCGTTAATGAAGCCCACAAGCCTGCTGCTCCGGCCGTTCAGAGTGAATTGAAGATCGTGATTTCCAACCAGATCCCATTCGCCTCGCAGCTCGAAAAAGAATCCACTCGTGCGATTGGGAGTGAATCTCAGGACTCCGCTGATGAGCTCGAATCCGGGCGTGATCGCAGGATCCGACTGGAAATTGAAGACTTCCTTGCTTCCGCTCAACAGAATCAATTGGCAATCGCTGTTGAACTTCCAGCCCGCGTCGAACTCTGTAGATGTGCCGTCCAGTTTCTTTACCTGGATTTTGTTCTCAGGCGTTGTACGCCAGTTGCCGATCGGCTTGCCTTCCTCGGAGACACTTCCATCAATATCGAAATCGAATGTATCGTCTTCTGAAGTGAG
>Ga0070675_100000390_pt1 | contig 29739 bp, 21 predicted proteins | sample KBSM43metaG_FD_65343 | JGI IMG/M metagenome (GOLD analysis project Ga0070675, IMG submission 65343) | Miscanthus rhizosphere microbial communities from Kellogg Biological Station, Michigan, USA - KBS M4-3 metaG | ecosystem: Host-associated > Plants > Roots > Rhizosphere > Soil ... | reverse complement strand
CATGCGGTCCACGAACGACGCCGGCACCGCCGGCCTCTATCTCGATTGCGCGACCCTGCTGCCGGGAGACATCCTGCTCACCGCCGACAGCGCGCTCGTCTCGGCGGGCATCAGGGCGGGGACCGGCGGACCCTTCTCGCACGCCGCGCTCATCATGGCGATGACGTTCCGGCTCGAGGCCGCGGGCGACGGCACCGGCTACACGCCCATGTTCTTCGACCGTGTCGAGCAGCTCTACCAGCCGCGGCGCGGCCGGTTCCTGCACCGGCTGCCAGGCGCCACGCGCCAGGCCCTGGTGCTTCGCAAGCCGGGCTTCGCCGACGCCGCGCCCGATCTCACGCAGTTGCTCATCACGCTTTCGCGCCCGTTCCTGTGGAAGGAGTATCCGCAGCTCGTCAGCACGGCCGCGGTGTTCAGGGACCAGGCCGTGGGACGGCTCGTGTTCGCGCCGTTCCTGCGTCTTCTCGACCGTGTGCTGCGCAACCAGCCGACCAATCCGGGGGAGTTCTGCTCGTCGCTGGTCGGCACGATCTACGAGGTCCTGGGCCATCCCCTGCTGGCGGACCGCAAGGCCGACGAGATCAGTCCCAACCACATCCTCGACGCCGGCCTCGAAACGGTTGGTGGCGCGATCACCGAGCCGGAACCGGAAGCGGAGCTGAACGACGATGTCCGCACCATGCAAAACAGCCTGCTCCACCTGGCGTTCTCGCGAGACCTGTTGCCGGGCCTCGTTGAGTTCATGGCCACGGTCGAGCGTTTGAAGCAGGCATCGCCATGAGACAGCAGGCTTCGGCTGCAGTGGGCGACAAAGGAGGACGGAGGGAGATGCCATGAAGGTCGTTGTAGATTTCAGCATTTGCGATCTCCACGGGCTCTGCGTGGAGGCAGCGCCTGAGGTGTTCCAGATTGGCGACGACGGCGCACTGCACGTCCTGAATGAGACGCCAGAACAGGGTCTGCGCGCGAAAGTGGACCGAGCCGTGCGGGAGTGCCCTACGGGAGCGATTTCGATCGAAGAGTGACGTGCTCCCATGCTGCGCCGAATCGTCATCGTTGGCGCCTCGCTTGCCGGCCTGCGCGCGGCCGAGACACTGCGCCAGCGAGCCTTCGATGGTGAGCTCACGCTGATTGGCGACGAGCCGCATCGCCCCTACGACCGCCCGCCGCTCTCGAAACAGGTGCTCCAAGGCGTCTGGGAACCGGAACAGACCTTCTTCCGCAGGAAGGACGGATACGAAGCGCTCGCGCTCGACATGCGGCTTGGCGTGCGAGCGATGTCGGTCGACCTCCGCGCCAGGCGCGTCGCGCTAGCCGATGGCAGTTTTGCCGATTACGATCGTCTGATCATCGCCACCGGCGCACGCGTCCGGACACTCCCAGGCATTGCGCCACGGGCGGGCTTGCTCGTCCTGCGCAGTCTGGACGACGCCATCGCGCTCGGCCGGGAACTCATGCACGCGACGCGTGTGACGATCGTGGGGGCAGGGTTCATCGGCCTCGAAGTCGCGGCCTCCTGCCGTGCGCGCGGCCTGGCCGTCACCGTGATCGAGGCGCTTCCCGCCCCGCTTTCCCAAATCCTGGGACCGACCCTCTGCGAAATGATTGCGGCCATGCACCGCGACCACGGCGTGGATCTTCGCACCGGGGTTATGGTGACCGACGTCGTCGGCGAGTCGCGCGTCGCCGGGGTCGTGCTCTCCGACGGCTCACGGATCGAGGCCGACGTGGTGGTCGTCGGTATCGGGGTCACGCCAAACACGGAGTGGCTCGACGGCAGCGGCCTCACGCTCGACAACGGGATCGTCTGCAACGGCTCCGGTGAAGCCGCACCAGATGTGTATGCGGCAGGCGACGTGGCCAGGGTCGCGAACCGGTGGCACGGCGACTCACCGCGAATCGAGCATTGGACCAACGCAGTCGAGCAAGCAGTGCACGCGGCGGAAAGCGCGCTCGCCGGCCCCGAAGCGTCTACGCTTTTCTCGTCCGTGCCGTACTTCTGGTCCGACCAGTACGATCGCAAGATTCAGTTCATCGGTCGCGCACGGCCGCACGACGAGATCGTGATCGTCGACGGGTCGGTCGCCGACCGAAGGCTGACGGCGCTCTATCGGCGTGCCGATCGCGTGGTGGCATGTCTCGCCGTGAATCAACCGCGGGCGCTGATCAAATACAGGAAGCTGCTTGCCGCCGGGGCATCGTGGGAAGGTGCCCTATCGGCAACGGCCGCGTCGTAGGGATGACTGCCTGTTCAGTGACTTTGGAGGACGTAATGGCCAGGAAGAAGAGAGTCGTGAAGAAAACATCGAAGGGGCGGAAGGCTGCGCGCGTCGCGAGGAAGCCCAAGAAGGTCTCCTGGCTCGCCAAGGGCTACCCGGTGTTGTCGTCGGTGACCGTGCTCGACGATTGCGCGGCGGCGATCGACTGGTACAAGAAGGTGCTCGGCGCCAAGCAGCGGCTCCGCCTCGACATGCCGGGTGGAACAGTCGCGCACTGCGAGCTTGGGTTCGGCGAGGCGGTGCTGATGTTGGGAAGCCCGATGCCGCCCCAGTTCCCGCCGAAGAAGGCGACTCTGGGGGTCTATGTCAAGAACTGCGACGCGACTTATAACGCGGCACTGAGCGCCGGCGCGCGCTCGCTGCAGGAGCCTGCCGACCAGTTCTACGGCGATCGCAACGCGCGGTTCGAGGACCCCTTCGGCAATGAGTGGTCCGTCATGACCCACGTCAAGGACGTCAGTGAGAAGGAGATGAAGAAGGCCATGGCCCAGATGGGCAACCCCGGCTGACGATTTCTTCGCCCCGTCACACTCGGCCGTGCGATTGGGACGCCCCGAACGTTGTTCGATCTATGGCGAAGACCAGATTCCAGGCCACGGGCGGGAATTCGAAGGCTCCCTTCACCCTGAAAGTGCACCGCGGCGACGGCATGGCGCTGCTGGCGATGAACTGGCGCAACGGGATGCCGCCCCGGAATTTCGTCGGCTTCTCCATCGAGTTTCGCGAGCCCGGGAGCGACGAGTTCTGGCCGGTCCTCAACAGCCTCGGGTTCCCCGGGCAACGGAAGACGTTCACGGATCCGCCAATCGAAAGCACCAAAGCACCCATCCAGAAGTTTCGCTGGGTGCACTTCCCGGGCAACGCCGAAAAGAAAGGCGAGTTCACGTATCGCGTGACGCCGTGCTTCATGGACGAACAGGGCACGCTCAGTCGCGGCCAGCCCCAGACCGCGGCGCTCGCCCTGATGCGCGACACGATTCCCGGCAAGCTCAATGTCGCGTTCACCCGCGGCTTCGTGTCGTCGCAGGCGTTCGTCCGAAAGTTCGCGCCCGATGCGAAGCTGTCGACGCTGCTGCCGGACGACAACAAGAAGGGGTTGCAGTTCAAGCCCACGCACAAGAACGCCGCCAAAGCGCACGCGTGGATGGGATTCGAAGGCCGGTCGGCGATCTGCGAACTGCTGGACCAGGCGATCAAGAAGAAGGCCCAGGTCCGGGCCATCGCCTACGACCTCAACCTTCCCGAAATCGTCACGCGCCTCGAGAAGCTCGAGACGCGGCTGAAGGTCATCATCGACGATTCGACGGATCACAAGGCGCCGGCGACTCCAGAGAGCCAGTCGGCCGCGCGCCTCAGGACGAGCGCCGGCACGGCGAACGTGGTGCGCCAGCACATGGCCAACCTGCAGCACCACAAATCGCTCGCGGTGCGCGGGCCGGGCCTCGACAAAGTGCTCTACGGCTCGACGAATTTCACCTGGCGGGGCTTCTACGTGCAGTCGAACAACGCCGTCGTCGTGACCGGCAAGAAGGCCGTGGACGACTACGTGGCCGCATTCGACGCCTACTTCACGGCGCCGGACGCCGCGGCGTTCCGGCAGTCGAAGGCGCCGGCCGGCTGGCACCCGCTCGGTGTCGCCGGCCTCGACGCCAAGGTGGCCTTCTCACCGCACACCAAGACGAACGGCGTGTTGACGGACGTGGGCAAGGACATCGGCAAGGCGAAGTCCTGCGTGCTGTTTTCCCTGGCGTTCCTGGGGCAGACCACGAAGGGGCCGATTGGCCCGGCGCTCGGGAAGCAGATCAAGAGCAAAACGGTCCATACCCTGGGCATCGCCGACGCACGCGTGAAAGCGGGGAATCTCGGCGTGACAGTGCTGAGCCCCGACAACAAGCGGCGCGTCGTCCGATCGTCGGCGCTCACCGGCAACGTGCCGGCGCCGTTCCGCACCGAACCTTCGGGGCTGTCGGGCAAGGATGGCAACCAACGTGGCACGCGCATGCACCACAAGTTCGTGGTGCTCGATTTCGACCGAGCGGATGCCCGCGTGTATTTCGGCTCCTACAACTTCTCCGAGCCCGCCGACGGCACCAACGGCGAGAACCTGCTCCTGGTCAAGGACCGCACCGTGGCCACGAGTTACATGATCGAGGCCGTGCGTCTCTACGACCACTACCGGCTGCGGAGCCTGCGCCAGGACGCCAAAGGTAAGGCGCTGAAGGTGCTCGAACTGAAACTTCCGCCGGCGAAGCCGTCGGAGAAGCCCTGGTGGCAGAAGGACTGGGACGATCCGGTCAGGAAGCGCGATCGGCTGCTGTTCTCCTGACCGGATACGGCGCCCGTGCTAGTGGCGGATCTGTGAGGTGATGTCCTCCAGTTCGTACACCTCGCAGTTGCCGCGCTCGCGCTGCAGGCCCGCGTCGGGATTGGGGTTCCGCCGCAGCGTCCGGGTCGGAATCACCCACGGCTCCACCAGTACCTCAGGGTCTTCCACCGTGACGTCGTACAGGATGACATCGCCCTGCCGCGTGAAGCGCTCCACGACCCGCATGTCGGACGAGTGGAAGAACCCGCCGCGCCCCAGCCACGTCGTGTCGACGAACGCGATCGAGTCGAGCACGAGCGTGTCGCCCTCCCAGCGTCCCACGGTGTACCCCAAGTAGGTCGTCTCGATCGCCCTCTGGGGATCGTGCTTGCGGCCATCGGTCGGGATGACGCGGTACTCGCCGTATCCGCCGCCGGCGTCGCCTCCCGAATAGAGAAAGATGACATCGCGTTCCGACTGGACGATGCGTCGCGGCGGACCCTGCCGCGGAACACCGAGCGGCTGGCACGTCATCACCGGATCGTGCTTGTTCGTCCACATGTCGAGCTCGATGACCTTGTCCCAGTGCTCCGGCTTGTACATCGGACGACCGGTGTTGCCGAACCGCGAGGGCGAGTAGAGCTCGAAATCGTAGGTCTGATTGTCCTGCCGGTTGCAGTCGGCGCTCTGCGTCGGCGCGCATCGGCGGCCGCCCCCCGTCATGTAGTTCCCGATCCAGTCGCTGTACACCCAGTTGCCGGTCAGGTCGGGATGCGCGCCCATCCGCGGCGTGGGAATCGACTTGTCGACCGGAGGCTCCGTCTTCGCCATGACGCCTCGGGGAAGCTGCCCCGTCAGGGTGATCGCCTTGCGCACGCTCGCAGGCACGGGCGCCACCACATACACGTTGCCCGTCTCCGTCTCGGTCGTCGTCAGATCCCGAACGACCGCACTGCCCCGGCGCTCGACCATCCTGCCGGCGTAGAACACCTCGATCTTGTTGAGCGGGTTGTTCCAGTCCCGATAGTCGCTGTAGGTGAACTCGGTGGTGTTCGTGCCCTGCTTCACCACGACCTTCTCGGTCATGTATTTCGCATCGAGGGTGGCGGTCGCGGTCGCCCCTGGAACCAGGGGAAGCGGGAACGTCACGACTGGCTTCTCGCCTTCCCACGCCAGGGATGTCTGGCCCGCTTTCGCGACGCCGTCCCCGACAAGCGTCCCCGGGTTGGCCCCCAACCAGAACGTCTCCGTCGTCCCTGCCACTGCGGCCTTCGGCGCGCCCTGCGGGCTGGCCCAGAAGCGAATGAGCCGCTCCTGCACGGCCGCCGGCATCGGTGTGACCTTCCCCTTCGCCGGACCGATCTCGGCGCCAGGCGTGTCTTCGTCCCAGGCGTACAGCCCGCTCACCACCTCGATGTTCGAGGCCGCTTGTCCGTTCGGCCTCGTGCAGGTGTACTGAATCCGCTGACTGAAGGTCTGGTAGTTGGTGCTCGCACGAAACTTCGTCAGGGTGCACGGTTGTCCGTCCACCTGCATGGTGCCCTTGCCCTGATACTCGAGCATGGCGACCATGTCGCGCTCGTCAAAGCCCTTGAGCATGCCCATGTTCCGTTCCCAGTTGAAGAGCACGGCCCTCAGGTCCTTGGCGTCCTTGGCCGGTGTGTAGGGTTCAGGAACTCTGCGCGGAGCCTGCGCACCGGCCGTCAGCGCCGTGCCGAGCGCGAGGGCGACTGCGAACACGACCCTTACCCGAACAGCTCCATGTCGAAAGTCCATCGCGGTCCTCCCCCTTGAGGATTTCGGCCCTATCCGAGCACGTGGCGGGTGGAGAATGCCAGTCCGGGAGGGCGCGGGTCAAGACGGATAGCGGCATGCAACCGGTGCGCACATTCGCGCCCAAACCCGCGGCCTGTCGCCAGGTGATGGAGCGACGCCTATCAAGACCCCCGCCGCCGCGGCCGATAACGCAGGGACAGGGTGCCGCGCCCGGCTGGCTGCCCACAACTCCCACGAGGCACGCGCGACAGATGACCACCGCCGTCCAGGAACCCGCCGACATCGGCAGCGAATTGCAACTCTTCGGCGCGCCGTCGGCGCAGCCACCCGCAATCGCGACCACGGCGCTGATTGCCGCGATGCTCGATGCCGGCCCCGGCATCAGCGACTTGATCTTCTCGCCCGGCCGGCCGCCGCAGGTCGAACGCCACGGCGAACTGCAGGCGATCGCGATTCCCGGCTACCCGGTCATGCGAGCCACCGACACCGCCCAGGTGGCGCGCGATCTGATCGGTGGAAACGAACATGCGCTGGGTGTGCTGAAGGCGCAGGGCGCCTGCGATTTTTCGTTCTCGCTCCCCGAACGGACGCGCTTCCGTGTCAACGTGTTTCGACAGCGCAGCAGCCTCGCCGTGGTCATGCGCGTCATCGCCTCGAGCATTCCAAGCCTGGCCGAGCTCGGGCTTCCCGCCTCCCTCGAAAACGTCGTGTCGCTCAAGAACGGCATCGTGCTCGTGACGGGTCAGACCGGCTCCGGCAAGTCGTCGACGCTGGCCGCCATCATCGACCGCATCAACGAGACGCGCGCCGAGCACATCCTCACGATCGAGGATCCCATCGAGTTCATGCATCCGCACAAAAAGGCGACCGTGCACCAGCGGGAGCTGCACAGCGATACCCCGACGTTTGCCGCGGCGCTCCGCGGCGCACTGCGCCAGGCACCCAAAGTCATCCTCGTCGGCGAAATGCGGGACCGCGACACGATCGACATCGCGCTGACCGCCGCAGAAACCGGGCACCTGGTCTTCTCCACGCTTCACACCATCGACGCCTCCAAGACGGTCGAGCGCATCGTCGGTGCCTTCGACGCCGGGGAGCACCACACGGTCCGCTCGCGGCTGGCGGCTTCGTTCCGCTATTTCATCTCCCAGCGGCTGGTCCCGAAGAAGGGCGGCGGGCGCAAGGCGGTGCTCGAGATCCTCAAGTCCACCATGCGGACGCGCGAGTACGTGCAGGCGGGTGACACCGAGGGCAAGACGCTGCTGGATGCCATGCGGGACGGCGAGCTCGAAGGCATGCAATGCTTCGACGCCGAGCTCGAGAAGCTCATTCGGGCCGGAGCAATCTCCATGGCCACCGGGCTGCTGCACGCGACGAACCCCGGCAACCTGCGGGTGCAGCTCGCCGACATTCCTGATGCCGGGCCGGCGCAGCCGGAAGGCGACTCCCTGATCGAACGGTTCTGACCGGCACCCCGGTCACCGCGCCTTCCGCCGGAGAAGCCCGAATCGGTTGCGTCATTTGACCCGCAGCCGTTGATAGCGGAGCGTCGGGTCCTCGAAGTACCGGTTGTCTTCGCAGACGTACTCCTCGATCCGGTAGGTCGGCCAGCGCTTGTACATCCACGTCCACGTCCACGGGCCCGTCAGGTATTCGCTGTCGTCGACGGTCACCTGGTTCTCGAGCATCTCGTCGTTGATCAGGCGGACGCGCTCGGTGATGCGCATGCGTGGGGAATGCGGGACGTTCCGGAAACGGACCGACTCCTTGACGCCGACGGTGTTCACGACGAGGGTGCCACCTTCCCATCGCGCGGTCGAGTGCCCGGCGTAGCGCGGCTCGGCGTCCTCCGCCGCTGGCGCCGGCGTGTCGAGATAGATGCGACGCACCTGATTGAAGGCCTCCTGGATGATCGTCACCTGGCCCGGCGTCTCGAGGATCTCCATGGGGAAAGTGGCTTGCATCATGCCCGGCATCCCATCCGGCATACAGGCCATCCCCGTCGACGGCGGCGGCAGCCCCTTGCGCGTGAGCTCCGCATTCTGTGCCTGCACTGCGCGCCACTGGTCGAGATGCGGCTGGCGGAGCGGCGGTTCGGGAATCGGTTTCGGCGGCGCGATCGGAGTCTTCGGCGGCACGCCGGACCCGAAGCCTTCCCCCCGCAGCGGAAAGATCTCCCACGATCCGGTGATGGTGCGCCCGGCCGGTGGTGTCTGCGCGAATCCGGTCGCACCGGCCGCGGCGGCCACAGCCAGGATGGCAGCGATGACTCTGACTCTCATGGCGGGCCTCACTCGATCGTCGCCGTCCCCGCGGCGGCCCCATTCGACAATTTCTTCCCGTCGGCGAGCGTGATCTGCTTCAGCAGCGCCGCCGGCTCGCCGTTGCGGAGCGGCGACACGATGACCGTCACCTTGTCCCCCGGCTTGAGCATGTTGAATTTCCACCCGGCGCGGTTCAGGATGCTCGTGCTCGCGCACTCGATCAGCCAGTGCCGCGTCGCGCCAGTCGTGGCATCGGGAGCATCGATTTCGAAATAGACGTGCGGGTTGGCCCACTTGTAGTCGGTGACGACGCCGGCGAGCTTGATCTGGACCGTCGTCTCATAGGGAGCGAACGAGTGGTGCGCGCGCGCGGGGACGATCGAGATCAGGCCGAACGCGGTCACCGCGAGAGCCAGGCACCAACGGTCACGTCGGGGTCGCACATCAGACTCCTTTCCCTATCTTTGCTTCCCGTGGACCCGGGAACGCCGGCGGCCGGCCGCCGGGGCAGGGGCCGGTCGAAACTTACGCGGAGACCGGCCCGGAATCAAGCGGCACGGGACGCCTCGGTGCGCGGTAATGCGTCCACCTCAGAAAAGTTCAAACCCGTCGAGTCGAGTTCGGACTTGTAATCGAGCCTGGCCCGCGAAAGGCCGAGCCTCCGCTCCGTAATGCGCGGTGCCGTAACCGGTTGCGGCGACGGTGCGTGGCGGGAACGGCCGTTGCTCCATCAGTAGTTCGAGACCCGCATGCCACTGGGAACCAGGAATCTGCGCACGTTGGGTTACGGCGAAGCGGCGCTCGTCGTATGCGCCGCGGTCGGTACCGGCGCCTTTGCCGTGCCCGAGCTCGCCGGATGGCCGCCCACGCCCGCGGCGATCGCCTTTTGCGCGCTCACCCTGACCAACGTCCTGCTGGCCGCCCTGGACAGACCGTCGGCCGCTCCGGACGACTGGACCACCGTGCGGCCCACCTTCGTCGTCGATCTCACCGCACTCCTGCTCCTTGGAACGGGCGCGGCTGTCATCGTCAGCGCCGCGTGCACGGTGACGCGGTTGCTGGGGGAGTTGCCGGGCCGGTCGCGTCCGGCGGAGATGTTGCTGCCGGCCACCGCACCGCTGCTCGCGCTCGAGGCGGCCGCCTTCACGCATCTGGCGCTGGGCGGGACGATCGGCAGCTTCGCGTGGCCGTGGCAGGCCGTGCCGATTGCCGCCGCGGTCCTGGCCTACTGCCTGGTGCTCAGCGCAGTCTCCGAGATCGCGTTGCCGCTGCTCTCGTCACGGCCGCTCACCAGAAACTGGCCCGCCGTTATACTCGCCGGCTGTCCGAGCTATCTCACCGCCGCGGGGCTGGCGGTCGCGGGGGTCGAGCTGATCGAGCGGCGGCTGTGGACCGTCGGGCTCGTCGCCATCGTCCCGGTGTATTTCGTCTACCGCGCGTACTCCGATCACCGCGACAACCGCGAGCAGGAGCACCGGTGTCACGATGCGCTCGCGTCGCTCGACCACGGCGTGTCGATGGTCGATAAAGCGGGCATCGTGACGTTATGGAACCACGCGCTCGAGCGCTTGCTCGGTTGCGCGGCCGATCGGGCCCTGGGCCAGCCGCTCTGGAGCGCCGTGCCCGTCCTCGCGGAGACCGAACTCCCGCGGGCGCTGCACGAGGCGGCGCGGACACAGAAGCCGGTGCGGCTGCCGAACCTGGGCCTTCCGGGGGCTGGTGGGACCCGCATGGTGGACCTGCGCATCCTGCCCGGTCCGCGAGGCATGACCATGCAGTGGCGCGACGTCACCGCGACATGGCGCGCGGAGCACCAACTCAAGCGAACCGAAGAGCGCTTTGCGCAGATCGCCGACGCAGCCAACGACGGCCTGTGGGAGTGGGACCTGCGGCGCGACGAGCTCTACACCTCGGCGCGGTGGCGAGCGCTCGTCGGGATGGGCGGACGGGCGGGCGTCTGCCGGCCGCAGGAATGGCTGGACCGCGTCCACGCCGACGACATCGGCGGGCTCAAGGCGGCGCTCGACGCCCACTTGTCGGGTTCGACGGACAGCTTTCAGCACGAGCACCGCGTCCGCGTGGACGGCACCATCTACCGGCTGTTCCAGTGCCGCGCCGTCGCGGTGCGTGGGCCGAACCAACGGCCGGTCCGCCTGGCCGGCTCGCTGACCGACGTCACCGAGCGAGCGCTCGTCCAGGAGCAGCTGCGGAGCGTCGGCACCCACGATCCATTGACCGGCCTGTGCAACCGGGCGGTATTCGTCGAGCAGCTCGGCCGGCGCCTCGACGACCTGAAGGCGCGCCGCGGCGGCCGGTTCGCCACGCTTTACCTGGATCTGGACCGTTTCAAGGTCGTCAACGACAGCCTCGGTCACCTCGTCGGCGATCAGCTGCTCACCGCCGTGTCCCGGCGGCTCGAAGCGTGCCTGCGGCCCGGTGACGCACTCGCCCGCCTCGGCGGAGACGAGTTCGCCGTGCTCGTGAACGGGCTGAGCGACGAGACCCAGGCGAATGCCGTGGCCATGCGGATCCAGGACGCGTTCAAGTCGCCCGTGGTGATCGGAGGGCGTGAGGTCTTCACCTCCGCGAGCATCGGCATCGCGTTCGCGGGGCGCGACTACAACAGTCCGGACGACCTCATGCGCGACGCCGATACCGCGATGTACCACGCCAAGTCGCGGGGCAAGGCGCGCCACGAGCTGTTCGACGCCGACATGCACGCGCGGGTGCTGGACCGGCTCGGACTCGAGAACGACCTGCGGCGCGCCATCGACCAGCAGGATCTTGCTGTGCATTACCAGCCGATCGTGTCACTGGCCTCGCGCCGGTGCGTCGGCTTCGAGTCGCTCGTGCGCTGGACGAGGAACGGCAAGCCGGTCCCGCCGTCGACGTTCATCCCGATTGCGGAAGAGATCGGGCTGATCGAGCCGCTCGGCACGTGGGTACTGGAGCAGGCGTGCGCGGCGTTTGCCGACTGGCAGCAGCGCTTCCCGGACAGCGGGCTCGAGTACATCACCGTCAACGTGTCGGGCCGGCAGCTGATGCAGCAGAACCTGCTGCTCGTGGTCGAGGAGGCGGTGCGCAATGCGGGCATGCGGCCCTGCGACCTCCGCCTCGAGATCACCGAAACCGCGCTCATGGACAGCCCTGGCGATGCCGCGCGCGTGCTCGTCGAGCTGCGCGAGTTCGGGGTCAAGATCTATCTCGACGATTTCGGTACCGGCTTCTCGTCGCTGAGCCATCTGCACAAGCTACCGGTCGATGCGCTGAAGATCGACCGCTCGTTCGTGACCAGCCTGCTCCTGCCCGAACGGCCCGCCATCGTCGAGAGCATCCTGGCCCTGGCCCGAACCCTGAAAACGGGCGTGGTGGCGGAAGGCATCGAAGAGGATGTTCAGGCGAGCGAACTCGAGCGGCTGGGCTGTACACACGCGCAGGGCTTCCTGTTCTCGCGCCCGCTGCCCGCCGAGGCGGTCGAGGAGTTGCTGGAAGCCGATCGGCCGCTCGGGCCGGCGGTCGGGCGGGCCGAACTCGAGGTGCACGAGGCCGGGGCGGTGCGGTTCTTCACCTCGAAGACGCGGTCCGACGCGGCCAGGGGACGCGCAGCCGCGAGGGCCGACACCCGCCAGATTGGTCGAAGCGCCTCCCGGGTCCTGCCGGCTGCCACGCACGACCCGCGGTTGCTCGGCTGATCCTGCGCGGAATAACCCAGGGACTCCCTAACTTGTGGGCGGGTTTACGATCGTTACAGCTCAGCAGTTAGTGAAAGGTTACGACTCGTCACGAACGGGATCGGCTCGAGGTTCTGGATGCCTAGAGTTGCCGCCGCGGCCCTCTGTCTCGCCTCGCTCTTCGGCATCGTCCCGGCCGGATTCGCGCAGGACTCTGCCAGCCCGTCGACGCCGCCTCTCGAGACCCTTTCAATCGCAGCCGGCCCCGCGCACCTGCTGCCGGCCGCCGACACCGTAGACGAGAATGCGCCTCGGCGTGCCTCCGAGCTGAAGGCGTGGGTGGAGGCGTTCACCAAGTGGCAGGAGTGGGCCGCCCAGTGGACCGGGCGGCGCCAACCGGGAGTGTTCACGGCGTCCCGCGATCGGCGCGAGAAGCCCGACCCGCCTGCCTGGCTGGCCGAGCGGTGCACTCTCCGCTCCGACGATGATTCGGAACTGCTCCTGCGCGCCTGCCGGCTTCTCGTCGAGTGGCGCGAGGACTACGCGACGGCCCAGACCCGCGCGGCGCGCGACCGCGCGCGCGTCGAGAATCCGCCAAAGACCGTATGGTGGGAACACGTCCACATGGATGTGCTGTGGCCGGCGATGCAGTGGCAGTCGAGTACCTACGCCGTGGTCGGCATGCACACGACCACGACCGTCAAAGGGCGGCTGCAGGTCTTCCTCACCCCCGGCGCGATGCTGCTGAACCTGCCCGCGCGCTACGGGAACCGCACCTGGAAGTTCGCCACCAACTACGGCGTCGGCTGGCGCCTCTCCGACTTCACGTTTCCGGGCCAACGCCCGGCCTCGCTGCACGTCAACCTGGCCAAGGCGTGGGTGCTGTCCGACGTGAGCGACGTCGCCACCGGCCGGACCATGGACTTCGTCGGCTTCTCCCTCACGTTCAACAAGGACCGCTGAGCCGCGCGGCCCGTTGCGGGCGCCGATCATCTGGGTCGTGGAACTCCATGCGGCGGAGTTACCGCAGCCGGGGAGATGCCGAGCGCGCCCGTGCCGCCGTAGCGCGGCTGTCCCGGGTGCGGAACGGGTTCCCGCCGCTCGAGTGAATCGGGAAGATTCTCGTCGTAGGTGACGGTGCGTTCGTTCTCGCGATGCGCGTGCTTGTGCCGCGCAAGCTCCTGCGTTCGCTGGACTGCTGCTTTCAGGAACAGCCCCGTGACTACGCCGAGCCCAAAAACCGACGCTGCAAACGCACCGCTCCTCCACTTGAGGTTCTGTCCGGCCATGGCATCCTCCGTTCGCATGAGGCGTCTCATGCCCCAGGTGAATTCAAATGCCGGACCGTTTTCAGAATGAGTGCCGGCTGGAAGGAAGATGGGCTGAGGTGCCGGCTCCCATCGGAGGCAGCCCGGCAGACATGCAGATAAGATCGCGGGCACCATGCCAGCCCCCACCGTCCTGCGGCACGTGGCGCTCTTCGAAGGGCTCGACCCGGCCGATCTCGATCTGATTGCGAGCGCGGCTCGAAAGGTGCGCTTCCCGAAGGGCAGCATCGTGTTCCAGGAGGGCGACCAGGGCGACTTCCTGCTGATCATCGAGAAGGGCCGGGTCAAAGTGACCCTGCTGGGCGATGACGGACGGGAAACGATCGTCAACATCCTCGAGCCACCGGCACTGCTGGGGGAGATCGCGCTGCTGGACGAGTCACCGCGATCGGCCACGGTGTTCGCCATCGAGCCCACCGTGTTCCTGCAGATCGCGCGCGCGCCGTTCTTCGAGGTGATCAGGAAACATCCGGCGCTCGCGCTCAAGATCATGGCGCGTCTCGCACGGGCGCTCCGGAAGGCCACCGAGCAGGTCCGATCCCTGTCGATGTTCGACGTGCCGGGACGAATGCTGCGCGCGTTGCTGATCCTGGCGCAGGAGCGCGGAGAAACCAGCCGGTCGCGCATGGTGATCCGCCCCGCTCCGGCCGTGAAGGAACTGGCACTGATGTGCGGCTGCACCCGTGAGGCGGCGGGCCGGGCGCTGAAGACGCTGCACGCGACCGGCTACACGGCGGAACTCCCGGACGGTCTCGCCGTCGAGGCCAAGGCGATCCGCAAGTACCTGCAGCCGACGCTCGAGTACGTCGCGTCCCGGCGCTAGTGTCCGGGCCGCGACACTAGTTCAGGATGGACCGGCGGGCGATGTCGGCCGGGCCGTCCGGTGCCATCCGTTTCAACGCCCGCACGACCTCCCGCGCCGACTGGTAGCGTTCGCTGGCTCTACGCGCCAACAGCTTGTGCACGATCCGGCCGAGCGCGGCCGGATGCTCGGGGGCCAAGTCGGCTACCGACACCGGGCGTGCCTCGAGCACGTTGAGCAGCATCTCGATCGCGGAGCCAGCGGCGAAGGGCACCTGACCGGTGGCCATCTCGTACAGAACGACCCCGAACGAGAACAGATCGCTGCGCGGGTCCGCGGGGCCGCGCAGGAGGCGCTCCGGCGAGACGTAGTTCGGTGAGCCGAGCACCGGCCCCTTGCTCGACGGGCGCGAAGACGCCAGGCCCGTCGATGGCGCGCCGATCCAGGTGGCGATGCCGAAATCCAGCACCTTGGCGCCGGCGGAGCCGGTGAGAAAGATGTTCGACGGCTTGATGTCCTGGTGCACGAGGCCAGCCTTGTGAATCGCGGCAAGCGCCGACGCGACCTGAATCGCAATCTCAAGCAACTCCGCCGTCTTCGGCCGCCCGCGCACGAGGCGGGCCCGGAGCGACTCACCCTGGAGCCGTTCCATCACCACGCAGGCACGGCCAGCGTTGGTCGTGAGGTCGTAGAAGGAGCAGACGTGGTGGTGGCCGGCGAGCGCAAGGGCCAGCGCCTCCTGCTGCAGCTGCTCGTTCGCCTGCTTCACCCCCCGGCGCGTCGGTCTCGCCACCTTGAGCGCCACCCGGCGCTTCGTCCAGGTGTCCGTCGCGCCGTAGACGATCCCCATCCCACCTGCGCCGATCCTGGTCAACGACTGAAATCGGCCGTTCGCTGCGCTCTCCAACCGGGCTTCCGTACCGCGCATGTCGTCCTCCTTCGGATTGATCTACGTGCAGTGTAGAAACCGGCAGGACCGCGCGCGGTGATCGAAGTCAACCGCCGGATGTGATCCAGATCACATCCGGCGGGATGCCGAAAGGGTCTACTAGGCTGGTCGAGGAGGCACCGAGACCCCAAAGGAGCCGGCCATGTCCCCCACGCCTTCCGTAACGCCGCTTACGAGTTCCGATGGTTCAAGCGCCCGGCCCCGGGCGAACGTCGCGGGCGAATTGATCGAAGCGCTCCACCGTGACCTCCGGCTGATGGCGCGCCGCCATCTGGCGCGTGAGGGGCGGCCGTCTGCGCTCGAGCCGACCATGCTCGTGAACGAGGCCTACCTGCGGCTGGCACGGCAGCGGTCGCTCGATCGTCGCAACGAGGAGCAGTTCCTGGCGCTCGCCTCCACGTGCATGCGCCGAGTGCTGATGGACGACGCGCGCCGCCGGCACGCCTGCAAGCGTCCACAGCAGCCGGTGGAATTCGTGATGGCGCACCATCGCGTCGAGCAGCCGGGGGTCGAGCACGCGCTGTCGGTCCGGCGCGCCTTGAGCCACCTGCGCGCGCGGAATACGCGTCAGGCAGTAATGGTCGAGCTCCGTTTCTTCGAGGGTCTCTCGCTGGACGAAATTGCGGCGCAACTCCTCGTGTCGCCGGCCACCGTTAAGCGTGAACTGCGTGGCGGACTTGAATTCTTGCGGCGATGCCTGGGCGGCTTCCGTCAGCTGTGACGCAGCGTCGCAGCGCATCTTGCGAGCAGGACAGATACTGATGAGCTGCGCATACGCCTGACATTTTCGAATCACCCGGGCCGAACGGGCGAATGCGACATATCGACCGTTGTTGCAACTCAACCGGCGGTGCATAATCGCGCCTTCGCTTACAACCTGAGGCGTTCACTCCGAATGCACGTCAAGCGGCGAGAGGCACGCGATGGGCGATCTGAATTGGACGGACGACCAGTGGCGGAAGGTGAAGGACGCCGTCACCGAGGCCTTCGGCAAGGCCAGCGTGGCCTCGGCGTTCCTGCCGCTCTACGGCCCGCTTTCTCCAGGCGCCGAAATGGTGCGCAACGAGCGCCTGACGTTCGATGACTCCGTATCGCCGCCCGTCGTCGCTCTCGATAGCAGCGACCCGAGCGTGAATCAGCAGCTCGTGACCCTGACGGTCAAGGTCCAGCTTTCGAGCGAGCAGGTGGCCGACGAGAACCTGGCCAACGCGCTTCTCGCCTTTCGACGCGCTGCAAACGTTCTGGCGCAGAACGAGGACGCGATCGTCTTCAACGGGTACGCCGCATCTTCACCCGGCAAGCCTGCAACCGCCGCGTCGACACGCGTCAAACCCTATCTGACCAGTGGTCCGGACGCTGTTGGCCTTGTTGATATAGCCCAGCCACTCAAGAACATCACTACCCAGTTCATCAAGGATGCGACGGGCAAGGCGACGAAGGATAAGGAGCCGGTTGGGCCACTGCTTGTTCCGAAAGTGGTCGAGGCGATCACTCATCTGGAAAAAAATTCGAACCCCGGTCCCTTCGCGTGCGTGTTGGACAACAAGCTCTTCGAAGCGGCTCACGAGCCCTCATCGTTCTCACTCGTCCTACCTTCGGACCGCCTTCTTCCCTTGCTCAAGGGACCGCTTCTGCGTTGCAGCCAACTGCCGGACAACACGGGAGTAGTCGTCGCGCTTTCTGCCAATGCGGTCGACCTCGTGGTCGCGACGCCGCCCATTGCCCAGTTCCTTCAACGGAACGAGAACGCCAAGTACATGTTTCGCGTCTACACCCGCTTCGCCCTCAGGATAAGAGACACTGGACCGAGTGCGCCTGTCGTCCAATTCGAAAAGAAATAGCGCACCGAACACATAGGCGGCACTGGCGGGACCGGTGAACCCGAAGGTCATCATCCTCGGCGGCGGCATCGCGGGGCTGAGCGCGGCCCACGAACTGGTGGAGCGCGGCTTCACCGTGGAGGTCCACGAGCTGCTGCCGATTCCGGGCGGTAAAGCGCGAAGCTTCCCCGTACCGAAGTCGGGCACCAACGGCCGCAAGGACCTGCCGGGCGAGCACGGCTTCCGGTTCTTCCCGCGCTTCTACCGGCACATCACCCACACGATGGCCCGGATTCCGTACGGGCCGACGGGCTCCGTGGCCGACAACCTCGTCGACACCACGCGCTGCCAGTTGAACCGCTACGGACGCCATCCGGTCGATCTGATCGCACGTTCCCCCCGCACGATCACCGACGTGCGGGTAATGCTCGACGATCTCGGGCGCTTCCTCGGCGGCGACCTCGACCTCACCCACGACGACCTGCGCTTCTTCGGGTCGAAGGTCTGGCAGATCGTCACCTCGTGCCGCGAACGGCGGAACGAGGAGTACGAAAAGGTTGGCTGGTGGGAATTCATCGGCGCCGAGCAGCGCTCGCCCGCCTATCAGAAGCTGCTCGGACACGGCATCACGCGCTCGCTGGTCGCGGCCAAGGCGCGCACCGCGAGCACCAAGACGATCGGCGACATCTTCGTCCAGCTGCTGTTCGACATCGTCACGCCGGGGCCGAGCACCGACCGCGTGCTGAACGGCCCGACGAACGACGTCTGGATCGACCCGTGGCGCCGCTATCTCGAATCGCAGGGGGTCGTCTATCACAACGATTCCAAGGCCGTCGCGGTCTCGTTCGACGGCCAGCGCATCCGCTCGGCCACCGTCGAGCGCGGCGGCACGCGCGTGACCGTCGACGGCGACTATTTCGTCTTCGCATTACCGGTCGAGGACGTGATCGACCTCATCACGCCGGAGATGGTGAATGCCGACCCGGCGCTCGGCTCGCTCTTCACGCTCGACGACATCACCGAGTGGATGAACGGCATCCAGATCTACCTGAAGGAAGACGTGCCCTTCGCACGGGGGCACAACATCATGATCGACACGCCCTGGGCGCTCACCTCCATCTCCCAGGCCCAGTTCTGGAACCCGCTCAGCCTGTCCGGCTACGGCGACGGCACGGTGAAGGGCATCATCTCGGTCGACATCTCGGAATGGGGAGAGCCAGGTCTGTTTGGCAAGGCGGCCCGGGACTGCACGCCGGAAGAAATCAAGACAGAGGTGTGGGAGCAGCTCAAGAAGAGCGTGAATTACGGCGACGTGGCGATGCTCAGCGACGAGCAGCTCCACAGCTGGAGCCTCGATCCGAGCCTGCGCCACGAGGCCGGCACCATCGCGAACGAGGAACCGCTGCTCGTGAACCTGGTGGACACGTGGAAGCTGCGGCCGGACGCGGTGTCCAGAATCCCGAATCTGTTCCTCGCCTCCGACTACGTGCGGACCCATACCGATCTCGCGACGATGGAGGCCGCCAACGAAGCCGCGCGCCGCGCGGTGAACGGCATCCTCGACGCCGAGGGCGCGGCCGCCGCCCGGTGCGGCGTGTGGCGGCTGCACGAGCCGGAGATCTTCGCGCCGTGGCGCGAGCTCGACTTCATCCGCTATTCGCAGGGCCTGCCGTGGGACGACACGCTGGTGCGCCTGGGGCTGTCGCTGTCGGAGGTGACCGACAAGATGCTGTACGCCCTCGAGAGCGGCACCGAGGAGCACGCGCTCGCGAAGTCGCGCCCCGGCGGCATGTCGCTGCCCCACCAGGCGTTCTGGTCGCTCGCCGATCGGGAGGCGCAGGCCGGGGCCTTGCCCGACATCCGGCGTCAGGCCACGAACCTGGTCGAGCAGATCGTGCGCCTGGTGGCCGTTCGTCTCGCCGAAGCGCAGGGCGCGGGCCACACGGCCACATCTCACCGCCATCCGCAGTCGGGCCGCATCGCGCTGATTCCGAAGTAGGGCCTCTTCGATGATTGCCGAGACGTTCCAGGCCGACCTGTCGAAGTATCGCGAGACGACGCTCGCCGCTCTGCTGTCGGCCGTGCCGCAACGGGAGCCCCGCCGCCACCTGTACGAGCCCCTGGCGTCGTACCTGTCGCGCTCGGGCAAGGGAATCCGGCCCGCCATCTGCCTCGCGACGTGCCGGGCGTTTGGCGGCGATACCGAGGACGCGCGCCCGTCGGCCACCGCCATCGAGATGCTCCACAACGCGTTTCTCGTGCACGACGACATCGAGGACGAGAGCGATCTCCGCCGCGGCCTGCCGACGATGCACGTCGAGCATGGCGTGCCGATCGCCGTGAACGCCGGGGACATGCTGACCGCGCTCAGCGTCCGCATCCTGCGCGACAACCTGGCGCGCCTGGGGATGCCGCTGGCATCGCGAGTCTACGACGAGTTCGACCACATGATGCAGGAGTCGCTCGAAGGCCAGGCGATGGAGCTGGGCTGGGTGCGCGACAACCGCTGCGACGTGACGGACGACGACTATCTGCGCATGGTCCTCAAGAAGACCTGCTGGTACAGCTTCATCCATCCGTGCCGGATCGGCGCACTCATCGCCACGCGAGACGGCGCGGATCTCGATCGCTTCAATCGGTTCGGCTGCTTCCTCGGCACGGCGTTCCAGATTCAGGACGACCTGCTCAACCTCACCGGCGACGAGCGGCACTACGGCAAGGAGATCGGCGGTGACCTGCTCGAGGGCAAGCGCACGCTGATGCTGATCCATCTCCTGCGCCAGCTGGACCCGCGGGAACACGTGCGCGTGACGGGCTATCTCGGCCAGGCGCGTGCCGCACGATCCCTGGCGGATACGCGCTGGATTCTCGGCCTGATGCGCTCGCGGGGCAGCCTGGATCACGCACGCAGGGTGGCGCGGCAACTGGCCGGCGCGACCCTGTTCGAATTCACGCAGGCGTTTGCGGGTGTGCCGGAGTCGGACGACAAGACGTTTCTGCGCCAGGTCATCGCCTACATGGTGAGCAGAGACTCGTAGAGGTGCAGGAGGGAACGTGGATAGCTATCAGCGACCACCCGGCGTGCCGGCGCTCGTCAGCCGGCTGACCCAATCCGACGCAGGCCTCAACGACATGGGCGACTTCCTGCGCCGCCTGATGCCGTTCGAAGGCGCGGAGGCGCTCTCGGGCCCTGCGGTGAGTGCCGTGCCCGAAACCGTCACGAAACAGGCGGCCTCGATCGTCTCGCAGGCGGCCTCGATCCTCGACGAGGAGATGGCGAGAGGAGTGCTCGCCGCGGCCACGCGCTCGGTGGCCGATACTCCTCGCCAGCCGACCGATGCGATCAATCCCGTCCTGCGCCAGGTGCACGAGCTGGTGGACCAGCTCTCGGCCATGTGGCCGACGGGACAGAGTCTGCCGGCCTTCCACGTGCCGCGGCCCTCGCCGGGAGGGGGCGAGGTGGATCCGCCTTCGGAAGTGAGGCCGCGCAGTGCGGTGCGTCCAGGGCAGCGGGCCACGATCTCGATGGCGTTGCGCAACAGCGAGGGCCGGACGGCGCGGCTCGTGCCAGCGGCCACCGACCTGCTCGGCAGCCGCGGGGGCCGGATCGCCGCATCGCTGCTCGAGTGCACGCCCTCCGAAGTCGAGTTGGGGCCGAACGAAGCGCGCGACATCGTGATTGCGGCAACCGTCCCCGCGGATGCCGCCCCTGGCTGCTATTCTGGACTCCTCGTGGTCACGGGGGTGGACTACCTGCGAGCCCTCATCACCATCGACGTGGTGTAGATAACCGGGCGCCTCAGCGGAGGTCGTCCAGCAGCAACCGGGCGGCCACGAGGTCGTGCGTCTCGAACCCTTCGGTGAACCAGCCGTACACGGGGGCCAGCACGTCGCGTGCGGCATCACGACGGCCGGCGTCGATCAGCAGACTGGCAAGCGTCGTGGCGCTGCGCAGCTCCCACGACCGCGCGTGCTGGCGCCGCGCCCACTCGAGTGACGCGCGCAGCTGCGCCTCGGCCTCCGTGCGCTTGCCCTGACGCATCAGCGCCCAGCCCTTGAGACGCAACGTCTCGGGAAGCCACACGCGTTCGTGCCATCCAGGGCGCGCGATCTGCTCCAGGCACTCGTCGAGCAGTTGCTGTCCGCCGTCGAGGTCGCCGGTCAGCGCCAGCGCCTCGGCGAGCGCCGATTTCAGGTACGGCAGGTTGAGATGGCCCCCGCGCGACCTCCAGCTGTCGATGCCGGCGTTCAACGCGGTAATCGCGCGCGGCAGCTCCCCCTTGCGCAGGAAACCCAGGCCCTCGACCATGGGCACGAGCCCCTTGAAGATCAGCGGAATGCTCTGTTCGCGCCCCAGGCGGTCGGCTTCGGCGATGCTGGCCAGCAGACCGTCGGGCTCGTGCAGGTAATCGAACACGTAGGCACCCCACGTCAGCGCCCAGGCGATGTCGAACGGATGCCCGAGACGGCGCGCGTCCGCGTCCTTCTGCTCGCGCAGCCGCGCCGCCTGGTCGGGATAGCCCAGCATCCACAACGATTGCGACGCAAAGATTCCTACCGCCGTCTTGGCATCGTTCCCGGTGAGCTCCATCCAGCGCGGGGCGTGCCGGGGGTCGTACAGCGCCAGGATGCGGTCGCGCTGCTCGAGCGCTTCCTTCAGCTCCCCGAGATAGAAATGCGAAGAGAGCAGCGCGCGGTGACCCAGGATCTGCATGTCGAGATTGGCGCCGTCGCCTCCTTCCACGAGCAGACGCCGGGCCCAGGGATGCGACTCCGCGATCCGGCCCTGCGTGATCGTGTTCACCCACATGCCCCAGAGCCCCACCAGGAGGCTCTGCGACTGGAACTGCCGCTGCGCCAGCCACAGGATCGAGCTGGCGTTCGCGGCCACTTCCGCCGTCGCCCAGCCGCGCCAGCGAAGACGGGCCGAATGCAGCGGTTCGCGCAGCGACAGCTCGAGGATGTCGCGAGCCGCGGACGGCGGCAGGCGCTCGACAATCGCCAGCCCTTTCTCCAGGTAGTTCACGGCCTCCTGGAGCGCCACCCGCGCCAGCGCCAGTTCGCCGGCGAGGCGCCACAGCGGCACCGCCGCCAAGAGCTGCCCCGCCTCGGTACGGTGATGGGCGACGAGCTCGGGGGCGTTCTCGATCGACCGCGGGTCCAGCCGCTCGAGCGCGTCCGCAATGTTCGCGTGCACCTCTTCGCGCTGGCTGTCGAGCAGTGAATCGTAGGCAGCGTCGCGCACCAGCGCGTGCTTGAAGGTGTACACCGCGTCCGGCGGGGTACGACGCCGGAGCACCAGGCCGGTGCGCGTCAGCTGCCCCAGCTCCTCGTTGAGTTTGCGGCCCTTTTGCCCCGCCACCGCCGCCAGCAGGTCGTAGGAAAACGTCCGGCCGATGCACGCGCCGATCTGGGCGAGCTCCTTCGCCGTCTTGTAACGATCGAGCCGCTCGATCAGGAACTCGTTCAGTTTGGTCGGAATCCCGGGTTCGGGCAGCGGCTCCACCAGCGTGTAGCGATCGGCCTCTTCGAGCAGGAGACCGGACTCGAGATGCAACCGCGTCAGTTCCTCGATATAGAGCGGCACGCCGTCGGCCCGCATCACCAGCTGCTGCACGACTTCATCGGGCAGCCGCTTCCCCCGGGCGACGAGATCGGCCAGCTGGCCGACCTCGTGATCCGGCAAGGCTTCCAGCGTCATCGCCGTAACGTGCGCGGCGTCGATCCAGTGCGGCGCATAAGACTGCTGCCAGTCGGATCGGTGGGTCATCACGAGCAGGATGCGCAGCGCCGGCAGACGCCCCACCAGCAGGTCCAGCAACTGCAGGCTCGTGGGATCGTTCCAGTGCACGTCCTCGACGACCATGATCAGCGGCTTGACGCGGGACAGCGCCTCGACCTGCTCGAGCAGGACCTCGAGCGTCCGCTCCTTCTGCTGCTGCGCCGAGAGTCCGAGCGGCGCGTACCGATCCGTCGGCAGCGACAGCAGCGACGCGAGCAACGGCGCGGCCCCGGCGTCGCCACCCGCCAGGACGCGTTCGAGCTTCTCCAGCTTCTGCTCGGGCGTGTCGTCTCGAGCGAAGCCGGCGGCCAGTTCCAGGTGCGCGATCACCGGATAGAGCGCCGCGTTGACGTGGAACGGCGAGCACTGGTACCGCAGCACGCTGTGGGGCTCCGATGAGATGCGTTCGAGCAGCTCCTCGGCCAGCCGGGACTTGCCGATCCCCGCGTCTCCGCGGATGAACACGACCCGTCCGGAACCGTCGCGAGCCGCCGCCCACTCGCGAAGGAGCAGCGCCAGGTCTTCCCTGCGCTTGCTTCCCACCAGTGGGGTGAGCGGAGCGCCGGCATGCGCCGCGCGGAAGCGGCCGTCGTCGCGCCGCACGCCGTCCACCCGCCACGCCTGGCGCACGCCGTCGATGTTCTTGAGCGACAGCTCGCCGAGGTCGGTGAGTTCGAAGGTGTCGCCGACGAGGCGCCTCGTGTCGTGCGCGATGACGATCTCGTTGACGCCGGCGACGGTCTGGAACCGCTGCGCGAGGTTCGGCGTGTCACCTACCGCGAGGCCAGCGTCCACGCCGCCGAGGCCCGACGGCACGCCCACGACCACGGGACCGGTGGCGATGCCGATGCGGACCTGGATCGGTTCCGAGGCCGACACCGCTTTGAGCGCGTCCACGGTCGCGAGGGCGCCGCGGATGCCACGCTCGGCGTCGTTGCCAGCCGCCGGCAGCCCGAAGTAAATCATCAGACCATCCCCGGATACTTGCACAACGCTGCCGCCGAATCTGGCGACCGCATCGGTGCACGTGCTCACGAAGGTCTGCTTCAGGCTCACCAGCTCCTCGTGCTTGCCCTGCCGGACCAGATGCTGCGATAGCGCGGTGTAGCCCACCCAGTCGCAGAACATCACCGTCAGCTGCCGGAGCTCGCCGACGAACGCGCGGGCGGGCTGGCCGCGCCCGGCGATGGCGTTCAGGAGTTTGAGGCTGTCACCCAGGTTGAGCCCGAGCCGCCGGAGGTCTTCGCGGGTCAGGTACGAGGCGCTGTCGAAGTCGATGCCGTTGGCCTGCAAGGTGTCGAGGCAGTGCGCCAGGCCAATCTGTTCGAGCCAGTCCCGAAACGCTCTCATCCTGCTCTACTCCCGGCTCGCCGGGCGCGGCGCCCGGCGGTGGGTTCGGACTCCTACGCGACTCAGGCCTTGTACTCCAAAACGCCCGCCTCGTGTTGGTTGAACCCGTCGACACCCCTTTTGAGCCGCCCGAGGGCCATGATACGTTTGCGGTCCGGCACGCCTCGGCAGGCTTCCACGCCGATTCCGAACAGCGAGAGTGAGGGTCCAGCATGGGCAGCGCGATTCCCTACCGCGGCACCGCCGTGGACGCCTCCAGTCTCACCTCACCTCACCGGTCCGGACGGCTGTTCGGCAAATACGGGCTCTCGGGCCGGACCTACACGACGGCAGGCGGAGCCCTCATCCCGACCGAACTGCAGTACTACGGCGGCGAGATGGCCCACTTCTACGGCGAGTGTACTCACGTCGCCGCCGTGAACGAGGCGCTCGCGGGCAGCGGCTACCACGCCATCACCTTGAAGTACGCCGACGGACGACAGACCGCGGCGGCCCAGGTGTGGGCGAGCAGGTTTACCGATACGACCATCGGCGCCTACAACGCCATGTTCATCGTCGTGGCCGCCGTGCCGGAGGGTGCCCCCGCACAGCGGACGTGCCTCGCCGCAGATCCCAACGGCGCGTCGAGCGCACTGGTCATGTTCGACGGCGCGTTCGACGAAGCGCGCGCGCTGTACGAAAACCGGGCCCGATTGTTCCTGGTGCGGCTCCTCGACTCCACGCAAGTGGCGATCGACGTCGGCCGTGAGCGGATGGGCACCGACAAGCGGCCCGGCACGATCGACATGGCCGGAGACGGCCACCGACTGCGCGTCGCAATTGCCGATCAGTGGAACCGTGGAATGCTGCGGGCCGATCTGACGCTGGCGAGGGACCCGGCGGCCTACATGTCCGACATTGCGGCGGCGGCGGCGACGGCCGGCATCCCGATGCGAACCCTGCCCGATGGTACCGAGTTCTCGTATCCCGTGGCGGCGCGGATCGGCCGCGGACCGGTGGTCGACTGGCAGTGGCGCAGCGATCTGAAGCCGCAGCTCCAATCGATTCCATCAGGGGCCGTCGTCGTCGACTCGAGCTCCGAGGAAGGCCGGATTCTGCAGACCTGGGGCTTTACGCCGAAAGTGCTCGGCTACTTCCCCCAGGTCCGCGGGCTCGTCACCGGTCTCGCCGACACGTCGAGCGTCTCGACGCGCGTCGCGGCCGGACAATTGCCGGTGCTCCGCCTCGTTCCAGAGCCCGCGCCGTCCCACACTGCGAGCGTGCCTGGGACACGTGAGATTCGTTATGGCACGGCGACCGACGCTGGCCCTCAGCCACGGTATGCGTGGGGAACGACGTTCCTCGGCTCGCTGACCGCGTTCCTCCGCAAGGAGGTCGTGGGCGTCACGCCGGATGGACTCCGAATCAACTGGCACGTCACGCAGGGCACGTTCGCCGGCGCCGGTTTCGATGCCATCGTGCTGCCCGGCGCCGCAGACTGGATGCGCATCCGCCGCGACGGCGTCGCGATCGTCAACGTGCAAGCGTGCTTCGAGACGAAAGACGGCGCGCGGGTGTTCGGCTCCTACGGCGGGATCTTCGACCTGGGGCCCGACGGCTACACCCGGGCGCTGCGCGACGACTGGGCCGTGCTGCCGCCCGTGGTCGTGACCCCCACGTATGCGACCGCCGACCCGCGCCTGGAGTGGCTCAACCGCGCCCAGTGCGTCGGCGTGGGCCGGGTGGACATGGTGGCGCTGCGCGTGGAATTCGACGTCTACGTCGTGCGCGTCGGGGAGCGCCTGGCGCACGACAGCCTGTACCGGCGGCTCGGGGGCCAGCGCGCGGTGGAAGGCATCACCGACGACTTCGTGGCGGCGGTGCTGGCCGACCGGCAGCTCGCGCGATTCTTTGGCGGGCCAATCCAGGCCAACCTGCGAGACCGCGTGGTCGATCTGCTGTGCGAGCTCACGGGCGGCCCCTGCGGCTACAAGGGACGCGACATGAAGGCGGCCCACCGAGGCATGGGCATCGACGAGTCAGACTGGACGATTGCCGTGAACCTCTTTTCCGCCGCGCTCGACCGGCATCGCGTGGCGCCGCGTGAGAAGTCCGAGTTCATGCGCATCATCGAACAGATGAAGGACCAGATCGTCGAAGTCCGCGCCCGCTGACTGCGGTCACGCGTTCGCCGTCCTGCCTGGGTGGTATCACTCCACCGGGCACGCTGCGGCGTGCCAGACGTCTCTGGCGTACTCCGCGATGGTCCGGTCGCTCGAGAACGGGCTCGACGCCGCGATGTTGAGCACGGCCTTGCGGGACCACGTCTCCTGATCCGCATACACCTCGCCCAGCCTGGTGTGCGCCTCGGCGTAGCTCCCGAGGTCGGCGAGGTGCAGGTAATGGTCGCCCCAGCGCAGCAGCGCGTCGAGGATCGGCTCGAACACGCCTTGCTCGTTCGGGCTGAAGTGGTTGGCGGCGACGAGGTCGAGCGCGGCGCGCGTCTCGGGGTCGTGATCGTAGTGCCACTGCGGGTCGTACTTGCCACGGCTGTCGGCGACCTCCTGGGCGTTCAGGCCGAAGAGAAAGAAGTGCTCCTCGCCCGCCGCGGCCGCCATCTCGATGGTTGCGCCGTCTCGGGTGCCGATCGTGAGCGCGCCGTTCATCATGAACTTCATGTTGCCGGTGCCGCTCGCTTCGTAGCCCGCCGTGGAGATCTGCTCCGACACGTCGCTCGCGGGAATCAGCCGCTCGGCGATGGAGACGCTGTAGTCGGGCACGAAGACCACCTTCAGTCGCCCCCCTATCGCCGGGTCGCGGTCGATCGTCGCGCCGACGTTGTTGATGAACTTGATCACCAGCTTGGCGAAGCGGTACGCCGGCGCGGCCTTGCCGGCATAGAAGAACGTACGCCGCGGCACGTTTAGTTGCGGGTTCGCGCGCAGGCGGTTGTAGAGCACGACGACATGGAGCGCGTTCAGCAGCTGCCGCTTGTACTCGTGGATGCGCTTGATCTGCGTGTCGAAGACGGACTCGGGATCGACCACGTGCCCGGTGGCGGCCTTCAGCCAGGCGGCGAATCGCACCTTGGCCTCGTACTTGGCCGTACGAATCGCTCGCCGGAACTCCGCGTCGCCGGCCAGCGGCGCCAGCGCCTGAAGCCGGCCCAGATCGGTGATCCAGCCGTCGCCGATCGCCTCGGTGATCACCGTGGCCAGCGGCGGGTTCGCGAGCAGCAGGAAGCGCCGCTGCGTCACGCCGTTGGTCTTGTTGTTGAAGCGGCCCGGGAAGAGCGCGGCGAAGTCGGGGACCACGGTTCGCTTCAGGAGCTCCGAGTGAATCGCCGCCACCCCGTTCGTGCTGTGCGAGCCGACGATGGCCAGATGCGCCATGCGGATCTTTTTCGGCAGCCCCTCCTCGATGAGGCTCACGCGCGTGGCCCGTGCGTCGTCGCCCGGGAACCGGGTGCGCACGTCGTCGAGAAAACGGGCGTTGATTTCGTAGATGATCTCGAGCTGCCGCGGCAGCATCATCTCGAACCAGGGCAGCGGCCACTTCTCGAGCGCCTCCGGCAGCAACGTGTGATTCGTATAGGCCAGCGTGCGCTGCGTGAGATCCCAGGCCTCGACCCATTCGAGCTTCGCCTCGTCGAGGAGGATGCGCATCAGCTCGGGGACCGCGAGCGTCGGATGCGTGTCGTTCAGCTGCATCGCGACCTTGTCGGGCAGCGCGGACCAGGGGTTGCCGGACGCCCGGAAGCGCCGGACCGCGTCGGCCAGCGTGCAGGCCACGAGGAAGTACTGTTGCAGGAAGCGCAGCCCCTTGCCTTCGGTCGTGGAGTCGTCCGGGTAGAGCACGCGCGTCAGCGTTTCGGCCGTGAGCGTCTCGGCCAGCGCGCCGACGAAGTCGCCGCCGCTGAACTGCTGGAAGTCGAAGTAGTCCGGCGTCGCGGCCGCCCAGAGACGCAGCGTATTGACGGTCTTGCCGCCATACCCGACCACCGGGCGGTCGTAGGGAATGCCGATCAGCGTTGACGGCCGGCCCTGGACGGTCTTGAGCGCGCCCGCGTGAATGTCGAACGAACAGGCCAGCCGCACTTCGACGGCCTCGTCCGGCCGAGGCACTTCCCACGGGTCGGGCCGGGCGAGCCAGCGATCCGGCTGCTCGTGCTGCCAGCCGTCGCGCATGGCCTGCCGGAAGATGCCGTATTCATAGCGCAGGCCCGATCCCATGCCTGGAATCCCGAGCGTCGCCATCGAATCCAGGAAGCAGGCGGCCAGCCGGCCGAGACCGCCATTGCCGAGGCCCGCGTCCGGCTCCTGTTCGATGATCTCGAGCGGATCGAGCTTGTGTTTCGTGCAGAGTTCCTTCCACACGGGGTCGAGTAACAGGTTCGTGATGTTGTTGGCCAGCGAGCGGCCCATCAGAAATTCCAGCGACAGGTAGTAGACGCGCTTGACGTTCCGGGCCTGGTACGTCTGCTCGGTCCTGATCCAGCGCTGCGACAGCAGGTCGCGCACCGAGTGCGCGACGGCTTCGAACCTGGCGCGGGGCGTGGCGGCCGTGAGTGGCGCAACCCGATCGAAGGTCAGGTGGCGTTCGTATAACCCGTCGCTGACGCCGGACAGTTTGACGCGACCGCAGTCGAGGTGAGCAAGGGGATTCGGGCGGGACATAGGGCGCGGCCTTCGCTTTCGCGATCGTGGACTCTCGTTGCTTCGATGACAGCCCGTTGTGAGGCCCGGCCTGTTCGGATCGCAGTATGCAAGCGGGACGCCACGAACGCCGGCGTTCTAGCCGGCCCGCTCCGGCGTCCGAGCGCGGTGAGCGCATCGTCGAGGGCGACGAGGTCCGTCGGCGTGTGCGCCGCCGGGAGCGCGCCTTCGTCGAAGGTGACCTTCACCGCGCCACCGCCGCGCTTCTGATACCCCTTCGCGCGAGCCGAGTCCACGAGGACCCGCCGCATGAGCCGCGCGGCCATCGCCAGAAAGTGCGCCCGGTTCTGCCAGTGCAGATGCTGGACATCGATCAGGCGCAGGTACGCCTCGTTGACCAGGGCCGTGGCCTGAAGACTGTGCCCGGCCCGTTCAGGTCACAGCCGCACATCAGACCGGGATGCGGCGAGTGCGCGCGGAGAACCCGCTACTGGCCGACGCGATCGCTCAGGGAGTCAGCCGGTCGGCAACGTTCCGTCGTCTGATCGAGGCGATCGACGCCACAGATGGCCTCGTGTACGTCCTCGACGGCAGGTGTGGGCAGGGTGTGCGGGCGTGCCTGCACATGTCGCTCGAGCTCTCCGGCGGGAACCGGCTCCTGCGCATCATCGTGAATCCCAGGCGGGCGCCTGGCTGTGAGCTTCTCGCGTCAATCGCCCACGAGCTGCAACACGCGCTCGAGGCGCTCGGCAATCCGAACGTCAGGACGGCCTTCGGGC
>Ga0070675_100000387_pt1 | contig 29814 bp, 25 predicted proteins | sample KBSM43metaG_FD_65343 | JGI IMG/M metagenome (GOLD analysis project Ga0070675, IMG submission 65343) | Miscanthus rhizosphere microbial communities from Kellogg Biological Station, Michigan, USA - KBS M4-3 metaG | ecosystem: Host-associated > Plants > Roots > Rhizosphere > Soil ... | reverse complement strand
GCCGTCGACCAGCACGGTCGAGCCGCTCATGCCGGCGCAGCCGGCCAGGGCGGCGGCCAACGACAGCGCCAGGAGGGCGCGGGGGGCGAAGGTCTTCTTCATCGTGTCTCCTCGAAGTGTTGTGTTGCGGATGCGAGCCGCACATCTTCCGTCGGCCGGGCGACATCGCGCAAGCTAGGTGAAGCCTGCCCCCGTGGCGACGCGACCGGCCTCGTCCCAGGTCGCGAGCACTTCGTAGCCGCCGCCGCGCGACTCGACCAGGGCGAAGCCGCTGGCCTGCCACTCGAGTGCCGGCAGCACTGCGGGCGGCTGCGCGCGCAGGGCCTTGCGCGCCAGGGTCACGTGCGGCGCGAACGGCCGAGGATCGATGGTCACGCCGAGATCGGCGAGCGCGGCGCCGAGGCGCGCATGCAGGCTCTGCAGGCCCGACCCGGCGCCGAGCAAGGCGACGGCGATGCCGCCGCGCCAGACAGCGGTGCCTGCCAGGTCGAAGTGCAAGGGGTCGATTGCCACCGTGCCGAGTGCGCGGTGCAAGCCGTCCAGGCGATCGCGGCGGAAGCTGCCGATGAAGTGCAGCGTCGCATGCAGCTTCTCGTCGGCCACCAGGCGGGCGCCGCGCGGCCAGCGCCAGGCATCGCGCAGCGCGACCAGTCCGGCGCGCACCGTGGCATCGGGCCAGAGCGCGGTGAAGAGGCGAACGGTGCCGGCATCGGTCATGGCGCGAGAGCCGGCGGCGGGTCGGGGGCGGATCGTCGCCGGGGCAGGAACGCGTCGCTGCCGTGCGGTCTCAGCTCGCGAACAGCTGGCGGTCCTTCATCTTCTGCGATCCGACCACGTAGTAGGCCTCGAACCAGGCCGCCTTGCCGCTGATCGCCCGCGGCTTTCTGAGCGTCAGCGCCGCCTTCTTCGCCGGCGCCGTCATCCCCGTCGTCTCCTGCAAGGTGCTGCGGAAGTGCAGGTGGTCGAAGACGCGCAGCGCCTCGATCGCGTAGGCGGTGGCGATCTTCGGATCCTCGATCATCAGCAGGTGGTCGCCGTTGCCGCTCTCGCCGCTGGGCGCGAGGTTGGACGAGCCGGTGAACACCTTGGCCGTCGGCAGGCTGAAATCGGTGACCACGAACTTGTGGTGCACGTTGATGCCCTGGCCCCCGCTCCACTCCGACTTGAACGGCTCGGGCGCGTTGTTCGCCAGGAAGGCGAAGTCGACCAGGCCGACGCTGCCGTCGGGCTTGATGATCTCCAGGCCGCCGGCCTTGTCGGACAGGCCGTAGCTGAAGATCGGCCGCTCGATCAGCCGGTCGAACGCCTCCTTGGTTGGCCCCGACTTGAGCTGGTTGAGGAAGGCCACCGCATAGAACACCGACGAGCTCGCCTGCTCGATCGCGCCGCGCACCGGATTGAGCGGCAGCGCCGACGTCGAATGCGGCGAGAAGCACACGTGCACCGGCACGTTCGAGGCGTTGACGGGCGCGAGCTGCCACTTCTTCGCCAGCTCGAGCTGCTTGAAGCCGCCCGGGTTGAGGAACGCGGCCTCGAAGGCCTGGGCGTAGAGCGCGGCGATGCCGGGATCGGCGAACACCAGGGCATTGTTCGACTGGATGTAGAGGCCGCGAAAGCTGAAGTTGGTGGAGCCGGCCAGCACCTTGAACGGCACGCCGGCGCGGCTGACGATGAACACCTTGTGATGCTGCAGGCCGCTGAAGTGGGTGCGGCGCACGCGGTCGGCGCCGGCCGTCACCGCCAGCCGCGCCGCCGCCCCGCTCTCGTTGCTCTCGGGCGTGCCGTGCCCCGAGACCACGCCGGTCTTCGACTTCGCGGTCGAGTCGTCGACGACGATGCGCAGCCGCGGCCCGAGCTGCTCGAGGCGGGCGACGACGTCGGGCTCGTTCAGGTCGTAGGCGAAGACGTCGAGCGTGATCGTCGGGTCGGCCACCGCCTCGTCGAGCAGGCCGAAGATCAAGTCGGCGGCCTCGAAGCCCATCCAGCGGTAGATGTCGCCCGGCCGCTTGACGAAGCCCAGGCCGTCGTCGGCGCGCGCAGGGATGATGGTCTTGCCGATGGCGTCGATGTCGGCGTCCTTCGGGAAGCGGTCGCGAAACGCCTGCGACGAGGCGAAGCCGCGGGTGAAGCCGACGTCGACGAAGCCGGCGTAGGTCACCGGATCGAGCGAGACCTGCAGCGTGATCGAGGTGCCGGCCTTGAGCACGCCATCGCTCGGCATGTGCATCTTGGTGCCGCGGTAGGTATAGAGGCCCTGCTTCGGCTCGAACGGGAAGTGGACCCAGCGGAACTTCTGGAACGGCGCCTTCTTCGACGGGTATGAGCGGTCGCCGTTCACGGCCTTGGCGAGCGGCTGGTCGTAGCTGAAGGCGAGCCGGTTGAGCAGGGGCGAAAAGCGCTTGGCGCCGGGCGGCTTGCACTCGATCGCGAAGCCGACCAGGTCGGGCTCGGGCGCGTCGACGTCGAAGCCGATCAGGCACATGCGCTCGCCGCGCCAGAGCTTCATCCGGAAGTTGGGCTTGGAGGCGCTGGCGGTGAAGTCGTCCATGGCCGGGAGTGTCAGCCCGCGCGCGGAGCGAACGCGGCGACGTCTCCGGGCTTGCGCAGCATCTTGTCGACCTCCGCGGCATGCAGCTCCTCGGCGTGGATCATCTGCCGCGCGAATTCCTCGAGCGCCACCGAGGCATCGGCCACGGCGTCGAGCAATTCGCGGTAGAGACCGAGCGCGCGTCGTTCGCTGTCGAGCGACTCGCGCAGCATCGCGCCGATGTCGGTCTGGTGCGAATCGAGCAGCGCACCGATCTCGAGCGACGGGTACGCGCCCAGGGTCGTGATCCACTCGCCGACCTGCTGCGCATGAACGAGCGATTCGTCCGCCTGGGTGCGCAGCCACGACACGATCGGAATGCGGCCGAAGCCGAAGACCATGAACGAGTAGTGCGTGTAGCGGACGACCCCGGCGAGCTCGGCTTCGAGCAGCCGGTTCAGGATGGCGACGACCTTCTCGGTTTCCAGCTGCTTCATCGCGCGCTCCTTCAAGGGGAAAGGACCGGATGCAGCTTACTGGCGGCGCTGCCGGCCGTCCATCGGACCGCCGTTGCGACCCTTCGCCGTGCGCAGTCTCAGTCTTCCCGGGCGACGAAGCCGGCCGCCTGGCGCGCGGTGCGCAGCAGGTGGCGCTGCTTGAAGCGGGCGCCGAACAGCCGCTTGACGGCGGCACGAAGGGCCTGTGCCGTCTCGTCGGCGACGCCAAGCGCGATCTCGTCGCGCATCGCGGCCCAGGTCTTCAGCAGATGCACCGGGAAGATGTACTGCGCCAGGCCATGGTCGAGCACCCGGGCTGTGCACTCGGCGTCGAAAGCCGCCGCATCCGCGACGGCCCAGCGGTCGAGCGCCGGCATCGCCGGGTCGTCGGCGACCAGATAGGGCGTGTTTCGACCGGCGAAGAGCGCCATCTGCAGCAGCGCCTCGGGCCAGAGCGCCGGCTCGCGCGTGCATTGCAGGCGCACGGCGTGGCCGAAGGTGAGCGCGTGGCTGAAGTCGAGCCAGTTGACGTTCTCCGCCACCGGGTTGTCGACGCGATGCGCGATCCGCTCGTCGAAGCGCAGCAGATGCAGCGCTGCGGCGTGGAGCAGCGCCTGGTGCAGTTGCAGCGGCGACGCCTTCGCGGCGGCGGCAATAGTGGCAGCCAGGGTGTCGCGCACGCTGCGGCCGATGAAGGGCGCGACGTCGATGGCCTCGCCATCCCGCGCCGCCTCGCCGCCTGCCGCCGGCGGCCATTGCGCCAGTGCTGCGGCGTAGTGGCGGAAGTCGGGCAGCAGCTCTTCCCGCGTCGCATAGACCAGCATCCGCAGCCAGCCGAGCAGCAGCGGTGCCTCGGCCGCGGGACCGAGGCGCGCCGAGAGGCCGCGCAGATGCGTCAGGTAGATCAGCGCGTGGCCGAAGTCGTTGTAGTGGGCCAGCGCGGCGGCGGCGAGCGTCGGCTCGAGGTCGGCGAATCGCTTGCCTTCGCCGAGCGCGCCCAGGAGCAGCGACGCCGCGCCGGCCTCGTCCTGCGCCTCGACCGCGGCGAGGAACGCCGGTGCATCCCAGCGGGCCAGGGGCCGTGCGGGCGCGAACGGAAATGCCGGCTCGCGCAGCGTGTCGTAAGCGATGTGCGAGAGCGCCTCGGCAGCGCAGGCGAGGCGCTCGGTCGGCTCGGCGAGGGTGTCGCGCAAGCGCAGCCACACCTCGGCGCCGGCCCAGGCGTGGGTCATGCCGTAGCGCAGGCGCTCGTGGCTGCGCTCGATCGCACGCGCCACCGCGGCCTCCGGCGTCGCGCCGGCGCGATCGAGGCGGGCCAGCTCGCGGGCGATGCGCGGCGCGTCGTGGTCGGCCATCGCGTCGTCGAGCTGGACGAGCGCCTGCTGCGCCCGTACCTCGGCCGGGGCATCGCCGGCGTCGACCCAGACCACGCCGGCGGCGTCGACCTTCACAGGATAGATGCGCAGGCTGTCGCCGCCATAGTGGTTGGCGCCGGTCCGAAGGTCGAACTTCCAGTTGTGCCAGTGGCAGGTGAGGATGCAGCTCTCGCCATCGAGCGCGCCTTCGACCAGCGGATAGCCCTCGTGCGGGCAGCGGTTGTTGCAGGCATGGACGGTGCCGTCCTGGAGAAAGAGGGCGAGCTGCTTCGCGCCGAGCTTGACCGTCGCCCGGCCCGAGGCGCGCAAGCGCTCGAGGTCGGTCGCCCGGGTCCAGGCCGGTTCGCCTTCGGCGGATGGAGGAGCGGTCATGGGATCGGGCGCGGACTCGACGGCACCTTCAGAGCTTGTCGTACTTCCTGCTGTGGCCGCGTGCGCCGGCGACCGGGTACTTCGATGCGTTGACCTGCAGCTTGGCCCGGGCTGCAGCCACCGGATCGATGCCCAGCGCGTCGGCCAGCTGGATCAGGTACAGCAGCACATCCGCGATCTCTGCGCCCACGGCCTCCCGCTGCTCCGGCGCCAGCTCGCGGCTCTGCGCTTCCGTCATCCACTGGAAGTGCTCGAGGAGTTCCCCGGCCTCGACGATCAGGGCCGAGGCGAGATTCTTCGGCGAATGGAACTGCTTCCAGTCGCGGTCGCGCGCGAATCGGTCGAGCTCCTTGGCGAGGCCTTGCAGGGAATCGTTCATGGCAGGCGGCGTCAAGTATGACCCCGAGGCACGGTCACGGGACCTGCCGCAAGGCCGCGTCCAGGCGGAGCAGGGTTGCCGCATAACCGGGCGCCGTCGGCTCGTGCATGAAGTACACGTGCGTCTCCTGCCAACGTGTCGCCGCGAGCCGGCGAGCCCAGTGCGCGAGGTCCTCCTCCGAGTAGTGCTCGAGGCGCAGCCGCAGATACCCCCAGGGCGCGGTCTCGACCAGCGGCGGCGGCGCGTTGTCCTCGCGCTCGGAGAGGCAGAGCGCGGCGCCGGCGGCCTGGAGCGCGGCATACACGTCGTCGTCGAACCAGGTGTCGTTGCGGAACTCGAAGACCGCCTGGTGGCCTTCGGGCAGCAACTGCAGGAACTCGCCCAGGCGGGGCAGATCCTTCTTGAGAAAGGGCGGCAGCTGAAAGAGTACCGGCCCGCGCTTGGCGCCGAGGGTGGCGAGATTCCTGTAGAGGTAGGCGGTGGAGTCGGCCGCGGCGTCGGCCTTGAGGCGGGCATCGTGGGTGATGCGGCGCGACGCCTTGATCGCGAAGCGAAAGGCCTCGGGCGTGGCTTCGACCCAGTGGGCCAGCACCGCGACCTTGGGCATCTGATAGAAGGTGTTGTTGATCTCCACGGCAGGCAGCCGCTCGGCATACCAGCCGAGCATGGCCTCGGGCTGGATCTTCTCGGGATAGAAGCTGCCCTTCCATTCCTTGAAGGCGTAGCCGCTCGCCCCGGCCCAGAGCTTCGACGTGTTCATGGTGACCTCCCGGCGCGCCGATGCCGCCCGCGGCCGGACTTTGCCATGGGACATCCCGTGCCGCGGCCGAACAAGAAAAGCCCGCGACCATTGCTGGTGGCGGGCTCGGCTTCCGGACATCGATGGCTTCGGGCGCAACGACGACGGTCTCTCGGCACTGGGTGACGGGTTCCCTTCTGTCCGCCCATTCGTGCGGCCGGTTCGTGCTTCGAACGGATGCAACTCTAGCGCTCGCCGATGTCAGCGATGTGACGTCAAGGGATCGATTCCCGGGCCTGTTCGAAGGATCGCCACATCTCTCACGATGTTCGCTTTCCTCTGGCCGAACGGCGCCCCGGCCCGAACCGCGCCATGCCTTCGGGCCCTAGACTGTCCGAGGGGGCACGCCACCGCTTGAGACAACGGGCCGAGACGCCGCATGGCCGATGAACAGTTCAGGGATCCGAACCGCCGTGCATTTGCCCGCACGGTGATCCGGCAGCCGGCGACCGTCATCTACGGCGATACCAGCGTCCCGGTGCAGACCCTCGACGTCGGCCAAGGCGGCATGTGCTTCCTCGCCGGCCGGCCGATCGGGCCGGGCACCCGATGCACCGTCACGTTCGACGTGCCGCTGGGCGACGGGCCCGCGGAGGTCAGCGCCTCGCTCAAGGTCGTCTATTCGTCCTACCTGGCGGCCGCGCAATTCAAGATCGGCATGGTCTTCACCGAGCTCGGCGACGATGCGGCTCGCGTGCTGGCCCGGTACACCGCCGCCGGCTAGCCAGGCCGCAATCTCGTCCCGTGGACGAGCCGGGAGGCGCGGCGTCGCGCCGCCGTCCGTCCGCCGTCCGCTTTCCCGTCGCCGAGCCGTATCGAAGAATACCTGGCCATCCCGGATCGAGGCACGACCATGAGCCTGCTCGCCGCTCTCAAGCTTCCTGCGCTCGACACCTTGGCGAAAACGGGCGCAGCGATGGTCGCCGACAGCCGCGGCGGCGGCGAGGAGGACGACGCTCCTGCGCGCTCGTCCTCGAAGGCCGCGCCGGCCCAGCCCGCACCGCCGTCCGGCGCACCGCCGATGGGCGCCGCTCCTGCAGCCGGATCGCCCGCCCCCGCCCGGGCCGGGATCTCCGCGGTGCAGCTCTCGATTCCGGTGAAGGTACCGGACAAGGACTTCAGCTACGTCACCTGCGGCGGCAGCGTCACCTTCGCCGTGACGGCCAAGCCCGAGGGCGACGAGCCCGACGTGGAGGTGAAGATCAAGAACCTGAAGCCCGAGGTCGAGGCCAAGCTCAAGAAGAAGTTCGGCAGCGCGGCCGAGCTGAGCGGCGGCCTCACCGTCTCGGACAAGGAGGGCTCGGTGGGCGTGGGCCTCGACCTGGTGGACGCACAGACCCAGGCCAAGACGACCTTCGAGTTCCATGTTGTCAAGGTCGACGCCGAGCACGCCAAGGTGGAGTTCGCCGCGCTCGAATGGTCGCAGACCTACCCGCTGGCGCGAACGGTGATCGAGGTGGGCGGCGTGAAGTGGAAGGTGGAAGGCGGCGCAGCGGTGAAGGTGACCGCGCAGCCGAACTGGAAGCAGATCGCCACCGACGTGTTCAAGCGGCTGGGCGTGACCGTGGCCGAAGACGCCGCCCTCGGCGTGGCCGCCGGCGGCACCGGCACCGCCGGCGCCGCCGCGGTCGCCGCGGCCTCGTCGCCCGTGATCGTCGCCGCCGGCGGCATCTTCGGCGGCCTGGCGCTGACCGCCGGAGCGATGGCCTGGATCGACGCGCTCGAGGCGGCGGGCCGCGACGCCACGCAGGCCTGCGTGCTCGGCGCCAAGAAGCTGCGCGACTACGCCACGTCTTACGGCTCGGCCATGCGCGGCGCGCCGGGCCCGAACGCGCAAGGCAACGCCGACGCCGAGGCCGCTCTCAAGACCATCATGGACAAGGCCCCGGGCACCACCCGCGAGCAGGCCATCGATGCGGCGAAGCAGTCGAAGCAGAACTGGGAGAACCTGGCCTACCGGGCGCTGCTGCCGAAGATGCGCGAGGAGGTCAAGCGGGCCTACGACGAGAAGCATCCGTGGACCCCGGACAACACGCTGATGATCGTGATGAACGAGGTGCTGGACACGAACGGCCGCTACTGAGCCGCTCGCGCGCCGCGGCCGGCGCCTACTTCAGCGGCTGCAGCCCCAGCGCCCCGCCCAGCCCCTGCGGGTCGGGAATCCGCGCCAGCGCCCGGTCTTCGGGGAAGGCAAAGTTCTCCTCGACGGTCCGGTCGAGCAGGTCCAGCTGGCGGCGCAGCTCGGCATGGCGATGCTCGGGCAGGGACTGCAGCAGGTGCTCCAGCATCGAACGCATGCGCCGCATCACCTGCACGCTGCCGCCGCCGCAGTGGCGGATCTCGGTGCAGGCGAGGTGCACGTAGTCCTCCCACTTCGGCGTGAGGAAGATCAGGCGCAGGTTGCTGGTCTCGTCGCGCAGGACGTCGTTATGCAGATGGCGCAGGCCCACCACGCGCAGCATCCGGTGCAGCTGGTCGATCGCCATCACCGCGGTGGTCGGGTCGTTGATCGCCGCCGACAGGGCCTTGATGGCGATGTCGACCAGGATGCGCAGGGCGAAGGTCGGATCCTGCTCCAGCGTGCGCTCGCTGCCGAGCGCGACCGAGGCGCGCAGCCGCCGGTCGTCGATGGCGACAGCGCCGCCATGCAGGCGGAACATCGGCTCGTCGACCGCGAGAAAGTCACCCACCTGCGGCACGAACTCGATGTAGCCGTTGGCCTCCCGGGCCAGGGTCACCAGGCCTGGAAGGTCGACCGCGAGCACCACCCCGGAGCTGCCCTGGTGCTCCACGATTCGGCCGGGCACGGCGTGCTGCACCGGCTGCTCGCTCGGGCCCGGATCGCGCGTCGGTCCCTTGTAGACGCTCTGAATCACGCGGATGCCGGTCTCGCCCACGCGCTGCACCAGGCTCACCGGGCGCAGCAGGCGGGCGGCGTAGTCGATGAGGAACAGGAACACCATCACCGAGAAGATGCCGAGCAGGCCGGCCACGAACACGTCGAGCTGCTTCACGGTGTCTTCCATCCGCGTCAGCACGCGGATCGCGAAGGCGAGGGTGAACAGGAACAGGCCGACGATCGAGCGGATGACGTTGTCGCGCAGCAGGGTGGTGGCGATGATGCGCGGCGTGTACTGGCCGCCGGCGACCTGGATCGCCACCAGCAGCGAGCCGAAGGTGAAGACGATGAACGAGATGTTGAGGGTGATGAAGAGCTCGAGCTGGGACCGCGCCCCGCTGACCGAGAGGCCGAGGAACGACACCGATTCCGAGGCCCAGCCCTCCTCGACGAGCCAGTTGCCGAGCGCGTTGACGGCGCGGTGGAACACCGCGTAGAGCAGCAGGGCGAAGAGCGGCACCACCCACATGGAGCCGCTGACGTAGCTGCGCCGGACGTAGCGCCGGTTCCACTGCATGACCTGCGAAAGCCACCCCATGCTGCGATGCCCTCCTGGCGCCGCGCATCATGCTCGCAGGACACCGTCGCCGCACCTGCCCCAAAGGGAAGGCGCAGCGGTTCTCGCCTCGCCGCAGCCGCCTAGCGGATCTTCGCCGCCTCGCTCTCCATCTGCGACACCAGCCGGTCCATCTGCACGATCACCGCCTGGATCGTCGCCCGCTGGGTGAGGTCGACCCCGGCCTTCTTCAGCTGCGTCATCGGATGGTCGTTGCCGCCACTCTTGAGCAGGGTCAGGTAGCGCTCGGTCGCCGCCTTGCGCGACTCCGGCGCGCCGGTGGTCATCGCGTCGTAGAGCTGGGCCGAGGAGGCAAAGCACGTCGCGTACTGGAACACGTAGTACGGCCTGTCGAAGAGGTGCGAGATCCGCGCCCAGGTGAACTTGTAGAAGTCGTCCACCGTCAGCGCATCGCCCCAGTATTCCTTCAGCAGGCCGGCGTAGATGTTGTTCAGCACCTCGGTCGTCACCGGCTCGCCCTTCTCCACCAGGCGGTGCGCGCGCAGCTCGAAGTCGGCGAACATCACCTGGGTGTAGAAGGTGCCGACGATCGAATCGACCGCGTGCTGCAGCAGCAGGAAGCGCTCCTTCGGGTCGCTGGTCTGCGACAGCAGCTTCTCGAGCAGGAAGCGCTCGTTGGTGGTGGAGGCCACCTCGGCGACGAAGATCGTGTAGTCGGCGGTGACGAAGGGCTGGTTCTCGTACGAGAGCACGGTGTGCATCGCGTGCCCGGCCTCGTGCGCCAGGGTGAAGGCGGCGTCGAGGGTGTCGTTGTAATTCATCAGCAGGTACGGGCCGACGCCGTACACGCCGGCGTTGTAGGCGCCGCTCTTCTTGCCCTCGTTCTCGTAGACGTCGATCCGGCCGCCGGAGACGAAGCGCCGGTAGCGGCTGGAATACTCCTCGCCGAGCGGCGCCACCGACTGCATCGCCAGCTCGCGTGCCTGCTCGTACGGATAGGCCTTGTCGCTGCGGTAGATCGGCACGAAGCTGTCGTAGAGGTGGTAGGTCTCCAGGCCGAGCAGCTTCTTGCGCAGACGCGCGTAGCGCTGGAACGGCGCCGAGCCGGCGCGGGTCGCCTCGACCAGCGTCTCCACCACCTGCCGCGGGATCGCGTTGCCGTCGAGGGCGGCGTCGAGCGTGGTCGGGAAATTGCGCGCCTGGGCCATGAACCAGTCGCGCTGCAGCACGCCGTTGTAGATCGCGGCGTAGGTGTTGGCGGTGGCGCCGTAGGTGCCGACGTGCGCCGCCGCGGCCTTGGCGCGGTCGGCCTGGCTCGGGCTGGTCTCGAGCAGCGCGCCGTAGTTGCCCGGGCTCAGCACCACGTCCTTGCCGTCGGCGAGCTTGAGGGTCGGGAACTTGATGTCGGAGGTGGCGAGCTCCGAGTAGATCGACCGCGGCGCGCTGTTGAACTGGCCAGCGAGCGAAAGCAGCCGCTCGCCCTTGTCGTCGAGGACGTGCGCCTTCTGCCGGTAGTTGTCGAGGATGGTGAAGCGGTAGGGCGCAAGCGCCGGCGTCTGATCGATCCAGCCGGTGACGGTCGGCTCCGGGATGGCCAGCAGCTCGGGCGTGAACCAGGCCGTGGCGGTGGCGAACTTGGCGAAGGCGGCATTGACGCGCTGGAATCGCCCGGCCACGGACTGGTCGCGGGTATCGACGTCGCGCTGCAGCTGCGGATAGCGGTAGGTGAGGTACTGGAGCTTGCCGATCTCGTCGTAGGCCAGGTAGGCCTTGAGCAGCTGCGCGGCGCCGCCCGACGCCAGCGTTCCCTTCAGGCCAGCGAACGCGTCCATCTTCGCGTCCATGTCCTTCATGCCCGCTTCCCAGGCGTCCCAGCTGGGGTAGATCGCCGAGAAGTCCCAGCGGAACTCGGCCGGGATCTCCGACCGGTTGCGGGTGGTCGGCTTGGCGGCCACGGCGACGGTGGAGACGGCGGCAGCGCACAGGACGGTGGTGATCGCGAGGGTCATCTTCATAGGATACGGGCGCCTGCGACGGCGGGGCTTGGATCGACCGGCGAGTGTCGTGCCCGGCCGCCGGCCGGGTCAACCGCGGTGCGACACGATGCGGTTGCGAGGGGTCGAACTGCGGTCGCGGTCGCGCTGGGCCCCCGCGGCGGTGTCGACTGACCTAGACTGCCGTTCGCCTTTCCCGGCCGCTGCCGTGATTCCCGTCCTGCCCTCCTCCTCGCCCCTCGACGACGCCGCGGCGCGCTTCGGCCGACCGCTGGGCGGCTGGCGGCTGAAGCTCTACACCGTCATCTTCGAGGCCGACACCCGCGCCGGGCGGCTGTTCGACCTGGCCCTGATCTGGCTCATCCTGACGAGCGTCGGCGTCGTCGTCCTCGACAGCTTCGAGGCGCTGCACGCGCGCTGGGGAACGTCCTTCACAGCGCTCGAGTGGTTCTTCACCCTGACCTTCACCGTCGAGTACATCGCCCGCCTCGCCTGCGTGCGCCGGCCTTCGCGCTATGCCCTGAGCGTCTTCGGCATCATCGACCTGATCGCCGTCCTGCCCACCTGGCTGGCGCTGTTCGTGCCCGGCCTGCACGCGCTCATCGACGTGCGCCTGCTGCGCCTGCTGCGGCTGTTCCGGATCCTGCGTCTGGCCCAGTACGTCGACGAGTACCGCGCCCTGGCACAGGCCCTGCTGGCCAGCCGGCGCAAGATCTTCGTCTTCCTCAGCTTCGTGCTGATCGTCACCGTCGTCATGGGCACGGTCATGTACGTCGTCGAGGGGCCGGCCAACGGCTATACCAACATCCCGGTGTCGGTCTACTGGGCGATCTCCACCCTCACCACCGTCGGCTTCGGCGACATCACGCCCAAGACCGGCCTCGGCCGCACCATCGCCTCGCTGATGATGCTGATCGGCTGGGGCACGCTGGCGGTGCCCACCGGCATCGTCAGCGCCGAGTTCACCGCCTTGCGCATGGCCGGCCCGCGGGTGCCCACGACCCGTACCTGCCAGGCCTGCCTCTCCGAAGGCCACGAGCCCTCGGCGCGCTACTGCAAGGATTGCGGCGCCGAGCTGCCGCCCTACGCCCTCGGCTGAGCCCGGACCGCCCCGAAGTCGCGCCATGCGGCCGCAACAGAACCTGCGCTTCTGCACCTCGGCCGACGGGACGCGGATCGCGATCGCCTCGATCGGCAGCGGCCCGCCGCTGGTGCGCGCCGCCCACTGGCTGAGCCATGTCGAGCACGACCTCGACAGCCCGGTCTGGGGCCCCTGGCTCGCCGAGCTCTCCCGGGAGCACACCTACCTGCGCTACGACCAGCGCGGCTGTGGCCTCTCCGACGCCGACATCGCCGACTTCTCGCTCGACGCCTGGGTGGCCGATCTTGAGGCGGTGGTCGCCGCCTCGGGGCTGCGCCGCTTCCCGCTGATCGGCATGTCGCAGGGCGGCGCCGTCGCGATCGCCTACGCCGTGCGCCACCCGGAGCAGGTCTCGCATCTCGTGCTCGTCGGCGCCTATGCCCGCGGCGCCGCGCGGCGCGCCGTCACCGCCGACCAGCGGCTCGAGGCCGAGACGCTGGTCCGCCTGATCCGCCTCGGCTGGGGGCGCGACAACGCCGCCTTCCGCCACGTCTTCACCAACCAGTTCATTCCCGGCGGCACGCCGGCGCAGCACGCATGGTGGAACGAGCTCGAGCGCCTGACCGCGACGCCGGAAAACGCCGCCCGCACGCTCGAGGCCTTCCACGACGTCGACGTCACCGCGCTGGCGCGCGAGCTGCGGGTGCCGACGCTGGTGCTGCATGCGCGCGGCGACGCCCGCGTGCCGTTCGACGAGGGCCGCCAGCTCGCCGCCCTGGTTCCCGGCGCGCGCTTCGTTCCGCTGCAGAGCGACAACCACGTGCTGCTCGCGGGCGAGCCGGCCTGGTCCGGCTTCCTGGCGGAGCTGCACGGTTTCCTCGGCGCCGGCGCCGCCGAGAGCCTGGAGGGCACGGCCAGCGAGGCGGCCCTCACCCCGGCCGAGCGCGACGTGCTGCGCGGCGTCGCCCAGGGCCTCGACAACGCCGCGATCGCGCGCCAGCTCGGCAAGAGCGAGAAGACGGTGCGCAACCAGGTCTCGAGCATCTTCGACAAGCTCGGCGTGCGCACCCGCGCCGAAGCGATCGTCCACGTCCGCGACCGGGCCGGGCGCGGCTGAGCCGGGACACGGAGCCCAGCCTCGCGGCCGGCGATCCGGGCGAGCGGGACAACGGCCTCATGCGGCCGTGGCGGCGGCCGGCGACCATGCCGGCACCTTGTCGCCAGAGAGTCCCTCCATGTCCCGCACCCTGTCCCGCTTCGGCCTCTCACTGTCGCCCGAGCGTCTCGCCTCGATGGCGCTCGCTGGCGCCGCCCTGTTCTGGTCAGGCGCCTTCATCGCCGGCCGGGCCCTGCGCAACGACATCGACCCGGCCACCCTGACCCTGCTGCGCTGGGGCTTGGCGCTGCTGGCGTTCATCCCCTTCATCGGCCGCAAGGCCTGGCGCTGCCGGGCGGTAGTGCGGCGCGAATGGCGGCTTCTGACCGGCCTTGGCGTCACCGGCCTGGCGGCCTTCCATACCCTCACCAACCTGGCGATGCATACCACGACCGCGCTGAATGCGATCCTGATGCTCTCGCTGGTGCCGGCGACCATCCTCGTCGGCGGGGCGCTGAGCGGCGCCAGCCGGCCGTCGGCCCGGCAGTGGGCGGGCACGGCGGTGTCGCTGCTCGGCGCCTGTGTCCTGATCACGCGCGGCAGCCTCGATGCCCTGCTCGGCCTCGACCTGGTGCGCGGCGACCTGTGGATGATCGCCGGGGTCCTGCTCTGGACCGCGTATTCGCTGCTGCTCCGGCGCCGGCCCTCCGACCTGCCGCCGGACGTCGCCCTGATGGCGAGCATCGTTCCGGCGATCGGCGCGCTGCTGCCGGTGGCCCTCTTCAGCGGCAGCGCCGCCCTGCCGACGCCGACGCCCTTCGTCATCGGCGCGGTCCTCTACATCGCGATCTTCGCCTCGCTGATCGCCTTCTCGCTCTGGGCCCACGGCGTCGCCGTGATCGGCCCGGAGCGCGCCGGCCAGTACGTGCACCTGATGCCGATCTTCGGCGCCGTGCTCTCGACGCTGCTGCTCGGCGAAGCGGTCGTGGCGGCGCAGCTCGTCGGTGGCGCGTTCGTGTTCGCCGGCCTCTGGCTGGCGCGGACCGGGCCCGGCGCGGTGGCGAGCTCCGCCGCGCGCCGGGAAACGGCCGCGCCGCCGGCTACGCCGCTTGCGCTGCGGCCTTGAGCCCGGCGATCTCGATCTTGACCATCTTCAGCATCGCGTCGCTGACCCGCTTCGCCCTTGCCTTGTCCGGCTCGCTCATCATCTCGGCGAGCACCTTCGGCAAGATCTGCCAGCAGACGCCGTAGCGGTCGCGCAGCCAGCCGCACTGCTCGGCCGTGCCGCCGTTGCCGAGGAGTGCGTTCCAGTACTTGTCGAGCTCGGCCTGGTCGTCGCAGTGGACGACGAACGAGACCGCGTGGTTGAACGGATCGAGCGGCCCGGCCGACATCGCGGTGAACGACTGCCCGAAGAGCACGAAGTCGACGATCTTCACCGAACCGGGCGGGCCGCTGGGCGATTCGCTCGGCATGGTCACGACCCGGGTGACGCGGGAGTCGGGAAAGACCGAGGCGTAGAAGGTGGCGGCCTCCTCGGCCTCCTTGGCGTACCAGAGAAAGGGGGTGATCTTCTGCATGTCGAAGTCCTTGGGTGGAGTTGCGGATCGGGCGTTCGCGCGCCCTGCCCTGACGACGAACGGAGGATCGCCAAATCGACACCGGCCGGCAACAAAGTCCATCTCGCCGGGTCGTAGGTGTTTTCTTGCAGCACGATCAGGGAACGGCCCGCGACCACTTCCGGCATCGCCTGCTCGCTGATGGCCAGGGGGCGACCTATGGTTCGCGTGTTTCACCGAATCCGCATCGCCCCGATGCATCGCCTTTCCAGGAGGTCCCATGGCTGACGACAAGACCAAGCGCGGCTCGCCCGACAACAAGCGCCTGAACAAGGGCGAGCCCTACGAGGTGGCCTATGCGCGAAAGAAGGCGAAGGCGTCGAGCGGCGGCTCGGCGGGGCGGACGGGGGCCAAGCGTGCGGGCCCGGCCGCCCGGAAGCCGCCTACGCGCACCGGCCGGGCGCGCGCAGCCGCGGCGCCGGCCGCACGCAAGCGGTCGGCCCCCAAGGAGGCGGTGCGCCCGGCACCGCACCCGCCGACCGAGAAGAGAACGCCCGAGAACACCGCCCCGCGGACGATGAAGACTTCCGACGCGGTCGACCTCCTGACCGACGACCACCTGCAGGTGTCGGCGCTGTTCAAGCAGTACGAGAAGCTGGCGAAGAAGAAGGCGCCGGCCGGGCAGCGGCGCACGCTTGCCGGTACGATCTGCGGCATGCTGGAGACGCACACGACGATCGAGGAAGAGATCTTCTATCCGGCGGCGCGCAAGGCCCGGATCGAGTCTGCCTTGCTCGACGAGGCCGACATCGAGCACGCCTCGGCCAAGGACCTCATCGCCCAGATCGAATCGGGCGATCCCGGCGACGACCACTACGACGCCAGGGTCAAGGTGCTCGGCGAATACATCGTCCACCATGTTGTCGAAGAACAGGTCGAGATGTTCCCGAAGTGCCGCCGCGCTGGCATGGATCTGGTCGCCCTGCGCGAACGGATGCAGGCACGCAAGGCCGAGCTCGACTCGGGCACCTCGGTGATCGCGGAAGAGGGCGTGCCGATGACGATGGCCGCCTCGGCCGAATCGCCCGGTATCCTTTCGCGCATCAGCGATTCGCTTTTCACGGCGAGGAACCCATGAAGCAAAGCATTTCTGCAGTCGAATGGCGCGAGCGCTGCGCTCGCCGGGTTCGCGAGCTCGACCGGCAGATCAGCGAAAGCGAAGCCGAGACCGTCGCCCAGGACGTCTACGACTTCGAGCGCACGCGGGCCATGCTGCCCGAGGACGCGGCCGACTTCGTCGCCGAGCAGATGAGCCAGAGCGAGCCGCCGCGCTTCGAGCGGCGCTCGAAGAAGCGGGCCGAGTCCCCGCCGCTCATGCGCTCCATCCTGCGCTATCTGAGCGAAGCGAAGCCGAAGAACGCTTCCTGAGCCTTCCGGGCGGCCGGACCGCCGGCGAAGCGCATATGCTCGCGCCCGGAGTCCACGCTGTCCGGGAGGCCCCTTGTCGACCGAAAAGACTGCGCTCGTGGTCGTCCACGGCGTGGCCGACCAGCTGCCCGGGGCGACGGCGAAATCGATCGTCGACCTGCTGGTGGCGACATCGTCCATCGGCGCCGCGTACCGCAGCCTCGGCAGCCGCGACCTGACCCTTTCGGTGCCGCCGCTCGCGCCCTATTGCGGCGCCGAGCGGAACGGCGCGCCGTCGCCGCACGCCGTCGACCGGTCGCTCTTCAAGTCCTTCCTCCAGTCGTTCCGTTCCGACTTCCAGCGGCAGCGCTGGGAAGCGCCGACCGTGACGCAGGTGCTCACCCAAAGGAAGGCGGCGAAGACGGCGGCCGCGCCCTCGACCTCGGCGCCGGCGGCGCCCGCGGCGCCCGCGGCCCCGCCGCCCGACATGACCGCCAAGGCCGCGGCGGCCCACGACGCCGGCCCTGCCGGCCCCGATCGCGGCTTGGCGTTCACCGACTACCTGCTCGGCAAGCAGCGCGACAACGGCGGCCTGCAGGAAGCCTACGAGACCACCTGCATCGAGCTTGAACGGAGGGCAGCCGACAAGACCGAGCGGGTCGATGTCTACGAGATGTACTGGGCCGACCTGTCGCGGCTCTCGGGAGCGATTCCCCGGATCCTCACCGAGTTCGGCACCCTGATCTTCCGCCTGTCCAGGCTCGGCCGCGACACGGTCGACGAAGGCCGGGGGTTTCTTCGCGGCGGGAACGGCGTACCCCCGGCCTGGAAGGCGCTGACCTTCCTGCAGTCGACGATCGACTGGTTGTTCGTCAACGTCCTGGCCCAACTCTTCTTCCACCTGCTGCTGTTCGGCTCGGCGCTGGTGGTCCTCGGCCTGGCGCGTCCGCTCGTCCCGGAGCATCGGCTGCATCTCGGCGTGGCGATCGCGCTGGCGGTGCTGGGCGTGCTCCTCTTTCTCTATCGACGCGGCGGCTCCTGGCGATCGAAGGCCTTGCCCGCGGCGATGCTGGCCCTGGCGGCGGTCTCGCTGTTCGCGAGCGGCGCCGAAGTGGCCATCACGGGCGTGGTTCTGATTGCCCTCGTGAGTGCCGGCTACGACGTGGTGCTGCGTGTCGCCGAAGAGCGATTTCCATTCGTCCGCAGCGTCGGCCTGGCGATCTGGACGGTGCTGCTCGCGGTGGTGCTGGTGCAGTGCTTCGCCAGCCTCGACGCTGCCGGCGCCACCCTCGACGCCTGGCGCGGCGCAGCGCTCTACGGAACCGAGCTGACCCTGATGGCGATCAAGGGGTTCTGGATCGGATTCGCGCCGCTGTTCCTGCTCTGGATCTTCGCCGGCCTGTGGGCGCAGCTCGGCGACTCCGGGCAGGTCACCCGCGTCGCCGCCGACCGGCCCGCACGGCAGGCCGACTACGGGCCGGGCGCCAGCGTCGCCACCGGCCGGCTCGGCATCGGTGTCTCGCTCTGCGCCTTCGTCGTCATGACGATGGCTCTCTGGGCACTGCTCAGCAACGTCCTCGATCTCTCGCTCAGCGGCGTGAGCTACGAGCCGAGGATCTTCACCGACGCCGCGTCGGCCGTGGCACCGCAAGGCAAGAGCACGGCGCAGGCCTACCTGCAGCAGCGCTACGTCGCCAGCACCGAAACCTTCGCGCCGCTCGCGATCCTGCTGCTCGCCCTGCTCGCCTATGCCATCGTCACCCTGTTCCCGAGCGTGCTCGCCGAGCTCTCGGTGATCCGCAACAAGGACCGCAAGCCCGATGTCGAGCCGGCGGCCGACGCCACGGCCGCGACCGACGCACAGCTGAGAAAGCGGGTGCAGTCCCGGCAGGAACGCTTCAACATCGAGGCGCTCCGGCTCGGCCGCTGGCTCACCGCCGGCTACCGCCTCGCCGACGTCCTGATGCTCGCGATCTGCCTCGCCGGTGCCGTGGTGAGCCTGGCGGTCCTGTACGTCTTCATGCGCCTAGAGATTCCTGGGGCGCTGCGCGACACCTTCGTCACGTCGCGCCAGACCTTGGCGGGCCTATCGAAGGTGTGGCTGGCGCCGCTGGTGTTCGGCGCCGCCGGCCTGGCAGCCGCGCTGTCGCTGCTCGGCGGCTTGCTGTCGCGCTATGCGCCGGCGGTACGGGCGCCGCTTGACGTCGCCCTCGACGTCGACAACTACTTCCGCGAGTTCCCGCGCAAGCAGATCCCGCGCGCCCGCATCTTCGCCCGCTACGTCGCCCTGCTCGAGCACATCGCCGCCCAGGGCTGCGACCGGCTCGTCATCGTCGCGCACAGCCAGGGCTGCGTGATCAGCGTCGAGACCCTGCGCTGGCTGCGCGAGGGGCAGCGCCCCGACAGCGCAAAGGCACCGCAGGGGCGTCGCCAGCTCTTGAGGCTGCTCGGCGGCGATGTGCGTCTGCTCACTGCCGGCTGTCCGCTCCGCCAGCTCTACGCCGCCCGCTTTCCCACGCTCTATCGGTGGGTCCTGAGGAAGGACGGCGTCTTCTGCGGCCCGCGCGCCGAGGACATCGGCGTGCGCCAGTGGCTCAATGCCTATACCAGCGGCGACTACGTCGGCCGATGGCTATGGAGCCGCAACGGCCCGAACGACGACCTCCTGGGCCACCCGCTCGCCGACGTGCTCCATCCCGGAGCGCTCGGCCGCGGCTCGGTCTACGACGCGTTCGCGCCCACCCCGCCCGACGACAGCGAGCTCGGTGCCACGGCCGAGGCCGAGACCTGCCTCGGTGTCGGCGCGCACACGCATTACTTCGAGCCGGACCAGCAAGTGGTGGCCTGGCTGATCGACTACCTGCTGCGCAGCCGCTACACCGTCAGCGGTGGATCGCGCGACGGCTCGGGCACGGGCGTGACCTGAGGCAGGAACCGCAAGCCCTGGCCCGGAACGGTGCCGACCAGGACCAGGGCGGCAAGGGCGCCGACGATGATCGAAGTGGCCCGCGGCCAGCGCGCAGCGCCGACGAAGACGACGGCGCGGCAACGAAGGTAGGCCCAGCGGGTGATCGCACCGAGCAGCGCAACCACCGTCAGCCACAGGCCGAGGCCGATTCCGAACCACTGCCAGCCGGTCCATTGCCAGTCCGCGGGCAGCAGCAGGAGCAGCGGCGCGAGCAGGGCCGAGATGAGCGCCCCGAAGAAGAGGACGAACAGGCCCACGAGCGAGACCGCGAGAAACAGCGCAGCGGCGATCCCGCAAAGGCAGGCCCAGCTCGCCGAAGCGAGCCAGGCACGGACGTCGATCAAGTGGACTCCCGCGACGGCGCGCGGGACCTCCCCGCGACGGAGCCGATGTTAGGGCGGTCCGGACGCGTTTCGCTTCAGCCGCCGAAGTGCATCTGGTAGTAGGCGCCGTCGGAGAACTGGCACACGCCGGTGCCCGAGCCGGGGCCGGTGAGCACGTATTCGCACTGCGCGTTGACGCCGCGCGAGCCGTGCGCATTGGCGACGCCGCGTCGGCCGGTGACGGTGCGCGGGCTGGCGCCCAGCACCTGCTGGTGGACGATGCCGAACGAGGGGTAGCTGGCATCGACCCGGGTCGATTCTCCCTGCAGGGTGTCGCCGAGGTAAGGCACGGTGAAGCTGCCGTGGCCGGCGTTGTTGTCGACCACCTGGGCCGACAAGAGACCGCCCTTGTTGGCCTGGGCGTTGAGCGGATAGAGACGGACGTTGATGAGCGTCGGCGCCGGTGGCTGCGCCGGGACGGCTGGCGCTGCAGCCGGCACCGAATAGCCCGACGAGACATTGACCGATTCGCGCGAAGTCGGCGGATAGGGCTGGCCGGTGCGCGGATCGATCGGCACCACATAGCAGGCACTGAGCGCGAGACCGGCGGCAGCGACGGCGAAGAACGAAGCCGTCCTGGCAGCGGCATGGCGAATGGGGAGCGCGTTCATACGATTTCCAATGGCTGCGGCACATGCCGCGGACGGCAGGGTCGTCGACCGCTACGCGCTCGGCAATCGCCTTCAACCAAGTAGCGGACCGTGCCGCCGACGAGCGCAGCGTGTGCGCCGCCGCCGATGGCGATTCGCTCTTTCGATGGTGACCGGTCAGCGCGCCGCGATCGTCGCCATCCAGGCCACGGTGGCGTCGAGCATCGCTTCGCGCACCTGCGCGTCGTTGCGGCCGCTGCGGGCACGGACGTGGAACGAATGATCGGCGTCGTCGATCAGCTCGAGGGTCGCTTTCGCTCCAAGCGCATCGAGCACCGGATGGAGGAGGTCGAGGCTGGCGAGCTCGTCGCGGGTACCCTGGAGGAAGAGCATCGGGACGTCGATGCTCGAGAGATGCGCCGCGCGCTCGGTCCCGGGACGGCCGGCCGGATGCAGAGGAAAGCCGACGAAGGCGAGCCCGCGCACGCCGAGCAGCGGCGCCTTCGCCTGCGCCTGCGACGTCATCCGGCCGCCGAAGGACCGGCCGCCGGCGAAGAGCGGCAGCCCGGCGCCGAGCCGCGCCGCCTCGGCCACCGCGGCACGGACCGCGGCCTGCGCGACCGCGGGCGGGTCGGGCCGCTTCGAGCCCTTCTCCATGTACGGGAACTGGAAGCGCAGCGTGGCCACGTCGCGCGCCGCCAGGCCTTCGGCGAACGCGGCCATGGACGGGTGGGTCATGCCCGCGCCCGCGCCATGCGCGAACACGTAGCAGGCGCGGGGCTGCGCCGGAGCGAGCCAGAGCGCGGAAACGCCTCCGCTCTCGCCGACCGCCAGCGTCAGCGGCCGCGCCTCGCCTTCCTTCATTCCGCTGCTGCGGGCGTCGCTGCAGCGAGGGCGTCGCCGCGCCGCCTCCCGGTGGTCAGGAAGTAGGCGTAGCCGAGCGCCATGAGGCCGAGGAACACGCCCGCGACCAGGAGGTTGAAGTACACCATCGTGCCGAGGCAGATCAGCGCCGCGACCAGCGCGAATGCCGGAAAGAGCGGGTAGACCGGGGCCGCGAACGGCCGCGCCAGCCGCGGCTCGCTGCGGCGGAGCTTGAACAGGCTGGCCATGCTGAGGATGTACATCACGATCGCGCCGAACACCGACATGGTCACGATGTTGGCGGTGAGCGACTGGCCGCCGAACTGGATCAGCTCGTCGCTGAAGATGGCAGCGATCCCGACCACGCCGCCGGCGAGGATCGCCATGTGCGGCGTGCCCAGCCGCGGATGGATCCGGCCGAGCAGCGCCGGCAGGTAGCCGGCGCGCGAGAGCGCGAAGACCTGCCGCGAGTAGCCGATGATGATGCCGTGGAAGGAGGCGACGAGGCCGAACAGCCCGAGCCACACCAGCATGTGCAGCCAGCCGCTGTTCGTGCCGACGACGATCTTCATCGCCTGCGGCAGGGGATCATTGATGTTGGCGAGCTTCGACCAGTCGCCGACGCCGCCGGCGAACACCATCACCCCGAGCGCCAGCGCCACCAGCGTCAGGATGCCGCCGATGTAGGCGATCGGCACCGAGCGGCTCGGGTTCTTCGTCTCCTCCGCGGCCATGGCGACGCCCTCGATCGCCAGGAAGAACCAGATCGCGAACGGGATCGCGGCGAAGATGCCGGGCCAGGCGCCGCCGCCGAAGGCGTCGGTGCCGGACCAGCCGCCCCTGAGGAAATTGGCGGCCGAGAAGCCCGGCGCCACCACGCCCATGAAGATGCAGAGCTCGAAGATCGCGATCAGCGTGACCGCCAGCTCGAAGCCGGCGGCGATCGTCATGCCGGCGATGTTGAGCGCCATGAACACCAGGTAGGCGCCGAGCGCGACCCACTTCGGCTCGAACGCCGGGAACTGCACGTTGACGTAGGCGCCGATCGCCAGGGCGATCGCCGGCGGCGCGAACACGAACTCGACCAGTGTGGCGAAGCCGGCGAGGTAGCCGCCGATCGGCCCGAAGGCGCGGCGGCTGTACTCGAACGGGCCGCCGGCATGCGGGATCGCGGTCGTGAGCTCGGTGAAGCTGAAGATGAAGGTCGTGTACATCAGGGCGACGAACGCCGAGGTCACGAGGAAGCCGAGCGTCCCGGCCTTGTCCCAGCCGTAGCTCCAGCCGAAGTACTCGCCCGAGATCACCAGGCCGACGGCGATGCCCCACAGCGGAAACGTTCCGAGGGTCTTGGGCAAGGTGTGGGCTTCGGTTGGCGTCATGCACGGCTTCCTCCGCGCCGGGAAGGTGGCGCGCCCGCGGATCATGCGGTCATCGGGCTTCCGGGGGAAGGGCTGAAACCGACCGACGGAAGCCGCCCTCAGCGCACGCTCGCCGACCAGTGCGGCGGCCATTCGCACAGCTTGGAGCGCGGCGAGCGGCCGGCGGCGTTGGCGCGATAGAGCATCGCCTCGACCGGCAGGCGCAAGGCCTCGCCGTAGAGCGCATAGGCATCGATCGCCGCCCGGCACTGGCGCTCCGAGCCGCCGGCCAGCGCCAGCGCCACCAGCCAGGCATTGCGAGCGTCGCGCTCGTGGCCGGTGAGCGCGCTGGCGATGGCGAAGGTGTTCCAGTCCTCGATCCGCCCCGACGGGAACTTCCAGTCGTGCAGGGTCAGCGCATGCAGCGCCAGGCGACGCGCCGCCTCGGGCTGGCTCGGGCTCTGGCGCAAGCGCATGTAGGCGAGCGTGCCGACGATCTCGGCATCGACCGGGTTGGCGCCGAAGGCCCGCGTCTGCAGGCCCACCGCCTCGGCGAAATCGCCACGCCGGAGGGCGATGCGCGCGCCCTCGTGGAACTGGCGCGATTCGCGGACCGCGGTACGCGTCAGCTGCGGATCGTCGGGCGCGAGACGGATCGCGCCGGCCGCGACCCGGATCTCGTCGTCGTGGCTGCCGTCCTCGTCGGCATGGGCGGCGGCGACCAGCACCCGCAGGACCAACCGTTCGGCGTGCTGGGCGATGCGCGGGATCTGCGTCGCCAGCAGGTCGTTCGCGCGCAGCATGAAGTCGGGCGGCGCGGCGACCGCGCCGTCGTCGGCCGGCGGGGCGGCGGGTGCCGGCGTCGCCGTCGGGCTCGCGGCCGCGACGGCGAGCGGCGGCGCCGCCGCGGCATCGAGCGTCCGTCCGGGCAGCGGCGCCAGGCCGACCGCCGGCGGCAGATAGATCGCTGACCGACCTGCGGGACGAGGGTTCGCCTTCGCCGTCGATGGAAACGCCGCCGGCCGCACCGTCACCGGCTCACCACTGCGCGCCGCAGGCGAAGCCGCCGCGGTGCGGACCACCGGCACCGGCTTGGCCGTGGCGACTCGGTGCGGCGGCGGCGACGCGGGGCGACGCGCGGCGGGCTCGGGCGCCTTCGCCGCCGACTCCGGTGCGCGAGCGACCGCCGGCGCGGCGCTTGTCAGCGCCGGTTCCGGTGCGGATGCGGGTGCGGCCTCGACCGGCGCCGGCGCGGAAGAAACGGGTCCGCTCGGGGCACTCGCCGCGACCGACGGCTCGGGACGCACGACGGAGGCGACCGGCGCCGTTTCCGTTCGGGCGGCCATCGCCCGGGCCGGCGCCGGCCTCCCGCCTGGCTCCCGCTCTGCCTTCGCGTCACTCTCGGTGCCGACCCGCGCCGAGGCGACCTGCTGCGGCGTCGCCTCGCGAAGCGCCGCCGACGCCGCGACCGCGGTCGGCGCGACGCCCGGCTCGACCCACGACCGCCAGGCGTCGCCGAGCAAGGGCACGGCGACGGCCGCCGTCGCCAGGCCGGCCACACCCGCCACCCAGGCGCGGCGCCGCGGCCGGGCCGGCGTCAGCGGCGGATTGACGGCCGCCCAGCCCGCGACGTCGCTGGGGTCGATGGCGATCACGTCGCTCGTGTCGGCGAAGCGCAGCGGGCTCGACGGCAGCGCGAGCGGCAACGCGATCCGGGTGACCGGCGTCGGCGAATCGTCGATCGCCCCCGAGCTGCGCTCGCCGAGCATCCAGCCGCGCTGCAGCGAGTCGGCGAGCTCGGGATCGCGCAGCTCGTCGTCGGTCACGGCGATGAGCTCGGCATGCGGCCGCACCGCCGGCAGCTCGGCGTCGTGCACCTCGAGCAGGCGGCGCACGAGCGCCCGCGCCTGCCCGCGGCGCGCCGCCGTCCAGCCGCAGGCGTCGTCCTCCCGATCGGGCTCGGGCAGATAGCGGCGCAGCATCGCCGCGAGGCTGAACAGGTCGCAGCGCCAGTCGAGGAGCCGGGTCGGCCAGAGGTTGCCGCGGCTGCCCTCCTCCAGCGCCGCGAGCAGGCGCGGCGACTGGTAATCGAACTCGGTCTGGCGGGCGATCGGCAAGGCGCTGTCGAGGCGCTCGCCGGAGACGAGCGAGAAGGCGAAGTCGATCAGGGCGATGCGCTCGAAATCCGGAAACAGGTGCATACCGGAGATTTCGGGATCGAAATCGACCGGCCCGACCGGGATGCAGACGTTGTCCGCCTTGAGGTCGAGGTGCACCAGGTGCAGGTCGTGGATCGCGTCGAGCGCGACCAGGCTGTGCCGCGCCAGGGCCCACCAGTGGGCGCAGTCCTCGAACACATGAGCGAGGGTCTCGCCATCGCGCTGCACTGGCAGGAGCGTGGTCCAGTGGTCGATGGTGACGCCGGCGTCGTAGGTCTGCACCAGCGCCTGCCGGCCGCTCGCGCCGCGGTCGAACTGGACCACGTCGGGCACCGGGCCGATGCCGTGGCCGACGAGCCGCGCCAGGATCCGCCACTCGCGCTCGGTCCATTGGCGGAAGTCGCCCGCGGGCGTGGCCAGGAAGCGCTTGGTGTAGCGCCGCCGCTCGCCCGGCTGCGACTCCTCGCGGAACACCTCGACATGGTCGCCGGTGACCATGCGCAGGCGCCCGCGGCCGAACACCCGGTCGATCGCCGCCGGCGTCATCGCCCGCTCCCCGAATCGTTGCCGTCGCGCGGGTACGGCGGCAGCCATTGCGGCCGCGCGCTGGCGAAGCCGGTGCGCTGCACCAGCAGCACGGTCGCGTCGTCGGTGCTGCCGTTGGCGCTGGCGAGTGCGATCAGGTCGTCGCAGCGGCGCGCCAGGGGCAGCGGCTGCCTCAGTACCCGCCGCCACTCCGAGGGCGTGACGTGCTTGTGCAGGCCGTCGCTGCACAGGGCGAGAAGCTCGCCCGAGCCGAGGCCGCGCACGACGACGTTGGCGCCGGTGGTGGCGCCGTTGCCGACCATCCGCGCCGGATCGTCGGGAGAGCCGCCGTCCGGGGGCAGCTCGTCGAGCTGGCGGAAGGTGTCGTCCCGGGTCAGCAGTTCGAAGCGCATCTCGCCGCGGCTGGAGAGCCGGTAGGCGCGGCAGTCGCCGACCCAGGCGATCAGCCACTTCGACGCCAGCACGTTGATCGGCGTGCACATCACGACCGTGGCCGCGCCGGGCGATGCCGTCACCTGGGCGATGCGGCTGGCGATCGCCCGGTCGGCACCGAGCATCGCCCGGCGCACCGCGGCGGCGTCGGGCCGGGCGCCGTCGAGCGCCGAATGCAGGTGGGCGACGAGCTCGCGGCTCGCGGTCTCGGCCATCGCCCCGCCGCCGACGCCGTCGGCGACGACGAAGAGCAGCGTCGGATGCCCGGCCGGGCTGTGCGCGTCCTCGTTGCGATGGTGCAGGCTGCCGCACGACGATGCGACGGCGACGTCGATCCGGCCGAAGGCGATGCTGTAGCTGGTCTCGCGCGCCGAAGGCGGCAGGGCGACGCTCGCCCGCGCGAGCCGCGCCGACGCCGGCTCGATCGGCGTCACCAGGCCGCGCGGCGCGGACGAGAACGGCATCGTCATCTCAGGCACCCGGCGGCGGGGTCAGCTCGAGCGTGCAGGCCACCGCCGCCGGCGAGGCATCGCCGAGCACGAGCTTTTGTCCCGGCTGCCAGCGCACCCGCGCACCCGTGGCGTGGGCGACGCCGTCGATGGTGACGCCGTTGTCGCCGTGGACGACGACGACGCAGGCACCGTCCGGATCGAGCTCGACGATGTCGAGGTGATGCCCCGAGACGCCCTCGTGGCCGCGATCGACCACCAGCGTCTGGTGGCGCGAACGGCCGACGCTCACCGGCAGCGCTGCCGGGGCGAGCGGCAGGGTGCGCACGCCGGCGGCGTGCGAGAGCGTCAGGCGGAGCGCGCTCTCGTCGCGCGTCGCCGGCAGGATCTGCGTCGTCGGCGTCGCCAGATCGGGCGGCATCCGTGCCGCCAGGATCGCGGTGCGCGGCGTGCGCAGCGTGCCGCTCGCGGTGGCGATCGGCGTGACCATCGACGGGCTGCCCGGCGCCGGCCGCAAGGCCAGCCACGGGTACTCGCTCGCCGGTCCCTCGGCGCGCGCCGAGAGGACGATGCGCAGGCCGTGCGCCAGCCGCATCGGCGTCTCGCCCACCGTCGTCGGCAGCGATGCGCCGCGCTGCAGCGGCCCGGCCGGCTCGACGCGCACGCCGTTGGTCGAGCCGGCATCTGCCACCCACCAGCCGCCGTTCTCCAGCCAGACCTCGGCGTGGCGACGGCTGGCGAAGGTGCCCTCGACCCGGATGTCCGCGCCCTCGCCGTTGCCGACGACGTAGCGACGCCCCGGCGCGACGCCATGCAGCACCACCCGGCGGCGGCCGCTGCCGTCCTCGACGTCGAACTCGCAGCGCTGACCCGAGAGCGGCGTGCCGGGCACCGCGCCGGGCGACGCCGCCGACGAGGGCACGATCGTGCGCGACGCCGCGTCGAGCTCGACCCAGCGGCCGAGCACGCTCACCCGGTAGCCCGGCAGCGCGGTGACGGTCGGCTTGGCGCGCAGCGCCTCGAGCAGCTCGCGGTACTCGCCGCCCTCGGCCTCTTCCTCGGCAACGCGCGCGGCGTCGGCGTCGAACAGGCCGGCAAACTGGGACAGGTCGATCGCCGCCGCGTTCGGCAGGCCGCCGATCACTTCGCGGGCGAGGTAGCGCTTCACCTGCTCCGGCTTGAACTCGCGCACGAACTGCTGCAGCAGTCCCCGGGCCTCCTCGGACGCCTCGCAGCCGATGCCGATCGCGGTGAGAAGGAAGCGGTCGCGCTCGGCGATCGCCAGGTGCAGGCGCACATGGCTGGCGACGAAGTGCTCGAGCTCGTCGCGGATCGCGTCGATCAGCGCAGCGTAGGCGCCGAGGTGCTCGGCGCTCGCCAGCGTCGGCTCGCGCGCGGCCACGCGCTTGCCGCGCTCGACCCGCGGCGGCACGGTACCAGCCGAGGACGGCGGCGAGGAAGGAGCGTCGAAATCGGCGCGCGGCTCGGGCAGGTCGCCGCGCGCCGCCAGCCCGTTCATCCGATGCACACCGTGGAGGATCCAGCTCTTGAGCGACATGATGGAGACTTTCGATGCAAGGAATTCAGTTGCGGTAGGCGATGACGAGGGTCGCCAGCGGGCCGGCGCTCTTCAGGTGGCGCACGCGCGGCAGCGACGGCAGGCCGTAGCCCGCCAGGCGTTCCTGAAAGCGCCCCCAGCCCGGCTGGAGCGCATCGCCGACGGCGACGCGACGCTGCAGCGCGGGCAGGGAGAGATCGATCAGCAAGGCGACGCGCGACACCCCGCCGACCATGACGATCGCCCGGCGCAGCGTGTCCTCGAGGTCGGCGAGGCAGCGCTCGAACGGGCCGTCGAAGGTCCAGACCAGCGGCTCCGGCAGGTCGCTGCGCGTCGGAGGCGCCGGCGGCACCGGTCGCACCGTGACGCTGCCGTCCTGCGGCGAACGCAGGTATTCGTTTCTCGGGCGGCGCACACCGACCAACACAGCTTCGCGGAGTTCGCCCTTGGGGCGGCCCGGCGGGCTCACGGTGCGACTCCCGAGAGCACCCCGACCCGGCGGCCGGCGATCTGCATCGCGATCTCGGCCGAGGGGTTCGGACCGTGGTCGCCGGCGCCGTGCACCTGGCCGCTCTGGCGCAGCCAGTTGCGCTCGGTGAGCACGGCGATCACCTTGGTCCAGGGGCCGGCGGGGCTGGCCGGGTCGCGCCAGGCGGCGACGTACCACTTGTACGGACGGAGCGAGCTGCAGGCGCCGCTGCGCGCCGCGAGCGTCGCCTCGGCGCCCTTCGGGCAGAGGCGCGCGAGCTCGTCGAGCGAGATGCCGTCGCTCGGGAAGCTCGGCGTGCCGGTCTTGCCGGCGAGCCAGTCGATGTCGCGGCAGCGCTTGGCGTCGAACACCTGCTCGCAGGCGGTGCGCGCGGTGCCGCTGCGGTGGCTGTACGACAGGCCGCTCAGGATCACCGCCGCGGCCTCCGGCGACAGGCCGTGCGCCGCGGCCGGTGCCGGATGCCATGCGGCCTCGGCCGCGTGCGCCGCGTCGGCCCGCCGCGAGGCGACGCCGCGGACCGCGTCGACGAGATGCGGCGGCGCCACTTCGCGCTGGCCGTTGGCTGCGGCCGCGAGCGTCGCCATCATGCCGGCGATGCCCAGGGCGCTGGCCCGCGCGTGGCCCTGGCCCCAGCCCTCGGCGACGGTGTCGACGACCGCGCCGCCGCGGCACTTCTCCCAGTCGTCGTCGCTGAGGCGGCGGGCGTCGGCGCCGGCGGCGCAGCGGCGGACGATGCCGGCATCCAGAGCCATCGGCTTCATCAGGTGCATCGCCGCGCCGGCCTTGCCGGCGAGCGGCTCGCTCATCAGCCGGCCGAAGGCGACCGGGGTCGTCAGCGCGTCGCTCGTGGCGAGCGCGCCGGCATTGCCGAGCGCGGCGCCGGACAGGAGGTCGCGCTTGCCGCAGTCGCTGCGCGCATCGGCGCAGCCCGCGTTCCAGCCGAACGCCGACGCCTCGGCCTGCACCTGCCACGGCCGGCGGCAGTTGGCGTAGCCCTTCTCGCTGCAGAACATGCGGTCGAGGAAGCGCGCCGAATCGGAGCGCATCAGCTGACCGCGCAGGCTGTCGCGCAGGGGCATCGCGTCCTTCTTCATCGCTGCCTGCTCGGCGGCGAGCCAGCGGGGCCCGACCTCGGGATCGGAGAGGAAGGCCGCCGCCATGATCGGCTTGATGGTCGAGGCCGGCATGGCGTCGTGGAACACCGCCGGGTTGAGCAGCGCATCGGGTCGGTACTGCACCGGATACGGCAGGCGCGGATCGCAGGACTTGTCGCGGCCGGGCCCGTCGACCTCCTGGCGCGCGCAGGGCGAGAGCGCGCCGGCGAGCGCCTCGATCCGGCCGCTGCCGACGTCGATCACCGCCACCGCCGCCATCCGCACCATCGCCCCCTCGAGCAGCGGCTCGCCGAGCGACTGATCCTTGTCGGCCTGGCGATGCAGGCCGAGGGCACGGCAGGCCGCCTGGCGGCCGGTGTAGCAGGCGGCGGTCTTCTGCGCCAGCGCCTGCAGCGCCGG
>Ga0070675_100000386_pt1 | contig 29851 bp, 23 predicted proteins | sample KBSM43metaG_FD_65343 | JGI IMG/M metagenome (GOLD analysis project Ga0070675, IMG submission 65343) | Miscanthus rhizosphere microbial communities from Kellogg Biological Station, Michigan, USA - KBS M4-3 metaG | ecosystem: Host-associated > Plants > Roots > Rhizosphere > Soil ... | reverse complement strand
GACGCTCGTGTCGACACGAGCCACTGGCTGCAGGTGAGCGGCGTCATCAAACGCGACCGCGCTCTCGTGGTCCTGGAAGCCAAAACGATTACTGCGGCCGAACCCCCTGCGGCACGCGCTGCCGTCGTCGAAGAGGCGCCGGCGCCGCCGAAAGAACCCGGCGAAGTGGTCTTTAGTTCGCCGACGGATGGCGAAACCGGCGTCTTGCCTTCTGCTCCGATCCGCGTGCAGTTCTCGCGCGGAATAGATCCGCCGACGCTCAACAGCCGTTTCCGTCTTACTTACGTGGGAGGCGAGCCACCAAGCGGCACTGTCGACGTGCAGGCGACCTACGATGTCGGCTCGCATGCGGTCGTGCTCAAGCTGTCGAAACCTCTCGAAGCATTCCGCACGGTGAAGATCGAGCTGGTGGATGGCGTGAAGACGTTCGACGGTGCGCCGATCAAGCCGTGGAGCGTGACGTTTTCGGTCGGCGGGAATTAGGCGGACCTAGGGCACGAGCTGAAACGCGGTCACCTGCTTCGCGTTGCCAACCGTCGTCTCGATCGAATAATCCCCAGGCGCGAGAGGTGCCAACACGGCTTCGGCCACAACCCATCTGAACTGCGTGGACGGTTCCGGCCGCTCGGTCACGACAACCGGCACCTGATTCGGCTTGCCAAATCGGTCCAACATCCGTGCGGTCGGCGTCCCTGAGGTACTCGTCGGGATCTCGACGCGAATCCGATCGCTATGTTGGAATCGCGGATCGGCCGTAATGACGAATTGTGGTCCCGTGGACGGTCCCCGGCGCCATATCAAACTGTCGCCGAGGGGCGGAAGGTCCCTGGGGACGACGAGACGCGCCGTATCGACAACTGGCAACCCCTCCTGATTGTTGGGTCGAAGGCGAACGCGTACCGCGTATTCACCCGGAGCCAGTCCACCCGCGTCGGGTCCGCGCATCGTGAATGCGGATGCGTTCGCCGGCACTTCGATGCTTGTGGCGAATACTTCCTGACCGTCAGCGCTGACGACGGTGACGTCCGCGGTGCCACCCGCCGTCCATGTCACTTCCCGGCGCGCGCGGTAGTCGAGCTCCCCCACCACCCAGACGACGGCCGCTGGCGTGTCACCCGGTCGCGCGGTTGCCGTTCGGATCCTGAAGTTGGCGCGCGGCGAAACGGCCGCAACCGTTCCAAAGGCCGAACTGCCTGACGACGCTGTTCCTGTGCCCAGCACGTCCTCGACGCCCGCTGCGCGGTAGCCACGGCGCGTGCGGATAACGACACCCGGACGGAGCGAACGAACGGTCACCGAACGGAATTTGCCATCGAGCCGGCTGTTCGTGGAGCGGTACGTCACGATGTCGTACGCGCTCATGTCGCTGTTGATACGACTGACGGCGCCGTCGAGCGCGGCAGTTGTCATCACGGGCATGCCGTCGGTGTTCATCGCAAGCTGACGCATCGCATCCATGCGCGACGCCGGATCCTGCTCCTGATCGCCAACAACCGCCGGCGGTTTTCCATTTGGCGTCTGATCCGCAGCGATCGCCCGCGCATACACCGTGTAGAACGAGGTAACGGCGCGATTGGCGGCATCGGCAATCCGGTCGAGGCGCAGCGAATCGTCGAGCGCCGCAAGCGCCATCCGATCAGCCTCGCACTCCGTCCTCGACGCGCTGCTGACGTCGCGTCCACCGTCATCTCCCTGAGTCGTGCCGCCCCGTGGAAAGCCGCCGCCAGGGAAGCCGCCACGCCCGCGGCCTCCGCCGCCGTAGCCGCCGAAGCCGCCACGAGTGCTCGATACGTTGCCGCCGAGCCGTGGGTTGGGCCCGAACAGCCGCCATCCATCCGTCAGCATGATCACAGCCGTGCGGTCTTCGCGTGAACTTGAAAGGAAGTCGGCGAGACCAGCGAGGGCGTCGAGCGTCGCCTGCTCGCGATGCCGCTCCTGCATCTCCGCCGCCACGCCGCGGTACTGATTGGCCGGAAAGCACTGGGCGTATCGATCCTCTTTGGGATCGCGCGACCCGACGCGTGCTCGCTCCCAGAGCGCCTCGTCCTGCATGATGCGCGGAATGATTGCCGTCTTCGCCTCGAACTCGACGTCTGAAGGCGCGATGTCCGGTGTCATCACCCCGACCAGATCATCATCGTCCAGGAGACGGTCCAGAAAGCGAGCGAGCGCCACGCGGACATTTCGCGCCCCCTCGAACCGCATATGCGGCGTGTCGAGAAACACGACGAACGAACGAGCCGGCTTGCTGACATGCCGCAGGTTCTCGATTTTCTGTGGTGTTCCGTCTTCGACAATCGCGACGTCCGCGGACGTAAGGTCCTGAACCGGCATGGCGTCCAGCGTCGCGTGGAGATCGAGGCGGATCAGGGACGACGCGGGCTTCGCGTTAGAGGATATGGAGGAAATCTGCGCAGCAGCTGTCGCCGCAGCCAGGGTGAGGGCAAACAACGCGAAGTACCAACGAGCGCGCATAGTTCCTACACGGCTAGAAGTCCCTAGCGAGTGTAAAACCCCTTGGGTTAAATCCCAAATGCCAAACTCCCAAGCTCCAAATCCCAACCATTGCGAACGGTCACGAAATGTTGGGACTTGGGATTTGGGGTTTGGGCTTTGGGATTTCCCAGATAGATCCCTCGTCGAGCAGGGCACGAATCGCCGTTCGAACGCGCTCGATTAACCGGTCCCGGTCGTCCACCTTCAGCCCCGCAGTCGCAATTGGCTCGCCAATTCTGACGCTGACGCGCACGGGACGGACGATGGCGCTTCCCTTCCGCATGGCGGCGCGGCCACCCTGCACCGCCACCGGTACTATGGGTACTTGCGCCTGAATAGCCATGATGAAACCTCCCTTTTTGAACGCGAGGAGCTCGCCGGTGCGGCTGCGTGTGCCTTCTGGAAAAATCAGGAACGAATTTCCCGCCCGAAGCGATTCGGCGCCGCGTTCGATCGATGCCATCGCCCGTTCACGGTTATCTCGCTCGACCGCGACGAAGCCACCGACATCGAACGCCGTCCCCATGATCGGAAATTTGTGCAGCTCGGCCTTGTACAGGATGTGCAGCTGCGGGTGAAGCGTCTCGAACAGGACGGGGGGATCGACGTTGCTTTCGTGGTTCGAACAAAACACCACGGCGCCCACCGGAATGTGCTCGCGCCCGCTCACGCGGTAGCGGATACCCGCTACGGACAGCGCGATGCGCACCCCCGCGTGACCGAGAGCGTACAGTCCGCGCTTCCACCGGAATACGCTCGCAAAGAGCAGCCCGAGCGGCCCCGCGATCGCGATGTAGGCAAGCATCGCGATGTAGGCGACGATCGAACGGACCGTGGCGGTAACGGTGCTCAACGCCGAATGCCATCCAGCATTCTGCATTGGGCGTTGAGATTGAGCATTAAGTAAAAAAATACCCGGGCGGAAGGTCCCGCCCGGGTGGCGAAGAAGGTGGAGACAACCTGGCGGAGAGAGATTACACGCTACGACGCACGAGCGGCCGCGCGGCGAGGCGTGGCAACGACCGGAACAGCCTTGACCGGCTTGGCGATCTTTGCGCGTGAAGCAGTGCGCGCCATGTTGCGTGCCTTGACGACGAAGCACTTTTCGAGCGCCTGGTCGACACGCTCTTCGACCGCCATCGCCTTTTCACGAATGACCTCTGAGATTTCGGAGATGATCAGCGCTTTGGCGCGATCCAGCATCCGCTTCTCACGGAACGAGAGGCTCTTCGACTTGCTGAGGAACGTCAGGCTCTTGAGCACGTCGGCCATGTCGTAAATCGAGCCGGTGCGCATCTTGTCTGAATTGTCCTTGAAACGCCCTTTCCAGTTCTGATGATTGTCAATCTTGCCGTCGCTCAGAAGCGTGAAAAGGCGATTGACCTCTTCGTCCGTGATCGCCTTGCGAAGGCCGACGCCGTCAACGTTTGCAACGGGAACCAGCACGGTCGTGTCGTTGGACACGATGCGCAGGTGAAAAAAACCGCACGTCGTACCGAGAATAGTTTTTTCTTCGATGCGTTCAACGATACCGAGCCCATGGTTCGGGTAGATGACCTTGTCGCCGACCTGGAATGTCACGTTTCCCCCGTAGCAGGAAGAAGGATGGGAAGGACCGGTTTTGAACCGGGTACTGCACCCATGAGTATAGCCCACTTGCCCGAGCATCGCCATCGAAAAATGCCAGAATACTGGGCGTTTTGAGCAGTTCGCCGCGCCGTTTGGACGGTTCACTGGAAGCGTTGTCGTTCAATCGACGACCGCGCCAAAGCGTATAAACCTAGTTGGACAAGCGGTTTACCCGCCTCACGACCGCGAGACGGTCAATTCCAGGATTTCCTCGATGAGCTGCGGGTAGGTTCGACCCGACTTCCTCGCAGCCATCGCAAATTCTGCCCGCGAGCTCAACCATGGATTCGGGTTGGCCTCAATCACCTGCACGCACCCGTCAGGCTGCAGGCGCATGTCGATGCGTCCGTAATCCCGCAATTCGAGCGCCTGGTAGGCCGCAACCGCCGTCTGCTGCAGTGCAGCGGCGGTTTCCTCGCTCAAGTCGGTCGCGATTGCCGACTTCGTATCGCGGTACGCCTTTGTGCCCTTTCCCCATTTCACTTCGGCGGCGGCAATCCGTGGAGTGCCGTCGGGAAGCTTCGACAGATCGAGTTCGACGACCGGCAGCGCTTCGGGCTTGTCGTTGCCGATGATGCCGACGTAAATCTCGCGACCTTCGATGTACTCCTCGATCAACACCGGCGAGTCGAAGTTGGCATGCAGCCAGTCCATTCGTTCCATCAACTCGCGAATGGAGTTGACCACCGCGCTGAATTCGATACCGATCGATCCATCCTCACGCGCCGGTTTCACGATGACGGGAAATTGGAGGTCGTGCGAAAAGTCGAGACGTCCGCGAAAGGATTTCGCGAATGTTGGCGTGTGAATCCCATGAAACGCGAAGATTTTCTTCGCAATCGCCTTGTCCTGCGCGAGCATGAGGCCGTGCGTACCTGAACCCGTGTACTTCTTGCCAATCAGCTCCAGATACGCGGCAATCTTGAAATCGGCGGTGTCGTCGCCGTTGAACGACTCGCACAGGTTGAACACCACGTCGCAGTCAACGCGCGAGAGTCCGAGGAGGCTCTTCAAGGTGCCGTCGACTTCGTAGAGCACTGGCTCGTGGCCAAGCTTGGTGAGGGCATCGGCCACTTCCTCTTCGACCTCTTTCTTGTCGAGCGTGCGAACAACCGGCGCCTTGTCACCGGCGGCGGTTTCCTCGTCCTCATCGACGAGAACCCGATCGTAAATAACGACTACTTTGAGTTTGCCCATGCCTTCTCTGGTGGGTGGTTAACCACCCACCTAAGTTTCAAACCTCCCGCTCGTTAGGAAATTCATGGCGAGCGTCGTCGCCAGCGCGGTCACCTCCACGAGGTACCGCGCCTCCTCGCCGACCTCGCCCCATAGCTTCATCCGCTGGCAGTTACGGCAGATGGAGTCGATCAGGCCGCGGACGATGGGACGGCGGACACCGGTCCAATATGTGATCTTCTCAATGAGCTCCGGCGCGTACTTGTTCACAATATCGGCCGCGGGACGCGATTCCTTGCGCTTTCGCGTCAAAAAGATGTGTCCCAGGTGCGCATCCAGGGCGAGATCGATCCGCGCCTGCCGTTCCTCCTCCGCCTGGCGATAGAACTGCTCCACCGAGACATCGATGTCCTGAGGCGTGATATCGACCTCGCCGGTGTTGACGATGGGATCGAGGTCGGCGACTGCCCTGGCGACACGTTCGACGTACCGGAGCTTCTGCATAGCCGGCCATCCTTTGTACTTACGGCGCCATCCCGAACGCGGGGTCAGCCAGACCGCAAAGGTCTCGGCAAAGTCTTCGTCGGGATGTTTCTGGGCGTACCAACCTTCGATGTGGCGGACATAGTTCCTGCTGAACGGCTGCGGACGGTAATCGTCGCGATATGGCCGGAAGAACGGCCCGAACAGCCGTCGCCATTCGGGCGTGGTGTACAGACGATAGGCGTAGTTGAACACATGGCCGGCCTCGTGGCGCATGTACATCATGATTTGACGCTCGTTCTCGAGCGCGTCTACCGCCTTTTCCAGTTTCGCCAGTTTCGGGTCCGCAAGGTAGAACGGGATACCTAGCACCGGCTGCTGATCCGGACAGCCCCACTCGTCGGTGAGGTAACACACGGGGCGGAACTTCTTCAGGGCTCGCCGCTCGATCTCCTTGTATAGCTCGCGCACGTACCCTTCGACCGGCGACCCTTCGAGCTTCAAGCCGAGCTCGCTCACCTTTTTTCCCAGGACTCCGCGGATTTCCGGGTCGAGGGATTCGAACTTGACCACAACCGATTATGGTCTGCGTTGTGCTTTGAATCGAGGGAGGTCGGAGGACAGCAATGCCCATGGTTACTCTTCGAGATCTTTATGCGGCCGAGCTCCACGATCTGATGAACGCCGAGAAACAGATCGTCGCCGAGCTACCCGTGATGGCGAGCCGCGCGACGTCAATACGCCTGCGGCGCGCTTTTGAGGACCATCACGGAGAAACCAGAGTGCAAATCGATCGCCTACGGCTCCTTCTGAGGCAGCTCAACGAACCGCCGAAAGGAATTTCTGGCGGCGCCGTCGCCGCGCTCATTGAAGATGCGCGACGGCGGTTCGATGATACCGAGCGCGGCGAGACGCTCGACGCGGCGCTCATAGCGGCTGCGCAGCGTATCGAGCATTACGAACTGGCCTCCTATGGAACCGCCCGCAGCTACGCAGAGGCGCTTGGCGACTACGACGCCGCGAGAATCCTTCAGCAGACGCTCGACGAAGAGGGTCATACTGATCACCTGCTGACGAAGCTCGCCGAGCGCGGCATCAATCAGGCAGCCGGCGATGACGTCCTGGAGGAGTCCACGCGGTACCGATCGCGTCTGCGGTTCGTCGGTGTCAAGGATGTGCCGGACGCGCGGGAGCACGAAGTCCACCTGCACAATGCATCCGGCGAGCATCTGGGGACGCTCGACGGCTTCGTCGTCGATAGCGAATCGGGTCGTCCGGTTTACTACGTGGTCGATTCGCGAGGCTGGTTTGCCGGACGCCGATATGTGGTTCCCGTGGGCCAGATTGATGCCGACGAAGGCGCAACGGCCCTTCGCACGACGTTGACGCGGGCCGAATTGGCACGGTACCCGGAGTTCAGCCCCAGTGCCTTCACGGCCATGGACGACAACGATGCCCTGCGTTACGAGCGCCGCCTGCACCGCATGTTCGCGCCGGATACCAAACCGTACGACGGACGGCCGGTCTACGAGAACCTGCCCGTCTACCGGGCTCCGACGTGGCTAATGACTGGCGTTTGGATGAGTGATTCGAGCGGCTTTGCTGTTGCACCACCACGCGCCGACTCGGATTCCGTTCCTGTACGTCCGGTGGCGCCGCCGGAACCCGAGACCGGCGCCTATGAGCGAACGGCTAGCCGCGATCCGGGGGCTCAGCCCCCGTCGACGGCCTCTGAGCGCCCCGACCATGTCGACGATCAAGCCCCGAATCCCGAAAGAGAGCGAATGATCGCTCGCGGGGGCTCGAGCGAGGCGGCGCAGAGCGACCGCAGGGAGGGCGCTCCGGAGAATCCAACCAAGCCACGTGCGCCTCGCATCGAGCAGTATCCCGAGCGCTAGATCCGTAATCCCATCCGCCTTCGGTCGGCGCAAGCCCAGACGAAGGCCGATGGGATACCGATGATCAGTAAGTCGAGCAAGTCGTTCGCCTTTGGTCAGTTCAGCGCTTCATAGCAGATTTCGACGAGATTTCGGTTACACTCCATCCCGCGTCTCGTACGCCAACTCCCCTTGATGAACCTTCAACGACCAGCGCTGTCCGGTCGCTGCTCGCCGCTGCCGGCTGGCCATCGTCTGCTGGGTCAATCCGCGTAGGATCTGGATTAGTCGGTGCGACCTTTTCGCTTCCCGCCGCGACGGAGTTTGCCGCGCGCCTTGTCCCGCTCTCTCATCGGGACACCGATCGCCTTCCCGTCCTGCCCGCGACGTTTGTGCATTCGTCGTGCGCGATTCTCGACATGACATTCGGACCGTCGGAAACGAATGCCACTGCACAAGTTTTGCCGCGCCGGGTCGTCACTATTGCGTCATGCTTCGTAGCGACTACGGTACAGCAGGAGCTTGAGTCATGTGCCCTTCCCGTATTAGTCTCCGGCCATCCCAGCATGAATCCGCCCGGCGGGTCGGCCGCACGTAAGATCAATTTCCTGCGGCAGCATCCCGCTCAAGGGCATGCGGCCGCACGGTTGGAGCGCGTGCTCGCAATCGGGCGCGCGTTTCTAACCGTCTGGGGCCTCGTCGCCGTCTACGTCGACCCCACAGAGCCATCGGGCCTCGCCGAACTCAGCTACGCGCTCCTGGTCGGCTACGCGCTATACAGCGTCATCGTGCTCGTGTTCGTCAAGCGCGCGACGCGACTGGCGCCGCGTGACGGTGAGTTCCTCCACGGAATCGATATCCTGTGGACGGCGGTGTTGACCTTCGTCAGTAATGGCGTCGGTAGCCCGTTCTTTCTGTTTTTCATCTTTGTGGTCCTTGCAGCGGCGTTCAGATGGGGATTTCGCGCCACGATGATCACTGCCGCGGTGGTGCTCGGCCTCGTCGCGGTGCAGACCCTTATCCTTGCCGCCGGCCCGTGGGGAACACTGTTCTCGTTGAGCGGCGACGAGATCAACCGCACGATCATGCGCGTCGCCTATTTGCTCCTGTCCGCGTTGATGGTTGGATACTTGGGCGAACAGGAGAAGCTGCTTCGCGCCGAGACCACGACGATGGCCGCCGCCGGACGACAGCCGCGAGTGGACCTCGGGCTCGGCGGATCCGTTACGGCGGTTGCTCGCGAGCTGCTCCAGACTTTTGATGCATCAGCCGTCGACTTCGTCATTCAGGATTTCGAGACCCGGCGGACGATGCTGTGGCGCGTCGATCGGAGTGATGCGGGTGCCTCGCGACGCGCGTTGCACGTGAAGCTTGACCCTTCACAGCAGGATGCTTGGTTGTTCGACGATCCCGGCTCGACGTGGTCCGCGAAGCGATTGCCCGACGGGAAAGCGTTTTCCGTGCGCATCTCGCAACAAGGTGTATGGCCGCTCGCCCATGCGACGATAGCGCTGCCGACGGAATTGGTCGAGGCACGGCCATTCACGACCGTGGCGGCAAGCAACCTGGGGCTTGCCGAAGAGTGGCGCGGCCGCGTTTATCTGTTCGACGCCGCCGGCGGGGACAACTTGGAGCGCTCGCTGCACTTTCTGGAGCAGCTCACTGAACACATCGCCCCGGCGTTGACCAACGTGTTTCTGCTGCGACGGCTGCGTTCGCGTGCAGGGGCCGTCGAACGCGCTCGGGTCTCGCGCGAGCTGCACGATGGAGCCATTCAGTCGTTGTTTGGAATCCAGATGAAGATCGAGGCGCTGCGCCGCGGCGCCGCACTGACAGCCGAGGAGGCCGACAAGGAGCTCGGCGAGGTTCACGACCTGCTGCAGCGTGAAGTCCTTGCGTTACGGGAGCTGATGCAGGCGTTGCGGCCGCTGGAGCTCGAGACGAGCGATCAGCTCCCAGACGTGCTCGCATCGCTTGTGGAACGGTTCCGGCGCGATACGAGCGTCTCGGCACGGTTCATCTGGACCGGCGGGCCTATCTCGCTTCCGTCCTCCACCGCGCTCGAACTTGCCCGCATTGTTCAGGAAGCGCTGGTCAATGTCCGCAAGCATAGCCGGGCCCGCAACGTGCTGGTCCGTTTAACCAACAGCGACGACACCTGCACGTTGATCATCGAGGATGACGGTCAGGGTTTCGAATTCGAAGGGCGGCTCTCTGCGCGCGAGCTGGAAAAACGGCGCATCGGACCCGCGATTATCAAGGAGCGCGCGCGTATTGCCGGAGCCCAGCTCTCCGTCGATTCGACTCCAGGAGTCGGTGCGCGACTCGAACTCACATTTAATAACGGCGTCCATGCCTGATCAGCCCCGTCAAGTACGTATTGCCATCGCCGACGACCACCAGATCTTCCGTGATGGCCTCAAACGGCTCCTTGAAAGCGAGCCAGGATTCGCAGTGGTCGCCGAAGCGAGCGATGGCATCGATGCGATTCGCATGGCCCACGACGCCCAGCCGGACGTCCTCCTGCTCGACGTGGCGATGCCACGGATGGGAGGCCTCGACGCGCTCGCCGCGTTGGCCAACAATGGGCCGCGGGTTATTCTCCTCACCGCGGCGATTCCTCCCGCCGATCTCCTGAAAGCCATTCAGTTCGGCGCGCGCGGGGTCGTGATGAAGGAGTCGGCCACGCGACAGCTCATCGACGGCATTCACCGCGTGATGGACGGAAAATACATCATCGGTACCGACGTCGCCGACGATCTGGCGCAGGCGGTGAAGCAAGTGGGCGGCGGTCGGTCGCGTCCGTACAAACTGACCGCCCGGGAACTGGAGATCGTCTCCGCGATCGCGGACGGTCAGAGCAATCGTCAAATCGCTGAACGTCTTTCGATCAGCCTGCAGACGGTGAAGCACCATCTGACGAGCATCTTCGACAAGACCGGCGCGTCCAATCGGCTGGAGCTCGCCCTGCTCGCGATTCGCGAAGGTGTCGTCGACACGGATTAGAGTCTTTATCGCGTACTGGCTGGACCGAGGCCGTCGTCGCCGTCTTTTTCAGCATCGCGGGATCGGCCTTCATCCGTTCGGCGGCCCGATCGATCCCAGTCACCGCGCGCCTGGTCGCGGTTTGGATTGCGGTAGCTCGGCTCGCTCCGCGCCTGGACAATTTCAGATCCGATGTCGTCGAGCGTTTCGCGCTGAACGTTCGAATCTTTCTTAATCTGCTTAGCTTGACCGCGTCTCAAGATGGCCATGTGCTCCTCCACTCATGTGGAGGAGCAAATCCCAAACCGGGATTACAAACCACAGAGGCACGCAGAACACGGAGAAAAACAAGCTCCGTGCCCTCTGTGTCTCCGTGGTTCGTACTGAATCGTCAGGATCAGTTTCGATCTACGCGGAACACTCGCCGTCCATGACGACGGGGTCGAACGCCTGACTCTCGCCGAGGTCGATGAAGTCTTCCGGCGTGGTGTCGTTTGCGTTCAGCTCGACGAGATCCTTTAAGCGCTCGGCTGCGATCGACGGCTGGATGCGCCGGTAGAACGCACCAAGGTCTTCGGTATGGCTTTCGCGCTGCTCACGGTAGAGGTCGACGAGCCGTCCTGCCGCTTCCACGATTCGCCGGGCCGGGATCTTGGCGACCACCTTCCCGAAGTGCGCTCCCTGGTCGGTGACACCGCCGCCAACGAGCACGAAATATTGGGGTACGGCTTTGCCTCCAACCTTTCGGACGCTTCCCTGGAAGCCAAGGGAGGCGACGTGGTGCTGGCCGCAGCCATTCGGGCAGCCGCTGATGCGGATGTTCCCTGACGGCACGAGATCCACCAACTCCGGTCGGGCGCTGAAGTACTCCGTCAATACGCGTCCGAGGCCACGCGACTGCGTGACCGCGAGGCGGCACGATTCAGCGCCCGGGCAGCTGACGACGTCGCTCATCGACAGGGCATCCGGCGAACTCAGGCCAGCGGCAGCGAGGCGTTGATAGAACGGGTCGAGCGATTCGGGTTTGATCCAGCGGAACAACACGTTCTGCTCAATCGTCAAGCGCATCGTGCCATCGGCGTACGCATCGGCAAGATCCGCGAGCACACGCATCTGGCCGGCGGTGAAGTCACCAAGGAGCAACCGGACGGTGACGTGGCAGTATCCAGCCTGGCGCTGGCGCGTTACGTTGCGGCGCATCCACCGCAGGTACGCGTCCGACATCGGCTGCAGTCGCACGGTTCCGGGATGAATGCCAGGACCACGCATCGGCGTCGCGGCCATTGCGGCCACGTGCTGCAGCGTCGGAGCCGCGGCTGGTTCCCAGTCGGGCGCATCCTCCGCCGCGACGTTCTCCGGGTCGAACGGAAGCCGTGCCCCGCCCTCGCGGCGGAACCCTTCGAGCTCCTCCTCGAAGTGTGCGCGATAGGCATCCCATCCGATGGCGCGGATGATGAACTTCATCCGGTTGCGCTGCGGGTGCTGAAAGTCGCCGTATTTGTGGAAGACACGCACGACGGCTTCCGCCACGTCGAGCATCTGCTCCACGGGCAGGAATTCGTACAGGACGTAGCCGTTCACTGGCAGAATGGACGTACCGCCCGCCACGGTGACCTTCCAGCCTTTACGTCCGTCGACGATTCGCGCGCGCCACCCGATGTCGTTGATCGCGGTGAGAGCATGATCCTCCGCGCATCCCTCGAAGGCGATCTTGAACTTGCGCGGCAGAACGCCGCTCAACGGGTGACGCAGGAAGTAGCGCGTCAACGCCTCCGCATACGGCGACGGATCGTAGATTTCGTTTTCTGATGTTCCCGCGTACGGGCACCCGGTAACATTGCGAACCGAGTTGCCGCACGCCTCGCGCGTCGTGAGGCCTTCGTCGGCAAGCTCGCGCATCGCCGCTTCGACGTTCTTCAACAGAACGAAATGAAACTGAATGTTCTGCCGTGTGGTGATGTGGCAGAAACCGCGCGAATAGCGCGATGCGACACCCGCAAACGCCCGCATCTGTGAAGACGTGACGACACCCTGCGGCGCCTTGACGCGGAGCATCTGCACGCCGTCCTGACGCTGGCCGTACGTTCCTCGCACCAGACGGAACCGCCGCCACTGATCCGCGGGCATCTCACCGCGCTCGAACCGCTGCAACGTCTCGACGAACTCGTCGATGTCGTGCTCGCTGGCGAAGTCCAGGCGCGCGCGCCCCAACGTCCGTGTGTCATCAATGGCGTCCATACATCACCTCTTGCGCCGCACCCGATCCAGCGAGCGATTCGCGGATCCGCACGACGTCTCCAATCACCACCACGCCTGCAATGCCGTCGGGCACGTCTGCGTGCGCCAGCTCTGAAACGCTCCCCGTCCAGACCCACTCGTCGGGCGTCGACGCGCCGCAGATGATCGCCGCCGGGGTGCTCGCCCGCCAGCCCCGAGCCACCAGTTTCTGCGCCAGCTGCGCGCGGCTCCCGACGCCCATCAACACAATGAGCGGCACCGCATTCGGCTGGACGGCGCGCAGGCCTCGCTCGAATGCGTCGATCGCATGGCCTGACACGACGAGAAATCCCGACGCGGTCCCGCGATGTGTTACCGGAATGAACGCGAGCTCCGGTGCAGCGATCGCGGCGCTCACACCCGGAACGACTTCGAATGGAATACCGGCCATCGCAAGCGCCAGCGCTTCCTCCGCGCCGCGGCCGAAGACAAACGGATCTCCGCCCTTGAGGCGCACGACACGCTTGCCGGCGCGCGCCGCCCGAATCATCAGGCGGTGAATCGTTTCCTGCCGGACGCTCTCACGGCGCGCGCGCTTGCCGACGCAGAAGCACTGTGCATGGGTGAATCGCCGCAGCGCCTGCGCGTCCACGAGCGCGTCATACAGCACGAGATCCGCCTGCGCGAGATACGCGACCGCCCGTTGGGTCCACAAATCCGGGTGGCCCGGACCGGCGCCAACCAGCGCAACCTGCGCGGATATTGGAGTTTGGGATTTGGGATTTGGGATTTGGGATTTACCCGCGTAGAGGCGATTCAGAATCTCGAGCAGGTGCGGACGACGATCCTCCATCGGCGTGCGCTGCGCCCGCCACAAGAGTCGCGCCTCGTCGGACGCCTTCAACCACTCATCGATCTCACGCGGCAGCAGCGCGTCGAACGCTTCGCGCAGGAGACCCGCGATGGCCGGTGCCCGGCCGTCGGTCGAAATCGCGATCGACACACCGTCGCGACGCACGACACCACCGAGATAGGCCGTCGCATGCTCAGGATCGTCAACGGCGTTGACGAAGATCCGCCGCCGCTCGGCAGCCTCGCTGACACGGCGATTGACCGCCGGCGGCGCGGCCGCGACGACCCACCATGCTCCGTCGAGATCGGTGTCGACGAACTCCCGCCGAACAATCTCAACATTCGCTTCCTCGATCTCAGGCCGGATGTTCGGAGCGACCACGGTCACGCGCGCTCCGGCGGCGATGAGCGACTCGATCTTGGCTGCAGCGACGGGACCGCCCCCAATCACGACGGCTTTGCGGCCGGTCAGATCGAGAAACGCGGGAAACATGACGCTCATACTGACGCCGGCACTTTCAGACGGGATCCAATCACCCGGTCGAAATCCGCAAGCGACCGGCCAATATTGGTCGGCGCGGCGACACGGTCGCGCACGACTTCCGCGGTCTTGTAGCCGTTGCCTGTGATGCAGACGACAACCGATTCGTCCGGCTTGATGACCCCTCGCCGAACCAGCGCACGCGTGGCGGCGAGCGTCGTCCCGCCGGCCGGCTCGGTGAAGATCCCCTCCGTCCGTGCGAGCAGCTGGATCGCATCGAGAATTTCATCGTCGGTGACCATCGCGCCGGTCCCGCCTGTTTCCTTCACGACGCGCACGACCTGGAACCCGTCGGCCGGATTGCCAATCGCCAGAGACTTGGCAATGGTGTTCGGCTTCACTGGATCAGGAAATTCGGCGCCGGATTCGAGCGCGCGGATGACCGGAGCGGAACCAGCAGGCTGCGCCGCGTGGATGCGCGGCAACTCGCCGTCGACGAGCCCCACCTGGCGGAACTCACGCAGACCTTTGAAGATGCGCGGCAGCAGCGTTCCGCCGGCGACGGGGGACACGAGGTGATCCGGGAAACGCCAGCCGAGTTGCTCCGCAATCTCAAAACCCATCGTCTTGGCGCCTTCGGCGTAGTAGCTGCGCAGGTTGATATTGGCGAAGCCCCACCCGTACCGATCCGCGATTTGCGTGCACAACCGGTTGACGTCGTCATAGTTGCCGTCAACGGCCACAACCTGCGGCCCGTAGACAGCGGACCCTAGAATTTTGTTTGGCTCCAGATCATTGGGGATGAAGACGTAGCACGGCAGTCCCAGACGCGCCGCGTGGGCCGACACGCTGTTGGCGAGATTGCCGGTGGAAGCACAGCCAAACACCGGAAATCCAAGCTCCACATTGCGCGTGGCGGCAACGGAAACGACGCGGTCCTTGTACGAGAAGGTCGGATGATTGACGGAGTCGTCCTTGATATACAGCTCCGACAACCCGAGTTCGTTCGCCAGACGCTCCGCCTTGACGAGCGGCGTGAACCCCGAGTTGAAGCCGGTCTTCGGCGACTCGACGGGGAGCAGCTCGAGGTACCGCCAGAGCGACCGTGGCCGCGACTCAATGACATCGCGACTGAGCACCGTTTCAATCGCGGCGTAGTCGTACGTCACTTCAAGCGGACCCAGGCATTCGGAGCACACCCAGAGCGCCTGTGCCGGATACGTGGCGCCACAGAGGTGACACGTCAGTCCTGAGACGAAATTCATGCGCTTCTCCATGGGCGAGAGGGGCTGGAGGGGACTTCAATTTCCTGCCCATCCCGCCCGTTTCGCCGCACATCCTGATGCGCGGCCAGTGTTCGAACGGTCACCGGCGTCCCTGCAGCTTCGCAGGTTGCCTGGAGCAGCCGTTCAACCCGGTCGAAGTCACGGCGCGCCAGGACGGCGACCGAGGGACCGGCGCCCGACAGATATGCGCCGAGCACATCGGGATCGTCAATGGCGAGCACGGCGATCAGATGCGGCACAAGGGCCGCACGCGCCGGCTGATGCCAGCGGTCCTGGAGCGCCCCGCGAAGCCGATCGTACTCACCGGTCTGCAGCGCATGCACAAACGACAGAACATGCTGCAGGTTGAAGACCGCATCCTCGCGCGAAATCGTGGACGGCAAGGCAGCACGCGCCTTCTTCGTTGCCAGACCGGTGAACGGCGTCGCAATCACGAAGCGCAAATCATCCGGCCAGTCCCACCGCAGCGCGTCTACCGTCCATAGCGCGTTGCTCCGTATATCGTGATTAGGCTCAGCGACGACGGACGTCATGCCGCCGAAAAGGGCTGGTGCCGCATTATCCGCGTGCCCTTCGAGACGCGTCGCGACTGCGAGCAATGCTTCCTCTGGAACCGGCGCGGTCACGCGTTCAAAGATGCGCAGGCCGGCAACGGTCGCGGCGGCGCTGCTCCCAAGACCCGCAGCTAATGGAATGTCGCTTTCGACCTCGGCGAATACGGTCGGCACTGGCTCCTTCGCCCCCTTTGCCATCCACGTGAATGCACGTTCAACGGCGTTGACACCCCGAGGGGCAGGCCTGCTGCTGACGACCTCGAGGCGCGCGCCGCCATCGTGCCGGACGTCGACAATCCGCGCGCGCAAGTACAGCTGCACTGCCACGCCAAGCGTGTCGAACCCGCCGCCAAGATTCGCGGTGGAGCCGGGTACTGTAACTTCGTTATCCAAAAGTAAAAAGCCCGCCGAAACCATTCTGGTCGGCGGGCCTGGGTGATGTCGGGTTCCTGCCGGGAACGTTTATGCCATCCACCAGGTCACGCGCCGCATGCGGCAACACATACACATAGCCATCGCGGCGCGCGGAACCGGCAAGATCAGCCCTAAAACCGGCGAAGAACCTGAAAACACTCGAAAAATCATACGCCCAGGCGCAGCAGCAGAGCAAGGGCAACGGTTTCGACCGTAGACTGTAGGCCGGACGTGCCGAACTCCCCTTTCACCATAGGCCTCATCCAGGATCACGCGACCGCTGACCTCGCGGCGAACCTCGCGCGCGCCGAGCGGCTCGTGCGCGACGCTGCCCGTCGCGGGGCACAAATCATCTGTTTGAAAGAGCTCTTCAATGCGCAGTACTTCTGCAAAGCGCAGGAGTGCGATCGGTTTGACCTGGCGGAGCCGATTCCCGGGCCCACAACCGAGCGCATGCAGGCGATCGCGCGAGAGCTTCAGGTGGTCGTCATTCTCCCGCTCTTCGAGCGGCAAACGGCGGGCATCTACCGGAATTCCGCCGCCGTCATCGATGCGGACGGGGCGCTTCTCGGCGTCTACCGCAAGATGCACATTCCGGACGATCCGCTCTATTACGAAAAGTATTACTTCACGCCCGGCGATGGCCATCTTGATTACCACGGCGAGCGCCCCGGTGAAGCCAACGGATTCAAGGTCTGGAAAACGCGCTATGCCACCATCGGCGTCCTCATCTGTTGGGACCAGTGGTATCCGGAGGCTGCACGCATTACGACGCTGCTTGGCGCGCAAGTGCTCTTCTATCCGACGGCGATCGGCTGGCATCCCGCCGAGAAGGATGAATGGGGCAAGGCGCAGGTCGAAGCCTGGCGGACGGTGCAGCGCGGCCACGCAATCGCCAATGGCGTGTATGTCGCGTCACCGAACCGCATAGGTCATGAAGACGAGCCTGGGACCAGCGGGATCACGTTCTTCGGACATTCCTTTGTCGCGGATCCGTTCGGGCGTTATGTCGCGGAGGCCGGCGAACAGGAAGAGATCGTGATCGCGCAATGCGACCCCGCGGTAATTGAATCAGTCCGCCGGAACTGGCCCTTTCTTCGCGACCGCCGCGTCGACGCCTACTCACCGATTCTGAGCCGCTATCTCGGAACGACCGAACAGCAAGGCTAGCGTGACGCGTTTACGCATGCCTGCGGAGTGGGAGCCGCACCGAGCAACCTGGATTGCCTGGCCGCATCACGAACCCGACTGGCCGGGGAAGCTCGGCGCAATTCCTTGGGTCTACGCTGAGATCGTTCGAATACTCGCGTCTCATGAACAGGTCGAGATCCTCTGCCACGATGAAGGCGTTCTGAATAACGCGCGAACGGTACTTGGTGCGCACGGAGCGGCGACGAGCCGCGTCCGCTGCCACGTCGTTCCGACCGACCGCGTCTGGCTTCGTGATTCGGCGCCGACCGCAACGCTTGATGAAGACGGACGCGTGGTGCTGGTCAACTGGGCGTTCAACGGTTGGGCGAAATACGACAACTGGACACGAGACGCGAAGGTCGGGGAGGCCCTATCGCGCATCACCGGACTGCCACGCGTGGCGCCGCGCCGCCCCTCAGGCGAAGGGATCGTTCTCGAAGGCGGCGGCATCGAGGTCAACGGCGAGGGGCTGATGCTCGTAACCGAAGAGTGGCTGCTGAGCAACGTACAGGTCCGCAATCCGGGAATGACGCGCGGGGACTACGAGCGCATCTTCGCCGACTGGCTAGGCGTAACACGGACGATCTGGCTCGGTGAAGGATGCGTCGGTGACGACACGCACGGCCATGTGGATGATGTGGCGCGGTTTGTCAGCGCCGACACCATCGTCGTCGCAGTCGAAGAGGATCCGCGCGACGAAAATCATCAACGCTCTGCCGACAACCTGAAACGTCTCGAACAGGCGGCGCGTGATCTCCACCGACCGCTTCGAATTGTGATACTCCCCTTCCCGCGACCCGTTGTGATGAACGGCGAACGACTGCCTGCGAGTTACGCCAACTTCTACATCGCCAACGGAGTGGTCATCGTCCCAACGTTCAACGACCCGAACGACCGACTGGCTCTCAACACGCTCGCGTCGGTCATGCCGGCACGTCATGTCATCGGCATTCACGCCGTCGATCTCGTCTGGGGACTTGGCACATTGCACTGCCTGACGCAGCAGGAGCCCGCGGCGAGATCCGGCGTCGCCATTGCGCACGCGCCTGCGTCCTGAGCGCACACCCTGTTCTCAATTCCGCACGGTTCAACAGCGATCCGGCGGGAATAGAAGCTGCACTACCGGCACGACCACAGATGCGGATTCAGACACGTCTCCTCCTTTTCGCCGCGACCGGCATGATGCTGGTACTGCTCGGCGGCGAGGCGATCGGTCTGAGTACCGGCGGCATGGCCGCGTGCGCCGCCTTCATTCTGTTCGCTGCGGTGTTCATGGGTCACTCGCTGGCGAAGCCGCTGCAGCACCTGCAGCGTGGGGCGATGCGGATCGGCGCGGGCGAGTGGAACACGCCCATCGCGCTCGACAGGCGCGACGAGTTCGGCGAGCTGGCCGACATCCTGAACCGGATGGCGGAGGACCTGAGAAGCCTGCATACCCAACGCGATCAGGCAGACGCGGCGCTCGTCCATGCGAAGAACGCGGCCGAAGAAGCCAACCGCGCCAAGAGCGACTTCCTCGCGAACATGAGCCACGAGATTCGCACCCCGATGAACGGCATCATCGGCATGACGGAACTCGCGCTCAACACGCCACTGAGCACCGTCCAGCGCGACTACCTCCAGACCGTTCATCGCTCGGCGGAGCTGTTGCTGGTCATCCTGAACGATGTGCTCGACTTCTCGAAGATCGAAGCGGGCAAGCTGCAGATGGAGGCGATTGACTTCTCGCTCAGGCAGATGCTCGACGACACACTGAAGCCGTTCGCCCTGCGCGCGCACGAGAAACAATGCGAGTTGATGGTCGACATCCGTCCCCTGGTGCCGGACGCGCTCATCGGTGACCCTCACCGGCTCCGCCAAGTGCTGGGCAATCTCGTGAGCAACGCGATCAAGTTCACCGATCGTGGCGAGGTGGTCGTCCGCGTCGAGCGAACGCGGCTGCGTGAAGACGATCGGGCTTCGCTGCGCTTTAGCGTCATCGACACGGGGATCGGCATCCCACCGGAAAAACAGACAGCCATCTTCCGGCCGTTCACGCAGGGCGACGGATCAACGACGCGGCAATATGGCGGCACCGGGCTGGGACTGACAATCTGCCAGCAACTCGTCGAATTGATGGGCGGACGGATGTGGGTCGACAGCCAGCCGCAGCGCGGCAGCGCCTTTCATTTCGTGGTCACGTTAGACGTCAGCCGGCAAGCGATCGCGCCTCAGTTCCTCCCACGCAGCGACGAGTTGGTCGACTTGTCGGTGCTCGTGGTGGATGACAACGCGACGAATCGCCGAATCCTCGTCGATTTGCTATCGAGCTGGGGAATTCAAACCACCGCCACCGCCAACGGCATCGAGGCGGAACATGTCGCGCGCCAGGCATCGCGTCCCTTCTCGGCCGCCTTGATCGACATGAACATCGGTGGGACGTCAGGCGTCGACGTGGCGAAGGCGCTGCGCCAATCGGTGAATTGCGCCTCGACGCCGATAGTGCTGCTCACGTCCGCCGACCAGCCGCACGACATCGCGAATACACCGGCAGTGAATGGTTTTCTCGTCAAGCCCGTTGGCCAGCAGGCGTTGCTCGAATCAATCCGTCGCATCATCGGCTTGCGGATCACCGCCGATCGCCAACCGGCGGCGCCGTCGATTACGCCGACGCGGGCCGCCCACCGGTTGCGGGTGCTCGTGGCGGAAGACAACGCGGTCAATCAGAAGCTTGCACAGCACCTGCTCGAGCGACGGGGCCACACGCCGATTCTCGTCGGCAACGGTCGTGACGCCGTTGAACTGGCTGACCGCGATCAGTTCGATCTTGTCCTGATGGATCTGCAGATGCCGGAAATGGACGGCTTCGAGGCGACAACAGCGATTCGTACGCGCGAGCGCCAAACACGTCAGCCGCGCGTACCGATCATCGCGCTCACCGCACACGCGATGCAGGGCGACCGACGGCGATGCCTCGACGCCGACATGGACGGCTACGTCGCCAAGCCAATCAAGCCCGTCGAGTTGTTTGAAGTGATTGATCGTGTGATGGCGGCGACAACGGCTCAAGACTCGAGGCTCATGGCTTCAGCCACGTCCCTCGAGCCCTGAGCCTTGAGCCCTAAGCCCTAATTCACCGCGAAGCAGTACAACAGTCCCGCGCCACCGGTGGCCACGAGATTCGGCTGGCTGCAGCCGCGGCTGCCGTGTGCCGAATTCCACGAGCTGTTATTGCCACCCTGCTTATCCGAGTGTCCGAGCTGCACCTGGCCCATGCCGTCGGCGTTGCTCGTGTAGTTCATGCAGGTGTGGTCCATGCCGTCGGTGAACGCGGTGCCATCCGGACGCGAACCCGTCAGGATGTCGTGCGTGTTCGGCATGTCACCGACGCCATTGACGACCGTATTCTTCTCCGTCAGCGAGATCTGCTTGCCCATCGCGTTACCGACGCGGGCCTGGTCGATCGTGTCGCCGTGGAGCACGCCTTTATCCATTGCGACGATCTGGCCTCTCGCGTTGTACCAGGGTCCGTTGCCGATCCGATCGCGCGCGTTCACGGCGCCCGGTCCCTGCGTGCTCAGGTAGGCGTGCCACATGGCCCCACCCCGTCCCGCCGCAGTCGCCAGCTGCTGGCAGTACGCGTCCGCGCCGGCGAGACCGCCATAGTTGGCGCCATCACCCTTGCCGACACTGGTGATGAAAAAACTCATCGGCTGCTGAGGGCCGCGACCGCCGCCGCCACCTTGTCCGCCGCCGGCCGCACCGCCGCCGCCTCGCTGCCCGCCACCGGCCCCGCCGCCCTGTGCGAACGTGACCGTCATTGCGAGCGCAGACAGCGCGAGCGCCGCAAGAGTCTGAGTCGTCTTACTCATCGAGCCTTCTCCTTCCGAATTCCGTCAAAAAGTTTCTGGAGTCGTTCGCGTTGCCGCGCCAGAGAGTAGCACAAGCATGGCTCTGGCTTCTCCTCGAGCTACGGGATCAGCGCGTCAAGCGCGGCCGCGCCGGCAACCGCCCCACCTTCCGAACGCACGATCGTTCCGACTTTGTCCGCGCGCGCGTGAACCCGTTTATCGCCCAGCATCTGTTCGAGTTCACGTGCGACACCCGCTCCGCGGTAGCGATGATGCCGGACCGTTCGTGCCACGCCGAGCCGCGTCACGCGGGCAGCGTTGTCCGGTTGATCGTGTGCGTGCGGCACCACGAGCATCGGCCGCCCGGCGCGTAACGCCTGCGCCAGCGTTCCGGCGCCCGCAGGATGCACAACGGCCGCGGCGCGCGGAAACAGCAGCTGATGGGGCGACCGGTCGGTGACGAACGTCTCGGCGCTGGCGGCATCACGCGGGACATTGCGCTCGAAGCCCCCCGTCAGGAGCACGGCTCTTACGCCAAGGCGTCGCGCTGCGTCGAGGCTCTCTTCGTAGAATCGGCCGGCCGCGGCGACGGCTGAACTGCCGAGCGTGAAAACGACGGGCGGCGGACCGGCGTCGAGAAACGCTTCCAGCTCCGGCTGCAGCAACTCAGGACCGTTGTAGAAGACCGACCCCGTGATCACCACGTTCGGTGGCCAATCCGGCTGCCTCGACGCAAGGACCGACGAAAAGAGCGCCAGCGTCAACGTCGGCGAGAATTGCCCTTCAAAGAGCGGGTGCCCGCCGGCTGGCAGGCCCAGGTGACGTCTGAGATCGAACACCGGCTTCATCCAGCGATGGGTGCTGGCGCGTGCGAGCTGCCGGACGACGCGGCCGTACCACGACCCGGAACCGGCGAGGGCGGCCAGGTAAGGCGCGGGCGCGAGCACCGGGGGATCGGTGGCTGAAAAGAACGACATCGGCGCGAGTACCGTCGAGGCCCACGGCAGGCGGCGCGCCTGCGCCACGATTGGTGCCGCGAAGGTGATCGGGTGTGTGACGATCAAATCCGCGCGCTGAGCAGCGTGGTCGAGCGCCGCATAGTCAGTGTCGATCGATGGCAGGAGGATTTCCCTGACCAAGACGTCGGCGCCGCGTACCGGATCCAGCACGCGCGCGATGGTCGCGTCATCGCTCGGATCGATCATTGGTCCCACCGGATGGAACTCGAATCCGAGCAGCTCGATGAGGCCACGGTAGAACTCCGCGGTCGCGAGTACCGGATGATGGCCGCGATCCCTCAGCGCGAATGCCAGGCCGACATAGGGATATACATCCCCGTACGAGCCCCAGCTTGCCAGAAGGATGCGCGCCATTCGAGCCACAGGCTACCTGAAACCTGAAGGTGATAATCCGTAGCTGTGGCGTGATGGCCGGCGTGCGTCAGTTCTGCCGCATCGCGACGGCGGCGGCGCCGGTTGGTTCTCGTAATCAAAAGGGCTTACCCGCGGCAATGGTGGACTGCCGTTTGCCATCCACTCTTACGTGCGTGCCATCTGCCTGCTATCGATCTGCGTTCTTGCGGTTCTGGGATTAGGTTGTTCGTCGTCGGCCTCGGCGACCAAAGCTCCACGAGAAGTACCAGACGCACCGCAGGACGGTCTGGTGCACATCCGTGAGGCATCGCGGCCATTTATCGAGACAGAAATCGTGTCGGGAGCCAAGACCGGCGTGTCGGTGACCGCGCCGGCCCGGGCGGATTTTCGCGACGGCGCCGTCTCACAGCTCGGCGCGCCGCTGGATGGCCGAATCGTCAAAGTCCACGTGCAGATCGGCGATCGCGTGCGCGAAGGCGATCCACTGCTGACGCTGGACTGCCCTGATGCGGCGGAAATGCGCGCCGCCGTCGAAGCGTCAACCGCATCGCTGCGCGAAGCACACAGTGCCCTGGACCGTCAGAATCGAATGCTGCAGCAGGGCGTCGGCACCGAACGCGAACGGATTGCTGCCGAAACACGGGTGTCGGAACTCGAAGCGGAGCTGGCGCGCGTGCAGGCTGACGTCGCCTTCGTCGGGATGGGCACTGGCACCAGCGTCGTCGTTCGCGCCCCGATCAGCGGAAGCATCATCAGCCGCCGAGCGACGGTCGGCATGACCGTGCAGAAAGGCACCGAGCCGATCGTCGAGGTCGGTGACCCTCCGCGATCTGGATTGTGGCCGACGTCTTTGAGCGCGACCTGCCGCTCGTACGGGAAGCCGCGCGCGTCCACGTCCAGTTGTCCTCTCTGAACGGGACCATCGACGGACACGTGGTTTCGATCGGGGGCATCGTTGCCACCGGACTGCGAACGGCACCCGTCCGGATCGCCATCGAGCACGCACCATTCACGCTGAGGCCCGGTATGTACGGGCGAGTACAAATCGACAGCGCCACGGTCAACCTCACACTGCCAACAGAGGCGATCCTCATCAAGGATGGCAAGGAGTCGTTCGTGTACGTGGAAAAGGATCCGCTCACTTTCGTGCGGCGGCCGGTCGTCGTGGCCCAGCACGCCGAGACCGGACGGGTGCAAATCGTGTCGGGGATCGCGCCAGGCGATAAGGTCGTCGTGCGAGGCGCACTGCTGCTCGACGGCTCGGTCGATCAGCTCCTGTAGTCTGAACCCAGGGGCGCGTCGTGCTTCGTCCACTCATTGAGTTCTGCGTCAGAAAACGTCTGCCGGTCCTAGTCCTCACCGCGGCAATCGCCGCGTATGGCGTAAAGACGTACCTCGAACTTCCTGTCGAGGCGTTTCCCGACGTCACGAACCTGCAGGTGCAGGTGATTGCGCAGCTTCCCGGCCTCGCGCCGGAAGAAATCGAGCGCCAGGTCACGGTACCCATAGAGCGCGTCCTCAATGGCACGCAGCAGATGGTACTGATGCGCAGCGAAAGCCTCTTCGGTCTCTCGCTCGTCACGCTCACGTTTGACGATGACGCGGACCCATTCCGGTCTCGGGCCATCGTCACCGAGAAGATGCAGACGGCCGATCTGCCTGAGGGCGTCGAATTGAAACTGGCCCCTGACGACACACCGCTTGGCGAGGTGTACCAGTTTCACGTCGTCAGCGATCGGCACAACGACGAGGAGATGCGATCCGAGCTCGAGTGGACCATGTCCCGCATCCTCCGTCAGGTGCCCGGCGTCGCCGACGTGGTGACTTTTGGAGGCTATCTCAAGGAGATCCACGTCGAGGTCGATCCATCACGGCTTCTCGCGCACGACCTGACACCGACCGACGTCACGACAGCGCTCGCGCAGTCGAACCGTAACGTCGGTGGCGGCTTCCTGCTCCATGGTGATCAGCAACTGACCATCCGCGGCGTCGGATACCTCGTGGATCCGAGGGACGTGAAGGCCGTCGTGCTCAAGAGCGACAAGGGGACGCCGGTCACGATCGGCGATGTCTCACGCGTGACGCTCTCGCACATGCCGCGGCTCGGCACCGTCGGATACAACCTCGAGAACAACATTGCCGAAGGGTTCGTGCTCATGCGCCGCGGCGAGAACCCGAGCCTGGTATTGGAAGGCGTCCACGAGAAAGTGGATGAACTGAACGCGGGCATTCTGCCGAAAGGGATGCGCATCGAGCCCTTCTACGACCGGACGACGCTGGTCGAGCACACGCTGTCGACCGTGCACCACAACCTGCTGTTCGGCGCGCTGCTGGTGATTTCGGTCGTCTGGCTGTTCCTGCGCAGCCTGAAATGCTCGCTCATCGTCGCGTCGGTGATTCCGCTCGCACTGCTCACGGCGTTCATCGGGCTCACTCTTATTCATCTTCCAGCGAACCTCATCTCGATGGGCGCCGTTGATTTCGGGATCCTCGTGGACGGCGCGGTCGTCCTGGCGGAGAACGTGCTGCACGAAGCGAACGCGCAGAAGCCGAAACGTCGCAGCGATCTCCTCGGCCTGATCGTCCGCTCTGCCATCGACGTGGCGCGTCCGACGTTTTTCGCGATGGCGATCATCATTGCCGCGCTCATTCCGGTATTTACGCTGCAGCGCGTCGAGGGACGCATCTTCCGGCCGTTGTCACTGACCTACAGCTTCGCGCTGTTCGGCGCGCTCGTCTTCGCACTGACGATCGTTCCGGCGCTGTGCGCGCTCGTGCTGCGGGTGAAGGACACCGAGGTGAAAGAGCCCGCGACGCTCACGAAACTTCGCGAAGCGCATACACGCGCCGTCGCATGGCTGATCGGCCATCGGCTTGCCGTCGCGGGCGGCGTGGCGACCCTGCTCGTGGCAACGGCGATCGTCGGCTGGCGGCTTGGGAGCGAGTTCCTTCCCGAGCTCGATGAAGGCGACCTCGTGATCTTCGTCGAAATGCCTCCAAGCATCGCGCTCGATCGTGGTACCGAGGTCCTGACCGAGGTGAGGCGACGACTACTCAAGTTCCCTGAAGTGATCGAAACGATGAGCGAGCAGGGCCGTCCTGAAGACGGAACCGATGACGAGGGCGTGAACATGAGCGAGACGTTCGTTCATTTGGCGCCCAAGGACGAGTGGCGGCGCGGCGTGGACAAGGACTCATTGGTTGAGGAGATGCGAGCGTCGCTCACCGAGATTCCCGGCGTCAGCTACAACTTCTCGCAGCCGATCAAAGACAACGTCGAGGAGGCGGTCAGCGGCGTCCGCGGCCAGGTGGTGCTCAAGGTGTTCGGCACCAATCTCGACGTCATGAAGACGACGCTCGAGAAATGCGTCGCGTCACTGACCAAAGTCGCCGGCGTAGTCGATCTCGGCTTGTATCGCGACGCCAGCATCCCGCAGCTGCAGATCGTGCTGGACCGCGGAGCGCTGGCGCGGGCCGGCATCAACGTCGGCGCCGCGCAGGATATCGTGCGCACGGCGCTTGGCGGAGATGTGCCCACGGAGTACTGGCAGAACGAGCGGCCTGTTCCAGTGCGCGTCATCTTCCCCACCGCCGAACGTGACGACGAAGAACGGATCGGCAACATCCTGGTGCCGGCGGCCGATGGCGGCCACGTGCCCCTTCGAGAGGTCGCGCACGTCGAGAAGGCGTCAGGCCGCGCGGCCATCAATCGCGAATCGAACAGCCGTGTCCTCGCGCTGAAGTTCAACATCGAAGGTCGCGACATGGGCTCCGTGGTGGCAGATGCGATGGCCGCCGTCAAACGCGACGTCTCCGTTCCCGAAGGAAACTTTCTCGTGTGGGGTGGCGAGTTCGAAAACCAGAAGCGCGCCATGGGGCGCCTGGCCATCATCGTGCCGTTCTCATTCCTCGTCGTGTTCGCGCTGCTCTACACGGCGCTCGGATCGGTGGCAAGCGCGTCGACCGTTCTGCTCGTTGCCCCGCTCGCGATGAGCGGCGGTGTCTTTGGTCTCGCGTTGTCGCACATCCCGTTGTCGGTCAGCGCGGCGGTCGGTTTTATCGCGCTGCTCGGGCAGGTCTGCCTGGCATCTCTGCTTGTGGTCAGCGCCGTCGACGAGCGGCGGCGCCGGGGCGAGGCTCTGCTGCCGGCCCTCGCGCACGGCGCCGCGAGCCGCTTCCGCGCGGTGCTGATGACGGCGATGCTGGCGATCCTTGGCCTGATGCCGATGGCCGTTTCCAGAGGTGTCGGCAGCGAAACGCAGCGGCCTTTCGCGATCGTCATCATCACCGGGCTAGTAACGGCGGTCGCCGTCACGCTGTTTGTCCTTCCAACCGCATACAGCTTGATCGTGCGGCGCGTCCCGGCCGGCGAGGGAGATGATGAATAGAATCTGCGCGGTTCTGCTTGTCCTCGTCTGTACGGCGACAACGGATGCCTTGGCGCAGACACCCCTGCCGTCAACCGTGACACTCGACGACGTGCTCCGGCTGTTTAACGACCGCAGTCCGCGTACGCTCGCCGATCGCGCGACCGTCGACATCACCGCCGCCGATCGAGTGACAGCGCGGACGTATCCGAACCCGGACGTGAGCTACGGCGCGGTCCATCTGGTGTCCGGCCTCAGCACCGGGGCCGTGACACAACAGCAAGTCGTCTTCGACCAACCACTCCTGCTGTTCAGGCAGCGGCAGGCACGGACGGACGCCGCCGATTTGAACGTGACCGCGGAGCAGGCCCGGGTCGACGAAACGCTCAGCGCGAGACGGCTGCAGGTCAGGCAGGCGTTCGCGACACTGCTCTCTCGCCAACAGCAGCTTGGCGTCGTTCAAGAGAGCGTCGCGGACCTGCAGCGTGTTCAAGGCGTCGTGCGCGGGCGCGCCGAGGCCGGCGAGCGGAGCGAGTACGACGTCGCGCGAATCGAGACCGAAACCGAACGCGTGCACGTCGAGATGATGAACGCGGAGGCCGAGGTGGACGAGGCGGCGGGCCAGCTTGCGACGCTGCTCGGATTTCCCGGATGGTCACCCCGCGCCACCGGTAATCTCGACCCCGATCAAGGCGTGCCGACGGATGTCGACATGCTCTGGGCTACCGCGCAGCAGCGGCGCCCCTCGCTCGTCGCCATCCGCCAGCAACAGGGCGCCGCGCGAGGCGGATTGTTTCTGGCACAACGGGAGCGCCTGCCCGTTCCAGCATTCAGCGCGGGCACGCAAGTGACCCACGAGGTCACCGGCACGTCGATGTTCTTCGGTTTCTCGATGCCGCTGCCGCTGTTTGACCGGAATCAGGGCGCCATCGCAAAGGCGACGGCACAGATTCGGGCCGACGATCTCGCGCTCGAGGCCGAGCTCGCCGAAGCGCGCGCGGACATCGAGCGCGCGACCACCGTCCTCGCGAAGCGGCGCGAGGCGTTGACCCAACTAGAGGGGCGCGTCGTGCAGCGCGTGCCGATGCTGCGGCGTATGTCAGAGGATGCGTATCGCGAAGGAGGCGCGGACATTCTCGAGCTGCTCGACGCGATGCGATCCGTCAAGGACATCGAAATCGCCCACGTGCAGCAGCTCGAATCCGCGAAGCTCGCTGAGGAAGTCGTCGTCGCCGCCGCCGGATTGGATGTTGGTCCGCCTCAAGGCGGACCCCACCCGTGAAACGAATTGACGTCGGGTCCGGCTTTAGCCGGACCTACCGAACCGAGGCCGAGGTCGACACCGGCTTCTTGTTGACGACATTCGCCTGGACAAACGCGTCGATCGATGACCAGGCGCGCAGCGTTTGGTCGCGCGGGAAGTTGCCGTGGCCGCCGCCCGGAATCGTGACGAGCTCCGCGACGCCGCCTGCCTTCTTGAGTGCGTCGATCTCGCGTACTTCCTGCTCGTAAGGAACGATCGGGTCCGCGTCGCCGTGAATGGCGATTACAGGCGGCAAGCCGGCACGTACGTACGTCATTGGCGACACGCGTTTGGCTACGTCCTTATAGTTCGGCTGACCGCCAATCCAGCTGATGGCATAGTCGCGCTTGGGATCGTCGACGAGCGTCGTGTAATCGAAGACGCCATACCAGCTGACAACCGCTGCCACTTTCAACGGTTCTGGCCCCGGACAATTCCGATCGAACCCCGCCGACTCGGGAACGAGGCCGGTCATCAGCGCCAGGTGTGCACCGGCGGACTGGCCGGTAACGACGATTCGGTCGGTGTCGACGTTGTACTCCTTGGCGTTGTGAATGGCCCAACGTAGCGCGCAACGCGCATCCTCGACCGCCGCGGGCGCCTGCGCGATGCCACTGGCGCGATACTCCACGTTCACCGCATTCCATCCCATCTGGACGTACGGCAGCAGGCTCAACACGGACGCTTCCTTGCGCGAACCGACTCGATAGCCGCCGCCGTGCATGAAGATCGCGGTCGGCACCGGACCTGACGGGCGAGCCGGGCCATAAAAGTCGAGCTTCAGCTCGACACCGCTTGCCGTCGTATAGGTGATGTTGGGAACCGCGCGGTAGCCCGGATAGGCGGCGAAGCTGGCCGCGTCGCCTGCCGGTCGCTGCGCGAGCAGGGTTTCGCCGGCGGTTATCGCGAGCCCGGGCATCAGCAGTACGAACCAGAGACATTTCATAGAACAGCTCTCCCGATAGGTGGTGTCGGCCCGGTTTTCCGGCCAATACCGATGTGGCCGGCAATGGTACCAATGCGGTTTCGATGTTGCAATTGACCGATCCGTGAATGCGGCCAAAAAACGAAGGTTGAGGATGTTGGGACGGCAGGCGTACTTCGCCGCCCTCTTTGTCGTCTTCGGCCTCATCACGTGGGACGCGACGGTACGTGGCCGTTCGAGCACCCAGCCTGCGAGGCCGACCAGTGCTCACGAGTTGTCGTGCGATCTGACGAAGGCTGGATCGCGATCGTTGCAATTGCTCGGCAAGCTGCCGGAAGCGAGCGGACTGACGTTGAGCCGCCGCTCTCCCAATCTGCTGTGGTCGATGAACGATTCGGACGACCCGATAGTC
>Ga0070675_100000385_pt1 | contig 29879 bp, 26 predicted proteins | sample KBSM43metaG_FD_65343 | JGI IMG/M metagenome (GOLD analysis project Ga0070675, IMG submission 65343) | Miscanthus rhizosphere microbial communities from Kellogg Biological Station, Michigan, USA - KBS M4-3 metaG | ecosystem: Host-associated > Plants > Roots > Rhizosphere > Soil ... | reverse complement strand
CCGCAGACGCTGAAGCTGTTCGAGGTGTGCAAGGCGCACGCGCTGCCGGTGCTCACGTTCGTCAACAAGCTGGATCAGCCGGCGCTCGACCCGTTCGCCTTGCTCGATCAGATCGAACAGGTGCTGGGCCTGGCCGCGGCGCCGATGAACTGGCCGCTCGGGGATGGCCCGCACTTTCGCGGCGTCTACGACCTGAAAGCCAACTCCATCCTGTTCTACGAGCGCAGCGAACGCCGCGGGCGGCGCATGGCGCCGGTGGGCGTCACCTCACCCGACGACCCGGAGGTGACGGAACTCCTCGGGGAGCAGCGGCAGCAGGCCCTCATCGACGCGGCCGCCATCCTCAACGGCGCCGGCACCCCGTTCGATCACGACGCCTACCTGAACGCGCGCCAGACGCCCGTGTTCTTCGGCTCGGCGATCAACGACTTCGGCGTGGAGCCGTTCCTGCACGCGCTGCTGAAGCTGGCCCCGCCGCCGGGCCCGCGCCGGGCCCGCGAGCGGATGGTGGCCCCGATCGATCCGGACTTCTCCGGCTTCGTGTTCAAGATTCAGGCGAACATGAACCCGCGGCACCGCGACCGCGTCGCCTTCCTGCGCATCTGTGCCGGGCGCCTGGAGAAGGACATGCAGGTGTGGAACTCGCGGCTGGGCGACGAGATCCGCCTGTCGCGCGTCTACCGCTTCTTCGGGCGCGACCGCGAGACCGTGCCCGAGGCGTTCCCCGGCGACGTCGTCGGGATCGTCCTCCCCGGCCGGATCGCCATCGGCGACACCTTGTGTACCGACAAGCGCGTCGTCTTTCCCCCGATCGAGCAGTTCCCGCCCGAGCAGTTCGCCTATCTGCGGCCGTCCGAGGGGCGGCACAAGCGCTTCGACGACGCGGTGACGCAGCTGGCCGAGGAAGGCCTGCTCCAGGCCTTCATGCCGACCGTCGGGATGCGGTTCCCGATCGTCGGGGTCATCGGCGCGCTGCAGCTCGACGTGATCGCGGCGCGGATGTCCGCCGAGTACGGCATCCCCTGCGTGGTCGATCGCCTGCCCCACGTCGCCGCGCGGTGGCCCCTCGTGCCACCCGCAGAGAAGCTGGCGCTGCCGACGATGGGTGTGCTCGATGCCGTGGACCGCCAGGGCCGCCAGGTGCTGGTTTTCGAATCGGACTGGGCGCTGCGCTACACCGCAGAGAAGAATCCGCGGGTGGACTTCAGGAACACGATGTAGCGCGGGCTACGCCCGCCGCGGGCTCGAGCCGGGCACTCGCGGACAACAAAAAGGCCCCGATGCGCGAAACGCACCGGGGCCTGGTCTTCGCGGGACGCGCCTTAGAGCGCCTTTTGCAGGGCCGCGACCTTGTTGGTCGCTTCCCACGTGAGGTCCTTGTCGCTCTTCCCGAAGTGGCCGTAGTTGGTCGTCTTCGAGTAGATGGGACGCAGCAGGTTCAGCTGCGCCACGATGTCCGACGGCTGGAAGCTGAAGACGCGGTTGACCGCGCGGATGATCTTCGAGTCGGCCACCGTGGAGGTGCCGAACGTGTCGATGTGCACGCTCACCGGATCGGGGTGACCGATGGCATAGGCGAACTGCACCTCGCAGCGCTGGGCCAGCTTCGCGGCGACGATGTTCTTCGCGACCCAGCGGGCCATGTACGCGGCGCTGCGGTCCACCTTCGACGGATCCTTGCCCGAGAACGCGCCGCCGCCGTGACGGCCCATGCCGCCGTAGCTGTCGACGATGATCTTGCGGCCGGTGAGACCGGTGTCGCCCTGCGGACCGCCGACGACGAACCGGCCGGTCGGATTGATCAGGAACTCGGTCTTGGCGGTCATCATCCGGGCCGGGAGGCACTTCTTGATGACGTTCTCGATGCAGAACTTCTCGATCTCTTTGTGCGAGACGTCGGCGGCGTGCTGGGTGGAGATGACCACGTTCTCGATTCGCACCGGCCGGCCGTCTTCGTAGGCGACCGAGACCTGCGACTTCGCATCGGGCCGCAGCCACGGCACCTTGCCGCTCTTGCGGATCTTGGTCAGCTCGCGGCCGAGACGGTGCGCGAACATGATCGGCGCCGGCATCAGCTCGGGCGTCTCGTTGCTGGCGTAGCCGAACATCAGCCCCTGGTCGCCGGCGCCCTGCTTGGCGGTCTTCTTCCCCGCGGCCTTGCGCGCATCGACGCCCTGGGAGATGTCCGGTGACTGCTGCGTGACCAGCAGGTTGATGAACACCTTGTCGGCGTGGAAGACGTCGTCGTCGTTGACGTAGCCGATTTCGCGGATGGCCTTGCGCGCGATCGTCTCGAAGTCGAGCTTGGTCTTGGTCGTGATTTCGCCGCCAATCACCACGACGTTCGACTTGACGAAGGTTTCGCAGGCGACGCGGCTGTACTTGTCACCGGTGAGACACGCGTCGAGGACCGCGTCGGAAATCGTGTCGGCGACCTTGTCTGGATGCCCCTCGCCGACCGATTCCGAGGAGAAGATGTATTTGTCCATAACACTCCAAAAAAAAGCCCGCGAGGTCGCGGGCTGTTCGCGACTTAGACAGATATGCCGGGGAGTTCCCGGCACGTGCGGTCCATCAAGTCGTGGAAATCACCGCACGAACGACCCATAAGTATGGTTCGGTGTGCTGGCAGTGTCAACGATCCCGGTCGTTTCGCCAGCCGGAAACGATGGTCGTGGGGGCCGGCTTCAGCCGGCCCTGGCCGCCTGAAGGCGGCCCCTACTTCTGTGCCGCCTTGATCGTTCCCGTAACCCCCTCCCGTGAGCAGTTGAACGGCTCGATCTTCAAATCCGATGGCGCGTACTCATTGGTGGAGCGGGGGAACGGCTGCGTGAAGAACTCGGGATCCACCAGGTCGATCTCGACCACGAGCCGCTGCCGCGCCGGGTCGAGGCGCAGCCGCTCCACCGAGGTGAGCGCGGCCGAATGCAGCAGCCCCCTGGTCGGCTGACCGGGCTGCTCGACGTACTGGTTCAGCACGCCGGCGGAATAGTTGCCCGTCTCGATCACCAGCGTGTCGCCTTCCCACCGTCCGATGGAGTGGCCGAGCGAGCCGCGCTTGCCGTCCTTGGGGTGGGTCTTCAGGTTCATGTCGATCACGCGGCGGACGTCCATCCACTCGTGGCGCAGCACCACGTTGCCGCCCTCGCGGACAATCTGGAGCGGCGTGCCGGGCGCGCCCCACACGCGGCGGATGGCCACCGGATCGCAGCGGAACGTCGGATCGTCCTTGAACGGATCGTAGGCAGCGACGGCCTTCTCGCCCGCCGGCGTCAGCATCGAGATCATCGGCTGCGGACCGCTGGTGCTGCGGTTGGCGATCGGCGCGAGCAGCCAGGTGCCGAAGATGTCGGCGCGCTTCGCGATCGCCGGCGCCGCGGCCGGCCCCGCGTTACGGGGACCATTGACGCTCAGCACGCGCCCATCGGCGAGTTCGACGGAATCGAAGAAGCACATGTACGGGCTATGCCGCGAGAGCGACCCGGTCACGCGGATCCGGGAACCGACTTTGAGAATCTGCGGCGTGATCCCGTTGCGGGTCAACTGGGTGACGCCGTGCGATTCGCAGACGTATTCCTGGGTCTTGCCGTTCTCGTCCACCGCTTGAATGTGGACGTAGCTATGGGGATTGCGCGCCTCGTACATGGTGAGCGTGCCCGAGATGCTCACCGGCTTGCTGGAGTCGAAGTGCGGCGCGAAGCTGTGATGCGCCAACGACGCCGGGGCGCTGAGCGCGAGCCCGACGACAACGGCGAAGAAGGTTCTCGAACGCATATCGTTCCCTCGTGACGGACCGGGCGAGTATACGGCGTCTGGGCGAGAGCCGGGAGTCGGGAGCCGGGAGCCTAGTTGGCGAAGATCTTCCCCGGATTCATCAGCCCCGCCGGGTCGAGCGCGTGCTTCAGCGCCCGCATCACCGCCACCGCGTCCTCGCCGTGCTCGTCGAGCAGGTACTTCTGTTTGCCGAGCCCGATGCCGTGCTCGCCGGTGCAGGTGCCGCCGAGCCGGAGGGCCCGCTGAACCAGCCGCGCGTTCAGCGCCTTCACCTCCGCCACCTGCGCCGGGTCGTCGGGATCGAGGATGAAGTTCAAGTGGAAATTACCGTCGCCGACGTGGCCCACGAGCGGCGCGTAGGCGCTCGATGCCGAAAGATCCTGCTTGGTTTCGACGATGCACTCGGCGAGCGCCGAGATCGGCACGCACACGTCGCTCACCCACGCCTTGCCGCCCGGCCGCATCGCCAGCGCGGCATAGTAGGTGTTGTGACGCGCGGCCCACAGCGTCGCCCGGTCCTCGGTCGTCGTGGCCCACCGGAACCCGCTGCCGCCGTGCTCGGCGGCAATCTCCTGCACCGCGGCCGCGTGCTCCGAGGCGCCGGCGGCGCTGGTCGCGTGGAACTCGAACAGCAGCGTCGGCTTCGCCGCGTAGGACAGCTTCGAATAGCGGTTGACCGCGTCGATCTGCACTTCGTCGAGCAGCTCGATGCGCGCCACCGGAATGCCGAACTGGATGGTCTGAATCACGGCCCGCACCGCGCCGTCGATCGACTCGAACGCGCACACGGCGGCCGACACGGCTTCGGGCTGGCCGTACAGGCGGACCGTGACCTCGGTGATGACGCCGAGCGTGCCCTCGGAGCCGATGAACAGGCGGGTGAGGTCGTAGCCGGCCGACGACTTGCGCGCGCGCCCGCCGGTGCGGATGACGCGGCCGTCGGCCAGCACTACCGTCAGGCCAAGCACGGCGTCGCGCATCGTGCCGTAGCGCACGGCGGTCGTCCCCGACGCACGCGTGGCCGCCATGCCACCCATCGTCGCGTCGGCCCCAGGGTCCACCCAGAAGGCACAGCCGGAGTTCGCGAGCGCTTTGTTCAGCTGCCGGTGGGTGACGCCGGCTTCGACCGTGGCGTCGAGATCCTCAGCGCTGACGCGCAGCACGCGGTTCATGCGCGAGAGGTCGAGGGACACGCCGCCGTGGATCGGGTTGACGTGGCCTTCGAGCGAGCTGCCGGCGCCGAACGGCACGATCGGGGCGCCGCAGCGCGCCGCCGCGCGCACCACGGCGCTCACTTCCTCGGTCGACAGCGGAAACACGACGACGTCTGGCGCGCCGGGGGCGTGCCACGACTCGCCGTGGCCGTGATGTTCGAGCTGCGTCGCATTGGTGGTGCAGCGGTCGCCGAGCAGGCCGGCAAGGTCGCGGACCAGCGCGGCGCGGCCGTCGTCAGTGAGGACGGAGGACATGCCCCGGATTGTATTATTCCCAAGCGGGACTTCCATGCCGTCGCCCTTCACGCCCAAAACTCTCTCGTTTCTCCGCGCGCTCAAGCGCAACAACGATCGCGAGTGGTTTCGCTCGCGCAAGCCGGAGTACGAGCGGCACGTGCGCGGGCCGATGATCGAGCTCATCGCGCGGCTGGCGGTCGATCTCCAGCCGTTCGCCCCGGATCTCGTCGCCGATCCGAAGACCTCTCTTTACCGCATCTATCGCGACACGCGCTTCAGCGACGACAAGACGCCGCTCAAGACCAACGCCGCGGCCGTGTTCCCGCCGCGCGGCTTCCCGCGCCACGAGGGCGCGGGGCTGTACGTCGAGATTGCGCCAGGCTGGGTGTGGATGGGCGGCGGGCTCTACATGCCGCCGCCGCCCTCGCTGCACGCGATCCGCCAGGCCATCGCGTCGACCCACCCGCGGTTGCACCGGATCGTCACGGCCAAGGCGTTTACCGGCGTCCTCGGCGAACTGCAGGGCGACCAGCTCACCCGCGTCCCGCGCGGCTACCTGCCGGACCATCCCGCCGCGCCGTACCTGCGGTTCAAGCAGTTCCTCGGGTTCCGCGAGTTTGCGGCCGGGTTCGCGACGAGCGACGACTTCTATCCCGAGCTGTTGCGTACGTTCAAGGCGCTGACGCCGCTGCTGCGTTTTCTCAACTCGTCGATCCGCGAGGCCGCGACGCCGCCGGCGGTGCTGGTCGACGGGCACGGCGGCCGCGCCCGGCGCACCGGGCGCGCCAGCCATGGCGCCTGATCCCGGGGCGGAGTATCGCTCGCGCCTGGCCCACTGGCGCGAGCGGTTCGCGTCGCTGTCGGCGGCCGACGCGCGGCTGGCGTCGGCGCGCCTCGCCGTCTTCGCCGGCGCGCTGCTCCTCGGCTACGTCGTGTGGCGGACGGCGGCGAGCGCCTGGATGCTCATGGGGCCGGTCGTGGTCTTTGCCGCGATTGCCGTGCGGCACGACATCGTGATCCGCTCTCGCGGCGCCGCGTCGGGACTCATCGCCTTCTACGAGCACGGCATCGCCCGCGTCGAGGATCGCTGGATCGGTGGCGGCCGCACCGGCGAGCAGTTCCGCGATCCGTCCCATCCCTGCGCGGACGATCTCGACCTCTTCGGCCGCGGGTCGCTCTTCGAACTGCTCTCGCTCGCCCGCACGCGCCCCGGCGAGCGTGCGCTCGCGGGATGGCTGACGACCGCCGCCGAACCGCACGTCGTCGCGGCACGCCAGGCCAGCGTCCGCGAGCTCACGCCGGCCCTCGACCTGCGTGAACAGTTGTCGCTTGCGCCGGGGCTTTCGAGCGAGGCCGTTCACGAACCTGAGCTGCTGGCCTGGGCCGAGGCGCCGCCCGCGCTGTCGCCGCCGTGGCTGCGCGGCGTGGCGCTGGCGCTGACGGCGTTCACGCTGACCTCGCTCGTCTACTGGTACATGGCGGGCGTGGAGACGTGGTTCTATATCGCCATCGCGGCCCAGTCGGCCTTTGCCCTGCCACACGCCCGGAAAGTGGAACGACTGCTCCACCTGGCCGATGGGCCGGGCCGGGAGCTGTCGGCACTGGCGCAGGCGCTGACGCTTCTCGAGCGCGAGTCGTTCACGTCCGGCGCCCTCGTGGAGCTGCAGACCGAGCTGCGCCGCTCGGGCCTGCAGGCATCGGTGGCGATCGCGCGTCTCCGGCGGTTGTCGGAGATGCACGACTGGCAGCACAACCTGATCTTCATCGGCATCGCGCTGCTGTTGATGTGGAGCACCCACCTGGCGTGGGCAATCGAGGCGTGGCGGCGCCGCTATGGCCGCCACGTCCGGGTGTGGCTGCGCGTGGTCGGCGACTTCGAAGCGCTGGCGTCGCTGTCGGCCTACGCCTACGAGCATCCCGCCGATCCGTTCCCCGAAATGGTGCCAGTCGACAGCGCCACGGGCGCGGATACGGGACTCTTCGAAGGCACCGGGCTGGGCCATCCGCTGGTGCCGGCGGCGAAGATGACGCGCAACGACGTCAGCCTGTCGGCGCGGTGCCAGCTACTGGTCGTGAGCGGGTCGAACATGTCGGGCAAGAGCACGCTGCTGCGAACGGTCGGCGTGAACGTGGTGCTGGCGCAGGCCGGTGCCCCGGTGCGCGCGCGATCGCTGCGGCTGACCCCGCTGGCGGTGGGTGCCACGCTCAGGATCCAGGACTCACTGCAGGAAGGCCGCTCGCGGTTCTATGCGGAAATCTCGCGCGTGAGCCTGCTGGCCCGGATGGCCAGCGGCCGGCCGCCGCTGCTGTTCCTGCTCGACGAGCTGTTCCACGGGACCAACTCGCACGATCGCCTGGTGGGCGCCGCCGGCGTGCTGCGCACACTGCTCGACCGCGGCGCCATCGGCCTGATCACGACGCACGACCTGGCGCTGACCGCCATCGTCGACACGCTCGGGCCGCGCGCCGCCAACGTCCACTTCGAGGATTCCTTCGACGGCGCCGAGATGCACTTCGACTACCTGATGAAGCCGGGGCCGGTGACGAAGAGCAACGCGCTGGCCCTGATGCGTGCGGTCGGGCTGGACGTGAGAGAACCTTGAGGGGCTCAAGGCTTCGGGCTCAGGGCTTAAGGCATGGAGCGTCTGTCGCCCTCGAGAGTACGTTTGCCAGAGCTTTCGTTCCGGCCGGGACGGCCGTTTCTTGACAAGCGTACAGTCCAAGTGTTCTCAGTGAGCAACCAGGCCGTGAGCCGTGAGCCCTGAGCCCTCTATTCAAGGATCAGACATTACCGTGACCGAAGCCGAGGTCGAAGCCATCAACGACGAGGCGTCCGTGCTGATGAAGCGCGGCATCGCGCTCATGGAAGAGCCACGCCGCGAAGCCGCAATCGACGCGCTGCACTGCTTCGACGAGGCGCTGGCGCTGCGCCGCCGCGTGCCCGCCGCTCACGCGCCGTCGCAGGCTTATTTGCTCGCCGCGTGTCTGCTGAACCGCGGCGACGCGCTCGTCAGGATGAACGACGTGGGCCCGCTGGCCGCGGCGCTGGCTTCGTACGAGGAGGGCATCGACATCATGCGCGCGCGGCCACTCGCCGCCGACGCCCGCTATCCGCGCCTGCTGGCGGTGGCGTATCAGAATCGCGGACTCGCGCTGCAGGCCCGCGGCCACGACGGGGACATCGCGGCAGCGGCCACCGCGTTCGCCGACGCCCTTGCGGTGCTCGACCACGAACAGTCGGCCGCGATCGAGGACCGCGACTACTTTCGCGCCGTCGTCTGGTTGAACCTGGCGAACGTCCTCGCGGCCGGGGCGACCGACGACGACGCAGCGCACGCCGCCGCCCACGACGCGGCCACGCGTGCAATCGGCTACGTCGCCGGCAACGAAGGCACGCACCCGCCGGCCGCCGAAGCGGGACTGCGGGCGCGTCACCTTCTATGCCGGCTCTGCGCCCACAGACTGTCGCAGGCGACGGGCGAGGAGATGCCCGAGGACGTTCACCAGGCGACCGACGCCGTCGACGACGGACTCGCGCTGGTGCGAAGCTGGGAGCAGCGTGGCGGCACGTGGTTCCGCCCGCTCGCGCTCGATTTGTTCAGGTTCGGCGCCCGTGTCTACGCCCACTATCAGCCGCAGTTTCTCGAGGAGTTCATCGAGGACAACCTCGATCCGGCGCAGTCGTCCACCGGCTACGTCGAGAGCCGCGAGATGGTGGCGGCAGCACAGGACGCACGCGAACTGATCCCGCCTGACCAGGCGTGAGCCAGACCGCGCCACCGCCGCTTTACAATGCGCCGATGAAGATCCCCTCTTCCCACGTCATCAGGCTGTGAGGGAAAAGCACTACCTGTCCGGCATGCGCGCGGCACTGACCGGAGCCGCCGCGGCGCTCGCCGCCGTGACCGCGTGGTCCGGCGGTCCGGTGCTGTCCGCCCGCGCGCAAGGCGACGAACTGCCCGACGGTCCCGGAAAGAAGATCCTGCTGCGCGCTTGCACCACCTGTCACGACCTCGACGAGGTGACGAAGTTCAAGGGGTACTACACCAGGGCGCAATGGAAGGACATCGTGGTGACGATGGAGGATTACGGAGCCGACCTCGCGGACGGCGACATCGACCTCCTGACGCAGTATCTCGCCGATGTGCTCGGAAAGAAGTAGCAAAGCTCAGGGCTCAGGGCTCAGGGCTCAGGCGCGCGAGCCCAAACGATGGGCAACTAAGTTGCCCGCTCCCGCGCTATGAGCAGAGACCACCGGAAGCTTCGGGTCTTCCTTCAGGCCGACCAATTGGTGATGGACGTTTACAAGGCGTCGGCCTCGTTCCCGGCCACAGAGCGCTTCGGATTGCAAAGTCAGCTTCGACGATCAGGCCTGTCAGTCGCCTGCAATATCGTCGAAGGTGCCGCTCGCCGGACGACCGCCGAGTACGCGCATTTCATGAACATCGCCGCAAGCTCTGCTGCAGAATCGGAGTACCTGGCCGACGTGGCAAGGCGCCTCGGTTACCTCAGCGAGGACATCGGGTCGCGATTGTCCCGTGAGTATCGGGGAGTCGCAGCCGGGCTCCAGGCTCTTATCCACGCCTTGAGCCCTGAGCCCTGAGCCGTCGATCCCCTACTTCATCACCACCGTAATGTTCCGCTTCGGCGCGTCGCCGACGGTGATGCGCGCGGCCTCCTTGCGGCTGGCCACGTCCACCGCGATGACCGAGTCGGTGTTCTCGGTGGAGATGTAGACGGTCTTGCTGTCGGGCGTGAACGTCACCCAGTCGGGCCGGCCGCCGAGATCGACGTAGCCGAGCAGAGTGATGTCGGGCAGCGAATAGGCGTACACGCGTGCGTTGGGGCGGCTGGTCACCCACAGCGTCTTGCCGTCGGGCGCGACGCCGAGACCGTGCGACGGCGAGGCGTTGAACGGCCCCTTGTCCACCTTTTCCGCCGGGATGTCGTTCGGGAGCGTCACCCGCGCCACTTCCTTCCGCGCCGCGAAATCCACGACCGCAAACCCGTGGAGGTCGGAGATCTGGACGAACAGCCGCTTGGTCGACCCGTCGGGGTTCGTCTCGAAGGCGATCGGACGCACGCCCTCGTTGAAGAGCGTCCACACCGGCTCCTCCGTCTTGGCGTCGATCACCGTCATCAGGCGCCCGGCAATCGAGCCCGCGACGACGTGCCGCCCGTCGGGCGTGACATACACGTTGTGGATGCCGCCCTTGGTCGGGATCGACTTCACGCGCTCGAGCGATCCGGTATCAATGACGTCCACGGCGCCAGGCGCCGAGACGATACCGACGTAGACGCGGCGGCCATCGCGGCCGATCGAGATGTTGTTGGGACGGCCCGTCAGCGGAATCCTCTTCGTCGTCTGCAGCGTCTTCGCGTCCACTACGTGCAGTGTCTGCTCGGCCTCGCTGCTGAAGTACAGCCACCGCCCGTCGGGCGACGCGGCCGCACCGTGGTTGATCGGCACGTCGGTGATTTCACCGACGATGCGATGCGTCGCCGGATCGATGATGTGCACGTTGTTCGTCTTGCCCGAATTGGTCTGGACGATACGCACTTGGGCCCACGCCGGGGCCGCAACGAGTGCGACCAGCACGGCTGCGATAAGGCGGGGCTGAAGACCCGCGGCCACGCCCTTGAATACGTCGATCGCCCTCATGAGTTTTCCCTCAAGCGTTCTTGACAGCCCTGAAGCCCGAAGCCTGAAGCCCGGAGCCTTCCTCGTCACTTCTTCCCCATCGCCCCATCGATGCTCAGGAGTCCGGCGCCGCGCGAGCAGATGTACAGGAACGTGAAACAGAACAACACCGCGTCCACGCCCCCGTTGTTCTGCGGCACCAGGCCCGCCGGGAATCCCAGCCCCTTCCCCATCGCTATGGTGAACACGTGGATGTACCAGAAGGCCACGGCCATCTCGCCGCTGGCGAGGAAGGCGGCCGGCCGGGTGAAGAGGCCCACCATGATCAGGAAGCCGCAGACGGTTTCGACGAGGCCGGCGGCGCTCTGCAGCGACATCAGCGGCGCCGCCTGGCCTCCGAACCACCCGGCCAGCTTCTGCATTCCGAAGAAGAAGAACAGCATACCGACCACGATGCGAAACAGCGCGTAGGTGTACGGGGCGTAGCGCTCTGGAATCACGGGGCCTCCTGAATGTGGCCGGATTCTAACCGGCCGGCGGGCCGGATCGGAACCGAATGGTGGCGGTTGGCGGCAACCGGCGACTCGTCCGCCACGTCTATACTCACGTCGTGACTGCCGCCTGGCGTGCGTGGGCCGCCATCTTTATCGTGTTTGGAGCCGCGTTCTCCGGTCCGGCGCTGCTGGGACAGCGCGGCAGCAGTGCCGGCGAGCCACCACCACCTGCGGCCGGCGGCCAGGCGGGCACCCGCGGGGGCGGGGCCGGCGGCCGCGGCCTCGGCCAGTTCTTCCGAGGCCGCGGCGAGCTGCCGGCGGGAACGGCAATCATCCGCGGACAGGTCACCTCGGATACCGGACTGCCGGTCCGACGCGCACAGGTGCGAGCCAACGCCAACGGCATGCCCGGCGGGCGTGTCGCCTCCACCGACGCGCAAGGCCGGTTCGAGCTTCGCGATCTGCCTGCCGGTCAGTGGTCGCTCACCGCGTCGAAGCCCGGCTACGTCACTCAGCGGCTCGGCCAACGCCGCCCGTTCGAAGCGGTGTCACCCACTCAGCTCGCCGACGGGCAGCGCGTGGACGGGGCGAACTTCGCGTTGCTGCGCGGCGGCGTCATCAACGGACGCGTACAGGACGATCTCGGCGATCCGATCGCCAACGTGCGCGTCCGGGTGCAGCGCAGCCAGATGTTCGAGGGCCGGCGCCGCCTGGTCAACGTCGGCGTCGACGACGAGACCGACGACACTGGGGCATTTCGCCTCTACGGTCTCGCGCCGGGTGAGTATTACGTCAGCGCCACGCTGCGCGCCAACACCTTCGACTCCTCGGCCGACGCCTCGGGCTATGCGGCGACCTACTATCCCGGGACCGGCAACGTCACCGAAGCCCAGCGCGTGTCGGTCGGCGCCGGCGAAGAGCTCACCATCGGATTCTCGTTGCTCCCGGTGCGGCTGGTGCGGGTGTCGGGCACCGTCGTGAGCCAGAGCGGTGAACCGGGTGGCGGCGCCGTCCTGCTGACGAATGGCACCGATGCCGGTGAAGGCCCGCCCATGTCGATGGGCGGGGGCATTCAGCCCGACGGCACGTTCACGATCACCAATGTCGCACCGGGCTCGTACGTGCTGAACGCGCGCTCAGGGATGGGCAGGATCGCGGCCGGCGGCCGCGGCCGCGTCACGGCGGCGCGTGGCGCTGGCGAGGTCGAGATGGGCTCGCTCCCCCTCGTGGTGGGCGAGAGCGACGTCACCGGCGTCACGATCGCGCTCACCCGTGGCGCGTCGATTGCCGGCGCGATCGTCACCGAAGGCACGGCGCCCATCACCCTCGGGAACCTCCGCGTCGGGGTGCGGACGCTTCGCAACCCGATCGGTCAGGGAGGCAACAACGCCCAGGTGTCGGCCGCAGGGGCCTTCCAGCTGTCGTCGCTCACCGGCACGATCGCCTTGCGCGTCGACAACCTGCCTTCGCAGTGGATCGTGAAGTCGATCGTGGTCGGGAGCGCGGACATCACGGACGGGACGCTGGAACTGCGCGGCACCGAGCAGCTCACCAACGCGCGTATCGTGCTGACAGACAAGGTCAGCGAGGTGAACGGCATGGCGACGGTTCGCAACCAGGACGCCATGGGCTACAGCGTGCTGGTGTTCGCCGAGGACCCGGCGCTGTGGACGTTCCCGACGCGCTACATCCGCATGACGCGCGCCGACCCCCAGGGCCGGTTCACGCTGCGCGGTCTGCCGGGCGGCAGCCCGTATCTCATCGCCGCGGTGGACTACGTCGAAGACGGCGAAGGGCAGGACCCCGAGTTCCTCGAACGCCTGCGCGAGAGCGCGTCGCGGCTGACGCTTCGCGACGGCGAGACGAAAACGGTGTCGCTTCGCGTGATCGAACGCTGACACGAGGGGGGAAGGACATCGCATAAAATCGATCCCCATGCTCACGCACTCGCATTCGAAGTTCCTGGCCGGTGTGTGGCTGGCCGCGCTCGTCGTGTTCGCCGCGCTCGCCTCGATGCCGGCGCCCTCGGCACAGCAGGCCCCGGGCGCTGGTGCACCACCACCAGCTCAAGCCGCGAGAGGGCGCGGGCCGGGCCCCACCGACACGCTGGGCGCGGGCCCCTGGGACCTGGCCGCGGGGCGCGGCCGGATCCACGTCACCGCAATCAAGGGGCTCGACCGCCCGTGGGGCATCGCCTTCGTTCCCGACGGCAGCCTGCTCGTCACCGAGCGTCCCGGCCGCCTGCGCGTAATCCGCAACGGCGTCCTCGATCCGACCCCGCTCGGCCCGTTGCCGGAGATCCTCGCCGGCGGCCTTGGCGGCATGCTCGACGTGGCGCTGCACCCGAACTTCGCCGCCAACCGGCTGGTCTACTTCACCTATTCGAAGGCCGGCGAGGGCGCAGGGAACGCCACCACCGCGGTCGGGCGGGCGCGCTGGGACGGCGGCTCCACGCTGACCGACGTGAAGGACGTGCTCGTTGCCGACGCGTGGCACGGTGGACCGGGATCGCCGCGCGGCATCGGTCCGGCCAGCGGCAGCTACGGGTCGCGGCTCGCGTGGGACGCCAACGGCCTGCTCTACGTCACGCTCGGCGAGCGCAACTACCCGCCGTCGGCGCAGGACCCGGGCACCCACCTGGGCAAGATCCTGCGCATCCGCGACGACGGAACGGTTCCACCCGACAACCCGTTCGTCGGCAAGGCGGGCTACAAGCCCGAGATCTGGACGCTCGGCCACAGGAATCCGCTCGGCCTCTACGTCAACCCGATCGACGGCACGCTGTGGTCCACCGAAGAGGGACCGCAGGGCGGCGACGAGCTGAACCGGATCGAGAAGGGCAAGAACTACGGCTGGCCCGAGGTGTCGCTGGGACGCAACTACGACGGGACCGTGGTCGGCAAGGGCTTCACCGCGCCGGGCTACGAAGAGCCGGTCGTCTACTGGGTGCCGGCCATCGCCATCTCAGGCCTGTCGTTCTACAACGGCGACAAGTTCCCGCAGTGGAAGGGCAACGTGTTCGTGGGCGCGATGCGCGGCAACACCGGTCAACACGTCCAGCGCGTGCAGTTCAATCCGCAGGGGCTGCCCACGGGACGCGAGATCTTCCTGGGCGAGCTGAAGCAGCGCATCCGCGAGGTCAAGCCGGGCCCCGACGGGTTTCTCTACGCGCTCACCGACGAAACCTTCGGTGCGGTGTTGAAGATCGAACCGGGGAAATGAAGGCGCAGGGCTCATGGCATGACAAAACGCTTGTGACAAGCCTTGGCCGACGAGACCGGCGGAGCCGGGCTCGTCCACACCTTAAGCCTTGAGCCCTGAGCCTTCAAGAATCAGAAGTAATCACTCCTCCACCAGAACACGTCGTCGGGCCCCGCGGGAACGGCCACGCCGTCGGCGAGCGGCCGGACCATGAAGACATCCTTCGGGTCGCTCTGGTTCGACAACGTGAGCTGCGGCGGCACGGGAAAGGCGCGCGGCCACCAGGTGCGAATGACCGGCTCGCGGTGCGACGGCTCGCGCGCCAGCAGCACCTGGAGCATCGCGCCCAGCCGAGCCCCGGCCGGATCACGATCGCCGGCCTCTTCGAGCGTCCACCCGTACTCGTTCTGAGAGAACACCACGTAGGCGACCGCACTCGCGCCCTCTTCGGCCACGAAGAACTCCAACTGCCGCGTGCCACCCGCGCTCAGACCCGCGAACAGGCGCTTCTTGGCGATCGCGTACTGGATCAGCGCAGGGTCGCGCCGAAGCGCGAACCGGGCACTCGCCGCGCGCACCGCGTGCAGGGCCGCGAGCGCCGGCAGATCGCGGTCGTCGCCGGCGCGCACCAGCATGGCTGGCGACCCGTCGCGTCGCGTGACGTGCACCGACACTTCGTCGAGCAGCACCGTCGAGAACCCGAGACGCTCGTAGAACGCCGTCCCGATCTCGGAGAAGAGGCCCGCGGCGAGCGCGCCTTCGGCGCGCGACCGCTCCACGACCTCCTCCACGAGGCGCGATGCATGGCCGTGACCTCGGGAAGCCGGCGCCGTGAGCACGGCGCCGATCCCACACATCCAGCCCTCGCGGCCGTCGAGGCGCACCGGATGACGGTAGCGCTTGAGCGACGCCACGTGCCCGCCCCCGTCGTCGAGCATCACGAACCGCTGGAGATGCTCCCGCCCCCACGGCGTACGCAGCTGACCCCGGCTCCACTTCGAGTAGGCGTCGCGCGACAGCCCCTCGTGCCACACCGGATAGGTGTCGTCGAGCACACGTTCCACCAGCGACTCGTCAGCCACCATCACGCGCATGCAATCGATGATTTTACTGTGTGAGATCTCTGCGAGGATTCGAGGTACAGACGCCCATGGCAGACCTCACCACCGACGAGCTGAGATACCCGGTGGGCCGCTTCACGCCGGGGCCACCCTCCGCCGCGCGACGCGCCGCCGACATCGCCGACATCGCCGCGCTCCCGGACAAGATTCGCGCCGCGGTCGCCGGCCTCGACGATCGACAGCTCGACACGAACTACCGGCCCGATGGCTGGACCGTCCGCCAGGTGGTGCACCACGTGGCCGACAGCCACATGAACGCGCTCATCCGCCTCAAGCTTGCGCTCACCGAGGACAATCCGACGATCAAGCCCTACGACGAGAACGCGTGGGCCACGCTGGCCGACATGCGCCTGCCGATCGACCCCTCACTCGCGGTCATCGATGGCCTGCACCGCCGCTGGGACGCGCTCAACGCCGTCTTGAAGGACGCCGACTACGGGCGCACCTTCGTGCACCCCGAGCACGGCAAGACGTTCACGCTCGACTGGCTGCTGCAGAATTACGGCTGGCATTCGCGGCATCACGTCGCGCACATCACCGCCCTGCGGGCGCGCGAACGCTGGTAGAGGTGGTAGAATCCCGGCTTACCCAGTGGCCAACAACGACAAACCTCCCGTCGGCGACGCGCTCGGCATGATCGAGACGCGCGGCCTGGTCGGCATGATCGAGGCGGCCGACGCGATGTTGAAGACCGCGAACGTCGTGCTCGTGAGCTGGCAGAAAGTGGATGCCGGGCTCGTCACCGCCATCATCCGCGGCGACGTCGGCTCGGTGAAGGCGGCGACCGACGCAGGAGCCGCCGCCGCCCGCCGCGTGGGCGAACTGGTCGGCGTGCACGTCATTCCCCGTCCGGCCGACGACCTCGCGAAGATCTTCCCGATCGGGTAGCGCCGCCGGTGCCGGCCGGGCCCGCCGCCGAATCGAGCCGTCGTGCCGGCGGCTTGCGTTTCCGCTCCTTCGCCGTGACCTGGCGCAGCGGCAGCTCCTCACCCACCATCAGCAGCGGCTGCGTCGGATCATCGAGGTTGAAGAGCCGCCCGTCCTGCGCCCGCGCGAAGATCGCATCGCCGCCGACGAACAGCGTCATCGGCCCGCCGTCACCGATCGCTTCGTAGAGACGGATGCGGAATACGTCGCGCAGCGTATCGAGCAGGTGACGCAGCCGCGGAATCGAGAATCCGCGGCGGCGCAGGTCGGCAAGCGCCTGCAGCTCCAGCACGTCGAGCGGCGTGTAGCGCCGCTCGGTGTAGCCGCCGGCCTCGGTCCGCTGCGACGCGACCGCCGACTGGAAGAGGCGCCGCGAGTCCCACCACTGGAGCTGGCGCGCCGACAGCCCGGTCATCGACGCGACTTCACGCGAGCTGTAGAGTTTTTTCAGGCGCATGATATGACCGCCGTCGCGAACCTCAGAGCCCCATCCGGGCGGGCCGCATCAGTTCCATGCCCGGCCCTTCTTGGCCATCGATGACCAGGTCGGCGACGAGCGACGCCGTCAGCGGCGCCAGCAGCACGCCGTTGCGGAAGTGCCCGGTCGCGTAGAACACGCGCGGCATGGTCGATGAGCGGCCGACAATCGGCAGCTCGTCGTCGGTGCCGGGACGGAGGCCGACGCGGGCGCCGGCAAACACGGCGTTCTCGAGCCCGGGGAACCAGGTCGTGGCGGCGTTGAGCAGTCCGCGAACACCGCTGGCGGTGGGACGATCGTCGAACCCGGCGTTCTCCACCGTGGCGCCCACCAGCACCGACCCGTCACGGAGCGGCACCACGTAGCAGCCGGGCGCCCACACGACGTGACGCGCCACCGGCCGCTCCACTTCGAGCCTGACGAGCTGTCCGCGCACCGGACGCACGGCGGGCTTCGCCGTTCGCGGCGACGCCGCCTCGAGGCCCGCGCGCACCGGGATCAGGGGCGACCAGCTCCCGGCCGCCATCACCGCCGCGTCGCCCTCGATGCGCCCGTTCGAGGTGTGGACGCAGGCGCCGGCGGCGGCGCTGCCGACCTGCGTGACGGTCGCGGTCTCGAACACAACGCCGGCCTGCGTGGCAGCCGCCACGAGCGCCGCCACGAGCGAGGCCGCGGTCACGTAGCCGTGCGAGGGAATGAGCAGCGCGCTGTGCACTTGCGGCGAGAGGTCAGGTTCGATCTCGCGCACTTCGTTGCGGTCGAAGAGCCGGTGCACGACCCGCGCCTGCGCGAGTTCGCGCGCCAGCGCAGCCAGGCGGATGCTCTCGGCGTCGGCCGCCGCCACCTGGAGCGTGCCGCAGCGAACGTACTCGATGTCGGTGGCGCCGTCGGCGCCGGCGCGGCGCACGAAGTCGTCGTACAGGGCGAGGCTCCGGACACCGAGCTTGAGCAGTGAGGGGACGTGGCCTTCGATGTAGGGGGCGAGAATGCCTGCGGAAGCGCGTGTGGCGCCCTGGCCGGGTGTGCGGGGGTCGACCACATGAACCCGCGCCCCCCGCCGCGCGAGTTCATAGGCGACGGCGCAGCCGATGATGCCTGCCCCGACCACCGTCACTTTCACGGTGGGGAATTGTACCGGTAACCGAAATGGCTGAGCTGAAAATCGCGGCCGGCGCTAAGCAGGTTTGCCCACTACGGCGCGCTAGAAGCGGAAGTTCATGCCGACTTCGATACGGCGGGCCGGCGCGGCGGACGTAGCCTCACCGAAGAACGTCGATCGCAGGTTCCCGACATAGTTCAGGTAATTCACGCGGTTGAAGACGTTGTTAGCGCTGATCCACACCTCGGCGCTGAATCGCTGATTCGAGTTCGCGAAGGGGTTCCCGCCGCCCCCAGGGCCCCCGCCGCCCGGACCACCCGGCCCGCCACCCTGCCCAAGCTGCGGGGCCGCGCCGCCCGGGACGCCGTCGGCCGGTCCGCCCGCGCCGCGCCCGGCGGTCTGGCCGCCGCCGGTCTGACCGTTGCCGCCGCGCGTACCACCTTGGCCGCGCTGCGGGCCAAACGAGAAATTGCGGCTGAGCCGCATGCTCACGTCGAAGCGGGCGCTTCCGCGCGCGCTGTTGCGGCCCACGGCGCCCGGCCGATCGTTCACGACGCCGTCGAGGTTGTTGTCGGTGCCGGTGGTGATCGTGTACGGCGAGGCCGACTGCGCGTTGGCGTTCGCGTTGAGGCGCGACCCGAGGAAGAAGGGCAGGTTGACCATCGCGTTCACGCGATGCCGGATGTCCTGGGACGACGGGCCCCATTCGGCGTCGGGGTCGAGGCTGTTGGCGGGAAGCGCCGTGGCGCTGTCGGCGTGGTTCCTGACCTGACCGAACGTGTAATTGCCGCCCATGAAGATCCGCCGCTGCGGCACGCGGTAGTTGAGGTTCACCGTGAGCCGATCGCTTTGCGAGCGGCCGGTGGACTCGAACTGCGTGACCGTGCCCACCGTCGGTTCGGGCCGCACACCGAATTCGTCTGGCGCGTTGATGTTGATCGAGCGCATCAGATGCCGCCCGCGCAGCATTTGATAGGAGACCTGCGTCTGCAGGTTGGCGGTGATCGCCCGCTCCACCCCGATCGAGGCCTGGTGGATGTAGGGCATCTGCAGATCGGGTGAGGCTTGCACGCGACCGCCGGGCAACACCACGGTTTCGGTACTGAGGAACGGGTTGGGATACCCCGGGTTGAGGATCAGCAGATCGCGCTGGTCCACGCCGTTGACGCGCAGCGTCTGGTCGTAGAGGCCGGTGTCGTACCAGTCGTAGAAGGTGCCGTAGCCGCCGCGCACGGTCAGCTTGGCCGGCGCGTTCCATGAAAAGCCGAGGCGCGGCATCACGTTCAGCTTGTCGTCGATGAGCGACTGCATCTCCTGCCGGACGCCGACGCTGAACGAGAAGTTGCGATTCACCCGGATGTCGTCCTGCCAATACAGCCCGAGCTGATAGTCCCCAAACGAGGTGTTCACCTGGCCGATGCGCTGGGTGAACTGCAGGGGCTGCTCCAATTGGTAGGCCTGGATGCTCGCGAAGGTGAACGTGCCCGCGGCGTTGCGGGCGTCGAAGTTGCGGTAGGTGCCGCCCTCGAACAAGGCGCCGATGCGCATCGCGTGCTTGCGCCCGAGGTTGAAGTCGACGTTGTCGGCGATCTCGATGGTGTGCGACGATCCGCGGTTGTCGACGCCGGCACCGCCCTTGTTGAACGCATCGGGCACGTTGATCGTCGTGGCACTCGACGCCGACGTCGCCTCGGTGGCCCGTCGATTCACTTCCACCCGGATCTCGTGCAGCGTGGTCTTGCCGATCAACCCCTGGAGCTGGATCCGTGCCTGGTGCTCGTGGCTGTTCCGCTCGACGGCGCGCTCCGGGTAGGTGAAATCGCCCACCCCCTGGTTCTCGGCGGCGTTCTGGTTGCGGCGGTACTCGAGGCGCAGCGTCTGGTTCTTGCTCAGCGCGTGCTCGATGCCCGCAGTGAAGTTGGTGGCCTCGCTGGGCCGGTGCACGGTATCGCGATACTCGGTCCCGTCTTCGTTCAGCGCGTAGATCGTCGGCGAATCGTACTGCCGGTTGCCGTCGACACCAATCCGCATCGACGTCTTGCCGGCCACGATCGGACCGCGGAACGACATGTTGAAGCGGCGGAACTGCTCGGGCGTCTCGGATTCGGCGAACGCGTTGCGGGCGTTCAGCACGTCGCTCCGCAGGCCCATGTTGGCGTTGCCGCTCCACTCCCGGACGTTGGGCCGCGTGATGATCTCGATCTGGGTGCGGCCGGCGTCGTGGTTGTCGGCGGAGAAGGAGTTGGTGCGAAAGCGAATCTGGCGGATCTCGTCGCGCGAGGGCAGGCGGCCGCCGCGGAAGCCGTTCACCTGGAACGTCGCGCCCGAGCCGCCGGTCATCTGCTGCAGCACCTCGGCGAGCTCGTCCGGGTCGTCGGGCAGCGCGTCGATCTCCGACTGCTCCAGCGTGGTCGTCTGGGCGTTGCCGCTACGGTCGTCGAGCGCGCCGCTGGTGTCGTTGACCACCACCTCTTCCTGCACACCGGCAATGCCCAGCGTGATCGTCTGGTTCACGGCGCCGCGCCGCAGCGTGAGTGTGGATTCGGACACCTCGAACCCCGGGAACTCCACGTGCACTTTCACGGCACCGGTGGCCAGCGGCGGCAGCGTCGCCACGCCGCGGTCGTCCGACATCACCGTGATCGGCTCGCCCGAGGCGGGCGTGACGACGACCGTGGCCGAGGGAATGCCGGCACCGGTCTGATCGACCACGATGAGGCGGAGCTGCGCCTGGTTGGCGGCGTTCTGCGCAAGAGCAGGCGCAGCGGCCAGCAGGCCGAGGAGCACGAGCACGAATCGCGTCATTTGGTGAACGTGTTCGCCTTGAGGTTCTGGTTGATCCGGAAGCTCTTGATCTCCCATTCCTCGTTGGTCTGGCCGTTGACGCCGCGCGTGATGAGATGCGGCAGCTTGACGCCGTTCACCGCTTTGTAGTCGGACAGGTGGGTTTCGATCGTGATCGGCTGGCCGCCCTGCGGCCCGCCGCGGCGAGGCGCGTCGGCGGGAGCTGGTGCCGCCGGAGGCGGGGGTGGCGCCTGCCCCTGCGGCGCCGCGGCGCCGTCTGGCGCACCGCCGCGCCGGCCAAATCCACCACGGCCGCCGCCGGCGATGGTCGTCGTCATCAACGGCATGTGCGTGGACTGGTCCAGAAAGATCCTGGTCGCCGGCCCTTCGGCAGGGCGCACTTCCAGGACGTCGGCGTTGCCGTCGGGCGACTGCGCCGTGCCCACCCACACCACCGGCGCGTCGGTCGTGAGCAGCCACATGAGCGTGAGTCGCGCCAGCTCGTTCTGCCGCTGGCGCCGCTGCAGTTCCTTCAGCCGCTCCGGGTCGATGTTGCCGCGGCCCTGCCCCGGCTGGCCTGCCTGCGCGCCCTGACCGGGCTGACCGCCCTGTCCGCCAAACCCGCCGCGGCCACCAAAGTCGCCGCCACCACGGCGGCCGCCGAAGCCGCCGAAGCCACCGCCCAAGCCCGTAGCATTGATGTCCCACACGTCGTCGCCGTTGAGCACCTCGACGCGTTCCTGGATCGGCCCGCCCGCGACCCCGCTCAGCTCGTTGCGCCTGTACTTGTTCGGCAGCTCGATGAGGATCTCGACGTCGCCTTCCTGCGTGTTGGTGCCGGCCGTGCGCTTGTAGACGCCCTTCGACTGTAGGGTCTTCACCGCCCGCAGTTTGTCGTCGCCGCCGAGGGCCTTTCGCGCCTCGGCAAGGAGGGCCGCGCCCTTCGGCGCATCTCCCGCGCTCTGCGCATCCTGGGCCCGCAGCGGTCCGCCAACGACGGCGGCGAGGATGACGAGCCCGAGGGCGACGGTCGATCGCAGCATGGTATCCATTATCGAAGGCCGGTCCCGGCCCGTGGTTAAGCACCCGCTAAGAAATTGTTAAGAATGTAAAAGCCTATAAATCAATTACTTACGGGCGTTTCGCCCGTGCTACACTCCGACTCGTGAAGCTGCCCCGTCCCTCGGGCCTCACCCTGCTCACCGCTGCCCTGCTGGTCCTGCTGCCGGCTCTCGCCGTGCTGCAATATCGATGGGTCGGCCAGGTGAGCGACGCCGAGCGCGAGCGGATGCAGCGCAACCTCCGCAACGCGGCGCTGCAGTTCCGGGACGCCTTTGACGTCGAGGTCGGACGCGCGGTGCTCAGCCTCCAGGTCGGCCCGGTCACCGCCCGCGACGGGGCGTCGGAGCAGTACACCGATCGGTACGAGGCATGGGTGGAGACGTCGGAACACCCTCGCATCGTTTCAGACATCTTCGTCGTCGACGCGGTGGGTCCGGACCTGCGGCTCCGGAAGTTCGACCCGGAATCGCACGTCTTCGAGCCCGTCGCGTGGCCCGAGGCCATCGCCCGCTGGCGGCTGGACTTCGATCGCCAACTGCGCGATTTCAATGCCGGCCGGCCAGTCGATCGGCGCTTCGGGCTCACCGACGAGGAGTCGCTGGTGATCAGCCCGCTGCGCAACCTGATCGGTCCTGGCAGCCCGGGTGCACGCCCCGCGTCGATTACTCAGGTCTTCGGCTTCACGATCCTCCAGCTCGACGTGCGCTACATGCGGGAGGAAATCCTGCCGGCGCTGGCGCGGCGCTACTTCATCCACCAAGACGGCGACAGCTATCGCGTGGCGGTCGTCTCGACGAGCGATCCCTCGCGCGTGCTCTACCGGTCCGATACCGATGCGCCGACCAACCCGGCTGGCGCAGACGCCAGTGAACTGTTCTTCGGGCCGCGCGCCGGCCCTCGCCTTTTCTTCGGGCGTGGCGGTGGCGGCGGCGTCCGCCTCGGCGGGCAGGCGGGGCCACTCGACGACCGGCGTCGCACGGGCGGCGATCTTCCGCCGCGCGACGAAGACATGGGGCGCTGGCGGCTCGTCGTCCAGCACGCCAGCGGGTCGCTCGAAACCGCGGTGGCCAGCGCGCGCCGGCGCAACCTGGCCATCAGCTTCGGCGTGCTGCTGCTGCTCAGCGTCAGCGTCGGGCTGCTCGCCGCGGCCTCCCGCCGCGCGCACCGGCTCGCCGAGCAGCAGATGGAGTTCGTGGCCGGCGTCACCCACGAGTTGCGCACACCCGTCGCGGTGATCCGGTCCGCGGCGGAAAACCTCTCGCACGGCGTGGTTGGCAGCGCCGACCGGGTCAAGCGCTACGGCACGGTGATCGAATCGGAGGCGCGGCGGCTCGGCGAGATGATCGAGAGCGTGCTGCAGTACGCCGGTCTCGAGTCCCCGGGTGGCCTTGGCAACACGGTCCCGGTCTCGCCACTCGACATCGTCACCGCGGCCGTCGACACGGCGATCGCGGCCGCCGGCGCCGGCGCGCTCACCGTGCAGCGCGACATCCCGCCCGATCTGCCGAACGTGATCGGCGATGCCGGCGCACTGCGCTCGGCGGTGCAGAACCTCCTGGCCAATGCCGTCAAGTACGGCGGACCCGATCGCTGGGTAGGCGTGCGGGCCGAGCACGTGCAGGGCCGCCGGCCGGAAATCTGCATCACCGTCAGCGATCACGGCCCCGGCATTCCCCAGGCGGATCTGCCGCACATCTTCGAGCCCTTCTACCGCGGCTCGGACGCCGTGGCCGGACAGATTCACGGCAACGGCCTCGGCCTCTCGCTGGTGAAGCGCATCGCGGAAGCCCACGGCGGCCGGGTGGCCGTGAGCAGCAAGCCGAACGCCGGCACGACCTTCACCCTTACCCTGCCGGTGGCGCCACCTCAGTCGCGTCCGAGCACGGTCGCGAGCGGGACCAGCGTCGCGGCACATTCCTGATCCCGGGGCTTTCAAGGTGTCGCGCCGACTGCTTCTCGTCGAGGACGAGCCCGGGCTGGTAATGACGCTCACCGACCGGCTCTCGGCCGAGGGCTACGACGTCGACACCGCGAGCGACGCGGCGTCGGGCCAGGCCAAGGCCTCGAGCGGCAACTTCGACGTGATCGTGCTCGACGTCATGCTCCCCGGGGGCAACGGGTTCGACATCTGCCGCGCCGTGCGCCAGAAGGGCGTCCAGACGCCGATCCTCATGCTGACCGCGCGCGGCCAGGTGGTGGACCGCGTGGTCGGGTTGAAGCTCGGCGCCGATGACTACCTGGTGAAGCCGTTCGAGATGGTGGAACTGCTCGCCCGCATCGAGGCGGTGATGCGCCGGAGCGGGCCGACGACCGCGGCCACGGCCACCGACAACTACCGTTTCGGTGACATCGCCATCGATTTCCGCCGTGCCGAAGCCACCAAGGGCGGCGTGGCGCTCGAACTCTCCGCACGCGAGTTCAAGCTGCTGCGCTACTTCGTGGAGCACCGCGGCGCGGCGCTGTCCCGCGACGAGCTCCTGAACGAGGTGTGGGGCTACAACGCCATGCCGTCCACCCGCACTGTAGACGTGCACATCGCGTGGCTCCGGCAGAAAATCGAAGACAATCCCAGGCACCCGCAGCTCATCCTCACCGTCCACGGGCTGGGCTACAAGTTCGCCGGCTGACAGACGCCCGTCCCCTGACGGCAGGACACCCCGGCCCGCGAACAGGACACGTGAACGTGCCCAGTCGCGGGATCTTGGGCCGAATCGGCCGAAATGGCTCGGGTACGACCCTTGCTCGGCTGAAGGAACCAAAGGGAGTGCCGCAGATGCAGATCACCAGCACCACCATCGGAATCCTGGTTGGCGCCAGCCTGGTCGCCGGGGCGGCCGGAGCGCTGGTGGCCACCCGCTCCGGCCAGAACGCGGCGCCAGCCGCGCCGGCGGAGGTCAGTGGACCGGTGGTCGAACAATCGGAAGGGGTGGTGACACCCGCTCCGGCTGAGGAGATCGCGGAACCCCCGGCGCGCGTGACCCGCCCCGCTCCGATCGCGCGCACGGCCCCAGCAAAACGGCCCGTTACGCCAGCGCCCGCACCGCCCGCGCACGCCGCCCCGCCGGCACAGGCCGCGGTCGAAACACGCGCCGCGATTCCGGCGCCGATCGAACCGCCGCGCGTGGCCGACGCGCCTCCGGCCGTGCCCCAGCCGCGCTTCGAGGATCTCGAGGTCCCGGCGGAGTCGGTCATCGGGCTGGAGATCGACACGACGGTGTCGAGCGAAACCGCACGGGTCGAGGACGAAGTGACCGCGCGCGTGACGCGAGAGGTGCGGGTGGGCGATCGGGTGGTCATTCCCGCCGGGGCGAAGGCGCAGGGCGAGGTGACGCTCGTCGAGCGCGGCGCGCGCGTCCGCGAGCGGGCGCGGCTGGCCGTGCGCTTCACCTCGATCGTACTCGCCGACGGCACGCGGCTGCCCATCGAAACCGAGCCTATCTATCGCGAGGGCTCCTCGGTGCGGAATGAGAACGCGGCCAAGATTGGCGGCGGCGCGATTGGCGGCGCCATCATCGGCGGCATCCTCGGCGGCGCGAAGGGTGCGGCGATTGGCGGTTCACTGGGCGCTGGCGCCGGCACGGCGGCCGTGGCGGCCGGCGGACGCAACGCCGCGACGCTCCCCTCGGGTGCGCCGGTGACAGTGCGCATCGAGCGCCCAGTCACGGTCACCGTCGAGCGCTGAATCGGTTCCGACGCTACAATGCGCGCAGGAGGCTGCACCATGTTCCTGCGCGCATTCTTCAGCTTGGTCATTGCCCTAGCGGTCGCGCTGCCCGCGGCCGCTCAGGTCCGCAAGGCGGAACTCGCCGGCGTCCGCAACTACTCCAAGGTCGACGCCACGGTGGGGTGCGCCGGAGCCACGGACGCATCGGCGATGAAGGCGCTCAAGGCCGACGGGTACGTGTCCGTCGTGAACCTGCGCCTCGCCACCGAGGCGGGCGCCGACGTCGAGGCCGGCCGCGCCGCAGCACAGGCCGCGGGCCTGAAGTACTTCCACTTCCCGTTCAACACCGCGATGCCCGACTCGACCGCCGTGTCGAACTTTCTCGCCACCGTCGCCGACACGAAGAACCAGCCCGTCTTCGTGCACTGCGGTTCGGCGAACCGTGTGGGCGGCATGTGGATGATCAAGCGCGTGCTGCAGGACAAGTGGTCCGTCGAGCGCGCGCGCGAGGAGGCCGAGGCCATCGGCTTGCGCGAGCCGGCGATGATCGCGTTCGTCACCGAGTACATCAACTCCCACAAGTAGGAATGGACCCGGCCGAGTTCCGGCGCCACGCCCACGCGCTCGTGGACTGGATGGCCACGTACCTCGAGCGGCCGGAGCAGTACCCCGTTTTGCCCCGTGTGGCGCCTGGCGACGTCCGCCGCCAGCTGCCGGCAGACGCGCCCGAGCAGCCCGAACCCTTCGACGCCGTGTTTGCGGATTTCGAGCGCGTCGTGGTCCCGGCGCTGACTCATTGGAACCATCCGGGGTTCATGGCCTACTTCGCGAGCTCGGCGAGCCCGCCGGGCGTGCTGGGGGAGATGCTGGCGGCGGCACTCAACCAGCAGGCGATGTTGTGGAAGACGTCGCCGGCGTCCACTGAGCTCGAAGAGGTGACGCTGGGCTGGCTGCGCGGCTTGATCGGCCTGCCGCCGGCGTTCGACGGCGTGATCTACGACACAGCGTCGATCTCGACGCTGCACGGCCTCGCAGCCGCCCGCGAGCGGGCCGTACCGGAAGTGCGGGTGCACGGCGTCGCCAGCGCCGGTGCGCCTCTCCGGGTCTACGCCTCCGAGCACACGCATTCCTCGATCGACAAGGCGGTGCTGACGCTCGGTCTCGGCCTCGATGCGCTCCGCCGGGTGCCGGCGGACGGCGAGTACCGGATGCGCCCCGAGGCCTTGGACGCCGCGATCGCCGACGACCTCGGGCGCGGCGCGCGGCCGCTGGCCGTGGTGGCCACGATCGGCACCACCTCCACGACGAGCGCCGATCCTGCGGATGCGATCGCCGCCATCTGCGAGCGGCACGGCGTGTGGCTGCACGTGGACGCGGCCTATGCCGGCGTCGCGGCGATCGTGCCCGAGCTGCGTCCGCACTTCGCGGGGTGGGAGCGTGCCGATTCGGTCGTCGTCAACCCGCACAAGTGGCTGTTCACGCCGATGGACATCAGCGTGCTCTATTGCCGCCACATGCCGCTGTTGCGCGCCGCGTTCTCGCTGGTGCCGGATTTCCTGAAGACGGCGGAAGGCGATGCCGGCGTCCGCAACCTGATGGACACCGGCATCCAGCTCGGACGGCGGTTCCGCTCGCTGAAGCTGTGGATGGTGCTCCGCGACTTCGGCGCCGAAGGCATCCGCGCCGTCATGCGCGAGCACGTGCGGCTCGCACGCCTGTTCGCGTCGTGGGTGGACGCCGACCCGCGCTTCGAGCGGGTGGCCCCGGTGCCCTTCAGCGTGGTCTGCTTCCGCGTGCGGGCGGCCGGCGGACAATCACCCGCCGAAGCGGACGTGCTCGGCGAACGGCTGATGCAGCGCGTGAACGAGACCGGCGAGGTGTTTCTGTCGCACACGCGGCTCGACGGCCGCTTCGTGATCCGCCTCGCGATCGGCCACTACCAGACGGCCGAACGCCACGTGGCGCGAGCGTGGGAGCTGTTACAGAAGAACCTGACGTAGGGCGGGGCTTCAGACCCGCCTGACAAGGCCTGAAGCCCGAGGCCCGAAGCCCGAAGCCTTCCTAAAACACCTCGTACCAGCTTCGCTGGCGATCGGTGATCGCCTTCTGCACGGTGCCGACCTGGTTGGCGATGGACTGTGCCGCCGGCTCGGCGACGCCCAGGCCGGTGAGCGTGGTCTTGACGTCGGCCTGCAGCTGCGTCACCTGTTTCTCGCTCAACTCGCGGGCGGCAACCGCCGTCCACACCTGCCGTAGCAGCGGCGGCGTGGCGGCCTCCTTCATCTGCGTCGCAACCGCGGCGTCGGAAACCTGCCGCGCGAGGTCGTTGATGGCGGCCGCGGCGTCCGGCTTCCGCTCCAGGTCCGCGAACACCATCAGGTCGTCGGCGAAGTTCTTTCGGCCCTCGGCGCTGCCACCAACCACTTCAGCGATGTCACGGCGGAGATCGTCGAGGCGGTTCGTGTCCTCGCCGGTGGGCATGGGCATCGGACCATCGGGCATCCGGCAACCGGCTACGGCGCACGCCACGGCGACACTGAGCGCGACGAGAAAGGGGGATCTCATATTCGTTCAGCGTGCCCCGACTGCGACAGTTCTGTCAACGATGGGCGGGGCTTCGGACTTCGGCCTTCGGACTTCCGGCGTGGTCACACGCTTTCGCCCGCAGAGTACGCTTGCAGTCGAATCGCTGGAGCTTCGAGCCAGAAGCCAACCGGCCGGAAGCCCGAAGCCCGAAGCCTGAAGCCGACAAGGATCACCATGCCTCGCACCAATTTCTCCAGCGGCAGCCCCTGGGAACCCGTCGTCGGATACTCGCGGGCGGTCCGTGTGGGGGCCTACGTCCACGTGGCCGGCACCACGGCCACCGGCCCCGGCGGCGGCAAGGTCGTGACGCCCGGCGACGCCTACGCGCAGACCGTGCAGACGCTGCAGAACATTGAACGCGCGCTGCGGCAGGCCGGCGCGTCGATGTCCGACGTCGTCCGCACCCGCATGTTCGTCACCGACATCTCGCGCTGGGAGGAGGTCGGCCGCGCCCACGGCGAATTCTTCGGCAGCGTCAGGCCGGCGGCAACGATGGTGGAGGTCGCCCGCCTCATCGATCCGGACATGCTGGTGGAGATCGAGGCCGACGCCTACGTCGAGCCGTAACCCGGTGCAGCCGTAGCCGCGGGTCTTCAGACCAGCCTCATGACCTATCCCTGGCCGGCTTGCCCTCCAGCCGGGCTTTCGGCTAGGCTTGAGATTCGCATGTCAGGGCTCGTCCACCGCGCGCACCACCACCATCACGGCCATCATGGCCGGCAGGCGGGACTGCGCTCGCCGAGGGACTGAAGACCAGCACCCTCGACCACGCGAAGAACGGGCAGCCCCGCCGGAACCAGTTGGCGGGGTTTTTTGTTGTACGGCGAACGGAACGACTATGGACTTCACAAAACTCGACGGACTCATTCCAGCGGTGGTGCAGGATCACCGGAACGGCGACGTGCTCATGGTCGGCTTCATGAACCCCGAAGCCTGGGACATCACGTTGCGCACCGGCTACGTCACCTTCTTCAGCCGCACCCGCAACAAGCTCTGGACCAAGGGCGAGACCTCCGGCAACAAGCTGGCGGTGCGCGACATCCTGATCGACTGCGACGAGGACACGGTGCTGGTGAAGGCCGAACCGCTCGGCGACGCCAAGGTCTGTCACACCGGCGAACGCACCTGCTTCTTCGTGCGGCCTGAAGGGATCACGATTCCATGAAGCTCAAGCTCGGACTGCCCAAAGGCTCGCTGCAGGACGCGACGATTCAACTCTTCGCGCGCGCCGGCTTCAACATCTACGTCAACTCGCGCTCGTACTTCCCCTCGATCGACGACCCCGAGATCGAGTGCATGCTGATCCGCGCGCAGGAGATGGCGCGCTATGTGTGCGAGGGCGTGCTCGACGCCGGGATTACCGGCCTCGACTGCGTGGCCGAGCACCGCTACGGCCGTGACGAGCACACTTGCGTCACCAGCCTCGCCGATCTGATTTACTCGAAACAGAGCTTCGGCAAGGTGAAGTGGGTGCTCGCCGCTCCGGAGGACTCGCGGTTCAAGACGCCCGAGGATCTCGCCGGCGGGGTCATCGCCACCGAGTTCGTGCACATGACGAAGCACTACTTCGACCAGCGCGGCATCAAGGTGAAGCGCG